>Ga0193699_10000003_pt1 | contig 311927 bp, 292 predicted proteins | sample L3c2metaG_FD_160095 | JGI IMG/M metagenome (GOLD analysis project Ga0193699, IMG submission 160095) | Soil microbial communities from a riparian zone of the East river system, Colorado, United States - L3c2 | ecosystem: Environmental > Terrestrial > Soil > Riparian zone | place: USA: East...
CCCGGGCACTCGCGCGCACCACACCCAACTGCTCCACCCCGGCCACAGCCCACCCGCGACTACGACGCACCTACCCCTACAACTCGATCAGCGCACTTGACGCCCGAACCCGGCACAGATAAGCGGAGGCGGCGGGCGCGCCGATCGCCAAGGGGTATAGGGCCGCCGCCTACAACGAGGGCTTCGCGGTGCTCGACGCGGGCGCGTCGCCCTATGCGTTCCTGGCCGACCGCCTCGCCGCCGCCCGGGCGCGCTGGAAGAAGGCCGGGATCAAGAGCTACACCTACAGGATCCTCGTCTCCTGCGGCGGCTGCGCGCTCCCGGGGGGCACGGTCACCGTCCGCGGCGGCAAGGCCAACACCAAGCCGGCGACCGGCTACGGCGACTACAAGACGGTCAACCGCCTGTTCTCCGTCATCAAGCGCTTCCTGGCCGACAAGCCCTACTCCTTCCAGGCCACCTACGACAGGACGACCGGCGTCCCGATCGACGTCTCCGTCCACCAGGACAAGCTCGGCGTCGACGACTACTACGGCTTCGGGACCAGGGGCTTCAAGAAGCTCGACTGAGGCGGGTCGTACAGCGCCGCGGCCTGCAATTCGTCGCGGCGACCCCACGGCCCCGGTGGGCAGAACACTGGTGCTGTTCAGCAGCGGTCTGGCATCTTGTGCGGCATGACTCAGAAACCCGGTACCGCGCGTGCCTTGGCGGCGGCACGGGCCGTAGCGCTCGCCAATTCGGTGGCCTGCGAGGACGCAGTCGTGGTGGCTGCCGGCAGCAATGTGCTTGTGCATCTCAAGCCCGCTCCGGTTATCGCGCGAGTGATGACCGGCACAGCGATGCTGCACGGTGACGTCGAGCGATGGCTTGCTGGCGAGGTCGCCGTCGGGGCGTACCTCGGAGAACGGGGTCTGGCCGTTTCACTCAGTGATGTGCTTGCACCGGGACCTCACCAGTACGAGGGGCTCTGGATGACGTTCTGGGAGTTTGTCGAGCACGATGCTTCCCGGCCTCTGCCGCGCGCGCACGAGCTCGGCAGCTCGCTACGCGAGCTGCACGCCGCGCTCGCCGACTTTCCGGGCGAGCTCGGGCAGCTCAGCGACGTGCGCGACTGGCTCGACCGGCTTCTCGCCGAGTTGCATCCATCGCCGAGGCTCACCCCGCAGGACAGGGATTTGCTGCGTTCCCGCCTCCACGAGCTGACACCCACCGTCTTTGAGAGCTCGCTCCCCGCGCAGGCAATCCATGGCGACGCGTCGACATCAAACCTTCTCCGTACCGACGACGGGCTCATCTGGAACGACCTTGAGGACACGTGTGTCGGTCCAGTCCATTGGGACGTCGCGGGGCTCGTCGTCGAAGCCCGCGCCCGCGGGGGGAGCGAGGCGTTCGTCGCGGACTTTCTTCGTGCCTACGGCGGACTGGACCTTGAAGAGCTACATGACTTCATCGCAGCCCACCTCCTCTACACGACCGTCTGGCAAGCGTTCGCTGCGCAGCGTCGGCCGCAAACGCGCAGCAGCGCCGATGCGAGCGTCTCCCACTGACGCGAGAGCTCCGGTCGAGGAAGCCGCTGGCGAGGCGGCTTCGCGCGACGCCCTGATCGAAGCGGCGAGTTCGCCATCGCCATCGAGATCATCCACAGCTACGAAGGCACGGAGACGATGCAGGCGCTGATCGTCGGGCGCGACATCGCCGGCATGAATGTCCTTCCTGGCCGAGCAGGCGGGGACGACCCGCGGATCTCACGTACACGCGCGATCTGCTGATGATCGAGATCGCGTTCATCGAGGGCCGGTCCGACGACCTCAAGAAGGCGCTGCTGGCCGACTTGAACCGCCGCCTGGTCGAGACAACCGACGTGCGATCCGCGCGGTTAGCGCGCCGGATCGATCGCCGGCTCGGTGTGCACGACGACGTCGGCGATCCAGTCGCGGTCCTGGCGGATGTCGTCCTCGAGGCGGCTGGCCAGCTCATGGGCGTCGGTCAGCGAGGTGTCGGCCCCGAGGCCGACGCTGAGGAAGACGACGAGGCCAGCGTCGGTGCGCAGCATCTCGACCTCGCAGGCATCGACACCGGCGCGCTGGGCGACGAGCGCCTCGATGTGCGTGCGCTCCTCATCGTCGCGCGCGTCGGCCTGCTCGGGGCTGACCGCGATGGGATGCTCGATCGGCTCGAGATGGGTCTGGACCTCGGCGACCCCGGGCTGCCCGGCCAGCTCGGACTCGACGCGCTCGGCGACGTCGTGGGCGACGGCCAGCGAGGTGTCGGCGGCGAGCTTGAGGTGCAGCGAGATCGAGGCCTGGTCGCCGGAGCGGTAGATGGTGATGTCGTGGGCCTCGCGCACGAGCGGCTCGGCCAGCGCGGCGGCCAGCGCCTGGTCGCGCAGGTCCAGGCCGTCGTGCCGCGGCTCGAGGTGGACGACCACGTCGGTCTCGGGCAGCGCGCTGCGCACCGCCGCCTCGATCGCGTCGGCCTGCGCGTGGCCTTCGACGATCGCCTGGCCGGGCGGCACGCCGACCACGACGTCGGCGAAGTAGCGCCCACCGGACTCGCGCAGGCGCAGGCGGCGCAGGTCGACGCCGTCGTCGGCGACCGCGCGCGCCACGGCCTCGCGCGCCTCGGGCGGCGCGTAGTCCATGAGCGCCCGGACGTTCTCGAACGCGAGCCGGGAGACGGCGGCGAAGATCACGCACGCGACGACCAGCGCGGCGATCGCGTCGCCCGCGGAGACGCCGGCGGCGACCAGGGCGAGCCCGAGCAGGACCGCCACCGATCCGGCCAGGTCGCCGGCGAAGTTGAAGGCGTTGGATCGGAACGCGGCGCTGTTGTAGCGACGCGCGGCGCGCACGGAGATCACGATGCGGCTGACGTCGATCGCCACCGCCAGCGCGATCACCGCGAACACGTACCAGCCGGTGTCGGGCTCGTGGCCGCCCTCGATCAGCAGCTTGACCGCCTCGAAAGCGATGACGCACCCGCCGACGAAGACGATCGCGGCCTCGCCGAGCGCGGCGATGTTCTCCGCGCGACGATGGCCGTAGTTGTGTTCGCGATCGGCGGGCTTGCCGGCGAGCCAGATCGCCCCGAGCGTCAGCAGCGCGGCGATCACGTCGCCGGAGGACTCGATGCCGGCCGAGACCAGCGCGAGGCTCCCGGTCACCAGTCCGGTGCCGAGCTTGAGCACGACCAGCACGCCGGCGGCGACCAGCGACATCGTCGCGGTGCGCCGCTGCGCGGCACCGGTGTCGGGATGCGCGATCGGCTCGCGCGGGCCAACGGATACGGCCATCGGAGGGCCTCCAAAGGACTTCGGGACGTCGGGTGAGATGGGCGCCTGGGGCGCTCTTGCCCAGGGCGGGCTGCAGCAGGCGACCGGCGATGCGGTCGGTCAGGCGGCGACCGGCGGCGGTCCGCGTGGCGCACGCGCCGGCGAGAACGCCTCGGTGACCGCGACCACGACCAGCGACCAGTGCGCCGCCGCCTCCGACGGGAACGCAACGACGACGTCCAGGGCCGGTGAGAGATCGCCGGCCTCCGCCCACGCGGCCAGGCGCAGGCCGAGCGCGATCACCAGGCCGCCGGGGACGGCCAGAGCGAGCGCGACCCAGAGTCCGTCGGTGACGCCCGCGTCCGCGGCGCCGGAGCTCAGCAGCTGCTCAGCGACCTCCTGGACGAGGAAGATCGCGGCGATCGCCAGCGTCGCGGCCACCCACGCCCCGCCGAAGGAGCCCCGTCGTCTCGACGTCGCGGCGGGAGCGGCCAGCGCGCGAAGCACCAGCACGGCGAACGTCACCGACGCGAGGATCGCCAGCACCGTGCCGGCCGCTCCCGCGCCATGATCGAGGCCCGCCAACGACTCCCCGGCGTGGCGGGGCACCAGCAGCCTGAACCGCGCCTCGTGCACGCCCGTCACGGCCAGCAGCAGCAGGGCGGCCAGGCGCGTGACGTTCGGAGGCGTGGCCATCTCCCAGATCACTGTAGAAGGGCGCGGGCCGGCGAGCTGCGGTGACCCCGTGTCGCTGAGGCGAACGTGAGGTTGTAGGCGTTGATCGTCCACTCGAGGACGGCGATCGACGCGCGCAGCTCTGCCAGTGGCCGAGGGAGCTCGTCGAACGCGGACGTCGGGACGACTACGAGATGCGGTGTGCGAGCTGCGTGCGTGACTTCACGTCGAGCTTCCGGTAGGCCTTGCGGAGGTGGTACTCGACGGTGCTCTGGGTGATGAAGAGCTGAGCGGCGATCTCTCGGTTCGTCGTTCCTCTCGCGGCCAGGCGCGCGACCTGCTCCTCCTGCGGAGTGAGTTGGTCGAGCGTCTCCTCGGTCCGTTTGCGGGCGTGCTCGCCGGTCGCCCGCAGCTCGCGTTCGGCGCGGCGCGCGAACGCCTCGGTGCCCATGCTGGTGAACGCCGCGAGCGCAGCGCGCAATGGCCTTCGGGCGTCGAGGCGGCGCCGTTCGCGTCGCAGCCACTCCCCATAGAGCAGCTGCGTCCGGGCCAGCTCGAGCCGAACACGGGTGGCGGCCAGGTGCGCGATCGAGTCGCGGTACAGGCTCTCGGCGACCTCGCCCTCGCTCAGCAACGCGCGGACTCGCGCTTCGATGCCCATCGCCCACTCGGAGCTGATCACGCCGGTGCGCTCCGCGAGCCACTCCAGCGCGGACTCGAGCAGCGCTCGGTCACCGGTCCTGGCTGCCGCCTCGGCCAGCTCGCCCACCAAGAGCGATCCGTACCCGATCGGGTCGGGCCGGAACGCCTCCCAGGCCGCGTCGCGTGCGGCGTCGTAGCGGCCGAGGCCGTTGTAGAGCACGGATCTCGCATAGTTGTTGGACGTCCATCGTCGCGTGGCCGCCTCCTCCGCGGAGGCTTCGATCAGCTCAGACGCTCGCGCCTCGTGGCCGCGCCAAGCGGCGAGGATCATCGGGGCGTTCACGAGCGCCGCATTGCCGGTCGCGTCGGCGATCCAGCGGGCTTCGTCGATCGTCAGAGCGGCCGCCGTCAAGTCGCCGGCCAGCATGTGGCTCCTGGCCAGGAAGCTGAGCGCGAACTGCAGGTGCACGAGTGCGCCCGCGTCCCGCGCGACCTGCACCGGACGAGCGGCGAGGCGATGCAAGGCCTCGTCGTCCCACAGCTCGAGGGCGACGATGTTGCCGTTCCTCGTGTTCGACAGCGAGAGCCGCTGACCGACGTCCTCGTCGCCGACGTCGCTCGCGAGCAGAAGCTCGAGGGCGCGAGCAAGGGTCGGCGCCGCGGCCGCGTATCCCTCGGTCAGGCGGATCGCGAACGCGTCGAGCAGCACGTCGATCGTCCGCAGCGGGGCGGTGCCGGCCGGCGCCGCCCGCGCGGCCCGCGCCACCGCCGGCGCGCCGCCGGCGACGTCGACGTCGCTGGACATGGCGCCCGCCAGCGTCTCGAGGTACGCCTCGCGAGCCAGCTGGGGGTCGACTGACTCGAGGCGTCTCGCCGCGTCCAGGAACAGGCGGCCGGCTTCGCCGCCGCGCCGCTGCTCCAACGCGATCTGACCGCGCAACAGGTCGGCGCGCGCACGCCCGAGCTCGTCGAGCAGCCCCGCCTCGACGCCTGCCGACAGCTCGAGCGCAGCCTCCAGAGCGCCGGCATCGCGCTTCGCGCCGGCGGCGGCCAGCAGGCGCTGCGCACGGTGCGTGGGCTCGGGGGTGAGCGCGGCGGCGCGCTCGAGGAAGGCGGCGACCGCCGCCCGTCCGCCGCGCGCCTGCGCGCGTCCGGCGGAACGCTCGAGCTCCGCGGCGACGTCCTCGTCGGGCATCGATGCCGCCTGTGCCCGGTGCCAGGCGCGGCGATCCGGATCGATCTCCGGATCGGTCGCCTCCGCCAGGGCCCGGTGGACCGCGCGGCGCTCCCGCAGCCCGGCGGAGCGATAGACCGCCGAGCGGATCAGCGGATGACGGAAGACCACCCGGACGCCAAGCTCCAACAGGTCTTCCGCTTCGACGGCGTCCGCGATGGACCCGGGGATCCCGAGGTGCCGGGCTGCCCGCCAGACGACCGCCGGGTCGCCCGTCGGATCGGCGGCCGCGATGAGCAACAGGCGACGCGCATCACCGGGAAGCCTGGCCAGGCGTCGCGTGAAGCTCTCCTCGATGCTCGCGGACAGGGGCACCGCCGGGGGCAGCCCGAACCCCCCGGCGAGCTGGATCGGCGTCATCCCCCGCGGCAGCTCCATCAGCGCGAGCGGGTTGCCGTGCGTCTCGAGGACGATCCGATCCAGCACGTGCTCATCCAGGCGAGCCGGCAGGACCGACTCCAACAGCGCCCGCGCATCACGACGCCCCAGGGGCTCGACGCGAAGCTCCGGCGATCCAGCGAGGGCGCTGCCGATGTCACGAGCCGCGAACACGAACGCGATCCGCTCGGCCTGGAGGCGGCGGGCCACGAACGCGAGCGCGCGCGCTGACGCACGATCGAGCCATTGCGCGTCGTCGACGACACCCAGGAGCGGCCGCTCCTGCGAAGCCTCGGACAGCAGGTCGAGGGCCGCCAGGCCGACCAGGAACGAGCTCGGCGCCTGTCCGGCGCTCAGCCCGAAGGCGACACGAAGCGCATCGCGCCGGGGATCCGGCAGGCGGTCCGATCGGTCGAGGATCGGCGAGCACAGCTGTTGCAGCGCCGCGAACGGGAGCTCCATCTCCGCCTCGACCCCGACGGTCCGTAGGACCCGCAACTGCCGTGCCTCCTGCACCGTCCAATCGAGCAGCGCCGTCTTCCCGACGCCCGGCTCTCCATGCACCACCAGGACCCCGCCGTCGCCGCCGCGTGCAGCGTCGAGCAGGCGGCCGAGCGCCTCGCGCTCGCGCTCGCGGCCGAGCAATCGGCCTCCCGGCGGCCTCGTGAGCATCCGAACGTCTGACGGCGAGCCCATATACAGCGGACAGCATGACTGAGGACGGCGCTCGGGTCGCGGACTGCTCACAGGTCCACCCCTGAGCTCGCAGACCCAGGAATCGGGCCACGAAAGCGCGATGGACGATGAACAAGGAGCTGGGCGTCTGGACGTACGAGGACTGCGCGGTCGTACTGATCGATTACCAAAAGGAGATGTTCGAGGTCATTCGCTCGGAGATCGACGCCGATCTGGTCGAGCTGCAGGTGAAGGCGACCGGGCGCAGGCGCCTGATCATCGGTGGGCTCCACACCGCGGAGGCCGACTGAGCCGGGCTGAGCCCCGCTGGATCCGGGCCGGGCTACGGACGCGAACGGGCCACCGCGACGCGCATGCGGTGGCCCCACGCGGCGACGCGCGCCAGGTGGCCGCAGTACGGCGCGCCCGGGCAGCGGGCGAAGGACATCGCGAGGGTCGCGGCGTCGACGTCCTCCACGTCTCGGCGGCGCCCCGGAAGCAGGACCATGGCCACGACGGCGGCGACGGCGCACAGGATCGCGGACACGGTGAACGCTCCGGTGAAGCCGTGCGTCAACGCCTCGGCCGGCGTCGATCCGCCGTGCAGCGCGCTCGTGCTCCGCGACGTCGAGACGGCCGACAGGACGGCCAGGCCCAGCGACCCGCCGACCTGCTGGGTCGTGTTGAGCAGGCCCGAGGCGAGGCCGGAGTCCTCGCGCGCGACGCCGGTGGTCGCGGCGATCGTGATCGGCACGAAGGCCATGCCGAACCCGACGCCCATGACGACCATCGCGGGCAGCACGCGACCGGCGTAGTCGCCGCGGCCTTGCAGGCGGGTGAACAGCGCGAAGCCCACCGTCGCGACGAGCAGCCCGGCAACGAGCACCGGCTTGGGCGTGAGGCGGTCGACCACCAGCGAGGCGAGCGCGGAGCTGCCGATGAGCGCGAGGCTGAGCGGCAGGTAGGCGACGCCGGTCTTCAGCGCGTTGTAGCCGAGCACCTGCTGCAGGTACAGCGTGCAGAAGAAGAACACGCCGAACAGCGCGGCGGCGACGAGCAGCATCGTCGCGTCGGAGGCCGCGAGGCTGCGGTTGGAGAAGATGCGCAGCGGGACCAGGGGGTTCTCGTGCCGGCGCTCGATCCACACGAAGGCGACGAGCAGCGCGGCGGCCACCGCGAGGCCCGCGAGGGTCCGCGCCGACCCCCAGCCCCAGTCGTTGGCCTTGATCAGCGTGAAGACGAGCGCCATCGTGCCCAGCGTGATGGTCGTCGCGCCTTCGAGGTCGTAGCCGCCGCGGACGCCCTCGCCCCGGCTCTCGGCGAGCATCCGCGGCGCCAGCAGGAGGACCACCGCGCCGATCGGCACGTTGATGAAGAAGACCCAGCGCCAGCTGAGCGCCTGGACGATCGCGCCCCCGAGCAGGAGGCCGACCGCGCCGCCGGCGCCGGCGATCGCGCCCCAGACGGCGAGCGCCCGGTTGCGCTCGCTGCCTTCCGCGAACGTCGTGAGGATGATCGACAGCGCCGCGGGCGAGACCATCGCGCCGCCGAGGCCCTGCGCGCCGCGGGCGATCAGCAGCGTCGCCTCCGACTGCGACAGCCCGCAGGCGAGCGACGCGCCCGCGAACAGCGCGATGCCGGCCATGAACAGGCGACGACGACCGAGTCGGTCGGCCGCGCGCCCGCCGAGCAGCAGGAACCCTCCGAAGAGCAGCGTGTAGGCGTTGAGCACCCACGACAGGTTCTGCTCGGAGAAGCCGACGTCGCGCTGGATGCTTGGCAGCGCGACGTTCACGACGCTCGCGTCGAGCACCACCATGAACTGGGCCACCGCGACGACGGCGAGCACCGCGTTGGCGCTGGCCCGGACCTGCCGGACTACTTCGCCAGGGGTGATGGTGTCGTCGGGCATGGCGGTGACCTTTCTCAGTAGGTCTTGATGGTCTTGGAGAAGGGGAGCCTGCGGATTCGGGTGCCGGTGAGGGCTGCGATCGCGTTCGCCAGGGCTGGCTTCACGCGATGTCGGTTGCGCCCGGATCTGTCGGAGTTCGAGCAACTCGAGGCCGAGCGCCTCGATCTGCGCAACGACGCCGAACACCGCGGACCGGTCCTCGAGCGAACCGGTGAGCACGGTCTCGCTGCCCTTCAGCTCAGACACCATCGACGGAAAGGCCGACAGGGCGGTAGCTCCGAGCCGGCCCTTTATCCGGATCGCGTACAAGCCCGGCGGTGTGGCCACGCGGTCATCCTGCCGCCCGACCTGGTGAGCCGGCGACGCCGGAATCTGGTGATCGTGCGCACGCCGGTGCTCGCGTCGTTTCGGCGATGTTCAGGAGCGCCCGGTTGAGAGGAGCCGCAGCTCCCGTGCGCGTCGAACGGCGGAAGAGCGATCGCGCGCACCGAGCTTGGAATAGATGTTGCGGATGTGTGTGTTGACCGTGTTGATGGAGACGTAGAGCTCTCGCGCGATCTCGGGCCGCGTCAGGTTTGTCGGGAGATATCGCAGTACGCGCAGCTCGCTGGGGCTGAGCTCCTCCGGTTGCGGTAGGCGCTCTCGGTCGGTGCTCGGCGCCGGCGCGCCTCGCAGCAGGTCGACGATGTCGGCGAGAAGGGCGCCGTGAGCCGTTTCGTGACGCGGGAGCGCGTCGAGCAGTTCTGCGGCCTCGGTCATTGCAAACGGGAAGATCAGCCGGTCCGGCTCGGCGGCCGCGAGCGCGGCCTCGGCTGCGGCAGCGGCGGCGTCTCGATCCCCCAGGTGTAGGTGCGCGGTGCCAGCCAGCAGATGCGATTCGACGAGTGTGAACGCGGGCCCGACCGGGGGCGTGATGTCCCGAGCTTCTCGGAGGACATCCAGCGCCGTGGCGGGGTCCCCGTCCGTCATGCAGATCACTGCACGCGCGTTGCAAATGGCACCCATTCGCACCGGTTCGGCTGAGAATCCGGTGAGCGTTGCGCGCGCCTCAGCTGGCATCCCCAGGCGAGCCTGTGTGGTCGCGAGCCAGCCGGTGATCCGGGGCGCGAGAGCGTGCACACCTGTGAGGAGCGACTGTGCCTGCACTGCCGCCGCGAATGCCTCGAGCGCCGATTGATGCTGCCCGCGACCCGCGTGCAACATGCCCGTCGCCACGTGGAGAAGCACTGCGGCGGCCGGGTCAACGTGTGCGGAGGCGACCTCCCAGGCGCGGCGTAGCCAGCGCTCTCCCTCGTCGAACTCGCCCATCCAGATCGCCATGCCGCCAACCGCCCCGAGCGCGGGTGCGAGTATCGGCCGATCGTCCAAGCCGTAACGCTCGGCCAGGGCTACCGCCTGGCGGCCGCGCTCGCGTGCGGTCGCGACCGAGACGAGCTTTGACGGGAAACCTTGATGGGCGCGACAGGCCACCTCTAGGTAGGGTCGGCCGATCGTCTGGGCGAGCGCGGCTCCCTCGGAGAGGTGCCGCTGCGCGTCGGTGAGTCGGCCAGACCACGTCTCGACGATCCCGAGATTCAGCAGCGCGACCCCCCGCAGCTCACTACCCATCGCAATCGGTTTGCTCGATTCGTCTGCGATCGAAGCATCGAGCAGATTCACTTGCTCGACTACTTCACTGAACTGCCCGCTACGCCGTGCCAGCGCCAACCGCAGCGACGCGATTGCCACCGCCAGGCGGCGGCGGCGAGCCGGCGGAGCGCTCGGGACGTGGGACTCGGCCAGCGCCAGCTGAGCAGCCGCCTCCTCCAGCCGCCCCTGGTTGAGCTCAGCTGCCGCGTGGGCTAGCGCGAGGTCAGGATGATCGACTGATGCGCCCTCAGGAAACGCCTGCAGGACGGCGCGAATCGTTCCCGCTTGCCCGTCGAGCACCCACCTGAACGAGTGGTCGGCGACGAGCCGAGCGGCATCAGGCCAGTCGCCGGCCGCGAGCGTTTGTCGCACGGCCTCGACGACCTCTCCGCGGTCGGCGAACCACCGTGCGGCCCGGCGGTGAAGGTCAGGAACCTCATCGGCCAACGTTCGGCGGAGCTCCAGGCGCAGGAAATCCGCCAGAAGGTGGTGGTAGCGAAACCAGGTGCGCTGAGCGTCGAGCGACACGACGAACGCGTTGGCTTCCTCCAGCTCCAGCAGCACCTGCTCCGAGCCCGAGTGGCCTGCCAGCAGGTCGGCGAGTTCACCGTTCATCCGGTCGACAAGCGAGGTTCGCAACAGCATGCTCTGAACCTCGCTCGGTTGGCGTTCGAGCATCTCGGCCATCAGGTATTCCCCGATCGCCCTGTCGGTGCCTGAGAACTCAGCCACGAAACGCTCGGGATCGGGGTGGCCGCTGAGCGAGATCACCGCGAGGCGCAGGCCAGCCGCCCAACCTTCCGTGCGCTGGTACAACGCGGCCACCCCGGCGTCGGACAGACTGATCCCGGACGCAGCAAGCAGTTCGCGCGTCTCGCGCTCAGTGAACCGGAGATCGCCGGCTCGGATCTCGGCGATCTCGTCGGCAAGCCTGAGCTGGTGCAGTCTGATCGGCGGATCCCGGCGAGACGACAGCACCAAGCGCGAAGAGCTCGGCAGGATCGCGAGCAGATGCTCGAGCTGCGTGAGGGCGTCAGCCGACCTCAGCTCGTGGAGATCGTCGATGATCAGCACCACGGGATCGACCTGCTCGGCGAGCTCCGACAGGACTCTGTCGACCACCTGGTCGCCGTCGAGTGCAGCGGTCGCGGCAGGGTGCTTCTGAGGATCGATCGAGCGCGCCGGGCTGTGGATCGCGTCGAGGACGGCCGACCAGAACCGCTGCGCATGCTGTTGGTCGCGGTCGACGGACACCAACGCGACGCGACGAGGGTTGGTCGAGCGGTCCGCCCACGCACGCAACAGCGAGGTCTTCCCACTTCCCGGCGGCGCCGAGATGACCGTCACCCGTTTGGTCACAGCGCGATCCAGCAGCTGGAGGAGGTCTTCCCGGTCGAGCAGGCCCCGGGCGACCGAAACGACTGTTGAGATCGGCTCCTCCAGGTGCTCCCCGCGCTGCATCGTCGTCAAGCTGGTCATGCTCGGACGATCGTTTGACCTGCGCCCGAACCTCGCCGTGCGCTCGTCATCGACACGCGCGAGCCTTGCGAGCTGCGGGGCCGACATGGCCGGGCTCTCCGGGATCCTCACGACGCCCTCGTCGGGCTCGTTGACCGCGGGGCCAAACGCCGACCGGGGATCGGCGCACAGTCCGAGTGCTCGGTTCGTCGTCTGCTGTCCAACTGGCAGAGCAGGGTGGCGCTACCGCTAGGCGTTCGAATCCTTGAATCCCTTAGTCATGGCCCGAGTGTCGTCCGCAGTCATGCCTAGGCGGAATGAGCGAAGCGTCGCCACCGGTCCTCTCGTCAGGGAGGAGCTCGAGCGCCCAGCTGTCTGCCCCTCCGGTCGCGCGAATCACCGTGATCCGGTGACGCCTCCTCACCTGCCTGGCGGCAACACTGGTGGTGCCGGCCTCCCGGCAGGAGATTTCAGCAGCAGCGGATTGACATGGGCGAGCGAGCCTGGAGCGCTGCCAAACCAACCCAACCGTAGGGAGATCCTCCGTGAGCACCGAGCAGCGAGAGAGCCTCGACGCAATCCTGCGACAGTCAGCCTTCCCCGTCGGCAGCGATGTCAACGAGCAACGGCGACTGCTCCGAGAGTTGCTATCGGCGCAGCCGCTGCCCGCCGACGTGACCGTGACCGCAGCCGCACTGGGCGGCGTCCCGACCGCCGAGATCACGGTCGATGGAATCGAACCTCGCCACGTCGTTCTCTACTTCCACGGCGGCGTGTACGCGATGGGGGATGCCTTCCTCGCCGCTGACCTGGCCTCGCAGGTCGGCCGGCGGACGCACGCCAAGGTCATCTCCGTCGACTACCGGCTCGCCCCCGAGCACCCGTATCCGGCAGCGGTTGACGACGCTCTTGCGGCCTATGAAGCCCTCCTGCACAACGGCATCGCCCCTTCGGACATCGCCTTCGCGGGAGAGTCCGCCGGCGGCGGACTCGCCATCGCCACCCTGGTCAACGCCCGCGATCACGGGCTGCCCCTGCCAGCCGCGGCCTTCGTCATGTCACCGTATGCCGATCTCACCCTGGCCGGGACGACCCTGGAAACCAAGCGCGAGCTCGACCCGCTGCTCAGCCGGGAACTCCTCCAACCCCGAGTCACCGACTACACGGCGGGACAAGACGCCGCTCTTGGCCTCATCAGCCCCGTATTCGCCGACCTGTCCGGCCTGCCGCCCCTGAGCATCCAGGCCGGAAGTCACGAGGTTCTCCTCGACGACGCCGTCCGCCTCGCGCGACAAGCCGCCACCGCCGACGTCGAGGTCACGCTCGACATCACCCCTCGGGTGCCCCACGTCTTCCAGGCCTATCACCCGATCCTTGACGAAGCGGCCGCGGCGCTGGACAGAGCCGGACAGTTCCTGTCGGCGCATCTCGCCGGTGCAGAACGCGTCACCGGAGAGCGAAAGGCAGAACGCGAGCTGTCCTCATAACCCAGAGGTCGCGGGTTCAAGAATCCCGCCCGCCACCACGTAAGCGCAGGTCAGAGGCCTGATCGCCGACGCGCCATGCCTCGGGGTCGCGACCGACGCCGGGGGTTCTGCTGCTGCGGCGGCGAAGCATGGCAAGGTCGTCGATTCGTTGACTGGCGACTCAACGCACGTGAAGCTGTGCGCCCGTGCCCCACATCCGCCGCCTGTCACTCGCCCTCCCGCTCACCGTGCTCGCGCTCGCCCCCGCCGGGCTCGCCTCCACCCAGCCCCGGGTCATCGGCGGCACCGTGGCGCCGGCCGGGTCGTGGCCGTCGATCGTCGCGATCATGAACGTCGCCGGGACCCGCCACGACGACCAGGACCAGTTCTGCGGCGGGACGTTCGTCGCGCCGCAGTGGGTCCTGACCGCGGCGCACTGCACGTACGGCCGGTCGGCGGGCTCGACCGAGGTGCTGACCGGCACCCGGCGGCTCGACGGCACGGGCACCCGACTCGCGGTCTCGGAGATCCATCGGAACCCGGGACACGTCATCGCCACCATAGAGAACGACACGGCGCTGCTCAAGCTCGCCGCGCCGCAGGCGGTGCCCGCGCTGCCGATCACGGTCCCGGCGCTCAGCGGGCTGTGGGCGGCGGGCCGCACGGCGCGCGTCGCCGGCTGGGGCGACACCGACAAGTCCGCCCTCAGCGACGCCTTCCCGCTCGACCTCATGGAGGCGTCGGTCCCGCTGGTCAGCGACGCCGACTGCGGCATCCGCTACGCCCCCGACTTCCGGCCGGCGGTCGAGCTCTGCGCCGGCAACACGACCTACGACACCTGCCAGGGCGACAGCGGCGGGCCGCTGCTCGTCGACGACGCGGCGGGCCATCCGGTGCTCGCCGGCGACACCAGCTACGGCAGCGGCTGCGCGCAGCCCGGCGCCCCCGGCGTCTACGGCGAGATCGCGGGCATGCGCGACTTCATCGACGCCACGATCGGCTGGAGCACCGCCGCGAGCCTCGACGCCGGCGCGCTGACGTTCACGCGCGGAGGGGCCGGCGTGGCGACCGCCGCGCAGACCGTGACGCTGACGAGCACCGGCGACGCGCCGCTGTCGGTCTCCGCCGCGCGGCTGGACGGCACGGATGCGGGCGACTTCGCGATCACCGGCGACGGCTGCTCGCAGGTCGTGCTCCAGCCCGGCCAGACGTGCGCGGTGGCCGTGCGGGCGGTGCCCTCCGGTGATGCCGACGCCGTCGCGACGCTGGCGCTCGACGGCGACGGCGCGGCGGGGGTCACGACGGTGGAGTTGGGGTCGGTGGCGCCGCCCGCGCCGTCGGTCACGACGACGACCACGACGACGCCCACGCCCACACCCGCGCCGATCGCGCCCGTCGCGCCGGTCACCCCGCCGCCCGTCGCCGCGGCCAAGGCGCCCACCGCGACGCTCGCGGTCCTCGCCGCGAAGGCGGGCAAGCACCGCCTGTCGGTGAAGCTCAGCGGTCCCGGGACCATCACCATCACCTTGACCCGCAAGGTGCGCCGCGGCGGCAAGTCCGTCACCGAGAAGCTGGCCACCGCCCAGGCCACGTTCGCGACGGCCCAGGCCAAGACCATCACCTTGAAGCTCACCGCCGCCGGCCGGCGCGCCCTGGCCCGCGGCGCGCGCCCGAAGGCCACCGCCGCGGTCGTCGTGCGCGCCGGGAGCGCGAAGGCGACGACGTCGCGCACCCTGACGCTGCGTTGACTCGCGAGTCATCATCGTGGGCCCATGCGCAGCGCGCCGAGTACGTCCATCGCTTCGCGGCCGCCGAGCTGGCGGAGATTCCGGGCTTGCGCCCCGCCACGGTGCGCAAGCCCCTCGAGCGGGCGGCCGCCGCGATGCGCGCGGCGACCGCGGACACCACGGACCGAGCCCGCGCTCGGCGATCAGTGCATGGGCGGACTCGACCTCGGGCAGCTCGGGCATGCGCCGGGCAGGCCACGAGCTGGCGCTCAGCCCACGTGCTCCGGCCACGGCAGCGGGAACAGCTCGCGGTAGGGGCGCGCCTCGTCGACCACGCGGGCGACCGACGGCCGCGCCAGCAGCCGGTCGACGTAGGCGGCCAGCGCCGGGTGCGCGCCGCGGTCCAGCGGGTGGACGACGTCGGCGTAGTGCAGGGCGGGCGCCGCGGCGCAGTCGGCCAGCGTGAAGCCGTCGCCGGCCAGCCAGCCGTCGCGCTCGCGTCCGTCGAGCTGCCGGTCGAGCGTGGCGTAGGCGACGTCCAGCGCGGCGTGGGCCTCGGCGACGCCGTGCGCGTCCTTGGCGCCGGCGGGACGCAGCGCGTCGCCGACGATCTTCTGTACCGGCGTGCTGACGTGGCCGTCGACCACGCGGTCCCACAACCGCGCCTGCAACGCGCCTGCGGGGTCGGCGGGGATCAGCGGCGGCGCGTCGCCGTGGCGGTCGAGGTGCTCGACGACCGCCGAGGACTCGGGGACCACGACGCCGTCGTCGACGAGGACCGGTATCGACGCCGGCGGCCACAGGGCCGCGAGCGCCGAGCGGTCGGCCTCCACGAGCGCGACCGCGAACGGCACGTCGCGCTCGTAGAAGGCGATGAGCGCCTTCCAGCAGTACATCGCGAAGGGGTGCTCGTACAGGACGAGGCTCACTCCGGCACCTCGCCGGCGAAGAACGCCTCGAGGCCGTCGAGCAGCAGGCCGGTGCCATGCTCGCGCTCGGCCGGGTCCTCGAGGCCGTCGAGGAACGCGCCGTGCTCGGTGAAGATCAGGTGGGTGCCGCCGCCGTCGTCGGGGCGCAGCTGGACCGTCGTCAGCGACACGGAGACCAGGCGGTCGTCCAGGAGCAGGTCGTAAGCGAAGACGATTCGCTCGCCGTCGACGATGTCGTGGAAGCGGCTGCGGAACAGGTGGTGGGTGCCGCCGCGGTCGCGCCCCGCGCTCAGCTCGCCGCCGCCGACGCGGAAATCCAGCGACCACTCCGCGTCGGCCCAGCCGTCCGGCACCCCGAACCAGCGCTGCTTGAGCGCGGGGTCGGCGAACGCCTGGAACGCCTGCTCCGGGGTCTGGCGGAAGCGCCGCTCGAGGGTGAAGTCGTGCTGGCGGATGCTCATCTGCTGCGGTCTCCTTCATCGTTGGGGAAGGCGTCGTCGAGGACGTCGCCCAGGCGGTCGAGCCGGCGCTCCCACGCGCCGCGGTGCTCGGCGATCCAGTGCTCGACGGTGCGCATCGGGCCGGACTCGAGCCGGCACGTGCGGACGCGTCCGACCTTCTCGGAGCGCACGAGCCCGCTGCGCTGCAGCACGTCGAGGTGCTGCAGCACTGAGGGCAGCGACATGTCCAGCGGCGCGGCGAGCTCGCTCACCGAGGCGGGCCCGCGGGCGAGCCGCGCGACCATCGCGCGGCGGCTGCCGTCGGCGAGGGCGTGGAACGCCCGGTCGAGCTGCTGGGCCTCGGCGGTCGGCACGGCGGCCACCATAGCAGTCACTTAGGTGATCACCTAAGTATGGGCTTGGCGCCGGCCGGCACCGCCGCGCGATGATCGACGCGCGCGATGCCGACCGCGCCCGTGCTCGTCACGATCCCGATCAGCCACTGCTGCGAGGACGCGCGGTGGGCGCTGGAGCGTGCGGGAATCGCTTCCGACCAGGCGAATCGACGACGATCCCCAGCGAACAAGACCAATGTCCCGGTTAGAGGCGCTCTAGCGTTGGACCTGAGGTCGCGGGCTCGACCCCCGCACGTCAGCCCCGCCGCGTCGGAGCGGACCGCGGAGCGCCGCCTGGTCGGGCTCGCCGCCGTGATCAGTCCCAGAAGTCGGCGATCCTCTCGGTGTCGCCGCCGGCGGGCTTGCGGCCGCCGGTGCAGATGAGGTCGAGACCGTCCGGCCCAGCCTCGAACGAGCGGACCACGGCGGGGGCGACACGAAGCACGTCCCATTGCCCCAACTCGATGATGTCGTCGTCGAGCTTGGCGCGGCCGGAGCCCCCGGCGACCACGTAGACCTCCTCCTGCTCGCGGTGGCGATGGCCGAACGGCATGCGGGCGCCCGCCTCGTAGGTGAAGCGGCTGACGCCGAGCTCGGGCGACTTCAGGGCGTCTCGCGCCATCTTCCAGCGCATCGGAGCGTCCGTTGGGCTCTGGTCACGGAGGCGCTGAAAGCTCGTCTTCGTCCAGTCGGGCATCTCCGGATCCTGGCCGCTACGAGGCGAGCTCGGCGGTGGACGTCGCGCCGGCCACGACGCCGTCGCCGGCGGTCATGAGGCTGAGCACGACCCGCGCGGCGGCATTGCCGCCTGACGCAACGGCATTCGCCACGGAGGGCATCACCCCGGCAGCGTCGCCCGCGGCGAACAAGCCGGGGACGCTGGTCTCGAAGTCGTCGTCCACCGCCACTGCGTCGGCGACGAGCGGCCCGGGCTCGCTGGTCGCCGCACCGAGTTGCGTGGCGAGCGCAGACCGCTGATGCAGGGTGACGGGCACGAGCAGACCGCGACACGCTCGCTCGTTGCCATCAGCGAACGCGACGGCGGCGAGGTCGCTGCCGGTGCCGCGCAACTCGACGACGCGACGCTCCTCGATCTCGACCCCGGCGAAGGCGAGGCGAGCGCGATCTTCTGCGGTCAGATCGGAGTGCCCGTCTGCGTAGAGCGTCACATCACCACTCCAAGCACGAAGCAGGAGGGCGCCTCCGCGGTTAAGGACGCCGAGCGGCTCGCCGCGGTGCTCCCAACCGTGGCAGAACGGGCAGTGGAACACCGAACGACCCCAGCGCTCCTCGATGCCCGTGAGCGCGGGCGGCCGATAGTCCATCCCGGTCGCGAGGAGAACACGCCGACCAGCGGCACGTGAGCCGTCAGCGAGCTCGAGCACGAAGCGTTCGCCGTCGCGTTCCCCGCCGACGACCTCGCCGGCGCGCAGGTCCACCGACGGGTAGGCCGCAAGCTCCGCACGGCCGGCGGCGTAGTAGTCGGCCGGTGCGCGGGTGTCCTGCCCGAGCAACCCGCCGATCCCGTCCGCGACGCGGTTGCTCGGCCGTCCCGCGTCGACGACGAGCGTCCGGCGCCGTGCGCGGCCGAGCACGAGCGCGCCGCTCAAGCCTGCGGCGCCCGCCCCGACGACGATGCAATCCCAAGTCTCGTTCATGCGTTCACCATGACACGGATCGATCAGATCGCCAATCGAGATTGCTGAATCGGCAAAACGCTGGTGAGCGAGGGGCGCCCTCCTCGTGTCGTAGCATCCTCGTGACCATGCCAAGCGCTATTGCCAAAGAGGAAAACGCCGAGCCCGTCGACGCCCGGGTGCGTCGCCGGCTGCGTGAGCTGCGCACGGAACGGGGCTTGACGTTGCAGCAGGTGGCCGAGCGCGCCAACATCGACCTCTCGACGCTCAGCCGCCTGGAGTCCGGAAAGCGCCGGTTGGCGCTCGACCACGTTCCCGCGCTCTGCGCGGCCCTAGGAGTGAGCGCCGACGAGCTGCTCGCCTCGGCGCCACCGCAAGACCCACGCATCCACGGCGAGCCGTGGAAGTGCGACGGCATGACGATGTGGCCGCTCATGCACCGCGGTCACTCCAGTGCGCTGCGCGCTTACAAGATCCACATCGGCGCCCGGAAGCGTCGGCCGCCCGAGAAGCTGCCCGTGCACGAGGGACACGACTGGATCTACGTCCTCGCCGGACGCCTGCGCCTGCTGTTGGGCGACCAGTCCTTCGTCATCGAGCCCGGAGAGGCGGTCGAGTTCACGACGTGGACCCCGCACTGGTTCGGCGCCATCGACGGCCCCGTCGAGCTCATCATGATCGTCGGTCCGCAAGGAGAGCGACTGCACCTCCATCCCTAGCGTCCGGGTCCTGCGCTTCTACCGCGGCGAGGAGACGCGCGCGGCCGTCACCGAGGCTGTTCACCTCCATGACGCCGTTGTGACCGGATCGCCCACGCCGGGCCAGACCGCTGAGCTGGCGTGCACCCCGAGCGGCTCAGCGCCGAGGAGCTACGGCGAGATGCCCGGCGGCCGCCAGGGCTTCGAGCACACCGACGCCCACGACCGCGCGACCTCACCGCCGCGGGCCTGTTGCGCGAAGACGGCGACAGCATCGTCCCGACGCGAGCCGCCCTGTACGTCTACGCCCTGCACGGCTGAGCGCGCCGCGCTACAAGAGGCGCCCCTGCGGCGACCCGCGCCGGCTCCATCGAACTTCCGTGAGCGTCAGAGTTTGAGGTCGGCCCAGATCGCTGCGTGGTCGGATGCCGTCAAGCGTGCGCCGACTCGGGGTGCCTGTCACACGCCCGGTCGGGATCAGTCTGCGAGCACGTCGGGGAAGCCGAACATTGCGACCAGCGCCGGATCGGCGTGGAACGCGATCACGCGGGAGACACCGGTGACGGTTGGGGCCAGCACCACAATGCCGTTTGCCCGGAACGCGCCGTCTGCGTCTCGGTAGTACACGATGGCGGCGGGCTGGCCGTTGGCTGTGGTCGCGATCATCCGCCAGTCGCCGGGCGCGCCCAGCACGTAGGCGTCGAGCATGTGGATGCAGTTCACCCGGCCCGCGTGCCATTCGCGGAATGGCGTCGCCTCCAGCGTGGCGTCCGTGCGCAGCACCTGTTCCAGCAGCCCGGCGTCGGAGCGCTCGAAGGCTGCGATGTAGCCGTCGAGCAGCGCACGCGCCCGCTGGTCGGTCGGTTCGAGCAGTTCCTCAGCCTCTGGCTCCAGTTCGCCCAGCCGTGCCCGGGCGCGCTGCAGACCACTCTTCACCGCCGCCGTTGTGGTGCCGAGGATATCCGCGGTTTCGGCCGCAGAGAACGCCAGTACCTCGCGCAGGATGAGGATCGCGCGCTGGCGTGCGGGCAGGTGCTGCAGACTCGCGATGAGCGCCAGCCGTAGCGACTCGCGCGCGATCACCGTCGCGGCCGGATCGTCGTCGGCCGGGGCGATCCATCGGTCCGGCAACGGTTCCAGCCACGAGACCTCGCCCGGCGCAACGTGACTCGGCGGGCGATCGGGTGCGTCGTGAGGACCTGCCAGGCCCGACGGCAGCACCCGGATCCGGCGCGGCTCCAACGCAGTCAGGCAGACGTTGGTGGCGATCTTGTAGAGCCAGGACCGAATCGACGCACGGGCCTCGAAGCCGGCGTAGGAACGCCATGCCCGAAGATACGTCTCCTGCACCAGGTCCTCGGCGTCATGCGCCGAGCCGACCATGCGGTAACAGTGCGCCAACAACTCCCGGCGGAACCGCTCGGTCTCGGCGGGGAACCGGTCCTGGTTCGCCGTCCCCCTCAAATGCGCCGTCATGCCGCGACTTTAGGCCGCGGCCAGTCGGCCTGATGCGCGATGGCATCCCAGTCGTCCATCAATCGAAAGCCAGGTCAGCGGCATCCGGGGCGGTGGCCGGGTTGTCAGGGGAGCAGGGCCAGTTTGCCGATTGTGGCGCGGGTTTCCAGTTCTGCGAGGGCCTTTGGGCCGTCGGTCAAGTCGTAGGCGGTGGGGCGAGCGGGGGTGAGCACGCCGGCGGCGATGAGGGCGGACAGCTCACCCATGAGCTCGCCGAAGATCTGGGGTGCGGCCCGGATCAGCACACCGATGTTGAGGCCGATGATGTGGACCTGGTGCTTGTACACGAGCTCCCAGTTCGTGATCGCGGCTTCGCCGCCCGCTACGCCGAAGACGACGACCCGGCCGGTGACGGGCTTGGCCGCGGCCAAACTGGCGTTGAAGGTGGCACCACCCGCCGACTCCAGCACCAAATCGGCACCGGCGCCACCGGTCAGCCGCATCACTTCGGCGGCGAGGTCGCCGTCGAGGGAGTCCAGGACGTGGTCGGCGCCCAGTGCCAGCACTGCCTCGTGCTTGCCAGGCGAGGCGGTGGCGATGACCGTCGCGCCGTAGTGCTTGGCCATGGTCACCGCGGCCTGGCCGGTCGCGCCCGCCGCAGCGTGGATCAGCACGGTCTCCCCGGTGGCGACGCGACCCAGGGGCTTGAGCGCGGCCAGTGCGGTGGGCCAGTTCACGACCAGGCCCAGCGCCTGCTCGGCCGTCCAGTTAGCCGGCACCGGCATCGCCGCGGCCGCGGGCAGGAGCATGTACTCGGCGAACGCCCCGTCCCCGACACCGATGACGTGGGTCCCCGGTCGTGGGCCGGTCGCCGCCTCGCCCGCCGCCACGACCTCGCCGGCGCCCTCGAAGCCCGCCAGATACGGTGGCTGCGGACCGCCCGAGAACGTGCCGTAGGCCTTCGAGATGTCGGCGAAGTTGACGCCGGCGGCGGCGACGCGGATCAGGACCTCGCCCTGGCCAGGGCTCGGTACCGGCGCGTGGGTGATCAGACGCATGTCCTGCGGACCCTTCAGCGAGGTCTGCTGCAGGGCGCGCATGGTCGCGGGAATGCTCACGGTAATCAGCTCTCTTTTCGGCTTGCCTCATCGTGGCCGGCCTCTTCGGCGGGCCGGACTGTCGAACAGGTAGACCTCGGCCATCGCAGAAAGGAATCGGCAGCCGCTGAAGCGTCCGCGCAACACCAGTCCAGCCCTCTGCCCAAGCAGCCCTCAATCCGGCTTCGGCCGAGAAACGCCGGGCGCTAGCAGGCGAGCCCCGCCGCCTGTGTCGCCTCAGCCGCGCAGGGCGTAGAAGCCACCGCGGCGAGCTTCCCGAAGATGCATCCCGACATGAGCCGCTTACACCGCGGCGGGGACCGTGGCGTCGACGATGGTGCGCACGCGGCCGGTCTGCACGTCGTAGACGTCGCCGGAGATCGCGACGCGGTCGGGGATCGCTGAGCTCGCGCGCAGCCGCGCGAGTCCTCGCGCACGGTGGCCTCCGGGTCCAGGACGGCGCGCGTGACCAGCGCGGCGGGTTCGGTGTCGATGCGCTCGGCGTACCGAGTGAGATCCTGGCCGCGCTCACCGTTGCCGGCGGCGCCGTGGCGCCTTCGGCGCTGGCGCACGTTCTCGCCGTCGAGCGCTCCACGATGAGCCGCAAACATCGCGCTCATGCGCGAGCGGGGCTGGGTCGAGCCGGCCGAGCTGTCGCCGAGCGGCCGCACGAAGACCGTCGCGATCAGGGCGGCGGGAGGCGAGACCTTCACCAACGCGCGTCGCGCCTGGCGCGAGGCCCAGGACGCCGTCATCGGTGCGCTCGGCGCCGGCGCGCCACCGCGCTCGATGACTGGCTGACCGGCCTCGGCGTCGCCGGCCCTTCCGTCGAGGTCGCAGGCTGAATCGATCGGGAGGCCCGCCGATCACCGAGCGAGCGCGCGACGGCGGCTAGTGGTGAGGGGCGGAGGCAATCGTCGCCAGCAGGCCGCTGGCGCGGCGGCGCATCCGGATCGTCGCCTGGTCGCGGCGCGCCGCCTCCTCGGCCAACAGGACCCGCAGCATTTCGGCGGGGTCCCAGCCTTGGGACTTGGCGATTGCGAGGACCTCGGGGGCGGCATGGCGAACGTAGGGCATCCGCAAGCGCCGCAGCAGCGCGTCGACCTCATTGGGCAGCGGCGGCGAGACCGGCGTCTTGACGGTCATGCGCCAAAGCCTTCCCAGGCGCGCGTGGAGCGCTGCAGCGACTGCTCCTCGCTGGCGCGCGCAGGAAACGCGACGACCTTCGCGTCATGGTGGGCGAGGATCGCGGCGAGATCACCATCAGCGAACCGGCCCGAGTCCGCCGCGGCCCGCAACGCGTCGTCGACCTGGCCGGTGCCGTGGAGCTTGGCGGGGTCGACAGCCTCGGCGAGCTTGCGCCGAACCCTGCTCGCGCCTGCCGCAGCGGCGGCGATCAACCAGGCGTGCGCTCCCGGACCGATCGCAAGGAACGACTCCGCGTCGGCGTTGCGCGCCCGGGGCTTGCGCTCCAGAGCCCCCGCGGGCCCGGGCGGGTAGTGGGTCTCATCGATGTTCGGGCGGCCCGGCGTGGTCAGCGCGTGCCTGGCGACCTCGCGCGGCCCAGCCTCGTCGTTCGTGGATTGCCAAGACCCTTGCGGGTCCGGACCAGGCACCTAGAAACCACTTCGGATTGCTTGACCTAAGAGCACCGAGCTGACCGAGCTCACCGAAACCGGTGCTCGCGCAGTCCAGTACTACCATCGTCCGCGCACAGTGCCCTTGGGCCCCGCTACCAGGCTCGCCGCTGGAACGTCGTCGGCCACGATTGTCCCGGCCGCGACAACGGCGTCGCGACCGATGCTGACGCCAGGCAGGATCGTCGCGCCGGCACGTCCCCGCGTGCACGGGGACACGCTGACATCAAGATTGTGGCGTGAAGCGCTTCTGTACGTCGGGGCTGCGAGCAGCTCCGGTGCGGTCTGCGGCATGCTGCTTGGATTTGCCGGAGGATTGCTGTGGACGCCGGCCGATCGCGCCAGTCTGGGGCTCCTGCTCGGAGGGTTTTTCTTGCTGATCGGTGCGCTCGGCGTCACCGGTCGCTGGGTCGCCCCGATCCAAGTCGACCGAGAAACCTCATACGAGTGGCTCGACGGTCGCGTACCTTGGGCCATCCGAAACGGTGCAGCACTGGGTGCCGGATTCACGTCGCGGTTAGGCTTCCAGCTGTGGTACGCGGTTCCGGTTTCGGCGTCGCTCTTTGGGTCGCCGTTTTTGGGAGCCTGCCTCTACGGTGCCTACGCGCTAACCCGCTCAGGGGCGGCCGTAGTCCAGATGGCGCTGGTGCGGCGAAGATTGAAGCTCCGAAACCTTCTTGAGCTTCGCGCGTTTGCCACGCGAGTTACCTCAGCGTTTCTGCTGGTTGCCGGCGCTGTGGCGGTCGGGCTGCTCGTGTGACGCCTGCAAAACCGGGGAGGACGCCCTGCCGACGCCCTGGCCAGGAAACACAACTGGCTCGGTTCCCCCTTCTCGGGACCCGAGCTAGCGTGGCCGGCCGCCTGCCCGCGACGCACCACCGACGCGGGCAGGCGGCCTCAAACCGGGCCGGATCTGCCGCGAGGTGATGCCCGTAAAAAGGCGCCCCCGCGCCGCAGGAACGGCCGGGGCATGGCCCAAGGAGCGTCAACTCCATGGACATCTCGGACCGTATCGAGTCCCGAGACTCGCTCGTGATCCCCGAGCATCTCGTCTTCGCCTTCGACGTGGATCGCGGAGCTGATCAGGCTGGCGTGTGACGGCGATAGTCCTGAGACCCGCGATGCCGTGATCGAGGCGGTGCACCTCCATGACGCCTTCGCGGCCCGGTCGTTGACGGCGGCCCAGCTCGCCGAGCTGGCCGAAGGCGCCGCCGGGTCGATGGGGCCGCGATGGCCCAGGGACCTTGGTGACGCGGATGACGTCGAGCGGCTGCTCGGCGTGTCACGCGAACTCCTCGAGCTGCGCGACCGCGCGCTCGCAGTCGTAGCGGGCGGCTCTTGAGCGTGAACCGCTGGTTGGTGCGCAGGTCGTACACCCACATCGCCGCGGTCGGCTCGCCACGGTCGAAGAACACCACGTTGGCCCGACCGGCCGGTGAAGGGGATGCTCACCGGCCCGGTGACGATCCAGCAGTGGTCGTTCGTCCGCGACGACCAGCCACGTCGCGAGACGTGCCTACAGATCGCGCTGGCGATGCAGGACGAGGTCCTCGACCTCGAGGCGGCCGGCTGCTTCGCGATCCAGGTCGACGAGGCCGCGCTGCGCTAGGGCCTCCCGCTACAGCGCCACGCCCAGGACGAGTACGTTCGCTGGGCCGTGGACTGCTTCCGGCTGACCACGGCGCCGGTCGCCGACCACACCCAGGTCCACACGCACACGTGCTACGCGGAGTTCAACGACATCATGGAGCACCGTCGACCTGGCCGCTGAGCAGCGCCTTGGTCCCGTCGGTCGACGAGCCCGGCGATCGTCCGGCTCGACGCCGACGTGATCTTCATCGAGGCGTCGCGCTCCGACATGGAGGTGTTGGACGCGTTCACCGGCGCGGGCTCCTATCCGGCCGACATCGGCCCGTCGTCTACGACATCCACTCGGCCCGGGTGCCGTCGGAGGATGAGGTCGTCCGGCTGCTGGAGCTGCCCGACGCGCGCGTGGGCCGCGAGCACCTATGGGTCAACCCGGACTGCGGGCTCAAGACGCGGCGCTGGGAGGACGTGGAGCCTGCGCTGCGGGCGATGATGGCGGCGGCACATCGCCGCCGGACGGCGTCGGAGGTCGCCGCCTAGCCGCGTGGGCATCCTGGAGCGGCTCCCGGCGTGGGCGATCACCGGCGTCGGGAGCCTGCCCTACACCGAGGAGAGGACGGCCGCGAACCAGGCGGCCAAGGGGTGGGCGCGGCGGGCGAAGGCCCCAATGTTGAGAGTTGAATAGCTTTCCATATGTAGCTTAATCTGACGACACCAAAATGTTCAGGTTCCATGCCTGGTCATGGGCCATTTGTCGTTGTAGCGTCGCGCCGGAAATGCGGTCGACCCACAACCATGGCTGAGTCGCCAACCGTCGTACAGCCGACGTTGGCGCTGCCCCGCGGGGGCGGGGCGCTCAAGGGGCTGGGTGGAGGCGTCGGCTCGGGAACGGTCACTGGTGACGCGACCTTGGCGGTCGACGCCGTGGTCACGGCGGCGCGCGCGCTCACGCCGTCGGCCACGCTGGCCTACTCGTCGGCCGCGGGCAACGGCCCGTTCGGGATGGGCTTCTCGTTGGCGCCGGCGGCCGTCACGCGCCGTACCGGCGCCGGCGTCCCGGCCTATCGCGCGACCGACACGATTGACCTGGCCGGCATCGGCGCGCTCACGCCCGCGCTGCGGCACGACCCGAAGACCGGCGCCTGGGCGCCGCTCGTGCGCACCGCGAGCGAGGCCGGTCATCGCTATCGCATCACGACCTTCCGGCCGCGCCTGGAGACCGACCTGCCGCTCGTCGAGCAGTGGGAGCGCGCCGGCGACGGCCTGATCCACTGGGTCGTCACCACCGCCGACGGCACGGTCGAGCGCTACGGGATCAGCGTCGACGGCCGCGTCGCCGACCCGGACCGCCCGGACGAGCGCGTGGCTGCCTGGCTGCTGCAGGAGCGCACGGACACCAAGGGCAATCGCGCCGTCTACACCTACCTGCGTGAGGACGACGCCGGCGCGGCCGCTGCCTTCGAAGGCGGCCACGCTCAAACGGCACAGCGTTATCCGGCCGCCGTCCGCTACGGCAACTACGTCGATCGCGCGGGCGCCGAGCAGTTCGCGCTGGAGCTGGTCTTCGACTACGGCGAGCGCGACCTCGACCATCTCGATCAGCCCGGCGCCGATCCCTACGCCCCGGTCCGCCCGTGGCCGCGCCGCGACGACTCGTTCTCCTCCTACGCCGCCGGCTTCGAGGTCCGCACCGCGCGCCTGTGCCGCGCGGTGCTCATGTTCCATCACTTCCCCGACGAGCTGGGCGCGACGCCGTGCCTGGTCTCCTCGCTTTGCTGCTCCTACGACGAGACGCCGGCGCTGTCGCGAATCGTGCGCGTGACCCGGGCCGGTCATCGCCGGCGCGCCGACGGCTCCTACGCGTCCGCCGTGCTGCCGCCGCTGGACGTCGCGTGGTCGACCTTCGCCCCGCCGCCCGCGCCGCGCTTCCGGACGCTGCGCGTCGACGGCGGCGGGACACCCGCCGGCGAGCTGGAGCGAGGTGACCTGCAGCCCGTCGACCTCCACGGCGAGGGCCTCACCGGGCTGCTCTACAGCGACGCGGCCACCACCTACTACTACGCGCCCGAGGGCGACGGCGCCTATGCCCGGCCCGCCACGCCCCGCGCGTTCCCGAACGTGCGCGATCTGCGCGACCCGCGCCTGTCGCTCGAGGACCTCGACGGCGACGGCCAGCTCGAGCTCGTCGTCGTCACCCCGACCGAGAAGGGGTACTTCCCACGCGGCGAGGATGGCGGCTGGCAGACGTTCACCCCGTTCGCCCGGGCTCCGAACGTGCTCGGCGCGCCCGACGGCGAGCTGGTCGACCTCGACGGCAGCGGCCGGTCCGACCTGCTGCGCGTCCACGGCCGTACCCTGGTCGCCTACCCGTCGCGCGGCGGCGACGGCTACGGCGCCGAGCAGGTGGCGCAGCGCCCGCCCGGCTTCCCAGCCTCGCCGCGGCAGACCGGTGGCCGTCAGCTCGTGACCTTCGCCGGCGTCTTCGGCGACGGCCTCGCCCACCGGGTGCGGGTCGCCGACGGCGAGGTCGAGGTCTGGCCAAGCCTCGGCCACGGTCGCTTCGGCGCGCCCGTCCGGCTCCACGGCGCGCCCGCCTTCGCGCCCGGCACGACGCCGGACCGGATCTTCTTCGCCGACGTCGACGGCTCCGGCACCGCCGACCTCGTGCTCGCCTACGGCGACCACCTGGACATCTACCTCAACCAGGCCGGCAACGGCTTCGCGCCCGCGATCGCCGTCGCGCTGCCGCTGCAGCTCGGCGCGCTGGGTCGGATCGCGTTCGCCGACGTGCTCGGGACCGGGACGACCGCGGTCGTCGCGACCTCCGCGGCGCCCGGGCTCCAGCACTGGTTCTGCGACCTGTCGGACGGCGTCAAGCCGTACCTCGTCACCGGCATCGACGACCACGTCGGCCTGACGGCGCAGCTGGAGTACGCGCCGTCGACCCGCTTCGCGCTGGAGGACCGCCGCGCCGGCCGGCCGTGGACGACGCGGCTGCCCTTCCCGGTCCACGTCGTGGCGAAGGTCACGCTTGTCGACGCCGTCGCCGGGACCCGGCTCGCCCGCCGCCACCGCTATCGCGACGGATGGTTCGACCCGGCCCAGCGCGAGTTCCGGGGCTTCGGCTTCGTCGAGTCGTGGGACGCCGAGAGCTTCGACGAGCTCGCCGCTGCGGCGCGCGCCGACGACCGCCTCGCCGCGCCGCGCGCTGAGCTCCACGCTGCGCCGGTGCGGACGCGGTCGTGGTTCCAGGTCGGATCGCTGCGCCAGGCCGACGCGCTGCGCCAGGCCCGTGCGCGCGAGCAGTTCGACGGCGACACCGACGCCTACAACATGCCCGCAAACGTGCTCGACCAGGCGTCGCGCGCGGCCGGCGCGCCGACGCTCGGCGAGGCTTACACCTCGCTGACCGGACGGGTGCTGCGCACCGAGGTCTACGCCGACGACGGCGGCCCCGCTGCGGACGTGCCCTACACCGTCACCGACACCAGCTACACGGTGAGGATGATCCAGCCGGCGCGCGACGGCGCGCGCGGCGCCTTCCACGTCCAGGCGCGCGAGACCGTGGACGCCGACTACGAGCGCCGAACCGACGACCCGCGCGTGACGCACACGTTCGCGATCGAGGACACGCTCGTCGACGACGACGGCGCGACCACGTCGCGCCAGCGCACCATCACCATCAACTACCCGCGTCGCGACGGCGCGGCCGGCCCGACGCGCGTGCCCGAGCAGGGCGTTGCGCTGGCCACGCTGAGCGAGACCATCCGCACGCGCGTGCTGGCGCCGTTCCGGATGGTCGGCGCGCCCGTGCAGCAGCGCGCGATCGACCTCGGCGGCCTCCACGTCGCACCCGGCGCCTACCTGACGTTCGCCGCCGCCGCGACGTTCGCCGACGCCGCGCTGGCCGCACCGATCGACTACGGCACGGCGTTCAGCGGCACCGCCCCGCAGTCGCGCGCGGCCGCCATCAGCCGCACGTTCTACTGGGACGAGGCGCAAGCCACGGCGCTTCCGCTCGGAGCGATTACCGCCCGGGCGCTCCGGCACCACGGCGCCGAGGCGGCGTTCCCGCCGAGCTGGGTGACCGCGGTCTACGGCGACTTCGTCACGCCCGCCGACCTGACCGTCGCCGGCTACGCGCTGGACGACGCCACGGCGACCTGGTGGAGCCACGGCCTGGTGGCGACCTACCACCGCCCGGATGAGCCCGACCAGTACTTCCTGCTCGCCGAGACCGGCCGGCCCGGCGGCGGCGCCGGGCCGTTCAGTCGCACGACGGTCGCCTACGACGCGCCGTACCGCGTGCGGCCGGTGCGCCTGACCGCGGCCGTCGACGCCACGACGGCGCTGGCATCCGCGGCGCTGCTGGACTACCAGGCGCTGCGTCCATGGCAGCTGACCGACCCCAACGGCGTCGTCACCCAGGCGCTCCCGGATCCCCTCGGCGGCGTGGTGGCGACCTCCACGTTCCGGCTGGCGACCGCCACCCAGCCGCGCGTGGGCGACGGTGACCTGAGCGACTACGTGGTCCACGACGGCGCGACGTTCGCCGCCGTGCTCGACGACCCGCTGACCTACCTCCAGGACGCCGGCGCCTTCTTCCTGACCGACCTCCACGCCGTTACGGCTTCCGACCCCAGGCCGCTGACCACGGTGGCGCTGCAGCGGCCGCGCTACGCCAGCGACGGTCCGGCGATCGCCGACGAGCTCGCGGTGCGCGTCACGCTGTGGGACGGCACCGGACGCGCGGCGGCCCAGTTCGCCGTATGCGGGCCCGACGAGCGCGGCCCAGACGCCGCGGCGGGCGGCCCGCCCGTCCTGTGGCGCGTCTCCGGCCGGGTCGTGTACGACAACAAGGGCCGGCCCGTCGAGGAGTACCTCTCGACCTGGTCGACCCAGCCCGCGCCGGATCGTTGGCGCGCCGGAGGCCCGGCGCCCGCGACCGGCGCGCCGCCGCCGGAGGTCACGCGCTACGACCCGCTCGGTCGCCCGATCCGCGTCGACACGCCGAAGGGGTTCTTCACCAGGTTGGACCTGACGCCGTGGGAGGAGCGGCGCTACGACGCCGACGACACGGTGCTCGAGTCCGACTACTACCGCGATTTCCTCGCGCACCTCCTGCCGCTGCCGACGCCCGACGAGCAGGCCGAGCTCGACGCGCTCGAGCAGGCCGCCAAGGCCTACAACACGCCGTCGATCGCCGTGCTCGACCCGGCGGCGCGCGCCGTGCGCCACATCCGCGACAACCTCGGCGCGGTGCCCGCCGCGCGGCTGGAGCCCGTCGTGCACGGGACGGTGATCACCGCGCAGCAGCTGTGGTACGAGCTGATCGACAAGGGCTACCTGGCGACGCGCGACGTCGCGCCCGTCGGCACCTGGCTCACCGACCGCTTCGATCCCTACGCCGCCGGCTTCGTCCTGGCCCTCGACCCGCCCTTCGACCAGCTCGCCGACGCGATCACCGCGTTCCTGCTCGAGGGCCGGGTCACCGACCTGCGCGTGCTGGACCAGCGCGGCCGGGCGGTGCGGCTCGTCGACCCGCGGCTGTACCTCGACGAGGTCCGGACCGCGACGCCACGCGCCAACCTGCGCTGTGCCTACCCGATGGGCGCGAACGAGCCGGCGCGCACCGACAGCGCCGACGCCGGCCCGCGCTGGATGCTCGCCGACGTGGCGGGCAACGCCGTGCTCGCCGCCGACGGCCGCGGCCTGCGCACCGCGCGCACGTTCGACGGCCTCGATCGCCCGGTCACGGCGACGGTCCGTGCCGGCGATGGGCCGCGGGCGCTGCGTGAGCGCTTCACCTACGGCGAGGGCCGGCACGACGCCGCGGCGCACGGGCTGATCGGACGGCTGTGGCGCGCGGAGGACGGGGCCGGCCGCGTCACGACGCCCGACTACGGCATCGACGGCCAGCCGCGGACGACCGTCCGGCAGTTCGCCGCCGACGCCAGCGTCGAGCCGGACTGGTCGCAGCCCGTCGCGCTGGCGCCCGAGGAGTACGCGACCGGCACGGCGTTCGACGCGACCGGCGCGCTGGTCGCTGAGACGCCGCCCGGCGGCGCCGCCGTGCGCTGGGCCTACCATCGCTCAGGGAAGCTGCGTGCGGTGACCGTCGACCCGGCGGCTGGTGGGGCGCGCGTCACGGTCGCCTCCGCGCTGCGCTACGACGCCGCCGGCCAGCGCGTCGCCGTCACGTTCGGCAACGGCGTCACGCAGGCCAGCACCTACGAGCTGACGACCGGCCGGCTGCTGACGCTCCGGTCGGCACGCGCCGACGGGGCGCCCGTCCAGGAGATCGCCTACACCTGCGACCCGGTCGGCAACGTGACGCGCGTCCGGGACACGACCGCGCGGCACGCCTACTGCGCCGCCCAGCCAGAAGGCCGCGCCGACCTCGCCTACGACCCGCTCTACCGGCTGCGCGAGGCAACCGGCCTCCAGCTCCCGGGCCTGGCCGCCGATACGTACGCGACCGGCTTCAAGCAGACGGTCTTCGCGCCGCTGTGCGCGACCGGCGACGGTCCGCCGAGCGTGTTGGAGGCCTACTCGGAGTCCTACGACTACGACCTCGCCGGCAACCTCGTCGCGCTCGCCCATCGCGCTCCGTCCGGCGACTGGGACCGCGCGATGCCGGTCGCGGCCGGCAGCAACCGCATGGCCGACGGCGCCTACGACGCGGCCGGCAACACGCTGTCGATCCAGCTCGCCGCGCCGGTCGCGCTGACCTGGGACGACCGCGGCATGCTCGCGTCGGCGGTCGCGCCCGCCGCCTCGACCACCTTCTACAACTACGACGCCGCGCTGAACCGCGCACGCCGGCGCGTCGACGCCGCCGACGGCTCCTGGGCCGAGCGCCGCTACCTCGGCTTCTGCCTGGTCGATCTCGCCAGCGACGCCGAGGCGCCGGCGACCACCCTGCGCGTCGGCGACGGCGCCGGGACGTTCGCGACGCTCGCCGGCGACGCTGCGCAGCCGCAGGTGCGCTGGGAGCTCGACGACCGCCTCGGCTCGGTCGGCGTCCAGCTCGACGCGGACGGTGCCGTCGTGAGCTACGAGGCGTTCCTGCCATACGGCGGTAGCAGCGCGATCAGCGCCGCCGACGAGGCGACGGTCGCGCCCAAGACCCATCGGTTCTCCGGCAAGGAGACCGACGACTCCACCGCGCTGACCTACTACGGCGTGCGCTACGCGATGCCCTGGCTGGGGCGCTGGCTGAGTCCGGATCCGTCCGGGCCCATCGACGGCCTCAACCTGTACGCCTACGTCAACGGCAACCCGATGACCCTGGTCGACCGCGACGGCAGCTGCGGCAACGACCCGAGCAGGCCGCCGCAGCCGCCCAACTGGCGCTCGCTCTACGCGAACTTCCAGCAGGAGGCCTTCAACCAGTTCGTCAACGCCCCGCGCCGGTTCTTCATGGGCGTCGGGGCGGTCGGCATGTTCCCGTTCTCGCCCCAGCTGCGCCAGCAGCGCCGCGAGTACTTCGTCGAGCGCCGCCACCTGATCCGCGAGGCCGGCACGGGGCTGGGCATCGTCGGCTTCATCCCGTCCCTGGTCTGGCAGCACTTCGACGCGGGGACGCGGCCGTGGGCGATGCGACCCGGGGCCAACGGCGAGTCGCCGATCCAGATCGCCGGGCGCCAGATCAACCGCAACAACTACGTCGCCGGCTATGCCGGTGGCTGGGTCGGCCAATGGCTGTCGGTGTCCACCGCGCTGAGCTTCGCCTGGACCTACCGGACCTGGGGCCAGTCGGTCTCCTGGCCGCGCTACTTCCGCGGATGGGCAGGCGTCAGCATGGCGAGCTTCTTGATCATGCGCGAGGGCCGCGCCGCTCAGGCGCGGCAGGACTACGCGATGGTGCAGCGGCGCCTCGCCCAGCACGACCCGCGGCTTCCCGAGGCCTACAACCAGCTCGGTGAGCTGACCGGGCTGCCGCAGTCCGCCGCGTTGTTCTACGGCGAGAGCGAGCGCGCGCGCCCCTTCGCCGACATCTCGCCGTGGGCGTTCGGCGCGCTGGTGTTCGGCGTCGTCGGCGCGCGCGTGTTCGTCGGCTACGCGGCCCGCAGGGCGATCCCGCGCGCGCTCGCGGTGATCCAGCCGCGCGAGACGGCGCTCGTCGTCTGGCGTCCGCCCGCCGCCTCCCAGACCCCGAAGACCCCGGCCAGCAAGTGAGCGATCGACTGTGACGATAACCGATGTCCTGAGCGCGCTTGTCGCGGCCGACCCCGAGCTGGCGTCCTTCGCCGACGGCTACGCCGGCGCCGACCTCGCGACGCTCGACCTCCACGACGCGGAGACCGTGGCCGGGCTCGGCGTCGCACCCGAGCGCGCCGCTGCCGTCGCCGAGAAGCTCCGCGCGCGCCAGCGTGTCGCGCGCGTCGCGCCGACCCCGGCGGTCGCCGAGGGGCTGCTCGCGGCCGGCCTGGACTCCGCGCAGCGCATCGCGGCGCTGCCCGAGCACCGCTTCGTCCGCGAGCACGCGGCGCTCTTCGGCGGCGACGAGCATGCGGCGCGGGCGGCCCACCAGCGCGCGGTCGACGTCAAGGCCATCGTCCAGCACCTGCACGCCAACCTCCGCGACGTGCTCTCGCCGCACCTCGCGGCGCTGCGCGCCGACCCGGTGGCCGACGCCCTGCGCGACTACGTGACGCAGGTCCCCGACTACCGCGAGCTGTTCGGCCCGCTCGACGCGCTGGCGTGCGACCACTGCGCCTCGATCTTCGGGCCGGCCGCGTACTTCCTCGACCTCATGCGCGTGACCGAGGACTACATCACCGACGTCAACGCGCCGCCCGCGGGGCGCTCCCTGCGCGAGCGCCGCCCGGACCTGTTCTCGCTGGACCTGACGTGCGCCAACACCGACACGCCGCTGCCGACGCTGGAGATCGTCGCGTCCGTGCTGGCACGGCGGATCTCCGACGAGCTGCCGATCGCCGGCGGCGTCGCGACCGCCGGCGCGGCCGGGACGATCACGCTGGCGGCCGACGCGTCTCCCGACGACGGCGCCTACGCGGGCATGCTCGTCGCGATCGTCGACGGCACCGGCAAGGGGCAGCTTCGGACGATCACGGCCTACGCCGGCGCGACCAAGGTGGCCCAGGTCGACACCGAGTGGGCGGCCGTGCCCGACACCACGTCCGCCTACCGCGTCACGCGCGAGGCCTACGCGGCGCTGGCCGCGGCGCCGTATCCCTTCGACCTGCCGTGGAACCTGCCGCTGGAGCGCACGCGGCGGGCGCTCGGCGCACTGGGCACCGGGCTGGCCGACGTCTACCGCGAGCTGACCGGGCCCGCGACGACCGGTACCGCGCAGGCGGCCGGCACCGCCACGCTGCAGTTGGCCACCGGCGCTTCCTCCGACGACGGCGCGTACGTCGCGATGGAGCTCGTGCTCGTCGGGGGCACGGGCGCGGGACAGCGCCGTCCCGTCTCGGCCTACGCCGGAGGCACCCGTACGGCGACGGTGTTCCCGGCGTGGGCGGTCGCGCCCGACGCGACGACGCGCTACGAGGTGCGCGACGGCCGTGCCGGCGCGCGCGAGGCGCTCGGCCTGTCGATCGAGGAGCAGCAGATCCTCGTCACGCCGCAGACGACGGCCGCCGGGCTCGCGCCGTACTTCGGGCAGGCGTCGCTCGACCTCACCGCGCTCGCGGACGTCGAGACGTTCCTGACGACCACCGGCCTGAGCCGCTCGGGGCTCCACGCGCTGCTGACGCAGGGGCTGAGCGCGGCCGAGCTGGCCGCCGGCGGCGCCGCCGGGTTCTTCATCAACGCCACCGGGGAGGCCGACCCGCCGCTGCGCGTCGTCACCGACGCGACCGACCCCAACCGGCCGTTCCAGCGGATCGCCAACCTGACGCTTGCGCGGCTGGACCGGTTCAACCGCTTCAGTCGCCTCATCAATAAGCTCGACTGGAGCGCCGAGGCTGCCGACTGGGCGCTGCGCTCGATCGGCGCGACCGCCATCGACGTGCCGGCGCTCGTGCAGCTGGCCGCGATCCAGGGCCTCGCCCGGGACACCGGGCTCGGCGTGCTGGAGCTGTGCGCGTTCTGGGCCGACCTCAAGACGACGGGCCGCGGCGACGGCCCGGCACCGGCCGACCTCTTCGACCGCACGTTCAACGCACCCGCCGTCCTGGCCGGTGCCGACCCCTACGCCAGCGTCGCGCCGATCCCGTTCGACCCCGCGCGGCCGGTCACGTGGGACCCGTCCGTCACGACCGGGCCGGACGGCGCGACGCGGGGCCGGCTGCGCGCCGCGCTGCGCGTCAGCGACGACGACCTCACGCGGCTCGCGCGCTTCGTCGCCGCCCAGCTGGGCCGCACTCCGCCGCTGGTGCTCGACCTGGCGGCGCTGTCCTGGCTCTTCCGTCTGGCCGCGGGCGCGCGCGTCCAGGAGCTGCCCGTCGAGCAGTCGCTCCTGCTGTTGCGCCTGGAGCGCTTCCCGAGTAGCGCGCTGCCGCCCGCCGGCGCGCTGACCCCGACCGTGTCGACGGTCGTCGCCCAGCGCGAGATCGCCGCGTGGCTGACGGCCTCGCCGTTTACGGTCTGGTCGCTGGCCTACGTCATCGCCGGGCTGCGTACGTCGGGCTATCGCGCGCCCTACGAGCCGGACGCGATCGCCTCGCTGGTCGCGTCGCTGGCGGCGTTGGCGACGCCCGCGCGCGTCACGCCCGCCGCGCTGGCCGACGGGACGCTCACCGCGGAGGGCGCCGCCAGCCTCTTCGCCGCGCTCGTCGACGCCGAGCTGATCACGCCCGACGGCATCTCGCGCACGTCGGCGCAGCGGTTCGCGGCGGCGGCGGCCACGTTCCCGCTCGCCGCCGCCGACCTCGAGGGCGGCGCCGTGGGCCCGGCCGACGCGGCCGCGGCGTTCGCCGCGCTTGTGCACGCCGAGCCGCCGCTGCTGGTCGCCGCCAGCCCGGGACCGCCGCAGACCGCGACGCTGAGCCCGTTGTTCACCGGCGAGACCGACCTCGCCTTCCTCTTCCCCGACCAGGCCGAGGCGGCCAACAAGCGTGCGCAGGTCGCCGTGGTGCTGCTGGAGACGCGGAGGCGCGTCGCGGTCAGCGAGCTGGCGGCGCTGCTCCCGCTGACCGCCGCGAGCCTGACGTCGGGCGCCGTCGGCGCCGCGGCTGCGGAGCGGGCGCTGGCCGCGCTGATGGATCACGTGCCGCCGATCGTCGAGCGCGCGGTCGGCGCGGGCGAGCGCCGCACGATCAGCGCCTACGACGGGCCGACGCGCACGGCGACGGTGTCCGCCGCCTGGAGCCCGATCCCGGCGGCGCGTGCGCCCTACGCGGTCGTCGCGATCGTCACGAGCGGCACGGCCCAGGCCGGTTCGCTGACCGACGTCGCGCTCGGCGCGAGCGCGTCGTTGCAGACCGGCGCCTACGTCGGCATGCGCGTGGCGCTGACCGCCGGCGCGGGCGCCGGCGAGGCCAGCGCGATCGTCGCCTACGACGGCTTGACGCGCACCGCCCGGGTCGCGCGGCCCTGGGCCGTGGCGCCCGACGCATCGACCCAGTACGAGGTCGCGTCGGTGGTCGCCGAGGGCCTCGCCCGCGCGGTCGACGCCACGCACCTGCAGCTCGACGCGGCCGCGTCGTCGACCAACGGCGCCTACGACGCGATGGCGCTTGAGCTCGTGCCCAGCGGCACGCTGAGCCCGCTGTTCGGGCCGACGACCGACCTCGGCTTCCTGTTCCCGAGCGCCGGCGCGGGCCAGGTCCGGACGATCACCGCCTACACGGGCGCGCCGCGCGCCGCGACGGTCACCCCCGCGTGGGATGCGGACGCCGCGCCGGACGCCACGTCGCACTACCGGATCACGCGCGTGGCCGACAGCGGCACCGCGCAGGGCGCGACGGCCACGACGATCACGCTCGCCGCCAGCGCCTCGACCGACGACGGCGCCTACGACGGCATGGCGGTCCGCGTCACCGGCGGCAACGGCACCGGCGGCGCGGCCGTCGTCGCCGCCTACGTTGGCGCGACGCGCACGGCGACGCTGGCCGCGCCGTGGACGACGGTCCCCGACGCCACGTCGGCCTACGACGTGGTCGCGACCGTCGCGACCGGCGACGCGCGCGGCGGAGCGGCCGACACCGTCCTGCTCGCGCCCGACGCGTCGGCCGACGACGGCGCCTACATGTCGATGAGCGTCGCGCTCGTCGCCGCGCCGGACGCCGACCTCCAGCGCGGCCAGATCGCCCAGTCGCTGCTCGCGCTGCGCGCGACGATCGAGCGCGTTGCCGGCGCGCTGGGCACGGCAGCCGCCACGCAGCACGGCATCGCGCTGCAGGGGCTCGCGGACTTCCTGGGGACGAGCACGCAGCGTTTGGCGGCGATGATCCCGGTGGCAACTGCCTCGAGCGACCTCTCCGACGAGCTGGCCGACCTCCTCACGCCGCCGGCCGCCGGCCAGGTGCCCGACACGCTGGAGCACCTGATCGACCGGCTCGCCCGCGCGCAGGCCCTGTTCGAGCAGCTCGGCACCTCGGCCGTCCTGATGCGCGGCGTCGCGGAGCTGCCGCGCGCCTTCAACGTCGGCGACGTGCTGGACCTCTCGTTCGCCGATGTCCGCGCGTTGTCGGCGCTGGCGGTGCTCGACCGCGCGCTCGGCGAGGCGGGCGGCGTCGCGCTGGTCGACTACCTGCGCCGGCCTGCCGACCTGACGCCGCCTGGCCCCAAGGCCGACGCGCTCGCCGCGCTGACCGGCTGGCCCGCGGCGCAGATCGCGCAGCTCAGCAAGCTGCTGTGGCCGGGGGCGCCCGGCTTCGACGCCGCCGACGCCGGCACCGTCGCCGGGCTCGTCGTGCTCAAGCAGCGCTTCGACCTCGTGGCCCGCACCGGGCTGGACGTCGGGTCGCTGCTGACGCTTCAGCAGCTGGCGACGCGCGGCGTGCTCGTCGCCGGCGGCCAGGTCGACCACGCTGCGTGGGTCGCCTATGGGCAGGCCGCGACGCTGACGCTCGGCGCGCTGGCTGCGCGCTTCTCGGGCACGGACTTCGCCGCCGTCGACGAGGCGCTGACCAGCGGGCTCAACGAAGCCCGCCGCGATGCGCTCGTCGGCTACGCGATCCACCTGCTCGGCGACACGCTCGCGGGTCGCTCGCCCGAGGCGCTGTTCGAGTACCTGCTGATCGACGTCGAGATGGCCGGCTGCGCCCAGACGTCGTACATCGCGCAGGGCATCTCCGCGCTTCAGCTCTACCAGCAGCGCTGCCGGCTGATGCTCGAGCCCGGCATCACCGACCTGTCGCAGATCCCGGCGGTCTGGTGGGAGTGGCTGACGACCTACCGCGTGTGGGAGGCCAACCGCAAGGTCTTCCTCTACCCGGAGAACTACCTACGCCCCGGCGCCCGCAGCGGCGCGACGCCCGCCTTCGACGCGCTCGAGCAGAAGCTGCTGGAGACCCACGTCACCGACGCCACCGCGTCCGCGGCGCTGCGCGACTACCTCGGTGAGCTGACCACCATCTCCAACCTCGTGCTCTCCGGCGCCTACGAGGCGCGCCAGCCCCAGGCGGGGACCAGCGTCCCCTACGAGACGGGCCAGGTGGTGTCGGCGACGTCCACGACGGTCCGATTCCAGCAGGCCGCCTCGACGCTGTTCAACCGCTACGAGGGGATGACGGTCACGATCACGGCCGGCACCGGCAAGGGGCAGAAGGCGAAGGTCACAGGCTACGACGGCCAGGTGCGCATCGCCACGGTCGCGCCCGCGTGGAAGACCACGCCGGCCGGCGACTCGACCTACCTCGTCACCGGGCCGCGCGAGGTCGAGCGCCTCGTGCTCGTCGGCCGCACCGCCGACGACCCCGACGTCTACTACCACCGCAGCCACGAGACGACCGCGGGGTGGAGCCCGTGGAGCAAGATCCCGCTGACGATCCCGACGCCGCTGGTCGCGCCCGTCCTCGCGTTCGACCAGCTGCTGATCTTCTGGACGGAGCTGAAGGTCGTCGACGGCTCGCAGATCGCCTCCGGCACCGACCAGCAGCCGACCGCTCCGCACTCCAAGACGCTCACCAGCCACTCCGCGGCGGTGCGCTTCTCGTATCTGGGCGCGGACGGGACGTGGTCGGCGCCGCAGACGGCGGCAGAGAACGTCGTCTTCGACTACCAGCAAGACTACGCGTCGGTCGCCTACCTCGACGACGTCCTGGGCGGCTGGATCCCGTATCTCGACGGCTCGCTCGTCGTGTGGCGCAAGGTCTACCCGCTGCAGGTGCCGGGCCGGAAGGTCACCGAGCCGCGCAGCGTGCTCCGCGGCGAGCAGGTCATCGTCAACCACGGCTTCGCCGCGCCGTGGGCGCCCGACCAGCCGTGGCCGGATCCCGACGAGCCGGATCGGCGCGTCAACCCGGACCGGCGCCAGCTGGAGACGAGCGCCTACGAGCTGGCGCTGCGCAACATCGCGCTAGCCGACGCGCCGTTGTACCCCAACTCGGGATCGCTGCCGCTCGTGCCGTCCGTCGCGGTCGACACGGCGCGCAACCGGGCCGCCTTGGACACCGCGCTGTTCCGCTACCTGCCCGACGCGCCGCAGCCCTACATCCCGATCCTCGGTCGCTCGACGGGGACGCTGGGCATCGCGCCGTCGGCGACCGGAAACGTCTTCCTCGACGACTTCTACGCCGACGACTACCCGGGCGCGTCGATGCCCGACCGCCCGGCACCGGAGGTGCCGCTGCTGGCCGGGGCCGCCGGCCGGCTCGCGTCGGTCACCACGGTCACCAACCGGCCGGGGAGCTTCGTCTTCGACAACGGCGACGAGGCGTTCCTGGTGCGCGCGAGCGACCCGGGGCTGCTGACGGTCTCCGAGAGCCTGCTCGCCCAGGCGGCGACGCCGCCGATGCCGGCCCAGAACTTCTACCTGACGTCGCAGCAGCTCACCACGACCCATCCGGCCCCGCCGCTGAAGGACCTGACGTGGCGCTTTGAGCGCATCAGCACCGACGCGGGTCGGCGCCTCGCCGAGCGCCTCGCCGGCGGCGGCCTCGCGAGCCTGCTCGGCGTCGAGGCGCAGCGCACGCCGGAGGCGCCGTTCAGCCGCCTGCGCCCGGCGGTCTCGGCGATCGGCCCGGAGACCGATCAGCTCGACTTCCGCGGCGCCTATGGGACCTACTTCTGGGAGCTCTTCTTCCACGCGCCGTTCCTGGTCGCCGACACGCTCGGCAGCCAGCAGCGCTTCGCCGAGGCCCAGGCCTGGCTGCAGTACATCTTCGACCCGACCCAGCAGCCCGACCCCGACGACGCGGTCGGCAAGGAGCGGTTCTGGCGCTTCCTGCCGTTCCGCGACATGACGCTGCAGTCGCTGGCGCAGACGCTCGCCGACCCCGCGCAGGTCCAGGCATACGACGACGACCCGCTGGACCCCGACGCGATCGCGCGGCTGCGCATCGGGGCCTACGCCAAGGCGGTCGTCCTGCGCTACGTCACCAACCTGCTGGACTGGGCGGACTTCCTGTTCACCCAGGACACGCGCGAGTCGATCGACCAGGCCACCAACCTGTACGTGTTGGCCGGCGACCTGCTCGGGCCGTGTCCGGAGATCCTCGGCAGCGCGAAGCCCCCGGCGCCCGCGTCGTTCGACGACGTCCAGGCCGCCTACGACGGGCGCACGATCCAGTCCGGCACGGTGGCGTCGGCAACGGCCACGACGATCGTGCTCGACCAGGCCGCGTCGGGACGCGACGACGCCTACACCGGGTTCTACATCACGTTGACCGCCGGACCGGGCGCGGGCGACCCGCCGGCCTATGTGCTGGCCTACGACGGCGCAACCCGCACCGCCACGCTCGCGACGCCGTGGGGCACCGTGCCGACGACGCAGTCCAGCTACAGCGTCTTCGCCTCCGGCATCCCGCAGTTCCTGATCCGGATGGAGAGCAGCAGGATCGTGCACGAGGCGCTGGCCGGCGGCGCGACGCTCGACGCCGTCCCGTTCAACGACGTCGGCACGTACTTCTGTGTGCCCGAGAACGACCAGCTGGTCGGGATGTGGGATCGCGTCGACGACCGGCTCTACAAGATCCGCCACTGCATGAACATCGCGGGCCAGGTCCGGCCGCTGGCGCTGTTCGCGCCGCCGCTGAACCCGGCCGACCTGATCGCCGGCCGCCGCGCTGACGGCACCGCGCTGGCCGTCGCCGCCCACGCGCAGATGCCGGTGCCGAAGTACCGCTTCACCGCGCTGCTGGAGCGTGCCCGTGGCATGGCGGCCGCGGTCTCCCAGCTGGGCGGAGCGCTGCTCGGGGCGCTGGAGCGCCGTGACGGCGAGGCGCTGGCGCTGCTGCAGAGCTCCCAGCAGCGCCAGCTGCTGGAGCTCACGACGCTGATCAAGCAGCAGCAGGTCGAGGACGCGGTCCAGACCGGCGTCGGGCTGGACGCGAGCCTGGCCGCCGCGCAGGCGCGGCAGGAGTACTACAATGGGTTGGTCGCCGGCGGCATGTCGCCGGCGGAGGTGGCGAACATCGCCACGATGACGCTGGCCACCGTGTTCAACGTGGTGGGGTCGAGCCTGCGGACGGCGTCGTCGATCGCCTACGCGGCCCCGCAGGTGGGCTCGCCGTTCGCCATGACCTACGGCGGCCAGCAGCTCGGTTCGTCGCTGGCCACGGCGTCGGCCGTCTTCGACGGGCTGGCGCTGCTGTCCAACTTCGGCGCGCAGCTGAGCGCGACGCTGGCCCAGTACCAGCGCCGCGAGGCCGAATGGGCGATGCAGGCGACGCTCGCCACGCGCGACATCGAGCAGATCGTCGCGCAGCAGGCGGGCAACGTTGCGCGGCTGAAGATGGCCGAGCGCGACCTCGTCGCGCACCGCGCGTCGTTGGAGCAGAACGTGGCCATGGACCAGTTCCTGAAAGCCAAGTTCACCAGCCAGGAGCTCTACCAGTGGATGGCGACGCGGCTGTCGACGCTGCACTTCCAGACCTACGCGATTGCGCTCGACCTCGCGCGCTCGGTCCAGCGCGCCTACCAGTACGAGCTGGGCACCGACGACACGTTCGTCAGCTTCGGCTACTGGGACGACGGGCGCCGCGGGCTGCTCGCCGGCGAGGGTCTGACGCTCGCGCTGCACCAGATGGAGCAGGCATACCTGGAGCGCAACGGACGCGCGCTGGAGATCGAGAAGACGATCTCGCTCCTGCAGGTCAACCCGCGCGCGGTGCTCGACCTGATCGCCACCGGCGAGTGCACGTTCGAGCTGCCCGAGAAGCTGTTCGACGACGACTTCCCGGGCCACTACGCGCGCCGGGTGAAGTCGCTGGCGGTGTCGCTGCCCGCGATCACCGGCCCGTACCAGAACATCCACGCGACGCTGACGCAGCTGACCAACCAGCTCGTCGTCGCGCCCGACCCCGACACGGTGAGCTTCCTGCTCGGCACGCCCGACGCGCCGATCCCCGGCGCCGACACGCTGCGCTCGAACTGGTGGGCCAACCAGCAGATCGCGCTCTCCAGCGGCGTCTCGGACTCCGGCGTCTTCGAGCTGTCGCCCGCCGACGAGCGCTACCTGCCGTTCGAGGGGACGGGCGCGGTGTCGACCTGGCGGCTGAGCATGCCCAAGCAGACCAACCGCATCGACTTCGGGACGATCTCCGACGTCGTGCTGACGCTGCGCTACACGGCCCACGACGGCGGCGCGCGGTTCCGCGACCAGGTCGTCCGCCTCGGCCCGATGCGGACGACCAGCGGCAGCGCCTTCCTGCCGCTGGCGCAGCGCTACTCGACCGACTGGTACGCCTTCCTGCACCAGCCGCCGGAGGGCACGCGGCAGGTGCTCGACCTCAACTTGGAGGACCTGATCCCGGCGCACGTCGAGCGCGCCACGATCACGGGGTTCTTCTTCCACCTCGACGTCGCGGCCGGCGTGTCGGCCAGCGCCGGCAAGCCGTACCTGCACCTGCGGCTGGGCGGCGCCGCCGACGTCGCGTTCGACCTCGACGCCGGCGCCAGCCACACGCACATGTTCGCCTCGCCGCCGGCGGCCGGCGATCTCGAGGGCCCCGCGTCGCTGCAGGTCGTCCTGGCCGACACGCCGCCCGGGCTGCTGACCACCGGTCCCGCGCTGGACCCGAAGGTGGTCGAGAACGCCGTCCTCGTCTTGTTCTACGAAGGGCGGGTCGCGTGGTGACGCGTCGACCCGCCGACTGCCGCGCCGAATCGGCGCCCTTCCGAAGGAGCAGCAACTGATGTCCCCCGTGATCAGCCCCGAGCGCATCCAGGACGAACCCTGGTGGTACGGGCCGTGCCGTGACGCCATCCAGCAGATGGGCGCCAAGATGTGCGACGAGGTCCACTGCGCCGAGGCCGAGCAGCAGAACCACAAGATCTGTTACTGCGAGTCGCCGTGGCTGGACGGCTGCAAGAAGCTCGGCCACGGCGATCCCTCGTGCTGCAGCTACGACGCGACGTCGCCGGTGTTCGTCTCCGGTCCCAGCCCGTGCTACTGCTGCTGCGGGTGCTTCGCGGACGAGACGCACATCGCCACGACGAGCGTGACCGAGACCAGGCAGATCGGCGACTTCGTCGTCGGCGACCCGGTGTGGGTCGCGATGGATGCCGACCTGAAGTCCTGGGCCGAGGTGCCGGTCGCCTTCAGCGCCGGCACGGGCAAGACGGCGGGCGTCAACTCGCTGATCCGGATCCGGTACGGATCGGCCGAGCAGCCCGAGAGCGTGTACGCCAATCGCGACCAGTTGTTCATGCTGGCCGACCACAAGCTCAAGCGGACGGTCAAGCTGGTGCCGGGCGTCGACGAGCTCGTTCGACCGGACGGCTCGACCGTGCCGGTGCTGGACATGGCCGCGGGCCGCTACCGCAAGGGCGTCCACCACATCTCGACGACGACCGACCCGGGCAAGGGGGTCGCCGGGCACCTGCTCGTCGCCAACGGCCTGGTCGGCGGCGACTACGCGCTCCAGCTACAGGACCTCGAGCTCGACGCCCCGGACGTGCTGGTCGACGGGCATGCCGAGCTGCCGGACTTCGGCACCGCCGCGTACGTGGAGGCCTATCCGCAGCTGGCCGCCGACGAGCACGGCGCGGCGCCCGAGGGGCGCGATGCGACTGAAGTCTCCGCCGGGTTCGTCCCGTTCGGCGTGGCCGAGGTGGTCCCGGTGCCGGAGGACGCGCGGTCGTTCGTCACGCACGAGCAGGCACTCGACATCCAGAAGAACGGCAAGGCCTACCCGGTGTACACGGGCTCGGCGCAGGCGATGCTCGAGTACCTGTTCTCGGTGTACAGCGGCTTCAACCCGTCGGTGATGTTTAGGGTCGACGACGGCAACGAGATTCCCAATGCCTATGCCTTCCGGCAGTTCGACGTGCCGTTCGTGGTGATCAACGGCGGGCTGGCGCGGCAGACCGTGCTGAGCCTCGAGGGGCTGGCGCTGATCATCGGCCAGGCGCTCGGGCACCTGTACGGCGGTGACCCCTACAACGACCAGGGGTACTCGTGCACCGGTGTCGCCGACTTCGCGGCGACGGGCGCGTTCATCCCCGAGACCTTCTTCGGGTCCCGCTCGCGGCCGATCGTCGAGGCCGGGATGGTCCAGGTGCGCGAGCTGTTCAACCTGATCGACATCGATCACCGCGGCGGGGTTCCGGGCGACACCTGCACGTACATCAGCATCGACTGCCGCCTGGCGGCGCTGGAGGCGGGGGCCGACAGCAAGCTGCTGCCGGAGTGCGCGGGCGGGCCGCCGACGGCCACGCTGGAGGTCGTCGGCGCCGAGCTGCTGGCCGACGAGACCGGGGTGGCGGTGTCGTTCAACGAGACGCTAGACCCGGCCACCGTGACCGTCGCCGCGTTCGACTTCGCGCCGCCTGAGCCGGCGACCAAGGCGACGCTGGACGCCACCGGCAAGGTCGTGACGATCGAGGTGGCGCTCGAGCTGGACACGTCCTACAAGGTGACCGCGGTCACCGTGCTCAGCGCGGCGGGCCATGGCCTGGTGCCGGACAAGGACTGGGCGCGGTTCAAGACGCCGAAGGGCGACGGCGCGGAGCACGGCGGATGAGCGCGGCGATCGAGGCGCTGGTTGGCGCCGGGGAGGAGGGTGCGGAGCCCAGCGTGGAGGATCTGCGCGCGCGGCTCGGCGTCGCGCTGGAGCTCGACGCGCCCGCGCCGGAGGAGGTGTTCCGGCGCGCGGTCGACGACCCCGCGTTCGCGGAGGACCTGCTGACCTGCCGTGGCGCGCGGGGGTTCCTGCAGGCGCTGTTCGAGGCACCGGCGACGCGGGCATATGCCCGCGTCGCCGAGGGCGCGGGCGACGGCGGCGAGACGGCGGCGGGCGCGTCGCCGGAGGCGGGCAACCGCGAGCTGGTCGCCCGCGCCGCGGACGCCTTCGTGCGCTGGGGCCGAGCCGGGTTCTCGACCGTCGAGGAGGCCGTCCTGGCGCGCCGCGAGGCCGCGTGCCTCGCCTGCCCGCACCTCAGGGAGCCGACGGCCACCGTCCAGCGTCTCGTGCCTGGCCGGGAAGCCGACCGCCTCGGCGCGCGCACGGGCCGCCGCGTCTGCGACCTCTGCGGCTGCACGACCTCCCGCAAGATCCGCCTGCCGACCGAATCCTGCCCGGGTCGCGACCCGGCGGACGCCTCGCTCACGCGCTGGGGGGAGCCGGTGGCGTGAAGCGTGCGCGGAGCGGCGCCGAGTGGGTATTCCGCTGACTATGCGGTTCGCCGGTCCTACTGGTCGCGCTCGCCGGGCTCGTCGCGATCGCAGGGTGCGGCGGGGGCGACGACGAGCCGGCAGCCAACGCCCGGACCACGGCGGTGGCGGCTCCCGCCTACCGTTTGGCGCTCACCGCGCTGAGGCAGACGATTACGCGCGGACGTACCGTCGTGCTGTGCGCGCGCATCGGCGGCATCGCGGGCGGCGCGATTCCCGTCGAGCTGTGGTCTTACGTCCCCGGCCACCCGGACGCCGCGCGACGGGGGCGTCCAAGACCGGCGGCCTTCACCGTCCGTCCGGATCGCACGCTCGCCTACGAGCTGCGCGCCGACCACGGCCGACAGCACAGCAGCCCGGAGCTCATCGGCGTCAACCTGCCGGGACGCCTCCAGGCGGGTCTCATCAGCGCCGGCGGTGCACGGTTCACACTCCGGCTCCGCGCACCGTCCGGCACCCGGCCCAACCGCGCCGCCAGAGTCTTCCTCTACATCGCGCCGGCCGGGGGCGGCGCCGTGCGGATGCTTCCGAGCACGCGGCTGCGCCTCGTCGCACCAGGCGACATCCGCGCCACCTGGACGGCCCGCGTCGCGCACCCCAACAACGGGGACCGGTTCTATTCGTGCGCGCGCGAGCCGTTCGTCGTCGGCTTCGGGCTCAGCGACGCGCGCGACACGCGCTGCGGGAACGCCAACCGGACGGCGATCGACATCCGCGACGCGATCGCCGGGCGCAACTAAGAAGGTCTTTCAGAATAAGAAGGCGAGGCTCAGCGTGGCCGGATCGTGGATGCCGGGGTCGCGAGACGGTTCGCTGAGTCCGGCCTCTTTCTGAAAGACCTTCTAAGCCCCGGCCCGTCCCGAGTTCACGCGGGCGCATGCCACCCGCAGGCACCGTTCTCCTCTGTGTCTGCCGCGCTGCTGCCTGCGACCATGCGGTGCGGCTTCCGGCTGCCACGCGGTGGCGACAGCGTTGCGCCCGCGTACACCGTCGCGACCCTGGCGACGGCGCTGGATGTCTCAGAGCGCGTCGTTCGCAACGCGATCGCTCGCGGTGAACTCCGCGCGGTCAAGCGCGGTTCGCGCTGGTACATCGCCCCCGACGCCGTCGAGGCGTGGACGCACGACGGCGCCGACGTGTCACGAGCGACCCGTCGATTCGGTCGGGACCGTTCCCCCCTTGCCACGACCTTCGCCCAGATCGACGACCGGCCCCAGCGGTCGGCGTAGCATCGGCGGCTGTCGTGAGCGTGCATCGCAAAGGTGCGAAGTGGGTGGTCCGGTAGACGGTCGTCTCGTTGCCAGTCGCGCCGCCGGCCCGGTCAGCGGTTCAGCAGCCCCAGCTCCGACGCGCGCCGCGCGGCCTCCGTGCGTGTGCGGCAGCGCAGCTTGGCGAGGATGTTGCGCATGTGCATGTCGACCGTGCGGGTGCTGAGCACGAGGCGCTCGGCGATTTCGCGGTTGGTCAGTCCGCTCGCGGCGAGCCGCATCACCTCGAGCTCGCGGCGCGAGAGGCCGCCCTGCTCATGGGTGGCGGCGGCTCGCCGGCCGAGCTGGTCCTCAAGCGACGCGCCGAGCGCGACGACCTCGGCGGCGATGGCGGCGGCGAGCGGTGCCGCGCCCAGCATGCCGGCCGTGCGATGGGCCGCGGACAGGCGCTCTAGCGCGGTCTCGCGCTCGCCGGCCGCGGCCAGCGCCACACCGGCCCGCAGCAGGATCTGCGCCCGCTCGTACGGGATGTCGAGTCCCTCATGGAGCTCGACCGCACGGCTCAGCTGCTGGGCGGCTGCTCCTCCGTCACCCTCGGCGAGCGCGATCTCGCCCAGCGCGTGGGCCAGGGCGGCGAGCGCCTCGTGGTGGCCCGCCGCGGCGATGGCCGACAGCGCCTCGGCGCATGCCCGGGCATCGGCGGCCTCGCCGTTGCAGGCCAGCCAGGACGCCGACCAGCGCAGGCCCCAGACCGCGTAGTGACGATCCTGGCTGCGCGACCAGCGGTCGAGCACCAGTCGGCACAGCTCGTGCGTGCGACCGCGGTCGCCCTCGGCGTCTGCGAGCCAGGCGAGGGCCGCCGCGCTGTCACAGAGCATCGAGACGACGTCGAGGCGGGTCGCCGTTTCCAGGCAGCGGACCAGCAGCCGCCGCGCCTCGTCGCTGTGACCGCGCCAGGCGAGGACCGCGCCAAGCACGCCGTCGGCGACGAGCGTCGCGTCCGGCGTCTCGCCCTCCGCAATCAAGTTCCCGCACAACTGCTCGACCTGGTCCCAGTCGCCGAGCTCGCGGAGCACGTAGGCCATGCAGCTCAGGCACGTCTGCTCGAGGCCCTCGCCGCCGCGCAGCTCGCACAGCCCGATCGCCGTCCCGAGCGCCTCGCGCGCGCTGGCGTAGTCGCCGGTCACCTCGTGCGCCGTGCCGAGCCGCTGGTAGACCTCGGCGGCCTCGAGCGTGAGCCCGTGCTCGAGGGCGAGCGCGAGCCCGGCGCGGATGGTCGCGATCCCCTCGTCGAAAGCGCCGAGCTTGGCCCGGGCGACGCCCTCCAGGCCCATCGCCCGCGCGCGCAGGTCGGTCCGCTCGGCGCGGATCGCCTCCTCGCCGGCCTGGCGCGCCGTCGCCGCGGCCTCGTCATGGCGGCCGGCGCTCTGGAGATAGGCGGCGGCGACGAGCCGCTCGGCCGCCGCCTCGCCCGGCAGGCCGTTGGCCGCATAGGCCTCGGCGGCCACGCGGCGGGCGGCCAGCGCCGACGGCCGATCGCCCTGCAGCGCGTAGATCCCGGCGATGCGGCGCTCGGCGTCGGCCAGCGCTCGCCCGGCCCCGTCGGCGCGGCGCGCCGCCACGACCTCGCGCTGCGCTCGCGCAGCCTCGCTGAAGTCGCCGGCGAGTTCGGCGTGGACTGCGTACTGCTCGACGACCGCGAGGCGCTCCGGGCCGCGCTCGCCTTCGGGCCACAGCTCGAGGACCTGCAGCCCGAGGCGCGCCGCGTCGCGATGCGCGTGGACGGCGACGCGGCCGTCGATCGCATCGAGGAGCGCCTCGAGAGCGCGCGGGGTGTCGCGTGCGGCGAGCCAGTGGGTCGCGACCTCGGCGGGATCGTGGCCGCGATCCGCGAGAGCCTCGGCAAACCGGCGGTGCAGGGTGCGCCGGCGCAGCCACGGCACGTCGTCGTAGATCGCCTCGCGCGTCAGCGGCTGGCGGAACCGCGCGCGCCCCGGCTCGGTCTCGACCAGCCGCCTGTCAGCCAGCAGCTCGGCGAGGCCCTGCTCGCCCTCCATGCCGGCGAGGAGGTCGAGGTCGACGACCGGGCCCGCGACCGCCGCGACCTCCGCCGCGGACCGCGCGCCGTCCGACATCTCCGTCAGGTGGACGAGCACCGCGTCGCGCACCGTCTGGGGCAGGGGCACGTCGAGGTCGAGGTCGAGATCGGTGCCGTCAGGCGCGTCGCGCAGCCGGTCGGAGGTGCGCAGGGCGGCGGTGAACTCCTCCACGAGGAACGGCACGCCGCCGGACCGCTCGTGCAACGTGCCGGCGAGTCGCGCGGACGGCGCCGTCCCGAGCACGTGCTCCACCAGCGCGGCGGTCTCCTCCAAGCTCAGCGGCTCGAGCGCGATCTCGTCCAGCACGCGCTCGCGGCGCAGGTCGTGACGCAGCCGGCGAAGCGGGTGAGAGCGAGCCAGCTCGTCGGACCGGTACGCGGCGACGACGAGCAGCGGCAGCTCAGCCAGCGTCGGGGCGACCATGGCCAGGAACTCGAGGGTGGCGGCGTCTGACCACTGAAGGTCGTCGAGCAGGATCGCGACCGGGCCGCGGCCGGCCATCGCAATCAGGCCGCAGCGGATCGCCTCGTAGAGCGTGGCACGATCGTCGCTGGCCCGCGCCTCGCCGAGCTCGGGCAGCAGCACCGCGAGATGGGCCTTCAGCGGGCCGCAGGCGCTCAGCGCGCCGGGCTCGAGGCGCAGGAACCCCCGGATCGCGGTCGTCAGCGGCCCGAATGGCGAGCCCCCCGGCATCGCCACCCCGCGCACGAACGTCGCATCGGGCGCGGCCGCGAGGACCTCCTCCGCCAGCCGCGTCTTGCCCGACCCGGCCTCGCCGGAGAGGAGGATCAGCGAACCGTGCCCGGCGAGCGCGTCGGCGAGCGCGGCCTGAAGCCGCGCTCGCTCGCTGCGCCGGCCGATCAGACCGTCGGTCACGGCGCGAGTCTAATCCGGTGATCGGGGCGCGTCAGCCTCAGACGGGCAGGTCGCGCGGGCCCGACGCGTCGAAGGTCGCCGAGACCTCGGCGACGAGATTGGCGGGAAACCCGCCGCAGCGGGCGTGCTCGAGGACGTCCTCGATGTTCTCGGCGTCGTGCACGCAGTAGATCTTGTCGCCGGCAACATAGCTGTGCCGCCACGTGTACGGCCGGCTCAGACCGGCGACGACGTCGTTGGACGTCGCGGTGATTCCGCGCAGTTCCTCCTCGGTGAGGGAGCTCGCGCCGGGGATCTCGCGTTCGATGAGGTAGGTGGGCATAAGGGCCTCCTGGAGGTCGGGGGTTGGTGTCGAGACCGACCGTACGGCGTGTTGTGGCGGGCGTCATCCGCAGGACTGCCGTAGTGCGGGCGAGGCGTTGCCGTATTGCGTGACGCCATCAGCACCGAGGACCCGGACCACCCAGGAGCTTCACGCACGCCGATGAGCAGCCGGCCTCCGAGGGTGTTGACGAACGACGCGACTCGAACCCCCGACCTCCACGAGCGATGAGTTCACGCGAGAGGGCAGGTCTCTACCGTCATGAGCGAGCGAAAAGTAGTACTCAAGATGGTCCTGTCCCTCGACGGTTTTGCCACGTCCCTCGACGGGACCCATGAATGGATGTTCGAGTGGTTTGGCGACGACTCGAACGAGCGAAGCCTCCGGGCGCTCCAGGAGGCCGGCGTCCACGCGATGGGCCGCCGCAGCTACGAGATCATGGGCCCGCACTGGGCCGCGTCGGCGGGGCCGATCGCCACGGCGATGAACGACAAGCCGAAGGCCGTCTTCTCCCACACCCTCGAAAAGGCGAATTGGGGACCGGCCGAGATCTTCGGCGGGGACCTGAGCGCGGGCATCGCGGACCTGAAGGCCCGGGACGACGAAGGGACGGTCCTGGTCCATGGTGGTCCTGACTTCGGCAAGTCGCTGACGCGCCTGGGCCTCGTCGACGAGTTCCAGCTGTCGACGGTCCCGATTGCGATCGGCGCAGGCCGCAGCCCATTCGCGGACCTCAACGAGCACCTCAAGCTCGAGGTCGTCGATGAGCAACGCTTCCGAAGCGGAGCCCTCGCGCAGATCCTGGTGCCGAAGCGATGACCGACAGCCCGCGCGCGAGTGGCAGCGACGCGGGCGTAGATCGGTCGGATCGCTCTCTGTCGCGTGCCTCGAGGCGAAACTACGCGTGCCGCTTCTCCTCTCGCGTGCACGCGGATGCAGAAGCGGGGGGAAGCGATCGGTCGGTCGGTGCGATGGCGCGGGCGCTGTCGTCGTCGGTTGCTGGGGTAGCCTCGGGCGCGTGGAAGCCGGCGCGCGCGAATGGGAGTTGGACGTGCGCGCACCAGAGGCCCGTCCGATCTTCGCGCAGGTGCCGCGCGCCGTCGCCCAGGCAGAGGCGCTGAATCGTCTTCCCTACGCCGATCAGGACGCGATCCGGGCCGCGTGGGCGGAACTGACGAACAGCGAGCCCGACCCGACGTTCCGGCTGATTCCGCCGGTCTACTCAGACCAGGGCATCAACATTCGCGTCGGCCGCGACGTCTTCATCAACCACAACTGCACGCTCAACGACATCGGCGGCATCACCATCGGCGACGAGGTGTTCATCGGGCCCCGTGTCAGCCTCATCAGCTCGGGCCACCCCATCGACCCGGCGCGGCGACGGAGTCACATCACAGCTGGCCCGATCGTCATCGAGCGCGGCGTGTGGCTGTGCGCAGGCGCGACCGTCCTGCAAGGTGTGACCGTCGGGGAGGACACGGTCGTCGCCGCGGGTGCGGTGGTGACGAGCGACGTCCCGGCCGGCGTGGTGGCCGGCGGCGTCCCCGCGAAGGTCCTTCGACCTGTCGCGGCCGATGACCGCGCCTGACGCGCCAGTGGCCCGCCTCTGGATCGCGGCTGGCGAGCAATGTGACCCGGGGCGGTTGAACCATGTTCTCCGAGGGAGCGATGAGTTCACGCGAATCGAGCACCTCGGCGCCCATCGACTCGCACCGTTCCGGTCGCTTCGTCGCCCCCGATTCAGCGAGCTGTCAGGACAGGCACACACTTGCACCCGCTTGAATGCGGCCCTGGCGGCGCGATCGGGCGAGGGGGTTTGGGCCGTCTCGTCGACTAGGATGCGTGCCCTTCGACCGTCCGAGCGCGACCGAGCTCCTGTCGCAGATCGCGTCTGATCCCGACGCGCTGGCCGCACTCCGGCGGCTCGTGGACTTGGAGACTGACCGGACCGCGCCCGCGTATCGGGAGGGAGATCGGAACCGGTCGCGCAGCTTCGGCCGCAAGGGCGATGCGGAGCGTTTCGACATCGAGGTCTCGCGCCGGAGGGAACTTGGTGTTCTTGGTTCCCTCGACGGTGGGCGGAAGACGCTCGACGAGTTCGTCACCCAGACCTGGGCGCCGAGCCACGGCGTGACGCTCGCGCCGAACGCGCAAGCACTACGCGAGCCTGTACGACAATCACATCGCGCCGACGCTCGGCCCGCTGCAGCTCCGCGAGATCCGTGCCGAGACGATCGCGCTGGCAGGCCGACCGGCTCGCCGCCGGCGCCGGGCCCACGGCGGTCCGCCAGGCGCTCGACCTCTCCTAGGCTCGGTCCTCCAACGCGCCGTCGAAGCCGAGCGCATCGCCGCGAACCCCGTCCGGCTCGTTCGCCGTGCGCGCCTTCCTCGCCGCGAGGAGGTCCGGCCGCTTGGCGCCGACCGCCGTCGAGCGGATGCGCGCGCTCCGGCCCGGCGACGCTCGCGCTCCGGTGGGACGACATTCGCGACAACACGCTCCTCATCGAGCGCGCGCTCTCCGTCGGCGAGGACGCCGACACCAAGACCACCGCGCACCGCACCGTCCGGCTCCTCGCGCCCCTCCGCTCCGATCTCACCGCGTGGCGACGCGCCTGCGGCCGTCCGCCGGGGACGCGCTCGTGTTCCCCAACCACCGCCGCGGCGCGTGGACCGAGCCGGCCTACCAGTCCTGGCGCCGCCGCTCCTTCGACCGAGCACGCAACGCGGCCGACATCGACCAGGCCACGCCCTACACGCTGCGCCACAGCTTCGCGAGCCTGCTCCTGCACGAGGGCCACAGCGTCATCTACGTTGCCCGCCAGCTCGGCCACGACGCCCGCAGCGTCATCTACGTTGCCCGCCAGCTCGGCCACGACGCCCGCCTCACGCTCATGCGGTACCGGCACGTCATCGACGAGCTCGAAGACCAGCCCCAGATCCCCGCCGCGTAGGCGATCCGCGAAGCCCGTTCCCGCTCCGTTGCCCACCGCGCGTCCGAGCCGACCACCAACAGCACTCTGGAAACGAAGAAACCCCGCAACGGCGGGGCTTCAACGCGAGTGGAGCTAGGGGGACTCGAACCCCCGACCTCCTGGGTGCGATGCAAGGAGACTGCGCGCCCAGAATCGCCTATTTGCAGGGCTTTTAGAGGTGCTCGTCGGCGGTTGAGAAGCGGCGTATTGCCGCGGATTACCGCCGATTCTCGGGGTTCCAGGCACTCGCGGCGTTCCAGTGCCTGGGCGCCCAGTGCCTGACGGAACCGCGACCGCGGGGCCAGAGCGGGTCGCCAGGTTCGGCAGGCTGCGCCTAGGGTACTTCCGAACTGTATAAGCGCGACTCGCAAGCAGAATGCAACAGTGGTGATGTACCATCATGGTATACTTCCTATGCGGAAACTCACTTTCTGAGCCGAGGTCTGCGTGCCTGATGTACCGAGACTGAAGGGACTTGGCCCCAGGAATCGGGAGCGTCTGGTGGTATTGCATCGCGCGCTCTCAGGCCCGTTCACGGCGGAGGACGCCGCTGCGGTGCTGGAGGTTCCTCGAGCTGAGGCGGCCCGTATTGCGGGGTACCTCGCGTCGAAGGGCTGGTTGAGTCGCGTACGCCGAGGCCTGTTCACCGTGGTTCCGCTCGAGGCCGAGGTCCCCGAGGCTTGGCGTGCCGACCCCTGGCTGGTGGCCGCTCGCGTGTTCGCACCGTGCTACATCGGCGGTTGGAGCGCCTGCGAGCACTGGGGTCTGACGGAGCAGCTGTTTCGCTCGGTGCTCGTCGTGTCGGCCACGCCGCAGCGTCGCGCTCGGGTGGCCGTTCAGGGCACCGAGTTCCGGGTCGTGACCCGCCGGCCGGAGGTGCTCTTCGGCACACGCAAGGTCTGGCGTGGCCGCGAGCGAGTCGACGTGTCCGACCCGACCAGGACGATCGTCGACGTGCTGGACGATCCGTCAATCGGAGGCGGCATCCGAAACGTCGCCGACATTCTCGATGAGTACCTCTCGGGAGAGCACCGGGACGACAAGCTGCTGATCAGCTACGCCGACCAGTTGGGTAATCGGACCGTGTTCAAGCGCCTCGGCTATCTCCTCGAGGCGCTCGGGAGCGACGCGTCCGATCTCATCGAAACCTCCCTAGCGCGCCGGAGCGCCGGCCTCGCCAAGCTCGATCCCTCGATCGACAGCGCTGGGCGGATCACCAAGCGGTGGGGCCTCCGCGTCAACGCGCAGATCCGGACTGTGGCCAGCGCATGATCCCGCGCGCCGCGATCGACCAGCGCGTGCGCGAGTGGGGCTTGCGGCATGGCGTCGTCGAGAAGGACTACGTGCTGGGCTGGTTGCTGTGGGGCATCGGCGGCCATCCGGTGCTCGGCCGGTCATGGATCTTCAAAGGCGGCACCTGCCTGAAGAAGTGCTACATCGAGACCTACCGCTTTTCCGAGGATCTCGATTTCACGATCATCGACGGCGGTCCCATCGACCCGGCCGACGTGGCACCCCTGCTCGCCGAGGTGCTCGCCAGCGTGTCCGATGGGTCGGGCATCGACTTTTCGGATCGGCAGCCGACGCTCAAGGCGCGCAGGCAGCCAGGATCGGTCGAGGGTCGCGTCTACTATCGCGGACCGCTCGCGGCGCCGGCGGTCGCCTCGGTCAAGCTCGACCTCTCCGCCACTGAGCTCCTTGCGCGCGAGCCGGAACGGCGGCCGATCGCACATCCGTATGCGCCCGACGAATCGCTGCCCGAACCGGCCGATGTCGCCTGCTACGCCTTCGAGGAGGTCTTCGCCGAGAAGCTCCGCGCGATGGGCGAGCGATCCCGACCACGAGACCTCTACGACATCGTCAATCTCTACCGGCGCGACGACCTGCGCATCCGAAGAGACGACATCCACGCGATCCTCGTCGAGAAGTGCGCGCACAAGGGCATCGGCGTCCCGACGCTCGCAAGCATCGACGCCTCCGGCCTCGTGCCCGAGCTTGAGTCCGAGTGGGAGAACATGCTCGGTCACCAGCTACCGGCGCTGCCGCCGTTCGAGCAGTTCTGGGACGCCTTGGGCGACCTCTTCCGCTGGCTGGACGGTGCCGAGATCGCGCCGGCGCTAGCGCCGCTCGGCACCGCTGCTAACGAGGACGTGCTCTGGACCCCGCCCCCAACGGTTGGCGTCTGGGGAACCGACATCCCGCTCGAAGAGATCCGCTTCGCAGCCGTCAACCATCTCTGTGTCGAGCTCGGCTACCAAGGGAGCACGCGCCTCATCGAGCCGTACTCCCTGCGCCGCACCCGTGACGGGAACCTCGTCCTGCATGCGCTTCGGCATGAGTCGGGGGAGCACAGGTCCTATCGCGTCGACCGGATCCAAAGCGCGCACGCGACGAGCGTCCCGTTCACGCCGACCTACGCCGTCGAGTTCAGCTCAGCAGGCCCACTCGCCGCGCCGCCATCGACGCGCCGATCGACGACGGCGACCCGTGCTCCACGTCATCGACGAACGACCCGAACTGGCCCCGTCTACGTGATCGAGTGCCCCCTCTGCGGCAAGCGCTTTGACCGCACGACCCATAGCCGGAAGCTCAACGCCCACAAGAATCCGTACGGGACTCGATGCCCGGGACAGGGCCGAACCGGCTACCTCGTCGACACGCGTTGGTAGCGACGCTGCTCCATTCCCGCATCCTCGAGAGCCCTAGTAGGCCAGCAGCGAGGCGCCAGGGAATGGATCGGCGCGCGGGGGCACGACGTAGAATCCGCCCGCGCGCAGGCTCATCAGCTGGATCGCCGACGGACCTCCCGGCCCGCCGAAGTTGACGTCGCCGAGCCACCCCGCTAGTCCGAGCACCTGCTGGAGCTGCTCGAGATCGTTCTGGAAACTGACGAAGTTCAGTCCGAGCCGCGCGCCGTCGGCAGTGATGTCCTCCAGGTACTCGTAGCCCTGGCGGAAAATCCGGTGACCCGCGTGGGTGGAACCGGCCGCGCGGTTCTGGTTTACGCGATGGATGTGCGACATCTCGATCACGGGTTCGCCCGTCTCGGGCGGGTTGAAGAACGCGTCGCGGTCTGCCCAGGACGCGTCGTCGCCGGGCGGGTGGTCTAGACCGCTGCCCAGCGGGCAGCCGGTCAGTTTGGCGCGGCCGACGATCGCCTCCTGTTCGGCGACGCCGAGCGCGCGCCAGGCGCCTAGGTCGACTTGCAGGCGCAGGAACGCTAGGTACGTCCCGCCGCGATTCCAGTCCGGATCGCCTGGGCAGGAGACGGCGGCGAGCCGCTGGCTGGGCTCGATGTTGCTGACGCCATCGTGAAAGCCGATCCAGCTGCGGCCGTCGTCGCGCTGGAACCCGTCGTAGGTGCCGACGGCGTGCAGCGGCAGGAGGACGTCGCCGATCAGCTTGGTGATCTCGACCGCCGCCCGGTCGACTGCTTGCCGGCTGATGCCCGTCAGCTGCACGAGCAGGTCGCTCTCGCCGCCGTGTCCAGTGGGGCTCTCTCCGTTCCAGGTCAGCGACGGGAACGCCGGGCCGTCGCGGCGCAGCGCGACGAGGTGGCGTGGCCGCGTGGCGGTGATCCATGTGGTGAAGAACGACGCGCCGTAGCCGAGCAGGAACGTGAACGTGTTGGCAGGGACGGTCGCGTGGCCGGCGAGGTCGCGCATGCGACCCTGCTGGAGGTCGCGGAGCATCTCCGTCACCCGGGCGAGTGCGTCGTGCGCGGCGCCGCGCGGCGCCCCCTCGTCGAGGTCGAGGAAAACCACTCGCCAGGCGGGCGGCGGCGGGACATCGCGCTCGAGATAGATGCCCTCCTGCAAAGTCACGGCGCGCTTCCCGGCAGGCCCGTGCGCAGGTAGACGGTCAGCTGGACCAGCGCGGCGAGCTGCCCGCCATGGCGCAACCGCTCGCCAGTGCGCCGCACGACGAGATCACTCAGCGCGAAGTCGGCGTCGGGCGGAAGCGCGAACGTCAGGCGCTGGTGACGCGGTAGGCCGTCGGGCGCGTCTTCTGCGGTCACGCCGCGACCGAACTCGAACCACGACGCCGGGATGTCGGTGCCGTCGGGCTGAGCGAGTGCATGGTGCTCGACGCTGTGGATCACAATGCCGACCGGGTCGTCGATGCCGATCGCCCGCCGCTCCGTTGCCAACCGCGTTACGCGCTCGACGACCAGCGGATCACTGTTGCGGCCATCGGTGGCGCTCGCGTGCAGCTCCCGGATCGCCTCCGAGCCCGACGGGTAGCGCGTACGCCCGGTAAGGGCGTCCTCAACCAGCAGCGGGCGGGCCGCGCTGAGTACCAGGTTGACCAGCGCGGCCAGCGTGTTGTCGCGGTGGATCAAGCAGCAAACGGCGTCGGTCCCGTTGTTGTAGGGGCTGACCGGCGCGGCGTCCTCAACGGGCAGCATCGTCCGCGCGAACGCCGCCGCCCGCGCCTCTGCAGTCGCGGCAGACGGGTCCCCCAGCGCACCGTACACGTGCTCAGGCGCCACCTCGTCGATGCCCGCGAACCCGGCGATCAGCGCCCGCGAGCGATCCGGCTCGTGTGCGGCCAGCACCTGCCAGTACTCCCGCAGCTCGGTCGTCAGCTCGATCCGGCAGATGGCGTCGCCCTCCCTCACCACGCGCCACTCCAAGTACTCCTCCTGGTGACGCAGTCGCCCCTCCGGGAGGTCCATCTGGACCAGCGCCTCGCCGGTCCCTAGTTCGGCTGCGATCCGTGCAGGGAACGACGGCCAATCGGGGGCCCGGATCTCGGTCGCGACGGCCGGATCGGTGGTCAGCCCTTGCGGGACGTGCGCCTCGACGCCGCGCTTGAGCGTGTCGGCGACAACCGCGTCCCACGCCGCGCGCCCGGCCGCGCCCAGCTCGTCGAGCCGTCCCGGCGCTTCCATGCCCTATCTACACGGCTTGGTGATCGGCTCTACCGTGCCCGGCAGCACCGCAGCGACGATGCGCACTCGCACGTGCTCGGCCAACTGCCCGCCCGTGGTGATCTTGTGGCCCTGCTTGACGATGTCGCCCACCACGTAGCCCCGCTCCTTCGGCACTTCGAAGACCGCCCGCACCGACCGCTCCGCGGTGCCGCGCGTCACCGTCCAGAACTGCTTGGCGTCGGCGTGGTCAGGCGTCTGGAGCCCCGCGCTCAGGAAGTCCCCCAAGAACAGGCCGGGCGGATCGGCCAGCGAGACTTCGGCGCCATCCGCCGCCTGGTTGTTGATGGCCATCGCGATCTGCGGGTCGCTGTTGCGATCGGGCCCACCCAATTGTCCGCAGCGCACCAGCTGCTTCTTATTGGTCACGCGGTGGCCATCGTCGTCCACGCGCACGACCGTCGCCTGCCCCGCGAGCGTGACCGCGGCGCCGAGGGTGTTACTGCCCTGAGAGAGGTGGACGATCGTGCCGTCGCCGGCCCGGTTGAAGGGGTTGAGCGGGTTGAGGTTGCCGTCCTGACCGCGTACTCGGGCGAGGTCGATCGGACGGCCGGCCAACTCCGCGTAGAGCTGCTCGAACCGCGCCGTGTCGGCTTGCAGCAAGTGGTCATAGTAGTCCGGCGTCTCGGTCGTAAATGTGACGCGGATCACGCGCCCGGCGTCGTCACGTGTGACCGCCCACTCGCAGTACTCGTCCTGCGCCTCGCGGTCGTCGGCGGCCTGCCAGCGCTGCTCGTCCGTGCCACCCTGCTGGTCCAGCGTCCCCGGGAACGCCGGCCAGGGGACTACAGCGCTCGTCGCGTCCGATGCCGTGGACTTCTCGGTGGGGTCGTAGAACTGCGGCAGCGGGCCAGACCCGTCCTGGACCTCTTGAAAGAGGCCCGACACGCGAGGGCTCCACTGCTTGCGCGCGTCTGCGGACAGGTCGTCCGGGCCGGCTGGCGGGCTGAACGTGGTGAGCTTGGCCATGGGTGCCTCCGTCAGGCTTCGAGAACGGTCCCGTCGAGACGCATGCTGCGCGCAGCGTCGGGGACGTTTGTGCGGGGGAACAGCAGCGGGAACTCGCGGACGATCGGCGTTGCCACCTTCGCTCGGCGCCGGCGGGTCTCGGCCAGGCGCATGTAGGCGTCGAAGCCATCCTGCGTTGTCACCCGCCCGACGACCGCCGCGTAGTAGGACACCAACAACGTATTGAACGGAGCGGTAAAGACCTCGCCGACCGCCCAGCGGTCGGCGAACTCGCGCTCGGGACTGCCCTCGGGCGTACCCGGCGCGGCGCCGAGGATCGCGTTGGCCATGTCCTGTGAGAACGTGCTCGCCCCACCCGCGACAACAGCCTGCGTGGGCACGTGGTCCAACAGCCTGCGGCGGCGGTCGGAGTAGATCGGGTTTGGGAAGTCCACCATCAACAGCGCGGCCGCCAGGCGCGGCGTTAGCAGACCGATCCGCAGCGCCTCGCGAAGCGCGACATCGTCCTCGAGCGCGCGCTCGGGGACGAAGAAGGCGAAGTGCGTGTCGCCCGCCTGGTGAAAGCGGTTGCCGTCGTCGAGGGCGAACTCGAACCTCCTCAAGCTCTCCTTGTAGATGTCTGTCGGGACGGTGAACGCAGGCGGTCCCTGGAGACCGACCGCATTGGCGAGCGCCTCCTCACTGACAAAGAAGCTCGCTGGAAGCGTCACGCCGCCGGTACCCGGGTCCTGGCTCTCGGCGCGGCTGGAGACGAGGTTGACCGTCGGCGTGTCGAGCACCTGCAGCAGGATGCGACCGGGGTCCGCGACGGTGCCGCCGTCGGCGAGGATCTGGTCGAAGCGCGCGCGGCCCCAACGCTCGATGGCGGGTATCGCGACGTTGACCTCACAGTTCTCGGCGCCCTGGGCGCCGGTGAACCACGGGTGGTCGCGCCGCGGATCGCCCGCGCCGAACACAATCGTGCCGTCGATGTCAGCCTCGAACGACTTCCAGTTGTTCCAGGGGATCCGCAGCTCCTTCATAAGCATCGTCCCGCTGGCATGGCTCTCGAACGGGCCCTTGCCCTGGGTCGGGTCGGCCAGTGCGTGGCGCGAGTTGCCCGCATGCACCCACGCAGCCTCGTCCCCGACGGTGCGGTAGTAGTTGAACCCGCCCCGTACGCGGTCCCATGCCATCAGCTCGACGTCGCCGCCGGCTGGATCGAACACGCTGATGATCACGTCAGGCCCGTCGGGCCCGGCGCCGCCGGTTGCTACGACGAAGCGCATGTCGCGGTCGGCAGAGGCCCCGGACGGCAGCTGACTGCCCTCGCCGAGCACGAACGGCTGGACATCGGCGCCGAGCGGGTCGCCGGCCGGCGCGGCGGCCTTTAGTGCCGCCATCACCGCCTCGCCCGTGCGCGGAAGGGTCCCCTTCAGCAGCACGAGCGTCGCGAACGGATCGCCCAACTCGGCCGTCGCCTCCGTCGTCGTGAGGGTCCGCGGCTCGGTGTCCTCTCCCACGATGAAGCGGTTGATCGCGTCGGGGTCGAGGCCTCCGAGGCCAAAGAACACTCCACAGCTGGTGTCCGTCACGGTCCCGCTCACGTCCGTACTCCTTTATCGCCTCGTGCCTCGCCGAGCGCGAGATGCGGCGTCAGCTTATGCGCATTTAGTTATCGATGGGGAAATTTTCTCGCGCACGATCGTAATGTCAGCGCGTGGGAGGCCGGCGGTGTGCTCGGCGCGATAAGCGAGTAGCTCGTCAAGCGGCACAGAAGCGCGTCAAACGTCCTATTCATCAATCAGTGATGGATCGCAGACGGATGGCCTATACCTCGCCGACCGGCAGCGTTGTCAACCTCGTCACCTGCTCCGCCGACTCAGCGCGCGACATCGCCGTCGCGATCATGCGTCCTGCGTCAACATCCTTCCGCCCGTGCATTCGGTCTATCGCTGGGCGGCAAGACCGAAGTCGACGAGGAATCCCTGTTGGCCGACGGTGGTGACCGCTGCAATCGCGGACCCTCGCACACGACCGCGCGTAGCCTCCAAGGCGGCGAGGGCGTAGCCGCGATGCGCGCATGCCCGGTCGTGGACTCAGCGAGCATCCCCTTCGACAAGTGGTCACCGAAGAAGGGAGAGCGGTATGTCCACCAACGTGAAGGCGCGGCCCGGTCGTCGTCGGGTCGAGCGCGGGATCTACGAAATACCCAATGGCAAGTACATGGTCTGCTTCATGGTCGCCGGCAAGCCGAGATTTCGCGTCGTGGGCCTCGACTTAAAGGAGGCCCGCGGTCAACGCGAGGCGCTGATGCAGGCTGCCAAGCGAGGGGAGGTCCCGGTCGCGACGAGCCTCCGTCTCAGCACGGTCGTCGATCGCTGGCTGGTGCGCTACGAGACGCGCGTCGCTGCCGACCTACGCCGGTCGCGCACTTTGGAAGCTCATCGCTACTACCTCGACCGGCACCTACTCCCGCGTCTCGGCCGCCGCAGGGTGTCGGCGATCACCGTCGATGACACCTGCGACGTGATCGACAGCATGCGGGTGGCTGGCTGTTCGGAGAGGCCGACTGGCAACGCGCTCGCGATGCTGCACAGCGCCCTGCGCTTCGCCAAGCGCCACGGGTGGATCGTCGACGACCCGATCGCCAAGCTCGAAGCAGACGAGCGACCGCATCCCCAGCCTCGGCGCCAACGGGTGCTGGGTCGTGAGGAAGTCGTCCGGTTGCTGGCCTGTACCGCCGACCAGTATCGACCGTTGGTCGCGACGGCGTTGTTCACCGGGATGCGTATCTCGGAGCTGTTGGGTCTGCTTTGGGAGAACGTCGACTTCGGCGCGGCGACCATCCATGTACGCGCACATTGCGGAGTTCAAGCTTGCCGACTGGGCGCCGCGAGGGAACGCCATGCGTCAACGCCAGGCCTTCAAGGACTACCTCGCCGCAGACCGATCTGGTCGCATTGCGGAGCTGTACGTCCTTGGGCCGCGGCCCATCCGCTTCTTGACCCGGACAAAGGCAAAGGCCGGATGGGGGCTGGATCGGGCGCCGGCCGTGCGGGAGCTCTTTGAGGAGCGTTTCGGGTCCTTGGACCAATCGATCGGCGAGTTCGTCCAAGGCGCAGGTTCCCACGTTGACATCATCGACTTGGAACAGCGTCTGCCGGCGACGTTCACCCAAAAACTGACCCGGTGCTTCTAGCTGACCGGGCGGTGCTCGAGAACTGCCTGTCCGGTCTGGTTCAGGGCGGCCAAGCCCTCCGGGGTCGCCAATACGACGGCGACACCCAGCCGCTCGAGGATGTCTGATCGACGGGAACCGACCTCGTTGTCGACGACCACCACTAGTCGGTCGTCTGGCTGGCCGTACTCAAGGCGGTACTCGAGGAGCTGGGCGAGCGCGCCACGGCACTGAGACGTCTCGTTGCTTTCGTTGATGGTCTTGGCCTCGAAGATCACGCTCTCGCCGACCGGGCTTTGTCCGCGTAGATCGATCGCGGCGGGAATCTCCTCGAGCGCGCTCCATCCTCGACGGTCCAAGGCCGTGTGGAGATGCGCCAGGAGTTGATGGTGTCCTTGTTGCGCCTTCTCTCGAAGCGCCCGCGCCTCGGAGTCATCGCCACCGAACCCAGATGCTGACGTCGCCGGCGCTCGCGAGAGATCGAACGGTCGCGCGCGCCGCGCGACCACACGTGGATCGCGGCTACCGCCGAAGGCTCCGCCCTCATCAGCCACCGCGAACTCCCTAACGACGGCGTACAGCGCATCGCGCGTCGCCTTCTCACCGACGGCGTTAGCGGTGCCCCGGGGCGCGGTGAGGCCGGGCACCGCGTGCGCGATCGGCGGCGGAACTGCGGCCAACGGCCGGACCGCGATTGCCCACGGCCAGCGCGTTGGGTCCCAAGGGTTGACAGGCGTACGCTCCGTTCCGCCCGAGGTCACCTCGAACAGACCAAGAACGACACTCTTGCGCCCGGCGCCGAGGGCGAAGACGTGGTCGCCACGACTCAGCGTCAACGACCGCTGGGTGAACCAGAGGTGCTGGGAATCGGCGGCGTTCCAATCGTCGCCGACCGGCTCGGTGCCGAGCCCTACCCCAGCCGTGAACACGCGCCCGTGCGGGTGTGAAGCGACGCCGAGCGGACCAGCTAGCCGCCATCGTCCCTTGCCGTCGACCTCGACGAGGTTGCCTCGCTCCTTGCACGTCGTGACCGCATAGTCGGCAAGCGTGCGGAGGTGGTAAGTCCGCGACGGCTTGACATACCGGGACACGACCGCGCGCTCTTCGTTGGTCCAGCCGCCTACCTCGAGCGCTCGATCGATGATGTCCACCCGTTGGGCCTCGCCGCCGAGCGCAGCCACGGCGCGCGTGACGTCGTCCGCCAAGTCTGACGGCTTGAGCGGCAGGATCCGAGCAGACACGTCATCGGAAGGGACGAGCATGACCGTACTCGAGCAGGTCGAGCGCCTCGACGACGAACCACCCCCCCGCCGCACCGCTGACCGGTCCCCCTGCGCCCGGCCAACTCGACGACCTCGTCCTCACCTACATCCGCTTCGTCAACGAGCCCGCCGGCCCGGTCGCCGTCAGCCGCGCGCTGGACCGCTCCTCCGGCGCAGGACCGCTCCTTCGGCGCTGGACCCCTCCTCCGGCGCGGTGGCCAACTGCCTCGCCCTCCGTGGGAAGGGCGAGAGATCAATCAAGTGCCGGGTCGCCAGGCCAGATCGCTCAGTCTCAACCCCGGGCCGGCGTCACACTGCAGCGATGATGTCGCAGCGTGCAGCAGAGACGGTGGCCGAGCTCGACGAGTGGGCGGCGGCACACCTCGCGTTCCTCGAGACGATCTGGCGTGAGTTCGCCGTGGACGCCAGCTGGCCTGAGGCGCCGAAGCTGACGCGACGGCTGTTCGGCACGGGGGTGCGGATGGACCTCGAGCAGACGGGGCGAGACATGCCGCCAGCGCTCGGGCGGTTCGATCCGCAGCATCAGCAGTTGATGCTCACCGTTCGCGGGCTCGCCTACCTAGCCGACGCCCGCTCTCTATGTGATCAATTCGTGCTGGTGCTCGCCGAGGCAGTCCGCCGCTATGGCACACCCGACGAAGAAGCCGTCGTCAGCTCTCAGGAGTTCGTCGATTTGTTGGCTATCGAGCCGGCTGACGCCCGGCGGCTCGAGGAGCTGTGCCGCATGGAGAGTTGGGCGCTGCTGGCGCAGGGCGGCGAGCTAGGCACGATGCGCTTCGGTCTGAGCGAGGCAGTGATCTTCGAGGTCGCCGACGCGAGCACGTTGGAGAACTACCTGGAAGCCCAAGCCGACGCATGGTGGCCAGATCTCGACGGGACGACGATAGGACGCTGGCAACCAGCCCAGTCATCCAGTAACGCCTCGCTCGCCGACCTCCAACGGCCAGAACGAGCGGCCTACGTCACCGATCATCTGCACCCACTCATCGCGTCCGCCGCAGCCGAGCTACTAGCTGGCGATCATCGCCGTGAGGCCGTCGAGCGTGCGGGCGTAGCACTGCAGGACGCTGTCCGTGAACGGGCCGGTCTCCCCGACGCCGACGGGGAACATCTGATGAACCTCGCCTTCACTCCAAAGCGACCGCGGCTCAGTGTCGGTGACCTGGAGACAGCAAGTGGCGCCAACGTCCAGCGCGGCGTCCATCTGCTGGCCCAGGGCATCATCGCGGCTATCCGCAACCCCACCGCCCATCGCCTCGTGGATCCCGGCCCGGCGGAGACGATGGAGCAACTAGCCATCCTGAGCTTCGTCGCCCGCCGACTTGAGCACGCGACTCTCATCGTTGAGCAGGATGGGTGATCTCAGCGAGAGTCAAAGCGAGTCCAGCCGACGGCAGTGAAGGCCGGGTACCCGCGGCTTCGACTCCGTACGGACGGGCCGGTCGGGTGCCTGCGTCTCCCGTGTGACACCTGGCAGCGAACCGGCCGATGGTTCGGTGGGGGCTCCAGGGTCCGCCACGGGCCTACCGAAGCTGGGGGACGGAGCCGGTCGTCGAGTCGGGGATCGCACGTGGCGCCTGCAGCGCGATCTGCTTGAGCAGAGCGATCTGTCCCTCTAGGTATCCGGCACGCCCGAGATCCTCAAGCTTCGTCGTGAACCCCATACCGAAGTATGCCGGCCCAAGCGTGAAGTCCTCACCGAAGAAGTCGTCAGCGTATCCGGGGAAGTGCTTCCGCAGGAGATCATGCGTGCGCTTCGCCCAGCAAAAGAGCGGGTCCTCGTCGAACGGCGGTCCCTCGTCGGGACGAAGCGTCACTCTCGTGCGCGGTACGATGCCGTCGCTCAGTGCTGCATTCAGCCGCTCGGACGGGGTGGACTGCCCTGGGCGCTCAAGCTCATGTGCGATCTCGCGGAGCACCCTCAGGCGCGCCTTGACACGGTTGTGGACCGCATAGAAGCCCGGTGCCGGGAATCCGTGCGCCTCGCAAAACCGATCGAGCTCTGGACGGTTGGCGAGGAAGTTCTCCACGGCGTTGGTCCATTCGGCCTCACGGTCGCGGACGGCATCTAGACCCTTCCGAGCCTGCTCGTCGCTCGGTGCGCCCAAGCTGGCCGCGGCCTGGCTCGCTTCCATGTTCGCCTCGCTCATGATCTCCGTCCCTAACCGGATCAAGCGGGTGAGGGTCTGCCGCTCGGGTAGGGGCTGTGCGGCGAACTGCTGGTCGGCGCGGCGCGCTGAGGTCACCTGACGCCAACCCAACAGAATGACGACCGACGCGGTGAGCCAAACGGCGAAAGGCCACCATTGTGAGGTGAGGATCGGAGCGATCGTCGCCAGCACCCCTAAGGCCAGTAAACCCAGGAGCCCGGCCAGCCGCAGCAAGATCTCCGCGTTTCCGACCCGCGACAGGAACCGCGAGTCCAGCAGCTTGAAGATGCGGTGAACCACGGAGAAAGTGTAGTCCCGCGCCAGGCGGTCACGGGCATCGCGACAAGGCTCGAAGCCCTGTCTCTGACATCGGAGAGCCGGTCGAGATGTTCGCGGACGTGCGAGATAACGTCAGGCGCCGTCTGTCGTTCGTGGCTGGGGATGGCTAAGGTCGCCGATCGTGCTCGACTCGCACCTCAACGGCTACCACCGACTCGGGTTCTACGCCCATGGTCCCGAATGGGCCTTCGTCGTTCCGCATGGAGATTGGGAAGCGTTGACGGATGTCATCCGCGTCTGCTCGCGCGTCTGGAATGGATCCGGAGCGCTCATCCTGACTTGCGATCAACGCGGCCGACTCCGGGGGAACTGGAAGCCGCTTGTGGATTCGCGAGCGCTCGACCTCACATGGTTGCACCCGTCCCTCGGGGCAGACACAAGAGCGGCGCTCGTCGAGACCCAGGCGGCTCTGAGCCCCGTCGAGTGGGGCAGCGGCTTCGGCTTTCGCGCTTTGCATCCAGCCGAGCTGATCGACGCTCCGGCACAGGAAAACCTCCGGCACGCTATGACGATTCCGAGGTTCGCATCTGCTGCGTTGCAGCGCGTTGCCGAGGTGTCCTGGGGTGTAGTCGAGCACGAAGATGAATGGGCTGACCGCTTCGATGTCGGAGCGGTGGATGGCGATCTCGCCTTCATGGCGCTGCTAGGCGGCCAGTTGGGCTTCAACATGGTGTCGCCGCTGCTGGTGTCTCAGATTTCCATGCCGGTGCTTGGACGGTGGGACGGAGAACCGTGGCCGTATCTCTGGATCTTCGAGACCGGATCGTTTGACGAGCTAGTTGCGTTCTGGAACTTTCGAACCGCCGCCGACGCCAACAACCGGTTCGCCTCAGTTATCGGCGTTCCGCGGGAGGCGCTGCTGGCACCTGAGAGTCTCGAGGCGCTTCGCGTCTGGAGCGAAGCGAGCACGGGCCCGGCACGGCGACCGACGTTCCTCGTCAAGGTTGCGGCGCGGCGTGAACCGGTGGTCGACGCTGCGCTGGCCACCCTGGGCATCGAGCGCGCGGCGGTCGACAGGCTTCAGTCTCACGCGGAGGTGACCGAGGACGAGCCGCCCACGTGGCTCCCGCGGAGGCCGGTAGTGAAGGGTCGGTTCATCAGAGGTGTCCGTCACGACGGTGAGTTGTATGTGAAGGACGGGCGCGGGGATGCTCAGCTACCGAAGCCGCGAGGCTACCGGCCCGGTGGCGGCGCCAGCCTCGTGATTCAGACGATGCCGGTCCCGTTGCCGATCACGCCGACGGCCGCCACGCGCATGATGCATGGGAGCTTCGCTCACCCCAGGGGCTTGGGGATCAACATGGGGTCAGCGTCGCCGTGGTCGCTGGCCGTCTCGCTTCCGGACAGCGACACCGCATTGCGCGACTGGGCCACCGACCACGGGTACGGGCCCGAGGAGCCTCGCGCAGGAAAGGACGCTCGAGCGCTGCTGCAGCGCCTCGGTGATCTTGACCGCCTTGACGCGCTAGTCGATGAGACACGCATCGAAGTGCTGGCCCACCTGGCTCCGCTCTCCCGAGATCAGCTGGTCAAGCGGCTCGCCAAGCGCTTTGCGACCCGACAGCGAGAGGCCGACCTGGCAACAGACCTGGCCGAGACGTTGCGCGAGGACGAATTGCTCATGGAGCTCCCGAGCAAGACCGCCGCGCAGCTCGCGAGCGCGACCGCCCGCAAAGTGCAGCAGGTCGTTGCGGCGCTGGGTCCACTCGTCGAAGTGGGGTTCGTGCACCGCGGCCGCAACGTGGCCTGTCCACAGTGCCGGTTCCCCACGTTTCTCGCACTGCGCGAGCTCGACGAGCGCGTGCGGTGCCGCGCGTGCGGGCACGATCAGGTCCTGCCTGTGATGGCGCGCGACGGGGGTGAGGCGCCGCTTGCCTACCGGGTCGACGGACTGATGGCCCGCGTCATGGACCAGCACGTGCTCCCCGTCGTCCTGGCCCTGCGTGCACTTCGTGACCCGTCTCGCTTTGGCCGACCGGACTATGCGTGGCCGGGGATGCTGTTCCGTGAGGCAGACCAGAACCCGTTCGACATTGACCTGCTAACCAGCGATGGCACAACGGTGCACGCTGCGGAATGCAAGCTCGACGCCCGCGGACTGGGCAGGCCCCAACTTCGCACGCTGCTGCGCTTCACCGACCGCGTCGGCGCTCGACCAGTCGTCGCCGCTATGGCCGGGGAGTTCGCTGCCGAGACTCGCCGAGCAATCGAACGACGCGACGGCCTTGTCCTGCAGCGTTCCGACATGCTCACCATCGGCGAGCGGCCAGACTTCGCCTAGTCTGGCAACCGGCTGCCGAGCCCTCCTGGCCGAATGCGCGTCTAGTGCCGGCCTTCCCCAGGCTGCCCGTGCGGTGATGGTCCCGTCACATCGTCAAGCAACCGCTCGGCAGGAGCGTCTGGCTAGGCGGCTTCGGCGCCTTCGGAGAACCAGAGTTCGGGGAACTCGAGGAACCGATCACCGCGCAGCACGATCCGGACGCGCTCCTCGCGGGCAACCGCCCCGGCCCACTTCATGAATCGGCGCTCGATCGCCTCGACCAACTCTAGATCGACGATCTCTGCCCGGGGCACGCCGACCATCGCGTGGCGGATCCGGATCGCCTGGCCATCGGTGACCAGGAGCGTGAACTGGATGCCGTCGTAGCTGCCGACACGAGCCTCGGAGTGCAGCACCGCGACGCCGACACCGATCTGACGGCGCTCGAACAAGTCGAGGGCTCGGCGGTCGGCTTCCATCCGCGTGCGCAGTTGCATGCCTGCAGGGTGCCGACTGCACCGGCGGAATCGCGGTCACCCCGATGTGGAGGTCGATCTATCTGTATGGCCAGGCCGTGGCGCTTGGCCTTGGATGGCGGCAGGCGCCGGACACGGCCGTATGTTGCTCTTCGTCATGGACCCCAACGACCGGCTGAAACTGGTTCTAGCTGGGATCGCTGAACTTGGCTGGAAGAACAGCATCGACTTGGCCGCCACGGCTGACGCGAGCACCCGGTTCTCAGTCCCTGGGCTCAGTGCCGACGAGGTTCACGAGGCGCTCAAGGACGCCGCCTACGCCGGCCTATTTGCTGGCGAGCCCTCCGAGGGCGATGGGTCGATGCGGACATGGCATCGCCCATACCTGAGCCTGTCGGGCTTGCAGAGCGTCGGCGCGTGGCCCACGGCCGACCGGCCTGCGGTGACCACCCGCTGGTGGGACCGCGCGCTCGCCGCCCTCGTTCACCTGCGCGACAACCCACCGCATGCCGGACATATTTCAGGACCACGAGGCACCGACGAGCCAACCTCGCCGGTGCCGGATACCGACGAACACACCTACTGGCTGTTGCTGTCCTACCTGCTCGACGCCCGGCTGCTGCGAGCGATCAAACAGCAGGGCAGCCTCGAGGAGGTCGCGCTCACGCCCGCGGGAAGCTCGGTCCTCGGCTCAGGCGCCCGCGGTGATGGACCATTGACGAGCTTCTCAGCTGCGCAGCGTGAGTTGTTCGACCGCATCGCGGGCCTCGCCCACGAACTGCCAGCACACGACCGCGAGTTCCTCTTCGCCCACCGGGCCGACCCCGCCCGCGTCGTCGGCGCCAACAACATTGACTTTCCCGTCGTCGGCGATGACGTCTCCCAGCTCGAAAAGGCCGGACTGCTCAAATGGACCAGCCAGAACTACGTGACTGGCCTCAACTTCGTGGTCACTCCACGAGGGTTCGAGGTCTACGAACTCGCTCGTCGCCGTATGGCCGACCGGCTGGCCGCGGTCGAGCGTGACGTCTTGACCTACCTGCGCGGAGACGAAATGGCCCAGCGCTTCCCCCAGGCCTTCCGACTGTGGCTGCAAGCCGACCAGCAGCACGCGTCCCGATCGGTCAACGCAACCGTCGTCGGTCACACCATCCGCGAAGCAATGCAGATGTTCGCCACAGAGCTACTTGATCGACATCGCGTCGATAGCTCCGAGTCGCCCACGCAAACCGTTGCCCGCGTTCGTGCCGTCATCAACGCTCGCAGGGACGATCTCGGCGAGGCCCGAAGCGAGGTCCTCGATGCGCTGCTCGCCTACTGGGGCACAGTCTCGGACCTGACCCAGCGGCTAGAACATGGTGCCCAGAAGGAAGGCGAGCCGGTCAATTCGGAGGACGCCCGCCAACTCGTCTATCTCACGGCCCAGGTCATGTTCGAGCTCAGCCGCACACTCGGCTGACGCGGATTGCGACGGGACTCGGAGCCGGTGACGGGCTAGGACTGACCCGCGGCGTCCGCGTTAGCGCGCCACGAATCGCCGGCAATCCGCTGCGAACAAGTCACATATCGCCGTTTTCAGGCACTAGTGCCTGAAAACGCCGGCCAAGCGGGTGTCAAACGGCCCGCCCCCAGAACGACGAAACCCCCGCGATAGCAGGGGCTTCATCCGAGTGGAGCTAGGGGGACTCGAACCCCCGACCTCCTGGGTGCGATCCAGGCGCTCTCCCAACTGAGCTATAGCCCCGGGTGGAATCGCCGATTGTAGCCGCCCCTCATCGGTCCACGCCGTGCGGACGTGCCCGTGGGCCGGAGTACGCTGCGCGGCGGGAGATGTCCGACCGCGGCCCCTTCGGCGATCTGCGTGATCGCCTGTCCAGTTTCCGTACCCGTCTGCGGCTGTTCTTCGTGCTGATCGTGATCGTTCCGATGGTCGCGGTCACGCTCGTCGTCTTCCGGCTGATCGCCGAGAGCGAGCACGGCCAGGCCGACGCGCGCGTCGCCGCTCGGCAGGAGGCCGCGATCAGCCTCTATTACGACGCGCGCGCGAACGCCGACCGGCTCGCCGCCCAGCTCGGGCGCGACCAGGCGCTGGCAGCGGCCCTGCGCGGCCGCGATCCGCAGCGGATCCGGACCGTCGCGCGCCGGCTGCTGGCGAAGACGACCGCCGACCGCATCGTGCTGTCGAGCAACGGCAAGGTCTGGGCCGACGTCGGCGATCCCCGCGCGTCCTTCCCCGCCACGCGCAGCCTCGTCGCCGACGGACGCCCGGTCGCCGAACTCCAGGTCTCGGTCCTCGACGCGCAGGAGTATGCGCGGCTGGTCAAGCGCGTCACGCAGCTCGAGACCATCGTGCGCCGCGGTGGGCGCGTCATCGCCTCGACGATCCCCTCGGCCGGCGGCGCGTCGCTGCCGTCGCAGACGGGCAAGGTGACCGTCGGCGGGCGGGAGTACCGCGCCGCCTCGTTCGGCGCGCCGGGCTTCCTCGGCGAGCACGTGCAGGTCTCGGTCCTCGAGCCCGAGGCGGCGACCGCCGGCGACATCCGCAACGGCCGCCTCGTCGCGGGCCTGGTGCTCGCGGGGTTCTTCCTGCTGGCGCTCGTCGCCGCGGTCGTCGTCTCCCGGTCGCTGAACCGCCAGATCGAGGAGTTCCTGGCGGCCGCCCGCCGGCTCGGCGGCGGCGACTTCTCCGCGAAGGCACCGACGCGCGGCCGCGACCAGTTCGCGCAGCTCGGCGAGGAGTTCAACAAGATGTCGCGCGAGCTCGAGGGGCGCCTGGAGGAGCTCGGCGAGGAGCGCCAGCGCCTGGAGTCGTCATTGCGGCGGATCGGCGAGACGTTCGCCTCCAACCTCGACCGCGACGGCCTGCTGGAGATCGTCGTTCGAACCGCGGTCGACGCCCTCGACGCGCGCGGCGGCCACGCGCTGACGCGGCGCGGGCCGGACGGCGAGCTCGGGCCCGTCGCGTCGGTCGGCAGCGGCGACGAACGCCCCGCCGCGGCGGTCGAGGCCGAGCGCCGCGTCCTGGCGGTCGGCGAGCCGGGGTTCGCGAGCGTCGACGGCGGCCACGCGCTCGCACATCCGCTGCGCGCCGGCCCGGCCGCGGGCGCCCGCGCCGACACGGTCACCGGCCTGATCGCCGTGTGGCGTACCGGCCGTCCGTTCTCGCACCGCGAGAGCGAGCTCTTCCACTACCTCGCGGGCCAGGCGGCCGTGTCGATCGAGAACGTCGGGCTGCACGAGACCGTCGAGCGCCAGGCGGTCACCGACGAGCTCACCGGCCTGTCGAACCGCCGGCGGTTCCAGGAGACGATGACCGCCGAGGTCGAGCGCTCCAAGCGCTTCGGGCAGGACCTCGGCCTCGTGATGCTCGACATCGACGACTTCAAGGCCGTCAACGACACCTACGGCCATCAGCAGGGCGACATCGTCCTGCGTGAGGTCGCCCGGATCCTGCGCGCGTCGTCGCGCGAGATCGACGAGCCGGCACGCTACGGCGGCGAGGAGCTGGCCGTCGTGCTGCCGGGCACCAACCTCGAGGGCGCCTACAACCTGGCCGAGCGCGTACGCGAGGGGATCGAGGCGCTGCGGCTGCCGATCGTCGGCGACGAGGGCGGCGAGCCGCTGCGCGTCACCGCGAGCTTCGGGGCCGCGGCACTGCCCGCCTGCGCCGACAGCGTGCGCGGCTTGGTGGCCGCCGCGGACGAGGCGCTCTATCAGGCCAAGCGCGGCGGCAAGAACCGAACCGTCGGCGCGGGGTGACCTCGGCCGGGGCCCTTCGGCCTGCGGCCTCGTTACGCTAACGGGACCATGGGCCTGTTGGATGACGCCATCCGGGAGCACCTCGACCTCAAGCGCCGTCGGGGCGCTGACCCGTCCGAGATCGCACGTGAGGAGAACGAGGCCCTCGGGCCGGTTCGCCGGACCGAGCCGACGGCGCAAGCCGATGCGGCAGCGAATGGCGACGAGTCCTTCGAACGTCCGCCTGCGGACGAGTCGCTGAGCGCCGGAGGCGGCTCGGGCGCCGCGCTGGACGAGCCGGGCGAGGCGTACGCCGACGATGACTTCGGCTACGAGCCGGCCCCGGTCGCCGACGACCACCCGCTGCCGGACGAGCCGCCACGGACCCACGCCGATCCGTATGCCGAGCGTGAGGAGGAGAGCGCGACGCCGCCGCACGGCGACCCGCTGCTGCATCAGCCGACGCGCGAGTTCTCCGCCTTCGAGGTCGACGAGGCCCTGGGCGAGGAGGAGCCGCCTGCGGCTGAGCCGGAGGCCGAGGGCGAGACCGCGCCGGCGGATCGCGCCGACGGCGACGACGAAGACGTGCTCGAGGAGACCCCGGACTTCCTCCAGGAGACGCCGGAGCACGACCGGCTGTGGTTCGAGCAGAAGCCGCCGAAGGACTTCGACTTCTGACGCACTGCCGCTGATGGCCTGACGCCATCGGCTCGCGCGTCGATCACGCGTCCACGACGGCGCGCAACCGCTTGGGGTGCCTGGCGAGCGGGTCGACACCCTTCTCGACACAGGCAGCGCGCCGGCATCGGGGAACAATTCCGGCGCGCCGTCCCTCCGGTGAAACGGGGGGCAAAGGACGCCGCGAGCGCGCCGATCGGCCTCAGCCACGGCGCGCTCGCGTCCCCTTTCGCGCCTCCGTTCGGTCGGTCCGCGCCGGCCCGCCGGTCCGTAGCGCCGCGGCCACGCGGGCAGCAGGCTCTGTGGGAGCCGATGCCAAGCTCCTACAACCACCGCGGCGCGCCACCGCGGGTCGCCCTCGTGCTGCCGGGCGGTGGAGCGCGCGGCGCGTACGAGGTGGGCGCGCTGTCGGTGCTGCTGCCGCTGCTGGAGGAGCGCGGCGAGCGACCCGTGATCCTGTGCGGGACGAGCGTCGGCGCGATCAACGCGACGGCGCTGGGCGCGACGGCCGACCGGCCCGCAGCCGAGGCGGTCGCCTCGCTGATCGAGCACTGGCGCGGCCTGCGCAAGGCCGACGTGATCCGTCCGGTCGTCGGGCTCGGGCTGCCGCTCACGGCGCTGCGGATGCTCGGCGAGGCGCTCGAGGTGCCGGGCGTCCGGCTCGCCGGGCTGCTGGATCCGGCGCCGTTGCGGCGCAGCTTGAACCGCTGGATCGACTGGGACGCGCTGCACCGCAACGTGCGCACGGGCGTGATCGAGGCCGCATGCGTCGTCGCGACGTCGTTGGACCGCGCAGGACCGGTCGCGTTCGTGGACTCGGTCGGGCGGGTGCCGGCATCGCGCGCGGCCGACTCGCTGCAGTACGTCCCGGCGCGGCTGGGCGACGAGCACGTGCGGGCCTCGGCGGCGATCCCCGTGCTGTTCCCGCCCGTCGAGATAGCGCACCCGGCGGCGTTGGCGGGGTACTACGTCGACGGCGGCACCCGCCTGAACAGCCCGGTCGCGCCGGCGCTCGCCCTCGGTGCTGACCGGGTCGTCGTCATCGGCTTCCAGCCGTTCCGGGCGCAGGTGGAGCCGCCGACCAAGGCCAACGGGTCGCCGCGGCTGGCCGACGTCGCCGCCAACATCATCGACGGGCTGCTGGTGGACCAGGTCGCCGACGACCTGCGGCGGTTGGCCACCATCAACTCGTTCGTGGTCGACGCGCACGGGCCCGGCCCGCGCGGCGCCGCCGACGCCTACCGCGCCGCCCGCGGCCGCAAGCCCTACCGGCGCATCTCCTACGCCTTGGTCGCTCCCGAGCGCCGCGGCGAGCTGGCCGCGGTCGCCGACGAGGTCTTCGACGACCGCTACGCCGGCCTGCAGGGCTGGCTACGCCCTGATTACCCGTTCATGTCGCGCTTGCTCGGCGGCGGCCGCTCACCCTCGCGCGGCGAGTTGTTGTCGTTCCTGCTCTTCGACGAGGACCACATCGACCGCCTGATCGAGCTCGGCCGCGCCGACGCGCGCCGCTGGCTCGACCGCCATCCCTCCTTGTGGTGCTCGGACGCCGCCCACGACTTCGACATCGACGCCACCGCCGTCGCATCCCTCCGCGAACGCGAAGCCCTCGACGAGTGGCGCAACCTCCGCCGCCGCCCGTGACGCCTGCCCTTCATCGAGCTAGACTCCGGCCCCTTGGGGCCATAGCTCAGCTGGGAGAGCGCCTGCTTTGCAAGCAGGAGGTCGTCGGTTCGATCCCGTCTGGCTCCATCGTGGTGGAACCCGCGACTTGGCTGCAATCACTAGGAGATTGGTCGTGGCCTCCAACGGGCCGGTCGCGTCGCCGCTCTCGCGGCACCTGTCCCCGTTCGTTCACTATTCGCACGGTTAGGGCGGCGGCAGCTGGCGTGAGGCGCTGCACCGCCCCGACGGCCGGTGAGGGCTCGCGAGCAGCTCGATGGCCGGCGTCCCAACGCGGACACCGCTTGCTGCCGTGGGCGTCTGTGCTGCTCGCCTTGCCAGCGTCGTGGCGCCTAGCGGGGCGTTCTCCGCGGCGAGCCAGCGCTACTGCCCGCCGACGAGCGGGGACGGCTAGACGGCCGCACCCCCGCAGCCGTCATCCATGAACGTCGTGGAGAACAAGGTCGCCAGCGCCATGTCTCCCGCCGAGAGCGCGCGTGCTTCTTGCTCGGCCAGCATGGTGCACAAGTGGGCGGATGGCCTGGAGATGGGCCCGGCGATTGGGGGTGTGGCAACGGCGGGCGCGGTCGTTACGGCGCTCGCGCTCGCCGCCGGGACAGCGACAGCGAGTGCGGCCGTGACGGCCGCGAACGCGGCCAAGGGCGTTCGTCGAGACATGGTTGGTCGAGCCTCCTAGGTGTCGGACGGCCCGGGCGGCGCCCGACGATTGTTGAGTGCGTGCCGTGGCGAGCGCTCCCGGTCGGTGATGCGGTCGATGGTCTCCCCGCCGGCGTCCGAGGCCAACTGTGCCGGTGGATGGCGTCCGCTGTCCCGAAGGATTGTGTCCGCTGTCCCCGCGGCACGGTTCGCTGGAAATCCGGGGCTTTGCGTCGCTACTCGCGGGTTTCGTCCAAGGCGGCAGTGCCGTTCAGCTGCGCGCCTGCTTCCACTCTTGCCTCGATGCGATAGCGCGGCCGCGCGTGGTTCGGCGCCTCGCCCGGGCCGTCCCTGATGGCAGTGCTTTCGAGCGAACCGCTTCCATCCCCACGCTGCCAAGCCTGTTCGCCAGACGCCGTCGACGTTCGGCGGTGTTAGGCGGGCCGGGCGGGGGCGAAGAAGTCGACGAGCAGCTGGTTGACGCGCTCGGCCTCGTCGTGGTGGACCCAGTGCGACGCGTCGGGCAGGCGCTCGACGCGGTCGAGGTTGGGCACGTCCTCGTGGTGGGGCTCGGCGAGATCCCGGCCGAGGTAGCGATCCTTCTCACCCCAGATGACCAGGGTGGGCGCCGAGATCGAGTGAAGCTCCGTCTTGGTGCCCTTCGGCGGTCGCACCGCGGCGCGGTAGTAGTCGATCATCGCGGCCGCCGCGCCTTCCTGCGACCACGCCTCGATGTAGCGATCGGTCTCCTGCTCCGTGTACGGCGGCTGGGCGTCGCGCAGGAAGTGCTGGAAGAACTCCCAATCCTTCGCGCGCACGTGGTGCTCGGGCAGATCCGGCAGCGCGAAGTAGAAGAAGTACCAGGACCGCGCGAGCTGGCTCGGGTGGCGCAATCCCTCGTTGAGCTTGCGCGGATGGGCCGAGTTGAGGATGGCCAGACGGTCGACGACCTCAGGGTGGTCCATCGCCGCAGTCCAGGCGGCGGTTCCGCCCCAGTCGTGGCCGACCAGCAGCGCGGACTTGCCACCGCGTTCGCGGATGAGATCGCGCACATCGGCGGCCAGCTTGCCGGCGCTGTACGCCGCGACGCCGTCGGGCTTCGACGACAGGTTGTAGCCGCGCAGATCGGGCGCGACCACGCGGAAACCGGCCGCCGCGAGCGGCGCGATCTGCCGCCGCCAGCCGAACCAGAACTCCGGGAAGCCGTGCAGCAGCACGACCAGCGGCCCGTCACCCGCCTCGACGTAATGGAGCCTCACCTCGTCTCCGACCTCGGCGTAGCCCTCCCGAAGCTCGATCCCGACGTCAGGCAGCGTGCTGGTGGTAGTCATGAGAACCTCCGTGGGCAGGGGGACTTGGGCACTCAGCGAACCGACGCGAACGCGGCGCGTAGCTCCTCGGAGAAGAGCTCCGGCTCCTCCCAGGCGGCGAAGTGGCCGCCCCTGTCGACCTCGTTGAAGTAGGTGAGGTTGGGATAGGCCTTCTCGGCCCAGCTGCGCGGAGTCCGCCAGATCTCGCCGGGGAAGGTGGTGAACCCGACCGGGATCGACGGCGGCGGCAGAGGCTCGCGGCCCGCGGCCGGTGCGTCCGGCCCGTAGGCCTCCCAGTACGACCGGGCCGCGGAGGTGCCGGTGCCGGTCAGCCAGTACACCGTGATGTTGTCCAGGACATTGTCCCGGGTGAGGTTGCCCGAGGGCTGCCCGTCGACGAAGGCGCCGGAGATCTTGTAGTAACTGTCCGTGTCGTGATCGACCATCCAGGCCGCGAGGGCCACGGGTGAATCCAGCAGGGCGTAGCCGATCGTCTGCGGCCGGGTGGCCATCTCGACGAAGTAGCCGTTTCCGGACTGCTGGAAAGTGGCGATCTGCGCGGCCGCGGCGCGTTCCTCGTCGGTGTCCGTCGGCATGGCGCCGCCAAGCGCCGGCACGAGCAGGTTCGTGTGGATGCCGATCAGCCCCTCGGGTGCCTGGCGGCCCATCGCGTCGGTGACACCAGCGCCCACGTCGCCGCCCTGGGCCACGTAGCGGGTGTAGCCGAGGCGGCGCATGAGCTCCGCCCAGGCTCGTGCGGTCCGGCCCAGGTCCCAGCCGACCTCGACCGGCTCGCCCGAGAAGCCGTACCCGGGCAGGGAGGGCAGCACGAGGTGGAAGGCATCCTCGGAGCTGCCGCCGTGCGCGGTGGGGTCCGTCAGCGGGCCGACGGAGTCGATCATCTCCATGACGGAGCCCGGCCAGCCGTGCGTCATGACCAGCGGCAGCGCGTTCTCGTGCGGCGAGCGCACGTGGATGAAGTGGATGTTCACGCCGTCGATCTCCGTCGTGAACTGCGGGAGTGCGTTCAGCCTCGCTTCGACCCGTCCCAAGTCGTAGTCCGTCGCCCAGTAGCGGGCGAGCAGCTGGATCGTCGCCAGTTGCACGCCCTGCGACCGATCGGCGACGAGCTCACTGGAGGGCCAGCGCGTCGCGGCGAGTCGACGGCGCAGCTCAGCGAGCTGCTCCTCCGGAACCTCGATCCGGAACGGGCGGCTGGTCGCCATGACGGCCATAGCGGCGCTCCTTCGTTCGCTTACGACGGACTCGGGGAGCGTCTTATACGGCTCCGAGGCGAGCATCACCCGATGCGGGTGATATGCGACGGCGGCCAGCCACCGCTGTGCGCCTGCGCCAGCACATGCCCGCTGCGAGCGAGGACGGCCCCCGCCTAGACCGCTTCCATTCCATGCGACTCGGCACTCGGACTTCGTGCAGGAGCATCGTCCGTCGCGCTGCTGCTTTCGCCTGGGACCGGCAGCGCCTCGGGAGCTGCGACGGATTGCTGCTTTCCATGCGCTGCGAGCGTCGGCCGGCGCTGCTCCATGTCGCCCAATGCAGAAGCGCTACGGGACCAGAGGCGGCGATGGGAGAAGCGGTGTGTGGCGACGGCCTCCGGGAGAGCGGCGATGCCTTGGCCGGCGAGGTGGCCGACGCTGCTGTCTCCCGAGCACCTGCCGCTGCTGCGCAGGGCTAGACGCCCGAGTTCGGGCGGAGCGCCCTGCGCGCCATGTGGCGCGCCACGAGACCGCCGATTGCTGTGAGCGCCGCCACCGGAACGGACAAGATGAGGAGGCTCCATGCAGTCCAGCCGAGGTCGTCGCGGAGTCGGCCAAGCTCGTTGCACTGGGCTGTGCCGTCGAGGCGCATTGGCGTGTTCGGGTAAGTGCAGTGCGCACCCAGCGCGTCCAGCGCCATGAAGCTGACGAGCGCGAGCGCGACGAGGAGAAGCGGAGCCGCGCAGACCATCCAGAAGAGCAGTCGTCGACCGTGTACGGCGCTCACGTCGCCGAAGGGTATCCACTCCAATCGAGTTGGCTCAGGCGTTCCGACTCGATTGTCCGGGTGTCGGGAACCTTCTTGCCGTCCAGATACGCAGCCAGAGCGCGCCCGAGAAGGTCACCACCAACGCGACGCCTCGCTCGGCCGTAGTCGGTACCGCGGGCAGTCCACCGCTCACCCCGGTTCAGGATCGGTCGTATCCAGCGAAATCGAGTAATCACATACGTTCACACTCGACTGGCGTGGAGACAAGACGGAAGGAGGTGAAATAAGGCCGTCCTTTGCACCACAGGCATGCAACCTGTGGCGAGGTCGCAAGCAGCGCGATCGGTCGGTCGTGTCCGCGAGCAGCGATCGCTAACCGGTCGGGGGCACGCCAGGCGCGATCGGTAGGGGCGTCGGCGTGGGTGGGAGCGGCACTGGCGTCGGCGGCAGCGGCTCAGGAGTGGGCGGCTCCGGCGCGGGCGGCGTCGGCACCGGCACCGGCACCGGCGCCCCTGCGTAGCTCACCGTGAAGGCGTCGCCGTTCGCCGAAAGGGCGCCCGGCGTCGCGCTGGCGGCGGGGCCTCCGACGGCGAGGTTCGCGGGCGAGGAGTCGCCGGCTTCGGGTGAGAGGGAGACCGCCGTCGCCGACCACGCCGGGTCGGCGATGGGGCCGGTGCGCCCGGCGGTGTTGGTGGCCCTGGCGTTGGCGAAGCCTGCCGTGCCGAAGTCGGCCAGGGGGAGCGTGTGGCAGGCGCCGGTGCCGCAGTTCGACGGTGCCTCGACGATCCACTCCGCCGTCTTGACGTCGAGATGCCGGGCGGGCTCTCGCGCGGTGAAGACGGTGCCGAGGGTGAGGTTGGCGAGGCGGAACCTGACCGTCCCGTGCGAGACCGTCACGTGCGCCGACATCTTGTCGCCCGGGCGCACCTTGAGATGGACGTCCACGGGGCCGGCGGGGACCAACTCGTACCACGCCGAATAGAACGGCTCGCCCGTCGAGCTGCAGTCCGCCTGAGTCCCGATCTGCTCGAGCGCGTGCGTCTTGGCGTGGTAGCCCCCGATGCCGATCCAGTAGGCCGAGTATCGGCGCGCGCCCGGCGTGCAGGTGGCCGCCGGCTGTACCCAGGTGCCGGCGACGCTGTGGAACCGGACGCCCGGCTTGCCGACCACGTAGCCGGCCCAGTTCGAGCTGGTGGCGTAGTGCGTGGCGGCCCCCGCTTCGGCCGGCACCGCGAATGCGAGAAGCGCGGCGAGCGTGATCAGGAGGGTGGTGGTTCGGCGGATCATGGGCGTACAGCGGCCCGCAGTCAGGAGCCCGCTGCCACCATCGTGGGACGCTTGCCACCCGAAGGGGACTGAACGTGGGGCCAGCGTCCCGCGCCCATTCGACCGACGGCATCACGCGCCGATTTGACTGGCCGGTGGGCGCGGACTAGCTTCGATGCAGGCTGATGTCCACGGCCGCCCCGGCGAGCGGAGACGGCGAGGAGTCATGCGCGAGGTGGTGCCGTCAGGTGTTGCAGGACCGGCGTAGCGAGTGCGCGACGCTGGATCGTCTGCTGGACGCCGTTCGGGCGGGTGAGAGCCGGGCGCTGGTGGTCCGCGGCGAGCCCGGGGTCGGCAAGTCGGCGCTGCTGGACTATCTGCTCGAGCGCGCCGCGGGATGTCGTGCGGTGCGTGCCGCGGGCGTCCAATCCGAGATGGAGCTTGCGTTCGCCGGGCTGCACCAGCTGTGCGCGCCGATGCTGCATCGGCTCGGGCGTCTCCCCGCGCCGCAGCGCGATGCGCTCGGCACGGCGTTCGGGTTGCGTGCGGGCGCCACGCCGGACCGCTTCCTGGTCGGCCTGGCGGCGCTGAGCCTGTTCTCCGAGGTTGCCGACGAGCGGCCGCTCGTCTGCGTCGTGGACGATGCGCAGTGGCTGGATCGGGCGTCGATGGACGCGCTGGCGTTCGTGGCGCGCCGGCTGGTGGCGGAGTCGGTCGGCGTCGTCTTCGCGGCGCGCGAGTCCGGCACCGAGCAGGAGCTGACGGGCCTGCCCGAGCTGGTCGTCGATGGTCTGCGCGCCGCCGATGCCCGCGCGCTGCTGGGTTCGGTGATCGCCGGGCCGTTGGATGAGCGGGTGCGCGATCGGATCGTCGCGGAGACCGGCGGCAATCCGCTGGCGTTGCTGGAGTTGCCCCGGGGGTTGACGGCGGCGGAGCTGGCGGGCGGGTTCGGGCTTCCGCACGCGCCTTCCCTGGCGGGCCGGATCGAGGAGAGCTTCCGGCGGCGGGTCGAGGCGCTCCCAGCGCACACGCGGCAGCTGTTGGTGGTCGCGGCGGCCGAGCCGGTCGGCGACCCGGTGCTGGTATGGCGGGCGGCCGAGCGGCTGGGGATCGGGGTCGACGCCGCGGCGCCCGCCGCGGCCGCGGGCGTCGCCGAGTTCGGCGCCCGCATCCTGTTTCGTCATCCCCTGGCGCGCTCGTCGGTCTACCGGGCGGCGTCGTCGCCGGAGCGCCAGAGCGCCCATCGCGCGCTGGCGGAGGCCACCGATCCGCGGATCGATCCCGATCGCTGTGCGTGGCACCGCGCCCACGCGACCCGAGTGCCCGACGAGGACGTCGCGGCCGACTTGGAGCGGTCCGCCGGCCGCGCGGAGGCGCGCGGAGGGCTGGCCGCGGCGGCCGCGTTCCTGGAACGCGCCGCCGAGCTGACGCCTGACGCGGAGCGCCGGGCGCAGCGCGCGCTGGCCGCGGCGCAGGCCAAGCACCAGGCGGGAGCGCCCGACGCCGCGCTGGAGCTGCTGGCCACCGCGCAGGCCGGCCCGCTCGACGAGCTCCAGCGTGCCCGCGTGGAGCTGCTGCGCGGCCAGATCGCGTTCACGTCGAGCCGCGGCGGGGACGCTCCGCGGCTGCTGCTCACGGCCGCCACACGCCTCGAACCGCTCGACGTGAGGCTGGCACGCGAGACCTATCTTGACGCGCTGTGGGCGGCGTGGTTCGTCGGCCGTCTGGCTGGCGGCGTCGGCTTGTCGGAAGTGGCCGAGGCGGCGGGGCGGGCGGGATCCTCACCGCAGCACCCGCGCGCGGCCGACCTCCTGCTGGACGGGTTGGTGCTGTTGATCACTGAGGGCTACCCGGCAGGCGCGCCGACGTTGCGGCGCGCGCTGAGCGCCTTCCGCAGCAACGACATCTCCAGGGACGAGGAGATCCGCTGGCTCGCGTTCGCGGGCCACGTCGCCGCGACGCTGTGGGACGACGAGAGCCGGCTCGTGCTCGCCAGCCGCCACGTCCAGCTGGCGCGCGATGCCGGGGCCCTCTCCGTGCTTCCCGTCGCGCTGAGCGCGCGTGCCGGTGTGCACCTCAACGCGGGCGAGCTCGCCGCGGCTGCGGCGCTGATCGAGGAGGCCGAGGCGGTCACCGAAGCGACGGGGAGCCACGTCGTGTCGTACGGACTCCTGATGCTCGCCGCGTTGCGCGGCCGCGAAGCCGAGGCCTCCGCGCTGTTCGAGGCCACCGCGAAGGAGGTGACGCCCCGGGGAGAGGGCGTGGGGCTGACCGCCATTCAGTGGGCGAGCGCCGTGCTCTACAACGGCCTCGGCCGCTATCAGGATGCGCTGGCCGCGGCCGAGAAGGCCGCCGAGCACCCCGAGGAGCTGCGGTTCTCCACCTGGGCGCTGGTCGAGCTGATCGAGGCGGCCGCACGCAGCGGGCAGCCGCAGCGCGGCGCCGACGCTCTCCGGCGCCTCTCGGAGACGACCCGCCCCAGCGGCACCGAGTGGGCGCTGGGGATCGAGGCGCGCTCGCGCGCGCTGCTGAGCGAGAGCGACGTTGCAGAGCGCCTCTACCGCGAGGCGATCGACCGGCTCGGCCGTACCCGCCAGCGCGTGGACCTCGCGCGCGCCCACCTCGTCTACGGCGAATGGCTGCGCCGCGAGAGCCGGCGCGGAGACGCGCGCGAGCAGTTGCGCACCGCCCACGAGCTGCTGACGGCGACGGGCGTCGAGGCGTTTGCCGCGCGCGCCGCGCGGGAGCTGCTCGCCACCGGCGAGACCGCACGCAAGCGCACGGCCGAGACCAGTGGCCAGCTCACCGCTCGGGAGGCGCAGATCGCACGACTCGCCGGCGACGGCCTCTCCAACCCCGAGATCGGCGCGCGACTGTTCATCAGCCGCCGCACCGTCGAGTACCACCTGCGAAAGATCTTCGCCAAGCTCGACATCACCTCACGCAACCAGCTGCACCGCGTCCTCGCAAGCGACCCCGACACGGTCCAGCCCGCCTGACCGGAGCTCAGCGCTCGCCGGCGAGACGCTTGAGCAGACGGCGGAGCCGGTCGCGCTCGGTCGCGCTCAGGTCGCCGAGGAACTCGTCCTCCATCGCTCGGACGTCGGCCCGTGCGGCCGCGTGGCGCTGCTTGCCGGCCCGGGTCAGCTCGACGGTGCGCGCACGGCGGTCCGTCGGGTCGGGCACGCGGGTGATCAGGCCCTCGCGCTCGAGCTCGTCGAGCAGTCCGATCAGGCGGGTCTTGTCGTAGCGGATGGCCTGGGCGAGAGCGAGCTGCGTGCCTGCCGGCTCACGCGCGAGGTGCGACAGCGCGATGTAGCCCCACATCGACAGACCGTGCGCCGCGAGCAGCGGGCGCTCGGCGTCGACCAGCCGGCGGGTGACGCGCGCCGACAGCGCGCCGAGATCCTCACGATCCATGCCGGCGATCTTACGGCTTGACAGATGATCAGCAGATGCGGATGATATGCACATGCTTACGACCAAGACGAGCCGCGCCGAGACCCGCAGCATCTCCATCGCCGCGCCGCCGGCGGCCGTCCTCGCGCTGGTGGCCGACCCGCGGCGATTGCCGGAATGGGCGCCGGCCTTCGCTCGCGGCGTTCAGCCTGACGGCGACGACTGGCTGATCGACACCGGCGAGGCGCAGGCGCGCATTACCGTCCGCGTGTCGCCCGAGCACGGCACCGTCGACCTGCTGAGCGCGACCGACCCGACGCGTGGCGCCTTCTCGCGCGTCGTCCACAACCACGACGGAAGCGAGTACCTGTTCACCCTCTTCTTCCCGGACGGCACCCCGGAGACCGCGATCTCCCGGCAGATGGCCACCGTCGAGGACGAGCTCCAGGCCGTGCGCGCCCTGACCGAGGAGGCCGCGGCGCGGGGCATCGCATGAGAGGACGGATGACGCCCGGGCCGGTGCCACCGACCGACGGGGCGGTCGTCGTGAGCCTCACCGAGTTCAAGGCGCGCCGCTTCCGGGACCTGCCGGGCATCGTCTGCGAGGGCGTGGGGCTCAGCCGAGGTTGGTGGGCCATGCCGGGCGCCGTCGGCGTGCTCTTGTACCTGGATCCCGCGCGGAAGACGGGAGGGTCGCTGTCGGTCTGGGCCAGCGAGGACGATCTCCGTCGCTTCGTCGCGCTCCCGCGACACGTCGCGGTCATGCGGAGATACCGCAGCCGCGTCCGCGTCCGATCCGCGCTGTGGCAGACCGCCGATTTCCGCACAGCAGACGCATGGGCGCAGCGTCACGAGCGCCTGGCCGCCGCCGAGGACCGGTAGGCCGCGCTCCGGCGGACGCTTCGCGCCCGCCGGAGCCCCCGCCTACGGCAGCGTCACGTACGTCTTGAGGAAGGACCGGGCGGACGCGGTGTCCAGCCGGTAGTCGACGTTCGTCGCGCGGCAGACGTAGTCGCCGGTGATGGTCGTCGCGGCGACGATGTCGGTCGTCCCGAGGAAGTTCGGGCCGCCGGAGTCCCCGTAGCACGTGCCGCCGTTGCCGGTGGCCGGGTTCATCGAGATCCGCAGCCATGAGGGGTTGATGGCGTTCAGCGTGCCGGTGGCCACGCCACGGACGTCGTCGTAGAGGAACTGGTGTCCGCCGGGGCCGTTGGTGACCTCGTAGGCGCCGTATCCCACCGAGGTGAACCGCTGCGACGAGGAGAGGTTCGCAAGCGAGCCGGCCGCCGGCAGGCGCGCCGGGGTGATGCTCTTGATCGGCTTGGGGAACACGACCACGGCGATGTCGTGCGGATCGGTCTGGGACTTGCGGTACAGCGGGTCGGCGTGCCAGGTGCCGTAGGACACGGCATCGCCCGCCTGGTAGGCGGGGTCGAAGCTCACGCCGACGCGATCACCCTCCGCGCAATGGGCGGCGGTCAGGAAGACCGTGGGGGAGATCAGCGTCCCGCTGCAGTACAGCCACGTGCCGTCGCCGTACTGGGTCGGCGAGACGAGTCCGCCGACGTTCGGATGACCGTTGCCGTCGGGCGCTCCGTACGTGATGGCCCCAGCCGAGCTCGGCAGGACCGCCAGTGCCGCCAGTGCCGCCGCCGCAGTGATGAGTCGTCGCATCGATCTCCCCTTCTAGAATGCTGAAACCGCTGGCCGCATCCTACGCGCAGCGCCCGATCGTCTGCCCGAGCACGTCCGGGGGTCGGAGATTCGGCCAGTACAGCCTCGCGGCAGTCCTCGCTCTGGCGCTCGCCGCCGCGCCGGCCACCCACGCCGCTCCCTCGGTCTCCGACGTCCCCGATGTCCTGCGCCGGACGGCGCAGAGGGCCTTCGCGGGTGCGCAACCCGCCTGAACTGTGACCAAGTCGTTGCCATCCCGGTTTCCGGGTTGACAGGTCGCAGCCGCCCGGCGAAGGTGGCCCCAGGGCGCGGCGGCTGGGGCCTTCGAGACCGCGTCATCCGTTCTAGGGGGATGCCGTGCTTCGTCTCAAGCGGTCGCTGATCGCTGTCCTGATCTCCGTGGTCGCCGTGTCGGCGGCCTCCGCCGTCGCCGTCTCGGCGGCGTCGGCCGCGTCGGCCGACGTGGTCGTCAGCGAGTTCCGGGTGCGAGGGCCCAGCGGCGGCTCCGACGAGTTCGTCGAGCTCTACAACGCCTCTGCCGCGCCGGTCGACATCGGCGGGTGGAAGCTCAACGCCTCCAACAACGCCGGGACGACGTCGACCCGCTCGACGATCCCCACCGGTACGACGATCCCCGGCCACGCGCACTACCTGCTCACGAACTCCGCGACGAGCGGCGGCCCCTACAGCGGCGCGGTCCCCGGCGACCGCACCTACGCCAGCGGGATCACCGACGACGGCGGCCTGGCGGTCCTGGGGCCCGACAACTCGATCGTCGACCAGGTGGGGCTCTCCAGCGGCTCGGCCTACCGCGAGGGGACGCCGCTCGCGAGCCTGGGCTCGACGAACGCGGATCGCAGCTATGAGCGCAAGCCGGGCGCCGGCGCGGGCAGCGGCACCGACACGGATGACAACAGCGCCGACTTCCGGCTGATCACGCCGAGCGACCCACAGGATCTCGCGTCGGCGCCGACGCCGCCGCTGGACGGGTCGACGAGCCCGTCGGTCTCCGCGTCGGCCAGCCCGTCGGCCGCCGACGCCGGCGACGCCACGCTGCTCACCGCGGTCGTGACGCCGGGCACCGGTCCCGACAGCACCTTCCTCAGCGTCGCCGGCGACCTCGCCTCCATCGGCGGCTCGACGACCCAGAGCTTCTACGACGACGGCACGCACGGCGACGTGACCCCGAGCGACGACACGTTCTCCTACCAGGCGACCGTGGCCGCGGGCACGACGGTCGGCGCCAAGAGCCTGCCGGTCACGGCCGGTGACCTGCAGGGGCGCACCGGGACGGACGCGATCGCCTTCACCGTGACCGCGCCCGTCGCGATGGTGGCGATCCACGACATCCAGGGCGCGGCGCACCTCTCGCCCTACTCCGGCCAGACCGTGGCGACGACCGGCATCGTCACCGCCGTGCGCTCCAACGGCTTCAACCTCCAGGATCCGGATCCGGACGGCGACCCGGCCACGTCGGAGGCCGTCTTCGTCTTCACGAGCTCGGCGCCGCCGGCCGTGGGTGACGCCGTGCGGGTGCGCGCCCGCGTGAGCGAGTTCCGGCCCGGGGGCGCGTCGACCGGCAACCTGACGACCACCGAGCTCGCGGGCACGCCGGTGGTCACCGTGCTCTCCTCGGGCAACGCGCTGCCGGCGGCGACGGTCGTCGGCACCGGCGGCCGCGTGCCGCCGGGTGCGGTGATCGACGACGACGCGGCGGGCGACGTCGAGACCAGCGGCACCTTCGACCCGGCCGCCGACGGGCTCGACTTCTGGGAGAGCCTCGAGGCCATGCGCGTCGAGATCGGCGACGCCGTCGCCGTCGGCCCGACCGAGACGGCCTTCGGCGAGACGCCCGTGGTCTCCGCCGGCAGCGCGTCGGTGCGCACGCCGCGCGGCGGCGTCGTGGCCCGGCCCGGCGACTTCAACCCCGAGCGCGTCATCGTCGGCGACGCGATCGTGTCGACGCCGACGTTGAACGTCGGCGACACGTACTCCGGCCCGCTCGTCGGCGTGCTCGACTACAACTTCGGCAACTTCTTCCTCGAGGCGACGCAGACGGTGTCGGCGGTCTCCGGCGGCATCACGCGCGAGACCACGTCGGCCGCGGGGGCGGGCGAGCTCGCGGTCGCGACGTTCAACGTCGAGAACCTCGACCCGACGGACGGCGCCGCGAAGTTCGGCCGGCTCGCGGGCATCGTGGTCGACAACCTCCGCTCGCCCGACGTGATCGCGGTCGAGGAGGTGCAGGACGACGACGGGGCGGCCAGCGACGGCACCACCGACCCGTCGCTCACGCTGAGCACGCTGACCGCGGCGATCGAGGCGGCGGGCGGACCGCACTACGAGTACCGCCAGATCGATCCGGTCGACGGCGAGGACGGCGGCGAGCCCGGCGGCAACATCCGCACGGTCTTCCTCTACCGCACCGACCGCGGGCTTTCGTTCGTCGACCGCCCCGGTGCGACGTCGACGACGCCCAACGCGGTCGCCGGCAGCGGCGACACGACGCACCTGGAGTACAGCCCGGGTCGCGTCGATCCCGAGAACCCCGCGTGGACCACGAGCCGCAAGCCGCTGGCCGGCGAGTTCTCCTACCGCGGGCGCAAGCTGTTCGTGATCGCCAACCACTTCAACTCGAAGGGCGGCGACGACCCGCTCATGGGACACCGGCAGCCGCCGGAGTTCGCCTCCGAGGCCCAGCGCCACCGGCAGGCGACGGTCCTCCACGACTTCGTGGAGTCGATCCACTCGGCCGACCCGCACGCCGACACGATCGTTCTGGGCGACCTGAACGACTTCCAGTTCTCGCAGACGCTCAAGCTCCTCGAGGGCGACGGGCTGCTGCACGACCTGGTCGACACGCTGCCGGCGAACGAGCAGTACACGTATGACTACGAGGGCAACTCGGAGGTCCTCGACCACCTCCTCGTCAGCGGCGACCTCTTCGCCCGGCCGTTCGAGTACGACGTCGTCCACGTCAACTCCGAGTTCGCCGACCAGGCCTCCGACCACGACCCGCAGGTGGTGCGCCTCACCGGCAACCGGGCGCCGACCGCCTCGGCCGGCGGGCCCTACACGGTCGACGAGGGTGGATCGGCGTCGCTGACGGCCTCGGGCACCGACCCCGACGACGACAGCCTGACCTACGCGTGGGACCTCGACGGGGACGGCACGTTCGAGCAGGCCGCGCAGACCGTGACGTTCGACGCCGGCGACGGTCCCGCGACCAGGACGGTCGGGGTGCGCGTCACGGATCCCTCGGGCGAGAGCGCCACCGACACGGCGACGATCACCGTGCGCAACGTGGCGCCGACCGCGACGTTCTCCGCGCCGGGCGAGGCGCCCGCCGGCCAGCCGTTCGCGCTGGCGCTGCACGACCCCAAGGATCCGTCGGCCGCCGACACGGCCGCCGGGTTCACGTACGCCTTCGACTGCGGCGACGGCTCCGGGTTCGGCGCCTACTCGTCGGCCTCGAGCCGCACCTGCCCGACGGCCGACGCCGGCACGCGGGCCGTGGGCGGACGCATCCGCGACGCCGACGGCGGGGTCACCGAGTACCACGCGACCGTTCGCCTGACGGCGACCTACGACAGCGTCTGCGCGCTGGCGCGCCAGTACTCCGCACGTCCGCACGGCGCGGACGCGGTCTGCGCGACGCTGGCCGTCGCCAAGCGCCAGGCAGCGGCCGGTCATCACCCGGCCGCGCGCGCCGCGCTGGCCGCGGCACAGATCACGGTCCTCGCGGGCCGGCTCACCGGCAACTTCACCGCGCAGGAGGCCGCCACGCTGGCCCGCTTGATCGGCACGTTGCCTGCCTGAGGCGATCCACGTCCGCCTGCGCCGCGTCCTTGAAGCGCAAGGACGCCGGCGCAGGGCGCGACCTCATGGCTTGAAAAGTTGGGTATTGCCTTCTGCCGCGGGTTCAGGCAGGCTGGCGCCGCCGGGGGCGGAGGCACGCCGGCGCCGCGCGACGTAGGGCACAGGGTGCCGCGGCATGTCCCGAAGTCTGTCCCGAAGGTCATGGAGGAGTTCCAGATGTCGCCATCCACCCCGGCGCGGGCGCGGTTGCGCCTGCTCGCGCCGCTCGCCGCAGCTCTCTGCCTGTCGGCAGTCGCTGCCGCCCCCGCTCTCGCCAGTCCGGCCAAGGTCGGCCCGCCGACCTCGATCGACGCCCTGGGTGACTCGATCACCCGCGGCTTCAACTCCCAGGGCCCCGGCTGCGGCGCGCTCGCCGACTGCCCCGCGAACTCCTGGGCCACCGGCACCAACGCCGCGATCAACAGCTACTACTCGCGCGTCAAGGCGCTCAACCCCTCCGTCCTGCTCGCCCGACCGGTGACCAGCGCGACGGTGGGTGGCAACAGCGCGGTGACCGGCGCCAAGATGGCCGGGCTGCCCGGCCAGGCCGCCAACGCGGTCAACGCCCCCAACAAGCCGGACCAGGTCCTGATCCTGCTGGGCGCCAACGACGTGTGCACCTCGTCGGAGGCCACGATGACCTCGGTCGACAGCTTCCGGACGAACCTCACCAACGGGCTCAACATCCTCAGCGCCGGCCTGCCCGACGCCCGGATCGACGTGTCGTCGATCCCCAACATCTTCAACCTCTGGAACGTGCTTCGCACCAACGTGGCCGCCCAGCTCACGTGGACCTTCGGCGGCATCTGCCAGTCGATGCTCGCCAGCCCGACGTCGATGACGCAGGCCAACGTCGACCGGCGCGCGCGGGTGCAGCAGCGCAACATCGCGTTCAACACCACGTTGCGCGATGTGTGTGCCCAGTACATCCACTGCCACTACGACGGTGGCGCCGCCTACGCGATCCAGTTCGCCGCCAGCGACGTCGGCACGCTGGACTACTTCCACCCCAACAGCAACGGTCAGGCCAAGGCGGCAGCGACCGCATGGGCGGTCGGCCCCAACTTCGCCGACCTCACGGCGCCGACGACGACGATCACCCGTGACCACCCGTCGGCGGGCGTCGACGACTGGTACCGCGACGACGTCACGGTCACGCTGAGCGCGGCCGACGCCGACGATCCCGTGGCGGGCACCGAGTACTTCTACAAGCTGGACGGCGCCGCCGATGCGCCGTGGACGAAGTACACGGCGCCGATCACGGTCTCCGCCGAGGGCCAGACGACGATCACCGCCCGCTCGGTGGACGCCAACGGCAACATCGAGGCGTCCAGGAGCGACGTCATCAAGGTCGACAAGACGCCGCCGTCGTTCACCCTGAGCTGCCCGGCCACCGTGCCGCTCAACAGCGAGGCGCACTACACCGTCTCCGGCGCGGTGGACGACCGCTCCGGCCTGGCGTTCGACCCTGAAGGCGACTACGCCTTCAGCACGGCCGTGCCGGGCGCGCTGCCCAACTCGGTGGAGATCGCCGACCGGGCCGGCAACACGTCCACGCAGGCCTGCAGCGTGCAGGTCGTCTACGCCTACGGCGGGCTGCAGCAGCCGGTCAACCCCGATGGGTCGAGCATCTTCAAGCTCAACTCCGCGGTGCCGCTGAAGTTCGCGCTCGCCGACGCCGGCGGCCAGCCGGTCTCGGGCGTCGTCGCGAAGCTGACCGTCGCGAAGCTGTCCGGGACGGTCGAGGGAACCTACGCCGAGGCCGAGGCCAAGGGCAACTCCAGCACCGGCAACGTCTTCTCCGAGAGCGGAGACGGTCAGTACCACTACAACCTGGACAGCAAGACGCTGTCGGTCGGCACCTGGTCGGTGCGGATCACGCTCGACGACGGGACGAGCCGCAGCACCAGGATCTCCCTGCAATAGCTACGGCGTGCGGCGCCCGGCGACGGTTGCCGGGCGCCGCGCGTTGCCGCCCCCATCGGTGAGCACGCCCGCCGATCGGTAACCAGACGTGCACATGCGCGTCACGCACAAGACACAAGTCGGCGTTCAGGAACTATTCAGAATCGGGGTATCCAAGGAGCCACATCGAGGAGAGACATGTTCCGCAGATCATCCGCAGCGCTCGGCGCCGCGGCAGTGCTTGCGACGATCGCCGCTGCTCCGGCGTCCGCGGCGCTCCCGCCCATCAGCAAGGCCCCGAGCACGACGACGGACCCGTACGTGCTCCCGGTCGCGCCGGGCGTCCACACGCAGTCGCTGTTGACCACCGGCGACAGCGTCGGCGGCGTGAAGATGGCCGGCATCCCCGACGGCCTCGGTGCCTTCGCGCAAGACGGCGGCAGCTTCGGCCTGCTCATGAACCACGAGCTCCCCAACACGGCCGGCAACGTCCGTGCTCACGGCCAGAACGGCGCGTTCGTGTCCAAGTGGTCGATCGACCGGCGGTCGCACGCGGTCACGGCCGGCTCTGACCTGATCCAGCCGGGCGTCAAGTACTGGGACTACCGGAGCCGGGCCTACGTCGCGTCGAGCGACCTTCTGCCCGGCCTGGTCAACCCGGATGGCTCGTTCAACACCTTTTCGCCCGCCTTCGCCCGCTTCTGCTCCGCGACCCTGTCGGCGCCGGGCCAGTTCTACAACCGCCGGTCGGGCCGCGGCACGGAGTCGCCGCTGTACTTCGCCAATGAGGAGAACGGCGACGAGGGCCGCGTCTTCGGCGTCACGCTCGACGGACAGGCGCAGCAGCTGCCGCGCCTGGGGCTGTTCTCGTGGGAGAACAGCGTGCCCGCGGACACGCGGTCCGACAGGACCCTGGTCGTCGGCAACGAGGACGGCGGGGCCGGTCAGCTGTGGATCTACCGCGGCACCAAGCGCGCGACGGGCAACGACTTCGACAAGGCCGGGCTGACCAACGGCAGCAGCTACGTCGTCAACGTCCCGGGCGCCCCGAACGACGCCAAGTTCCGCCAGGACCACCCCAAGGGCCAGGAAGTCCCGTTCGACATCAACCAGATCGACTGGAACTCGTCGGGCAAGCAGCAGAACGCCGAGGCCGTTGCGGATGGCATCGCCCTCAACCGCGTCGAGGACGGGGCCTGGGATCCGCGGCACGCCAACGACTTCTACTTCGTCACGACGGAGGGCGCCCCGCGGCCCGACGGCTCCGACGGTGGCGGTCTCTGGCGGCTGCGGTTCGAGGACCTCAACGAGCCCGAGCTGGGCGGCACGCTCACGCGGCTGCTCGACGGCAACGAGTCCTGGGGGACCGGCCAGCCGGGCGCGTACAAGCCCGACAACCTCGAAATCGACCGCGACGGCAACCTCCTGATCCAGGAGGACCCGGGCGGGGCCGACCACGTGGCGCGCATCCTGGCGTACGACATCAGCACCGGCGCGCGTGGCGTCGTGGCCAAGTTCGACCCCAAGCAGTTCACGCCGGGTCAGCCGAAGTTCATCACGAACGACGAGGAGTCCAGCGGCATCATCGACGCGCGCAGCTTCCTCGGCCGCGGCTGGTACGTCTTCGACGCGCAGGTCCACAAGACCATCAGCCCGGACCCGGACGGTCTCGTGCAGATGGGCCAGCTGATGCTGCTCAAGGTCGACGACTTCGACTACATCTACGGCAACAGCGGTGCCAAGGATCGGCACGTCGACGATGAGTCCGACGACGAGGGCCGTGGCGGAGACTCCTAGCCACAGGGCTCGAACGTGGCGGGCCGGTCGCTGAGCGACCGGCCCGCCGTCGTTCTCCGGCGCGGCGGTAAGGCAACGGCCCGGGCGCCTTGCAACTCGTCGCCGGCGGGCGGACACTGAGCAACCCTCAGCCTTCTCGTCCCAGCGGCGAGCAGGTGGTGCCGCGCTCGTGCGCGAGCGCAGCGCTCCGGACTCCCATCAGCTCGAAGCTCGGAAGGAGGGAGCCGTGCACCGCGATGGTGCAGGGCGCCGTCTACGACGCGGTCGACGCGGTCGACGCGATCGCCGGGGGCTACGGGTCCTATCTCCCGACGCCCGCGGCCGGCCCGACGTACTCGCAGGACGCAGCGGCCGCGACGGCCGCCTTCCGCGCCGCCGTGGCGCTGCAACGAGTCGACGCGGTGTGCATCGGGATGGGCTAGACGAGCGGGATCCTGGCCGCCGAGCTCACGCAGGCGGGCATGACGGTCGTCGGGCCGGAGCGCGGCGGCGGCCAGCGCAACACCGAGGACTTCCAGCAGGACCACGACGAGCTGCGCTACTCCTCGACGGCCCCGCGGCCGACGACGTCGCGGCCTTCGTCGCCCGGGTCGCCGGGCGGTGAGCCGGCTCCCTGGCGCTGCGACGTCACGCGCGCGACGCCGGACCTCTACCGTTGGGGCCTTGGAAGCGCACGCTCCGAACCCGCGGGCCCCCCGCCGGCGCACCAGCGCCGACCTCGCCCGCTCGGTCCGGGCCGGGCGGCACTTCGCCGAGGCGCTGCGCGCGCTCGGGCTCCGCGCCGGGGACCCGGACGTCGACGACCGCGCGCTGGCCGACGAGCTCGCGCGCGTCCTGGTGCGCCGGGCCGACACCCGCCACGACGGCTGGAAGTACCTGCGCCAGGCCCTGCAGCATGCCGGGGCGCAGGCGCCCTGGGCCCGCTGCGAGCGCCAGGCCATCGGGCCGACCTCCGCGCGGGTCCTGCTCGACTGCGCCGCTCCGGGACGCACGTCGCTCGTGCACGTCCAGCACGCGGCCGCGCAGGAGCTCGCCCGCACGCTGGCCGACCACACCGATCGCGAGACCATCCTCCCGCGCCTCCTCGCCGATGCGCCCGGGCCGGTCAGCGACCTCGACTGGGAGCGGGCGCTCGTCGCGGCCGTCACCGCCCGGTCGCAGGGTCGCGCCGCGGCGCTCATCGCCGACTCGCTCGCCGCCGCCACGACCTGAGGGGTTGCCGCTCGCGGCAGGCGGAGCTATCTTGCTCGCGGGCGCCGTCCTGCGCCCCGATGTCGGACGCCACGATCCGGCGCCGGACGGGGCGGGGATGGGAGGAGTGGTTCGACCTCCTCGACGCCTGGGGCGCGGCCGACCGGCCGCAGAAGGAGGCCTCGCGCTGGGTGACCGAGGAGCACGGGATCGAGGGCTGGGGAGCGCAGGCGGTGACCATCACCTACGCGCAGCACCGTGGCGCTCCAGCACGAGCGTCTGGCCGACGCCGAGGAGGCCGAGCGCATGAAGGCCTACTGGCGCGACCGGGTCGCCGCGCTGAAGGAGCTGCTGGAGGCATCGGACGACCGATGAGTTCGCGCCTCCGGAACCGTCCTTTGACCATGCCCGACCGTGAACCCACCGACACGAAGAACCTCGATCGCTACGGCTTCGACGCGCTGCCCTGGAGCCGGCCGCGCGACCAGCTTGCGGTCGGCTCGCGCGGGCCCGGAACGACGTTCTTCCTGGCCACCGTGCGTCCGGACGGCCGGCCGCATGCCGCGGGGCTCGGAGCGGTCTGGCACGACGGCGATCTCTACTTCACCAGCGGACCCGGCACCCGCAAGGCGCGGAACCTCGCGGAGAACCCGGCGTGCACGATCTCGGTGCGGCTCGACGGGATCGACCTCAGCCTCGAAGGCGATGCGCATCGGACGACCGAGCCGGCGATGCTCGAGCAGGTCGCCGCGGTGTATCGCGACGGCGGCTGGCCGGCCCAGGTCGAGGTCGACGCGTTCACGGCGCCCTACAGCGCGCCCAGCGCGGGCCCGCCGCCGTGGCACCTCTACCGCTTCACGCTCCGGACCGCCTTCGGGGTCGCGACCGCAGAGCCCTACGGCGCGACCCGCTGGCGCTTCGAAGCCTGAAGGCGTCGCCGGCTCAGCCGTGCTCCCCCTGAAGGAAGCGCTTGACCGTGCTCTGCCCCAGAACGCAGACGACCTCCTGCGACGAGGATGGGTCGCAGGAGGTCGGTACGGGTCCGGCCCAGCCTTAAGGAAGCCGGACCGCTGGGTAGATTAGACCGGCGGTGCTGTCCTCCGCAAGAGGTCTGCGCCTTCCATTCAGGATATTTCCCCCGATCGGGTGATTTGGGGCGCCTGAGTCGGCGTCTGCCTGCCTGTCAGCGCGGCGGCGGGCGACGAGCCCGTGCCGTCGCGGCAAGCAGGCCCATGTGGCTGCTCGGCGGCGTCTAGGGTCTGGCCATGTCGGTGGCTCATCGCAGGCTTCGCGCGCTGACCGGCTCTCGGCTGGTCAATGCCGAGATGCTGCGCTATGCGGTCGGCGGCTCCTTCACCACGGTCTGGTACGTCGGCCTGACGCTGACGCTGTCGGGCCCGGTGGGACTGCCGATTCAGATCGCGATCCCCTGCGGCTACAGCACGGCGCTGGTGCTCCACTTCCTCCTCCAACGTCGGTTCGTGTTCCGGCGGGAGGAGGGCTTCGCGCTCGCGCCCCACCGGCAACTGCGCCGCTACCTGTCCACGGCGTTCACCCAGTACTCCCTTGCGGCTCTGTCGACCGCTGTCGTGCCGGGGCTCCTGGGCGTGCCGGAGCGGATCGTCTACACCGTCACCGCCCTCAGCTTCGCCGCGATCACGTTCCTCGTCCTGCGCGCGCACGTGTTCCACTGAGTGCGTGCGCCAGGCGCGCCTCCCGCTCGGACGGGGTCCCGCTGCGGTGTCCGAGCTCCAGCAGCCACCGCCCCAACGCGTACAGGTAGTCACCCATCGTCCGGTCGTAGAGCGGGGCCATGTTGATGAACACCAGCGCATCAATCGTGCCGAGGGCCCGAACCTCGACGCCACGGGCTCCGCACCAGCGCCAGAGCGCCCCGCGCGCGCCCCGGCGTTCCGGCGTGTCCGGGTGCGCGAGCGTCCAGCTGCCGTCCTCGTCCGCCAGGTTGTAGGCGTGCCCGCTCATGACCGACTCCGGCAGCTCGAGGGTGTGCAGCAGCTTGGCGAGGTCGTAGAGCTGATCCCCGCGGTCGCTCACGCCCCCGAAGTCGTCGCGCCAGTCGATGAGGCGGTAACCGGCCGACGCCGTGATGATGTTGCCCTCGTGCAGGTCGCCATGGAAGCCGGTCGGTCGGGCTGCTGCGACGAGCCCATCGATCTCCCGCGCCAGCGCCTCGGCGACGGTGGGCGTCGCGATCCCGTTGATGATCAAGCCGCGACCGGGTTCGCAGCCCTCGCGCACGCCCACGAACGCCGCCAGCCGCGCGAGCGTCTTGTCGTGGTAGAACCGCCGGACGGCGTCGTCGAAGGCGGCTCCGCCGGTGTGCGCGCGCCAGACTGCCGTCTGCGCCCAGTCCAGGAACCGCGACACTTCGTCGGCATCGAGCCGGTCGCGCAGCGTCTCGCCGGCGACGCGCTCGTAGGCCAGCCAACCGGCGGGCGCCGGGATCGTGGACGGCACCGCCATGCCAAGGTCGCGTCCGCGCGCCTCACGGCGCTCGGCGCCGAGCGGATCGCGGAACCACTTCACGACGCGGCGGCCGAGCAGGTAGGTGACATCGGTCGGCGCGCGGCCGCCGGAGGGCTCCTCGGCGAAGCGGCGCCGCGCCTGCGTGTAGGTGGCCGTGGTCCCCGTGTCCAGCCACTCGCACGGCTCGACGTGGATCGGCAGACCCGCGTTCAGCAGCCCCGCGAACCCAGGCGTGACCTGGAGCTCGCCCAGGGCGGTCGCCGCGCGTATCGCGGCGAAGAACGGCACGGGATCGGCGATCCAGGCGACCCCCACGAACGCCAGCGCCGACGGTCCCGTTCGCTCCTGGAAGCCGATCACGGCGCCGTCCGCGGCGGTGTCCAGCGTCATGTAGGCCGTGGGGTCGTCGACGGACGCGACGCCCATCCACGACGTGCCCGCCAGGGCGGGTAGCCCGGAGACGACCGCGTCGGCCGCGCTCAGCGCGAACGGCTCGGTCAGGTGCTCGGCGCATGCCAGCAGCGAGCGACCCGGGCCCGAGCCGGGCCCCTCGTAGTTCGGGACGCGCACCGTCGTGATGTCGCGGTCTCCGTGCGCCATCTCCAGGTACGCGCGGATCTGATCGGCGCGGTGGCCGACCGCCACGACGAACCGGGCGTCCGCGGGGAAGCCCTCGATCACGTGGGTCAGCACCGCCCGGTTGCCGAGCGGCACAAGCGCCTTGTGCAGCGCTCCGTCGGCAAAGCTCATGCGCGTCCCACGCCCCGCCGCAAGGATGCAGACCGGCGGCGCTGCGCGCGGCCCGGCGGCGCTCACCAGATCTCGGCGGTCGGGGCCAACGCGCGCAGCTGCTGCGTGATCTCGGCCGTGTAGTGGGCTGCCCGCACGATCACCGCGGCGGGGCCCGGGGTCGCGCCGACGACCGCGGGCGGCACGACCGTGAGGTCCGTGCCGTACAGCCGCAGCCCGTCTTTGGCCGGGTCGTTGTCGAGCACGGCGGTGACCCGGCCCTCGGGGAAGCCACAACCGAGCAGGAACTGCGAGAAGACGTGGCCGCCGAAGAGGTACACGTCGCCGGTGAACGCCTCGGCGCGCGCCGTCAGGGCGACCGCGTCGCGTCGGCTCTGCGCGATGAAGCGGGCGAAGGCGTGGGCGCCGGGGTCCGCGTCGGGCGGATGGCCGGCCCGGCCGGGATCGCCCTCGGCGACGGCGGTGACGAAGACGCTGTGTCGCTCGAAGCGCGTCATCGCCTCTACGGCGAAGCCGGCGTCTTGCAGCATCCAGAGCAGGGTCGGGATCCCGAAGTAGTACGTGTGCTCGAAGTTCAGGGCGTTCGCGCCCGCGCGATCCAGCAGCGCTGCGAGATCGGGGACGGAGAGCACCATCAGCGTGCCGGTGCGCGCGTGCGCCCGCATGGTCGTCAGGAACGCGCGAGGCAGGTAGAGGTGCTCCAGGAGGTGGCTGTGGACGATCATGTCGGCGGGGCGCACGGTCTCGACGGCGTCCTCGACGAAGGCGGTGACCAGCCGGACCGGCTGCTGGGGCACGAACGTCGGGTTGGGCTCCACGACGGTCCACGCCACCGCGCCGTGGGCGTCGACGTACCGTCGGGCCAGCGCGCCGCTCGCGCCGCCCACCTCCACGACCTGGCGCGGCCCGTGGCTGGCCAGCAGCGCGACCAGCGCTTCGTGGTGGCGCGCCCACACGCCTCCGACCGCTCCGTTGTGCTGGGACTGGTAGACGAGGTCCAGCGGCGCCAGCGCGCTGAGCTGCAGACAGCCGCAGTGCCGGCAGCGGGCCCAGCGCTGGTCGGCGAAGGCGTCGTCGTCGGCGGGTCGATGCGTGCAGCCCATGTGCACCGGGACCCGGGGCAGCTCGAGCATCGGGCGCAGCCGCCGGTCGCCGCACACCGCGCACGACTCGCGCCGCTCGCACGCGGCCACCGGTCGTCCGCGCCGGTCGACAACAGCCGCCGTCATCGGAGCGGCGGCTCGTCCGGCAGCAGCCGGTATTGCGCCAAGGAGGGGTGCAGGACGAAGAAGCGGTCGTACCACAGGCGTGCGTACTCCTGGAACTGCAGCCGTGTCGTGAACCCATACTTGCGCCGCATCCATTGGAAGCCCTCATCGAAGACCTTGCGTGCGTTGATGTCATACGGGTCCGTCCGGATCAGGTCGGCCCGGGACTTGAGCAGTTCGTGGTCCTCGCGCAAGGTGCACGCCGTGCTCAGCGCCGTGGCGTAGTCATTGATGTAGCCCTTGACGATCAGCTCGGTGTCGGTGCCGTAGCTCCGGAAGTTGCTGCCGTCGAAGATCGGCCCGTGGTCTGTGCCCTGGTGGTCGACGATCAGGTCGACGAAGCAGCGGCGCAGCATCCACGCGTGGTGGTTGATGTGCCACACGTAGCGCAGCGAGTCCGGCCCCACGAGCTCCTGCTCGGGCCAGCTTTCGCCGCAGGGCGAGATGATTCCGACGTGCGGGTGCATCTCCAGCTGATCCAGGAGCCGCGTGACGATCGGGCCGTCGATGTGGACCGTCGCGCGCAGCAGGAACAGGAAGTCGTACTCGTGCAGGCGGCCGCTGCGAATGAGCTCCAGGACGCCGAGGTTGAAGCCGCGAGCCGGGCGCAATCCCTCGCGCATGGCCTCATCCCAGCTGGCCCAGGTGGTGTGGTGCTCGGACAGCTTGTCGCGATCGGTGCCGGCCTCGACGACGTAGATGTCCGTCTCCTCGAGGTCGTAGCGGCGGAAGGTACCGACCAGCCGGTCGACCGCCTCCGGCAGATTGCGCGAAAGGATCACGATGGCGACGCGGCGTCTCATGCGATCACCCGGAAGGCTCGGAGGTGGCGCAGGATCGCGGCCTTGATCCGCGCGACCAGGAGTCGGTCGAGCTCCTCACGGGTCAGGCCGACGCGTGCCAGGAGTTCGGCGCGGAGCTCGGCGAACTCAGGGGTCGAGAAGACGTAGTGGCCTGCCCAGATCGCGCGCTCTCTGTCCGTGCCGGCACTGCCCTCGAGCTGCCACTTCTCCCACTTGCGGGTGTCGAACGCGAGCGTCAGGAATCGCTCGCTCAGGTCGGCCGCGCCGCGCCCCTCCATCACCGCCAGCAGCCCAAGCGTCTCCTCGATGCCGTACTCGGGCGCGATGTTGGCGGCGTGGATGCCGAGCAGCGGATGCCACCGCAGGATCTCGGTCGGAAGGTAGTCGGTGTTGTGCTGACGTAGGTGGGCGCCGTACGCGCGCACCAACGCCATCACTTGGGGCAGGTGGATCTGCGGCGGCATCTGGCCGTCGATGCGATACGGCGCCGAGAGCGATCCGACGTTGCGGCGCTCCATGACCTTGGTGCCGGTCTGGATCACGACGAACAGCGGCGGCGGCGCGCCGGTGTCGCGACGGAACTCTCGTAGGGTCTCCAGCAACCGGCGCGGCTGGTCGAGCCCGTCGGTCACGCTGGACTGCTCCTCGTCGCCGACTTCGAAGGCGATGACGCGCCCGCCTTCGCGCGCGGCGGTCCAGCACGCGTCATAGAGCTCCAACAGCCGCCGCTGCGGACCGTCGCCGGACTCGTGGCCCGCCGGGCACGCGCTGGTGTCGATGTGCAGGATGTCGAAGCCCGCCTCGAGGTCGGCGAGGAACGACGCCTGGGCCTCCTCCATCGCACGCTCCGGCGTGCCGGTCGTCCCGCCGTTGCCCTGCCACGGGCCACCGTGATCCCGGCAGACGAGGACGCGGTTGCGCCGGTCGCGGGCGCGGACGTGCGTCGCGAGGGCCTGCGGTGTGAGCCCGGCCACGTACCCGCCGCCGAGCTCCGCCATCTCGACCTGCCGCCGGCTGGCGATCAGCATGAGGGACACGTCGTGGTGGCCGGCGATCTCCACGGCGGCGTCCACCACGTTGAGGCTCACGACGCCCACGCCGATCTGCGTGCTGGGCCACGCGTTGGCCTGCGCGGCCAGCGCCGCCAGGCGCGGATTGCGCTCGGCGCCTGCGGGTAGGGCGATCACGCGATCCCCGCCCATCGCCGATGGCCCAGGCAGTCGGCCAGCAGGAAGAAGCAGGCTTCGGCGACCGCGCGGTCGCCGCCGCGGCGCTTGGTCACGTAGCTCGCGCAGCGCCGGACACCTGGGAGGGCGTCGGCGGTCGTGATGCTCACGCCGACGCGCTCCAGCACGGGGATGTCGGTGAAGCTGTCACCCATGTACGCGACCCGTTCCAGCGGGGCGCGCGCGGCGATCCACGCGAGGCGCTCGCCGCCGGGGACCAGCGACACGTCGTAGCCCATGTCGTTCGCGATGCGCCGCTCGGTGATCGCGAAGCCGCGCCGGTCGGCCGACACGAAGGCGACCGGAACCTCGGCTCGGAGGACGCCGAGCGCGTCGGCATCGTCGGGGCCGAAGGTCTTCAGCTGCTTGCCGTCGCGGGAGTAGGTGAAGCGCCCGTCGGTCATCACTCCGTCGACGTCGAAGACGATCAGCTGCACGTCGGTCCGGCGGCTCATCCGAGGACGCTCCCGGCGAGCCAGTCCGCGTTCTTGACCAGCTGGAGCGGGACGAGGTTGACGACCACCGGGATCACGGTCCATAGCACGAGGACGCCCGACCCCACGATCAACGTGATGCGGTTGCGCGAGGCGGCGAACGCCATCGCCGCGAGCGCCAGCAGGCCGTAGTAGGGGACCTCGATGAACCGCGTGAGGATCCACGCCGTGGCCAACGGCGCGCCGGTGAAGTCAACCAGGACGAACGACAGCCCGAGCGCGCCGGCCATCAGCAGCCAGGCGGCGCGGCACCGGCTCGCCGACGCTTCGGCGGTGACCGGACCGAGGGCGAGCCAGCTCGCCAGCGCGACGACGGTGAGGAACCCGTAGGCGGCCAGGAAGTAGCCGCCGCTCAGGCAATGCCCGGAGATGTTGCACTCCTCGCCCGAGAAGCGGAAAAGCGAGAGGCCGCTCATCGGCGTGTCGCCCAGGAGCGAGCGCGAGACGAGCGGCACGTCGTAGCCCGGCAGCACCGCGCCAAGGACGGTGCGTAGATGGCCGCCGGCCAAGCCATCGGTCAGGTTGTTGGACAACGAGAATCCAAGGGCGAGCGTCGCTCCCCATGCGAAGGTCCAGGCCACGACCGGTCCGAGGCGGCCGCGCGTCACGTGCCGGGTGGTCCCGACGCCGATGAGCACGGCGGCAACGGTGGCGACGGCGGCGCCGGCGACGAGCCACCACGCCACGTCGGTCGGCCGTGTGACGCGGTGCAGGAACCAGTAGGCGAGGATCGGCGCCCCGATCGCTGCCGCCGCAAGCAGGTGGACGGTCGCCCGCGCTACGGCATACCCGGTGAGCTCCGTCCGGCGCCCGCGCATCGCCGTCCACGCCAGCGCCGCGGTCAGCGCGGCGAGCACGTAGGCCGCCACGTGGACGCTGCCGAAGCCGAGGCCGAGCGTGGCGAAGCCGATCGCGATCATCGCGCGTGGGCGGTGCCGGCCGAACAGCAGCAGGGCGAGCCACGGGGCGACGATCCCGGCGTACCGGCCGGGATGGCCGAGCCAGATGGTCGGGTTTTGCCCGCCTACGAGCGAGATGTAGTACCACGGGTAGATGGCTGGGGTGGACGCGAGCACGGCCGCGGTCGCTACGCCCGCGGCGAGCTTCTGGCGCCGCCACGCGAACGACTGGACGATGCCGAAGACGAGGCAGGCGAACGATGCCATGCCCAGGCACTGGGCAGCGTAGAGCGGGAACATGAAGTCCTGGCCCGCGTGGGACGTGAACATCAGCGGCGCGCTGAACAGCCACTCGTCGGACTGCTGATCCCACTGCAGGAGGTGGGATCCGGCGCCGCCGGAGAGCTGGGCGCCGGCCGCGTCCAGGAGCACCGAGACCGAGTCGGTCACCATGAAGTTGCGGCCGGCTTGCAGCCGCTGCACGGCGACCAGCACCACGAGGACCAGCACTCCGCCGGCCGTGATCGCCGACCCGCGCCGGGTGCGCGGGTCCACGACCAGGCTGACCGCCCCCGAGGCGATCGTCCGGCGTTGCGCGATCAGCGCCGCGAGGATCACCGCGACGATGGAGATCCAGGCGGCCGCCACCAGCGGCACCGCGGCGAACAGCAGCTGCAGCGGGGCGAGCACCATCATGTAGCCGGGAAGGAACCCCGCCAGCAACCGCACCGTGCGCGGCCATTGCTCGCTCCCGCGGATCGCCTCCACGACGGTGCCGCCGATCGCAGTGACCGACGCGATGTACGCGACCGTCAGCACGAGCGTCAGGGCCCGGAGGCGATGGTCGACGAACGGGCTGAAGGCCGGGCTCGACCAGCCGTCGACGTAGGTCTTGCCGACATCGTGCAACGACGCTGCGTCGGCGTGGATCTGGTGCAGGGCCGAGACCGACACCTCCGACGCCGAGGCCACCACCCATGCCGTCAGGCCGAGCCCGGCCACGAGCAGGGCCGCCGGGACCCAACCGCCGGAGATCCCGCGGCGCCGCGGCGCCGCGGGGTCGCTCGCGGGCGAGGGCGGCGCGTCGGTGTGAGCCAGGGCGCTCACGTCCCGCGCCCGTAGTCGTCGTCGAGTCGGACGATGTCGTCGTCGCCCGGTGTGGCGATCTCCAGGATCGTCGCGTCATCGACCGCGAGGACGCGGTGCACGGTGCCGGGCGGGACCCGGTAGACGCCGCCAGCCTGCAAGGTACGGACTTCGAGCGCCTGCGGATCGGCGCCGATCGTCAGCTCGACCTGCCCGGCCTCGACGATCACCCACTCCCGCTTGCGAACGTGGAGCTGGAGGCTTGACCGGTGGCCCGCCCGCAGGAGGATGCGCTTGACGACGAAGTCGTCGTTTCGCTCCATGATGAGTTCGTGGCCCCACGGCTTCTCGACCCGTACCGGCTCGGAGGTCACGCGCCCGCTCCGCGGGAGGCGGCGACCACCGCCTCCCCGATGGGGCGGCGTCGTACCCGCCGGTGCCATGCGAACGCCAGCAGCATCCGCGTCAGCACCAACGCGTAGCCGGTGAGGCTGAAGCGCACCCCCACGGTCGCGTCGCGCCAGCACAGCGGCACCTCGGCCACGACCAGGTCCGGATCCCCGTAGATGATGAGGTTGAGCTGGGGGTGGAATTGATAGCCGCTGGTGAGCTCGTCGAACGGCATCTGTGCCAGCGCGCTGGAGCGCGCGAGCATGATCCCGGTTCCGGCGTCCGACATCCGCAGACCCGAGAGGAACCGGGTGAAGGCATTGAAGAAGTGGTTGGCCAACCGGCGGGCGAGGCTGTAGCCGTCGGTCTGGGCACCTGTCCGGAAGCGCGACGCCAGAACGACGTCCGGCTCCGGCTCCAGCGCGAAGGCTGCGGCCAGGTCGACCAACGTGGCGGCGGCGTCGCACTGCTGGTCGGAGTGCACCACGGCGACGAACGGGCTGGTCCCCATGAGCTCGGCGAAGCCGCGCTTGATGCTGCCGCCGTAGCCTAGGTTCACCGGGTTCTGCAGCACCCGGACCATGGCGCCGATCGTCGGATCCTCGGCCATGAGCAGCCTGACCACGTCGGGCGTCCCGTCCGTGCTGGCGTTGTCGATGACCACCACCTCGGCCACCACGCCAGCGGTCTCATGCACGAGCGAGCGGACCACGGCCGGCAGCGCTGGAGCCGTGTTGTACGCCGGCACGATGACCGCGACCGCGCCCTGTAGCGGGTAGGGGACGCGGCTTTCGCGGACGGTCCCGGTCAGGACGGTCGCCTGGCGGGCGAAGCGGCGGCCCGGGCGCGGCGGGGCGCCGGGGTGGACGGCGCTCATTTCGACGCCACCACCGAGACGCGCTTGAACGGGAACGCCTCGAGACCGGCCAGGAGCTGGAAGTCCTCCTGCCACTCCGCCAGTGCTTCGGCGGGCGTGCCGACTGCGATGCTCGGCGTGAGGTTGATGCGCCGCAGGAACGCGTCGTACTCCGACACCGCCATGTACTCGTGGACCTCCATCTGCTCCACCGCCCACCGCGCCTCGTTTCCGGCCTTCGGCTTGTTGTAGTGGGTGAGCAGCGTGATGAAGGTCCGGGCTGGGATCTCGAACACTTGCTCGTCGAGCCAGCGGATCTCCAGCGTGCGCGAGCGGTACTCGCGCTCGATCCGGCGGACGACCGCCACGATGTCCGGTCGCCGGCAGGCGACGCGGACTGCCGTCTCCTCCTCGGGAAGGACGTCGTCGGTGATGATCAACACCCCTCCCGGCGCGAGCAGGGAGGCGGCCGCCGAAAGGGCCTCCTCCACCGCCGCGCGCCCGAGCTGATGGTCCACGGCGGCCTCCCCGCCGGCGCGGCCCACGAAGGAGTAGAGCTCGTGCAGGATGTCGAAGAACGTGACTGCGCCGACCCGGTCGCTCCACCCGCCGAGCTCCCGCGCGTCGGCCGCGCGCCACTCGACGCGCGGGTCGCTCTCGGCGCTGGCCCCGTTGCGGACGATCGTCTCGTCGTAGTCGACGCAGATGATGCGTGACGCACCGCCGATCTCGGCAACCATCTTGGCCAGATCGCTGGTCCCGGCGCCGACGTCCACCACGGCGGAGTCGGCGGGAAGGCGGCGGCCTGCGAGCTGCCGGATGACCTGCTCGGTCTTGTACCGGCCGGTGACGCCGCCGACGAGATCGGACCAGTACGCGTCGCGCTTGCGGCGCATGTGCTCTTGGGGTTCGGCCTTGGCGATCACGAGGGAGGACGTCTACACCCCGCGCCGAGATGGCCGCCAGAGCCAGCGCGGCAAGGCCGACTGCTGGGGGGTGCTCATCGTGCACCGACCGAAATCCGGATTTCTAGGAGCGCGTCGTGGATACCTAGGCGCAGAGGACCAGGTGCACAGCTGTTCCCGCGCTGGGCCGTCTGGCTTACGCGGTCAACGCGTGCGTCAGCGCGAACAGCAGCCGCGACCCGCGCGCGCTGATGTCGTCGCCGTCGTCGAACACGGCGACGACCGCGTCGGCCTCGCAGTGGTCCAGCGGCACGCCCGAGAACTTCCGCATCCGGCGCCCGAGCTCGTAGCCGGTCAGGCCCGTGCCACGCACGCCGATGCGCAGGTGCAACGGACCCTGCGCGGACGTGCGGGCGCGGCCGATCGGCGGCGGGTCGAGCAGCTCGACGCCCGGCAGGGTGCGGACCCGGGCCCGCAGGAGCGTCAGCGAGGCGGACCGCTCGCTCGCCGTTGGCGCCCATCCGCGGCGGCCGACCATGAAGCGGGCGGCGGCGTCCGGATGAGCGAGGGAGGTCATGCCCGGTGGGCGTGACATCTCGGAGAACGATGGTCGCTGCCGCGGCACAACCGATGAACGGCCGGTCGAACGACGCCTTACGTGTGCGGGGGAGCGGCAACGCGCCGGGTGTAGAGGCGCACGGTCAGGTCGCCGAACCGCTGGGTCTGCGACGCGGTGAAGGACCGGCGCAGGATCGCCGGCCCGACGGCCAGCACCGGCTCGGGCGTCGGGTGCCATACGACGTTCGGGACCGAGATCAACCAGATGCGCGGCGCGCCGGCCATCCGCCGAGCGACGTCGGCGGCAGGCGCCTCGCGGGCGAACAGGTCGCCCTCCGTCTGGGGCGTCGAGCCGGGCAGCACGTCCAGATCGACCGGCACGACCGCCCCCGGGCGTCCCGGGGCCAGCCGGCGCAGGTACCAGTCGAACTCCACGCGCGTGAACGCGGGCCCGTAGGCGACGCCGTCGCCGGGGCGGGCCCGCTCGAGCACGTACTGCGCGGCCGCCTTCCCGGTGGCGGACTTGGGGAACGGAGGGCCGTGCCGCGCCGCCGACACGGCGGTGAGCGCCAGGACGAGCGCACCGGCGCCCAGCGCGAGGCGCGGCGGGCGCAGCCGCGCGACTGCCAGGCCGAGCAGCAGCGCCACACCCGGCACGACGCCGGTCAGGTACTGCGTGGTGAACAGCGGCTTGACGACCGAGATGATCGCCAGCGCGGCCGGCGGCAGCACCACCCACAGCAGGACCAGCGCCTCCAGCCACGTCTCGCGGGACCGGCCGCTCGTGCGCAGCCGGGACACGAGTCCGGCCGCCACCGCGGCGAACAGCAGGGCGTACAGCGCGATGAGCGCGTCGCCGCCCGTGGCAGACCGCGCGAAGCCGCCGACCGCATAGGCGTCGACCGCCGGGATCCAGCTCGTCTGGCCCGAGTCCTTGGTCAGCGCGTAGAACGCCATGGGGGCCACGCCGACCGCCAGGACGACCACGCCGATGCGGAGCTCGCGGAACGGGATCTCTGCACGGGGCAGGAACAGCAGCGACGCGAGCTGGGCGACGATCACCAGCGACGACAGCATGTGGCAGTGCACCATCAGCGCGGCCACGAGCCCGTAGGCCACCCAGAGCCCGGTGCGCGGGCGCCGGACGCCCTCGACGAGCAGGAGCGTCGAGGCCACCGCGAGCAGCGCGACGAGCGCGTAGGCCCGGGCCTCCTGCCCCGCGTCCAGGAGCATGGTGCTGAGCGCCAGGCCCAGGCCGCAGGCGACGGCCGCCGCGTCGCCGAACGTCCGCCGGGCCAGGACCATCGCCAGCGGCACGGTGGCGACCGCGAACAGCGCGGTGGGCAGGCGCACGAACGTCTCGCCGGTCCCGAGCCGCGTCCACCCGTTGAGCAGCAGGTAGTAGGGCCACATGTTGGCCTCGCGGTGGCGCACGACGTCCCAGGTGCCGCCGAGGGAGCGGTGCGCGTCGGTGATGCTCGCCACCTCGTCGCGCGAGAACGGCATCTCGCCGAGCCCGGGCACGGTCAGCAGCGCGGCAAGTCCCGTCATGACCAACAGCGCGCCGACCCACAGGCCACGCGACAGCTTCGTGGCGGCGGCCCCGTCAGCGATCCTCACGGGTCGTGACCCAACAGCATGCCTGAGCATGAGTCAAGGAACTGGGCGAATGGCGGACGGGCTACGGTCACACCATGCCCGAGACCGTCACCGTTCCGGACCTCCCGGTCCACGACCGGGTCGTGCTCGATCCGCGCGCCTCCGCGCTGGTCGTCGTCGACATGCAGAACGACTTCGTCAGCGAGGGCGGCTCGCTGCTCGTGCCCGACGCCGCCGCGACCGTGCCGGTCGTCGCGGGGCTGGTCGAGCGGGCGCGGGGCGCCGGGATGCACGTCGTCTTCACCCAGGGACACGCACCGCGACGGCGATCCGGAGTTCGCCATCTGGCCCGTCCACGCGCTGGAGGGCAGCCTCGGGTGGGAGATCGTCGAGGCGCTGCAGCCGCTCCCCGACGACACCGTGCTGCGCAAGCCCCGCTACGACGCGTTCTACGGCACGCCCCTGGACCACCTGCTGCGTCAGTGGGGCGTCACGACGCTCGTGATCTGCGGGACGGTCGCCAACATCTGCGTGCACTACACCGCCGCCAGCGCGGCGCTGCGCTGGTACGACGTCGTGATCCCGCGGGACGCCGTCTCGGCCCTGGAGCCGTTCGACATGGCCGCCTCGCTGCGCCAGACCGCGGGCCTGTTCTCGGGCCGCGTCACCACGGCGGGCGCCATCGAGCTGACGTCCCAGCCGCGTCCCGTGCCTACCCGGTGACGAGCGGGCCCTCGCCGGACGGGTCGATCACGCCTTCCTCGACCCAGCTGAACTTCCCCGCCAGGACGTCCTGGGCCAGGGCGTAGCCGGCGTCGTCGTCGTTGTCGAACAGCTCGTCGAACAGGACGTCCGCGCGGCGCCGGGCCTGGCGGCAGAACAGGTCGGCCAGCTGCGTGGCCTCCGCGGCGCGCTCGGGGTGCTCGGTGCGCAGCGTCGTGGCGTAGACCACCGCGGAGGAGATCGCGAACAGCTCGGCGCCGACGTCCACGATCCGGCCGAGGACCGACTGCTTGCGCTCGAGCTTGGCCTGCCAGCGGCCCATCGCGTAGAACGTCGAGCGGGCGAGCTTGCGCGACGCCTTCTCGACATAGCGTAGGTGTCGGGCCAGCTCGCCGAACTCGTCACCGAAGGCGCCCGGCTTCTGCCCCTCGCCGACGGCGAGCTGAGGGAACCACCTGGCGTAGAACCTGCCGGCCTCGATCGCGGCGCGGGCCTTGTCCTTGAGCGGCATCTCGCCCTCGAGGATGTCGCCGGCGACCGCGAGGTGCTGGTCGACGGCCTCGCGCGCGATCAGCAGGTGCATGATCTCGGTCGAGCCCTCGAAGATGCGGTTGATGCGCATGTCGCGCATCACCTGCTCCACCGGGACCGGCTTCTCGCCGCGCGCCCGCAGCGAGTCGGCCGTCTCGTAGCCGCGGCCGCCCCGGACCTGCATCAGCTCGTCGATCACGCGCCATCCGAGCTCCGAGGCGTACAGCTTGCCGATGGCGGCCTCGATGCGGATGTCGCGCTGCTGGTCGTCGGCCATGCGGCTGGCGACGTCGAGCATCGCCTCGATGCCGAACGCCGAGGCGGCGATGAACGCGATCTTCTGGGCGACCGCGTCATGCCTGCCGACGGGCTGGCCCCACTGGACGCGCTGCGCCGACCACTCGCGGGCGATCTTGGTCGCCCACTTCGCCGTCCCGAGGCAGATCGCGGGAAGCGCGAGGCGACCGGTGTTGAGGGTCGTCAGGGCGATCTTCAGGCCGTCGCCCTCACGACCGATCAGGTTCTCCTTGGGCACGACGACGTCCGCGAGCAGCGTCACCGAGTTCTCGATCCCGCGCAGGCCCATGAAGGCGTTGCGGTGCTCGACGGTCACGCCGGGGGTGTCGTAGGGCAGCACGAACGCGCTGATGCCGCCCCGGTGGCCGTCGCCCTTGGGCACCTTGGCCATGACGACGACGACGTCGGCGATCGCGCCGTTGGTGGCCCACAGCTTGCGGCCGCTGAGCGTGTAGCCGGAGCCGTCCCGCGCCGGCGTCGCCGTGGTGCCCAGCCGGGCCGGATCGGACCCCACGTCGGGCTCGGTCAGCAGGAACGCGGAGATGTGGGTGCGCGCGACCTTGGGCAACCACTCCCGCTTCTGCTCCTCGGAGCCGAAGAGCAGCAGCGGCTCGGCCACGCCGATCGACTGGTGGGCGCTGAGCAGCGCTCCGAGCGACGCGTGCCAGGAGCCCACGAGCGTCAGCGCGCGGTTGTAGTACACCTGCGAGAGCCCCAGGCCGCCGTACTGCTCGGGGACCTTCATGCCGAGCGCGCCGAGCTCCTTGAGCCCGTCGATGACGGCCTCGGGGATCTTCGCGTCGCGCTCGATCTGGTGCGGGTCGACGTGGTCGGTCAGGAAGGACCGCAAGTCCTTCAGGAACGCGTCGCCCTTGCGCACCGCCGCGGGATCGAGCTTCGGCTGGGGGTGGATGAGGTCGAGGTTCAGGCGCCCGAGGAAGAGGTCCTTGCCGAAGCTCGGCAGCTTCCACTCGCCCTCGCGGGCCTCCTCGGCGACCTGCCGTGCTTCGCGTTCGCTGACGTCGCTGGCCATACCGCCGCTGTACCCCGCGGGTACGCGCCGCGAACGGTCAGGGGGCGGTGGGTGCGCCCGCGATCACGACCGCGCCCGGCTCGACGATCCGGGCCGGCACGCCGAGCGCGGCCGCCTCGCGCAGGAACGTACCCGCGGGATCGTCGGCCTGCGCGTAGATCGGGGGGTTGTGGATCGCGTCGTAGTGGATCGGGATGGCCTCGCCGGCCTGCAGGACGTGCGCCGCTGCGGCGGCCTCGGCGGCGCTCATGACCGCGGGGCGCGGCGAGCCCGGCTGGCGGTGGGGAAGGCTGACGAGCGGGCCGTTGACGGGCAGGAAGGCGTGGTCGACGTCGCCCAGGCGCATCCGCGCGCGCCACCACCAGCCGTGGAAGAGCGTGTCCCCGGCGTGCAGGATGCGCGTGCCCGCGGCCTCGACCACCCAGGACACCTGCGGGTCGCCGAAGCCGTCGACGGCGGGGATCGCCGTCGCGCGGAACGGTCCCACCTGCGCCGTCTCCCACGGCGCGACGACCTGCTGGGCGACGCCGAGCTCAGCCAGGCCCTGCTCGGCCGCCGCGGTGGCGGCCACCTCCAGGAACTCGCCCTCGGCGGCGGCGGGGCGCAGCAGCACGCCACCGGGCGCCAGCGCCGCCGCGATCGCCGCGGGATCGGCGTGGTCCTGATGCAGGTGGGTCACGAGGGCCAGCACGGCGGCGCCGGGCCGCGACGGGCCGGGCAGCGGCGTGTGCGGCACGCCCATGTACAGCTCCATCGGAGCGGCGTCCTGCAGCAGGTCGATGACGGCCGTGGCGCCGGAGGCCTCGAGCTCCAGGCCGGCCCAGCCGAGGCGGGTGATCTTCATGGCCGGGACTTATAGCGATCGACCGGTCGCTATGTCAATGGCGACCGAGCGATCGCTAAAGTCCGCTCGATGGCCCGCCGCTCCGTCGCCGACACCGCTCGCACCCACGCCGCGATCCTGGAGCGCTCGGTCGACGTCGCGTCGATCGAGGGCCTGGAGGGCCTGACGATCGGCCGCCTGGCGGCCGACCTGCAGATGAGCAAGGCCGGCCTCCTCGGGCACTTCGGCACCAAGGAGGAGCTGCAGCTGGCGGCGCTGGCCGCCGCCGTGCAGGTCTACCGGCGCGAGATCTGGGAGCCCGCGCAGTCCGCCGCCCCCGGGCGCGCGCGGCTGCTGGCCATCGCCGACGCGTGGCTGGACTACCTCGCCCGCGACGTCTTCCCGGGCGGCTGCTTCGTCACGGCGGCCTCGGCGGAGTTCGACGACCGGCCCGGCCGGGTGCGCGACGCGGTGGCCTCGGCCCACCGGCGCTGGATGGCCGTGCTGGCCGACGAGGCCCGCACGGCCATCCGGGCGGGCGAGCTCCCGCGCACGACCGATCCCGAGGACGTGGCGTTCGGGCTCAACGCCATCGCGATGGGCGTCAACCAGGCACGGCGCCTGCTGGGCGACGCCGCGGCGCCGGACCGCGGCTGGCGCGCGATGCGGACGCTACTGGGCTCGCCCCGCGCGAGACGGCGGCGCACTGCTGCGACGACGGGGCGCGCCCCCGCAGGGAGACGCGCCCTGTCCGACGCCTAGGGGTGCCGCAGGCGGCCAGCGAGCCCGATGCCCACGATGACCAGCCGTCGCCGCCGGAGGTGGGTCCCCAGTCGCGATAGCGACACAGTCTCCTAGACCGTGCGGACGTTGACCGCCTTGGGGCCCTTGGCCCCGGCCTCGGTGTCGTACTCGACGCGCGCGCCCTCGGCCAGGGAGCGGAAGCCGTCCGACTGGATGTCCCCGTGGTGGACGAACAGGTCTTTGCCCGACTCGTCCGGGGTGATGAACCCGAAGCCCTTCTCGTCACTGAACCACTTCACAACGCCCTGAGCCATCTGTCTGCTCCCACCCTCTCCGTGCCGGACGCGATCGCCCGGCTCTGATGGGCGGCAACCTAGCAGTATCAAGGGGTCCGCCGGAAGAGCTCCGGCGGACCCCGCCCGAATCGGGGGCTCAGATGAGCTCAGCCGGCGAGCAGCCGCTCGGCCACGCGGTCGGTCGCGTCGCCGTGTCCGCCGATCAGCCGGCGGGTCAGCTGCGCCCGGCGGAAGTACAGCGGGGCGTCGTGCTCCCACGTCGCGCCGATGCCGCCGTGGACGTTGATGACCGAGCGCGCGGCGGTGTCCAGCGCCGCCCCGGCCGCCGACCGCGCCGCGCTGGCGGCCAGCGGGAACTCGTCCGGCCCGTCGGTGCGCGCCCACCCGGCGTAGTACAGCAGCGAACGCGCGTTCTCCATGCGCCGCAGCACCTCGGTGAGCTCGTGCTTGATCGACTGGTACGAGCCGATCGCCCGACCGAACGTGAACCGCTCCTTCGCGTACCGGACGCTCATCTCCAGCGTGGTCTGCACCGTGCCGACGGCCTCGGCGGCCAGGAGCGCCTGCGCGACGTACCACGCATCGGCGGCGACGGCGTTGGCGGTCCCCGCAGCGTCTGTCGCCGATGTGGCCGCATCGGCGGCCACGGCCGCATCCACGGCCAGGGCCGTGCCGGGCGCGTTGTCCAGCGTCACGTTGGCCAGCGAGCGCGTGACGTCATAGCGCACGACCTGCTCGACGGTCACGCCCGCGGCGTGCGCGTCGACCACCGCGACCGTGCCGTCGGCGCCGACGACGACGAGCAGATCGGCGCCCGGCGCGTCGGGGACGAACGCGGCGTGCCCGGTGACCCGGACGCCGTCGCCGTCGCCGTCGCGCTCGATCCGCGGCGCCTCGTCGCGGGCGGAGCCCGGCGTGTCGACGGTCCAGCGGGTCTCGAGGTCGCCCGGCGGCCGCGTGGGGATCCACACCGGCCGGACCTCGCCGGCGGCGATCGCGGCCAGCTGGTCGTGCCCGGCGGCGTCGAGGATGGCCGTGGCGGGCAGCAGCCCGAGGAACGGCACGGGCGCGATCACACGGCCGAGCTCCTCGGCTACGAGCATCGCGTCGAACACGTCGAGCCCGGCGCCGCCCTGCGCGTCGCTGATCAGCAGCCCGGCCCAGCCGGCCTCGCGGGCGGCGGGCCAGAGGTCGGGCAGCTCGCCCAGGCCCTTGTCGAGCGCCTCGCGGGCGGCCTCGACGATCTTGTAGCGCGACAGCGTGCCGCGGGCGGCCTCGCGCAGGAACTCCTGCTCGTCGGTCAGCGAGAGGTTCATGCGGCTGAGCCCTCCTTCTCCTTGGCCCGCAGCTCGCTGAACGGGATGCCCTTGTCGAGCCGGGGCTCGGGCGGGAGGCCCAGGACGCGCTCGCCGATCGTGTTGCGCAGGATCGCCTCGGTGCCGCCGGCCGACTTCAGCCCCGGCAGGAAGGAGATCATGTAGGACCACTCGTTGTCCTCGTCCAGGGCGTCGGGCCCGAGGACGTCGGCGATCAGGTCGCCCGCGGCGATGGCCGCGTTGACGGTCGTCACCTTGGCCAGCCCGGCCTCGGGACCGGGGATCTGGCCCTGCGCGAGCGCCGAGAGCGTGCGGTAGCTGGCGAAGCGCAGCGCGAGCAGCTCGGTGCCGATCTCGCCCAGCGCCTTGCGCACCGACTTGTCCTTGACGGCGGACGGGTCGGAGGCCAGCGCCTTGGCGAAGCGGTCGGGCCGGTAGCCCATGCCCTCGGAGCCCAGGCCGATCGTCACGCGCTCGTACATGAGCACGGTCAGCGCGGTGCCCCAGCCGTTGTCGACGCCGCCGACGACGTACTCGGCCGGGACGCGCACGTCGTCGAAGAAGACCTCGTTGAACTCGGCCTCGCCGGAGATCTGGCGCAGCCCGCGGACCGTGATGCCCGGCGCGTCCATCGGCACCAGGAACATGGTCATGCCCTTGTGCTTGGGGACGTCGGGGTTCGTGCGGGCCAGCAGCAGGCCGTAGGAGGCGAACTGCGCGTTGGTCGTCCACACCTTCTGGCCGTTGAGGACGAACGCGCCGTCGTCCTCGCGGCGCGCGCGGGTCTGGACTGCGGCGAGGTCCGAGCCGGCGGCCGGCTCGGAGAAGAGCTGGCACCACACCTCGTCGCCGTGGAGCATCGGCCCCAGGTAGCGGCCCTTCTGCTCGTCGGTGCCGTGCGCGATGAGGCACGGGCCGAGCATGCCGATCCCGATGACGTCGAGGATGCCCGGCACGCCGGCGCGGGCGAGCTCCTGGTTGACGATGACCTGCTCGATCGGCCCGAGGCCCTGGCCGCCGAACTCCTCGGGCCAGGTGACGCCGGCCAGGCCGCCCTCGGCGAGCCTGCCCTGCCACGCGCGCCGCGCGGCCAGGTACTCGGCGTCCTCGGCCCCGGCGCGGGTGGCCCGCGCCTCGGGCGCGTCGGCCCTGTGCTGCTCGAGCCAGCCGCGCACCTTCTCGCGGTATGCGGCCTGCTCGGGCGTGTCGTTGAGATCCACGCTCGCCTCCTCTTTGGCTGGCTGGCCAGTCGGTTGGCGAGCAACTCTAAGGCACCGCCGAAGCTCAGGCGGACACGCAGACCACGTCGCGGCCCTGGGCCTTGGCGCGGCGCAGCGCCTGGCCGGCGCGCTCCAGCAGCTCGGAGACCGGCTCGTCGCCGTCCCAGCCCGCCACGCCGGCCGAGCAGGTCTGCCCGGAAGGGGTGCAGCGGCGCAGGCGGTCGACGAGCGCGTGCGCATCCGCCAGGGCGCAACCGGGGAGCAGCACCACGAACTCCTCGCCCCCGTAGCGGGCCAGGACGTCGCCGCTGCGCAGCTGGCTCGACCACGACGCGCAGGACGCCTTGAGCAGCGAGTCGCCGGCGGTGTGGCCGTAGGTGTCGTTGTAGGCCTTGAAGTGGTCGAGGTCCAGGATCGCGACCGCGACGGCCGTCAGGTCGCCGCGCGCGTTGAGCAGCGCGAGGTGCAGCTCGTCGTCCAGCGCCCGGCGGTTCAGCACGCCGGTCAGCGCGTCGGCGCGCGAGTGCTCGGCCAGGCGCGCGACGGTCTCCTGCTCGCGTTCACGTTCGCGCTCGACGTGCACGCTGACCAAGGCGGCCAGCGCGCGCAGCAGGTCGCGCGCGTCCTCGTCCATCGCGCGCGGCTGCGAGTCCATGACGCAGAGCGTGCCGATCTTGTGGCCGCCGGGCGTGCGGACGGGTGCGCCGGCGTAGAACCCGACGCGGCCGGCGGTGACGAGCGCGTGGTCGGCGAAGCGCGGGTCCGCGGCGGCGTCGGTGACGACCCACGGGTCGTCGTCGCCACCGACGACGTGCGCGCAGAAGGAGCTGTCGCGCGGCTCCGCGTCGCCGTGGTCGCACCCGACGCCGGCCTTCGTCCACCGGCGGTCGGCGTCGACGAGGTTGATCGCCGCGACCGGGGTGCGCAGCACGCGCGCGGTGAGCTCCACGAGCGCCTGGCAGGCCGGGTCCGCCGGCGAGTCGAGGAGCGTCAGACGCCGCAGGGCGGCGACGCGCTCGTGCTCGTCGGAGGGAATCGGCGGGAGGACGGCCATCGTTCGAGCGGATCGGCAGGCGGGCGCCGGTCTTCAGCGCAACGGACCGATCTCCGATGCGGCGCCGGCGATCAGGAGCTGGCGCGGAAGCCGCGGTCGAACAGCTTGATGGCCTGGCCGCCCGGGTCGGGCGAGTGCAGCAGCACGACGCCGAGGCGGTGGCCGTCGCGCCGGACGGCGGCGACCAGGCAGCGGCCCGCGGCGTCGGTGAACCCGGTCTTGATGCCCAGCGTGCCGGGATAGCGGCGCTGCAGCAGCGGGTTGTGGTTGTACAGGTACAGCTTGCCGCCCTTGATCGGGAACGGCAGGATGGCCTGGCGCCGCTTGACGACGCGCGCGATCCGCGGCTCGTCGAGCACCGCGCGCGCCTCGACCGCGAGGTCGGCCGCGCACGAGTGGTTGCCGCGGTCGGTGAAGCCGCTGGGCGTGGAGTAGCGCGTGCACGACAGGCCCATCGCCGTCGCGCGCTCGTTCATCTGCGCGACGAAGTGGTCGACCGTGCCGCTGGCGCGCTGGGCCAGCGCGATCGCCGCGTCGTTGCCCGAGGGCAGCAGCAGGCCGTGGAGCATCGCCGACAGGCCGACCCATTTGTTCTTGGGCAGCACCCCGACGCCGGAGCCCTGGTAGTGCAGCGCCTCCTTGGTGACCCGGACCTTCGCGCCGTCCGGCACGCGGTCGACCACCACGAGCGCGGTCATCATCTTGGTCACCGAGGCGATCGGCAGCACGCGCGTCGGGTCCTTGCGCCACAGGACGCGGCCGGTGTCGAGGTCGAAGAGCAGGCCGGCGCGCGGTGGGTGGCCGAACGTGATCTGCACCGGGTCGGGCGCGCCGGTCAGCGCCAGGGTGAGCGGCGAGGTCGCGGGCGACGGCGCGACCGGGCCGTTGGCGACCTGCAGCGGCTGCTGCGGCCCCGGGTCGAGCTCGCTGGTCGGGGTGCGGTCCTCGCTGCCGGCACAGCCCGCGCCGAGCAGCGCCGCGGCCAGCGCGGCGACGACCGTCTGGCGGCGCATCAGTGCGGCGGCTCCCGCAGCGCCCCGAAGATGCCGAAGCCGAGCATCGCGAGCACGAGGAGCGACAGGACGGTCAGCACGTCAGGGCCCTGGACGACGGCGACGTAGACCGTCAGGGCGAGCAGGACGGAGACGAGCACGAACGCGGCCACGAGGATGGGATGGGGCTGCACGAGCCGCCGCTCAGGTCGCCACGCGGGGCGGGCCGCCGGCGAGGTAGGCGGGGTTGCGGCGGGTGGCGAACAGCCTGATGAGCAGCAGGCCCGCGACGAACCCGCCGATATGCGCGAAGTACGCCACGCCGCCGCCGGAGCCGGTCGGGTCACTGAGCCCGTAGGCGCCGAACGCCACCTGCTCGACGATCCAGATCCCGAGCACGACGAGCGCGGGCACCTCGATGACCGTGAAGAACAGGATGATGAAGACGACCGTCAGGACGCGGGCGCGCGGGTAGAGCAGGATGTAGCCGCCCAGCACCGCCGCGATGGCGCCCGAGGCGCCGAGGGTCGGTCCCGTCGAGCTCGGGTCGACGGCGATCTGCAGCCCCAGCGCCGCGAGCCCGCCGAGCAGGTAGAAGATGATGAACTTGAGCTTGCCCATCGAGTCCTCGACGTTGTTGCCGAAGATCCACAGGAAGAGCATGTTGCCGGCCAGGTGCAGCAGGCCGCCGTGGGTGAACATCGAGGTGAAGACGGTAAAGGGCGTGCTGAGTTGCGCCTCGGGCCGGCCGGTGGTCCCCGGCTGGCCCTGGCAGGCGACCTGCCCCGACCCCGGGTCGAAGTCGCAGTGCTTGCCCCAGTGCGTGATCTCGTAGGGCACGACGCTGTAGTGCGTGAGGCTCGACTGGTCCAGGCTGTTGCCGCTGAAGTCGACGCCGCTCTTCTTCTGCAGGAACAGGTAGACGACGCAGTTGATGATGATGAGCGCGACCGTGACCAGCGGGAACCGCTCGGTCGGGATGTTGTCCTTGATCGGGAACACGCGCTCGGGGCGACGCGGGCGCTGCGGGCTACCCGGCGGCGAGCGGCCCGACGCCCGGCTCGGGCTGGGGGACGTGCTCGTCGGCGTGGTAGGAGCTGCGCACCAGCGGGCCGGCGGCGACGTGGTCGAAGCCCATCGCCATGCCGGCGGCCGCGAGGGCGTCGAACTCGTCGGGGTGCCAGTAGCGCACGAGCGGCAGGTGGCGCTCGGTCGGCCGCAGGTACTGGCCGATGGTGATGACCTGGACGCCACGGTCGCGGAGCTGGCCGAGCGCGTCGACCATCTCGTCGTGCGTCTCGCCGAGGCCGACCATCAGGCCGGACTTCGTCACGACCTCGTCGCCGCCCATGTCCTTCGCGGTCTCCAGGACGCGCAGCGAACGCTGCCACGTCGAGCCGCGGCGCGCGATCGAGTACAGGCGCGGGACGACCTCGACGTTGTGGTTGAAGACGTCGGGGCGCTCGGCGATGACCTTCGCGAGCGGCATGTCGAGGCCTTGGAAGTCGGGCGTGAGGACCTCGACCTTGCACTTGGGCGCCTGGCGGCGGATCTGGCGGATGACGCCGACGAACGCGTGGGCGCCCTTGTCGGGCATGTCATCGCGGTCGACGGAGGTGATGACCGCGTGGCGCAGGCCCATGCGCGCGACCTGGCGGGCGACGCGCGCGGGCTCCAGCGGGTCGTTCCAGGTCGGCTTGCCGGTCTTGACGTGGCAGAACCCGCAGCGGCGGGTGCACGTGTCGCCGAGGATCATGAACGTCGCGGTGCCGCGCTCCCAGCACTCGCCGATGTTCGGGCAGGCGGCCTCCTGGCACACCGTGTGCAGGTTGTCGTCCTCGATGCGGCTCTTGAGCTCGCGGTACGTCGGCCCGCCGGGCATCGGCACCTTGAACCACTTCGGCTTGCGCGCCTTGATGTCGAGCACGTCGGGGCCCAGGACCTTCAGGACGTCCATGCCGCCCGGGTTGGACCGGGATCGGGTCTTGTGCTCGCGCTGCTGCGTCGTCGGTTCGGCGGCCATCGCCGCTCGTAGGCTACCGAGCGGCCGTCGCGACCCGGTGGCCGCTCGCGCGGATCAGGTCCATGCTGGAGCGCACGAGCGCGACGAGGGCGAAGACGAAGAGCGCGAGCTGCAGCGAGGCGTGGTCCGTCGGCCCGCCCCGCCAGGTGATCGCGGCGGCGCCTGCAGTCAGGAAGCAGAGGTCGCCGGCCAGCGGACCGGTCAGGAGGATCGCGGTGCTGCGGCGGCGCGAGGCGGTGGGGGCGTGCAGGCACTCGCCGCCCCACGGCCAGCGCGTCGTCGCGCCGATGAGCAGGCGCCCGACGCGTACGGAGAACAGCGGCCGGCCCGAGCCGAGCAGGACGCACACCCGCCCGCGCGTCAGGGCGAGCGCCGCGACGGCACGGCCGAGCTCATGGACGAGGGTCGCCGGGACCGAGGCGACGAAGGCGACGAGGAGGATCTGCAGCAGCGTGCGGTCCATGGCTGCCCCAGGACATCGGCCGCGGCGGGGCGCACCTTGACCGGCCGGCGTGCAACTCAGCCGACGGGCAGCCCGGCGAGCTCGCGCTCCAGCCGCGCGGGCGTCACGATCCGCTGGCGCCGGCCCATGCCTTCGGCGAGCCGGTGCGCGAGGCGCTTGCGGAAGCAGTCCATGACGTCGGCGCCGACCGCGACCTCCTCCGCGATCGACGTCATCGCCACGCCGCCGAGGCCGCACGGGACGATCCACTCGAAGGGCGTGAGGTCGCCGTCGACGTTGACCGACAGGCCGTGGGTCGTCACGCCGTGGGAGATGTGCAGGCCGATGCTGCCGATCTTGCGCTCGCCGACCCAGACGCCGGTGAAGTCGCGGCCGTCGGCGGCGCGGCCGCGGCCGGCGACGCCCGCCTGCGCCAGCGCCTCGACCATCGCCTGCTCCAGCAGGCCGACGAAGCCCATGACGTCGCCCACGCGCACGACCGGGTAGGCGACGAGCTGGCCCGGGCCGTGGAAGGTGACCTTGCCGCCGCGGTCGACGTCGACGATCTCGATCCCGCGCTCGGCGTAGAACGCCTCGCCGAGCGGCAGCTCGCCGGGCGCGGCGCGGCGCCCACGCGTGTAGACGGGCGGGTGCTCGAGCAGCAGCACGGTGTCGGGGATGGCGTCGGCCTGGCGCGCGGCGCGCACGCGCTCCTGCAGGGCGAGGGCCTCGCCGTAGGGCACGGTGCCGAGGTGCACGGTCCAGAGATCCACGCACACGATGGTGCCACATGGGGTAACCGGGCCCCATGGCTTCCACGATCACGCTGATTCCCAAGGACGACGACGGCGAGACGATCCTCGACCAGTTCGAGGAACGCACCGGCCTGGAGCCCGAGGACAAGGGCGACGAGGACGAGCGCATCTACCCGCTCGAGGGTGACGACCACCAGATCGAGATCGTCGAGACGCTCGACGACATCGACGTCGACTGGACCAAGCACGTCGCGCTCGGGCAGCCGGGCTGACGGCTCGGCGCGGAGGGATGGACCGGCCCTGCGACACTCGGCACGATGCCCGACCGCGAGGCGACCGCGATGTGGCGCTCCCGGCTGCGCTGGCGGCTCACCGGCGCCTGGCAGTGGCCGGCGTTCGCCGTCCTCACCGCGGTCGACGCCGTGGTGCTCGCCCGGTTGCCGTTCGCCGGCGGGAAGTCCGACCTGCTCGGGTGCGTCCTGGCCGCGGGCTTCCTGAACCTCATCGTGGTCGCGGTGGTGCCGCACGCCGGGGGCGCGCTCCTGCGCCGCCGGCGCACCCACCTGCCGCGCGAGGTGGCCGGCGACCAGGCGGCGACGTTCGGGCTCGTCGGGCTGGCGGCGCTGCTGCTCGTCGGCGGGCTGGTCCACCGCCCGGCGCTGCGCGAGCGCGAGGGAGAGTCCGCGCGCGGCGTGTCGGCGGCCACGGTGTTCGCCGGCCACCACGCGCCTCGCGCGTACCTGCCGCTGCACGGCGGCGACACCGTCCAGAACGGCGACCACCTGTTCCGCACGTGCTTCGAAGGACCCGATCCGCGGCGCGACTACTGCGTGTTCGTGCGCACCGACGAGGGGGCGCCGGTCCTGCGGCGCGACCCGGACCAATCGCCGAACTCGGCGATCTCCGGGGCCGGCGACCCGGGCCGCTCGGGTGCCTGACGGCGTATGTCGGCGATCTGACCTCAAGCACATCGGACCGATGACCGATATCGCTCTGGAATGCGGTCTCTGCGCACAGCGATCGGCGGCCTGAGGGCGTCCGCGGCGCTGGTCGCGGCGGCCGCGGTCTCGCTCGCCGTCCTGAGCGGCGGGCTCGCGTTCCACGCGTGGACCCACGGGCCGGGCGGCGGCGCCTCGCTCGATCAGGAGATCCCTGGCGCCGGTGACCGCCGCGCGGCGGCGCGACCGATCACGCTGACGTCCGCGGCATCCGCTTCAGCTTCCGGGCAGGACACGGCGGGCCGGCGTGCGGGGGCCGGTCCGCGCGCCGGCGTGCGCGACCGCTCCGGCACGCCCCGGCGGCGCGCCGAGGCGGCGCCGGGCGGCCCGCCCGCCGCGGGCGCGCCCACGGTGGGAACGGCGGCGCCGGTCGCCGGCGCTGCGCCGTCGCCGGGTGGCGCGACGGCGCCGAGCGGCTCGTCGGGCTCCTCGGGCTCGGGCGCCTCGGGCGCCGGGTCGGGCGCGGGCGGGGGCGGCGCCGCGCCGGCTCCGTCGGCCCCAGGCGCTCCGCTGCCGGTGCCGTCCACGCCGGCCGCCCCAAGTACGCCGGCTCAGGCCGCGCAGGACACCACCGCCGCGGTCGGCGCCACCGTCACGAACGTCACCGGGGCCGCGGGCGCGGCGCTGCGGCCCGTCGCGCCGCCGGTCGCCGACACGGTCGAGCGGGCCGGCCAGGCCGCCGACGACGCGGTGACGCAGGTCGGGCAGGTCGTCGGGGGCATCCTCGGCGGCGGTCCCCCGCGCAAGTAGGCCTACAGGTACAGCGACGCGGGCTGCTCCAGCAGCTCGCGGATCCGCGCGAGGAGCTGCGCGGCACCCGCGCCGAAGAGGATCCGGCTGTCGCACACCAGCGTCGCGTGCAGCACGTGGCGGACGGCCACCTCGCCGTCGACCACGGTCGGCCGTTGCACCGGCGCGCCGACCGCGAGGACCGCGGCCTGCGGCGTGGTGATGATCGGGGCGAACGCGGTGGTGCCGTAGGCGCCGAGGCTCGACACGGTGAACGTGCCGCCGCTGACCTCGGGGGGCGTGATCGTGCCCGCCCGGACCTTCTCGGCGGCGGCGCGCGTCTCGCGGGCGATCTGGCGCAGCGCCTTGTCGTCGGCGTCGAAGACCGTGGGGAAGACGAGGTTGTCCTCCGTCGCCACCGCGACGGAGACGTTGACGCGCGAGTAGAGCTCGAAGTGCCCGTCCTTGTAGCTGCCGTTGGCGCGCGGGAGCTCGCGCAGGGCCAGGCCGGCGGCCTTGATGACCATGTCGTCGATCGTCGGCGTGACGTCGAGGCCCATCGCGTCGAGCTGCGCCCGCGTCCGCACGCAGCCCTCCACGTCGATCTCGGTGGTCAGCGTGAGCTCGGGGACCGTGGCCTTGGCCTCCGCCATCCGCCGCGCGAGGGACCGCTGCGCGCGCGTGGGCTCCAGGATCGAGACGTCGCCCTTCGACGTGCCGGTCTCGGCGAGGGTGGGGACCTCCGGCGTGGCCGCGGCCTCGACGTCGGCGCGCACGATCCGGCCGCCCGGGCCCGTGCCCTCGACGCCCTGCAGGTCGACGCCCTGCTCGCGGGCGATCGCGCGCGCCAGCGGCGAGGCCATCACGCGCCCGGCGTCCTGCGCGCCGTCGACCGCGATCCGGGCGATCACGGCGCCGACCGGCAGCGTCTCGCCCTCCGCGGCGACCGGCTCCAGCACGCCGTCGGCGTCGGCCTCGAAGGTCGTCGTCGCCTTGTCGGTCTCGATCTCGGCGAGCGGCTCGCCGCGGCGCACGACGTCGCCGGCGTGCCTGAGCCAGCGCAGGATCGTCCCCTCTTGCATCGAGTCGGTCAGGCGGGGCATGGTGACGTCGGGCACGGGACGCCTAAATATCGCGGAACGTCGCCAGCGCCGCCGTCACGACGTCGTGCTCGTGCGGGAAGGCGACCTGCTCGAGGCTCTTGGCGTAGGGCGTCGGCACGTCGGCGCCCGTGACGCGGCCGACCGGCGCGTCGAGCCAGTCGAAGGCCTGCTCGGTGATCTGCACCGCGAGGTCGGCGGCCACGCCGCCGCGCGGCCACCCCTCCTCGACGATCACGCAGCGGTTGGTCTTGCGCACCGAGGCGAGGATCGTCTCGAGGTCCAGCGGGCGCAGCGTGCGCGGGTCGATCACCTCGGCGGAGATGCCGTGCTCTGCGTGCAGCAGGTCGGCCGCGCGCCACGCGGTCATCGCCTGGCGCGAGATGCCGACGAGCGTGACGTCGGTCCCTTCGCGACGGATGGCGGCGCGGCCGAAGGCGACGACGTGATCCACGTCGAGGTCCGGCACCTCGCCGCGCTGCCCGTAGAGATGCTCGTGCTCGATGAAGACGACCGGATCATCGCTGCGGATCGCGGCCTTCAGCAGGCCCTTGGCGTCCGCCGGGGTGGACGGCGCGGCGACGAGCAGGCCGGGGACGTGCACGAAGAACGCCTCCCACGAGTGCGAGTGCGTCGGCCCGAGCTGGTGGCCGGCGCCCTGCGGCATCCGGATCACCAGCGGGACGCGCGCCTGCCCGCCGAACATGTAGTGGATCTGCGCCGCGTGGTTGACGATCTGGTCCATCGCCAGCAGCGAGAAGTTGATGGTCATCATCTCGACCACCGGCCGCAGCCCGGCCATCGCGGCGCCGACGCCCATGCCGACGGTCGTGTTCTCCGAGATCGGCGTGTCGCGCACGCGCCGCTCGCCGAACTCGGAGAGCAGGCCCTCGGTGACGCCGAACGCGCCGTCGAAGAGCCCGATGTCCTGGCCCATCAGCAGCACGGTCTCGTCGCGCCGCAGCTCCTCGCGCAGCGCCTCGTTGAGCGCCTCGCGGTAGCGGATCGTGCGGCTCACGCGACGTGGACGTCGTCGTGGAGCGACTCGGGCCGCGGCTCCGGCGACGCTTCGGCGAACGCCACCGCCGCATCGACGCGCGCGGCCGCCTCGGCCTGCAGCGCCCCGCGGGCCTCCTGGGTGATGGCGCCCTCGGCCACCAGGCGGCGGGCGAAGGTCAGCAGCGGGTCGCGGCGCCGCCACTCCTCGCGCTCCCCGTCGGAGCGCTGCGCGTCGGGATCGGCCGCGGAGTGGCCGCGGAAGCGCTGGGTCGCTGCCTCGACGAGGATCGGCCGGCGCTCCTCGCGGGCGAGCCGCAGCGCGTCGCCGACCACGTTGTAGGCGTCGATGACGTCCATGCCGTCGCAGCGCAGGCCCGCGACGCCGAAGCCCTCCGCGCGGCGCAGCAGGTCCTCGACGGCCGAGTGGCGCGCCGGAGTGGCGCCCGGCCCCGACCGGTTGTTGGTGACCAGGAACACGACCGGCAGCTTCCACAGCGCCGCGAGGTTCAGGGTCTCGCTGAAGGTGCCCTGGTTGGACGCCCCGTCGCCGAACTGGCAGAGCGTCACGTCGTCGCGGCCGAGCTGGTCGGAGGCCAGCGCGATGCCGGCGGCGATCGGCAGGTTGCCGCCGACGATGCCGAAGCCGCCCATGAACCGCCGCGACACGTCGGCCATGTGCATCGATCCGCCGCGGCCCCGGGAGACGCCGTCGACCCGGCCGAGCAGCTCGGCCATCACGTGGTCGGGGCTGGTGCCGCGGGCGAGCGCGTGCCCGTGCGAGCGGTAGGTCGAGACGAGGAAGTCGGTGTCGCGCAGGGCCCTCACGGTCCCGACGATCACGGCCTCCTCGCCGATCGACTGGTGCAGGAAGCCGCCGATGGCGCCCTTGGCGTACAGGTCGCCCGCGCGCTCCTCGAAGCGCCGGATCAGGAGCATGGCCCGCAGCCACTCCTTGGCCACGCCGGCGTCGGGCAGCGGATGGTCGGCCATGGTGGCGCGAGCGTACCGCAGGGCCGCGACCCCGCTTGCGGAGTCGCGGCCGGCAGCACTGCAACGGGGGAGGGCGGGTCAGAGCAGCGTCACGACCGACTTGACCTCGGTGTAGAGCTCGAGGGCCTCGGCGCCCATCTCCCGGCCCCAGCCAGACTCCTTGTAGCCGCCGAAGGGGAGGGCCGCGTCGAACACGTTGTAGCAGTTGATCCACACCGTTCCGGCGCGCAGCTTCTTGGCCGTGCGGTGGGCCTTGCTGAGGTCGCTGGTCCAGACGCCGGAGGCGAGGCCGAACGAGGTCCCGTTGGCCTGGCCGACCAGTTCGGACGGATCCTTGAACGGCCGCACGGTGACGACCGGGCCGAAGATCTCCTCGGCCTCGACCTTCATCTGCGGGTTGGTGCCGGCCAGGACGGTCGGCTCGACGAAGTAGCCGCGGTCGCCGCGGCGCTTGCCGCCCGCGACGGTCTCGGCGCCCTCGGTCTCGCCGGAGGCGAGGAAGCCGCAGACGCGGTCGAGCTGCTCCTGGGAGACCAGCGGGCCCATCTGCGTGTTGGGGTCGATGCCCGGGCCGACCTGGATCGAGCGCGCGTGGTCGGCGACGCCGGAGACGACGTCGTCGTAGACCGACTGCTCGACGAACAGCCGCGAGCCCGCCGCGCAGCACTGGCCGTGGTTGAAGAAGATCGCGTTGGCGGCGCCGGGGATCGCGGTCTCCAGATCGGCGTCGGCGTACACGACGTTCGGCGACTTGCCGCCGAGCTCGAGCGAGACCTTCTTCAGGTTGCCGGCCGCGGCCTGCAGGATCAGCCGGCCGACCTCCGTCGAGCCGGTGAACGCGACCTTGTCGACGTCCGGGTGGGCGGCCAGCGGGGCGCCGGTCTCCTCGCCGTAGCCGGTGACGACGTTGACGACGCCGGGCGGGATCCCGGCCTCCAGGCAGAGCTCGCCGAGGCGCAGCGCGCTGAGCGGCGTCTGCTCGGCGGGCTTGAGGATCACCGTGCAGCCGGTGGCCAGCGCGGGGCCGAGCTTCCACGCGGCCATCAGCAGCGGGAAGTTCCACGGGATGATCTGGCCCACGACGCCGACGGGATCGTGCAGCGTGTAGGCGTGCCACTCGGCACCCGGCATGTACGGCACGGAGATCTGCAGGGTCGAGCCCCCGCTCTTGGTGGTCCAGCCCGACATGTAGTGGAACAGGTCGGCGGCCAGCGGGACGTCGGCGGCCTTGGCGACGCTCAGCGGCTTGCCGTTGTCCAGCGTCTCCAGCGTGGCGATCTCGTCGCGGTTCTCGAGGATCAGGTCGCCGAGGCGATGGATCACGCGGCCGCGCTCCGAGGGCGACATGCGCCGCCACGGGGAGTCGTCGTCGAACGCCGCGCGCGCGGTCTTGACCGCGCGGTCGATGTCCTCGCTGCTGCCCCGCGGGACGGTGGCCAGCACGTCGCCGGTCGCGGGGTCGTAGGTCTCGAAGGTCTGTCCGGACGCCGCCGGCACCCACTCGCCGCCGATGAGCATCGAATGCTCCCGGCCGATGAAGTCACGGGCGTGCTGATCGATCTGTGCGTCGAGGGCCATGGGGTCTCCTCCTGCGTTGCCGACAGTTGGCGCGACCGTAGGCGGCAGGGGGTTGCAACCCCGTTGCACGAGGCGTAGAAGAGGAGGCGGGCCTATGAATCCGTGGGTGGCGATCTCCTCGACGGGCGACCGGCGCGGGCGTGCGTTGCGGCTGGCGCGAGCGCACGACGCGGTGCTGCGCGAGCTGCTGGAGGACGTGCGCTCCGAGGGCCAGCAGGTGCTGCTCGTGTGCGACACCGACGGCACGCTGCTGTGGATCGACGGCGACCAGCAGATGCTCGACGACGCGACGGGCGTCCACCTGCAGCGCGGCGCGAGGTGGAGCGAGGCCGCGGCGGGCACCAACGCGATGCACGACCCGGTGACCGGTGAGCTGCTCGGCGTGCTGGACCTGTCGGGCCCGCTGCAGACCGCCCACCCGCACTCGCTGGCGCTGGTGACCGCCGCGGCGCGCATGGTCGAGGGCATGCTGGCGTGGCGCTCGGCCGAGCGCGTGGCGCGGCAGGCCGAGCCCGCGCCGTCGGCGTTCGCGATCGCCCCTGCGGCCGCGGGGCTGCGGATCGCGGTGCTCGGACGTGACCGTGCCGTGCTGGGCGGCGTAGGCCTGGCGGGCGACGTCGTGCTGTCGCGGCGCCACAGCGAGTTGTTGGTGTTGCTGGCCCTGCGGCCGGAGGGGATGACCGCCGAGGAGATCGCGATCGCGCTCTACGGTGACTTCGGCAAGCCGGTGACCGCGCGCGCCGAGCTGTCGCGCCTGCGTCGCGTGCTGGGCCCGCGGCTGCTGGCCGAGCCCTACCGGCTGGCGGCGCGGCCGCGCGCCGACTTCCTCGCCGCGGGCGAGCTCGCCGGCGCCGGCCGCCTCGGCGCAGCGCTGGACGCCTACCCGGGGCCGCTGCTGCCCCGCTCGGAGGTGGAGCTGGTCGTCGAGGCGCGGGAGGCGCTGGACCACCGCGTGCGCTCGGGCATCCTGCGGACCGCCGACCCGGCGCTGCTGCACCGCTGGATCGAGCACCCGGCGGGCCGCGACGACCTCGAGGCCTGCCGGCTCCTCCTGGCGCTCCTGCCACCGCACGACGACCGTCGCTCCTCGGCCCTGTCGCACCTCCGCCGCCTGGCGAAGAGCTGACGCAGGTCAGTCGAAGTGCTGTGGCTCCGCCACGGCCCACTGGTACAGGAACTCCTGCGGGCTGAGCCGGTCGAGGTCGCGGATCAGCGCCTCGTGCATGCGGCGGCGCTGGCGCGGCGTGCAGTCCCAGAACAAGATGCCCTCGCCCTCGGCGAGGTCGACGACCTCGATCGAGTCGCGGCCCACCTTGATCTCGTAGCGGGTCCGGGCGGTCATGCGTGCACGCTCTCCAGCGCCGCGTCACCGGCCAGGATCCGGCCGTCCGGGATCCACACCGACGGCACGTCGAGGACGCCGCGGGCGACGGCCTGGGCGGTCGCCTCGTCCAGCGCTCGGGTGATCGCGTCGCGCTCCAGCGCCTGCAGCACGGCCCGCGGGTGCATCTCGCACGCCGATGCGGCGATCAGCACCACGTCGGTGTCGCCGAGGTCGGCGCCGCCGGCGTAGGCCTGGCGGAACGCCGCCAGCGAGAACGCGACCGCGCGGCCGATCTGCTTGGCGAAGGTGGCGGCGCGCAGCGCCAGCTCGCTGTCGAACTCCGGCGGCCAGCGCACGCCCTGAAGGGTGCGCTCCGCGGCGGTGCGCTCGATCGCGGCGCGCGCGATGCCGGCCTCCTCGGCGCAGCGGAAGCCGTCGCTCCACCCGCGTGGCGAGCGGATCGGGACCCACTCCGCGGCGAACGGCAGCAGCCCGATGACCCGCTCGGCGGCGAGGTAGGCCTCCGGCGAGCCGAAGTCGAAGTAGAAGGCCGCCCGCTCGGACGGCGCCTCGGAGGCGCCGCCGTGCTGGGTGACCTCGACGCCCATGGTCTAAGTCCGGCTCAGCCGTGGATGAGCCAGCCGTCGGCGGCGCGGGCGGCTTCCATGACGCCTTCCGACAGGGTCGGGTGGCCGTGGATGATGCGGGCGACCTCGGGGTAGCCGCCCTCGAGGAGCTTGACGTTGACGAGCTCCTGGATGAGCTCGGTGGCGCGGGTGCCGACGATGTGGCCGCCGAGCATCTCGCCGTAGGTCTTGTCGCCGACGATCTTGATCACCCCGGTGCGATCGCCGTAGACGGTGCCGGCGCCGACCGCCCCGTACTGGATCTTGCCGACCGTGACGTCGTGACCGGCGTCGCGGGCCTGCTGCTCGGTCAACCCGAAGGAGCCGACGTTGGGGGTGCAGAACGTCGCGCGGGGGATGTCGATGTAGCTGATCGGATGGGTGGTGTGGCCGGCGGCGTCCTCGACGGCGATGATCCCCTCGTCCGACGCCTTGTGGGCCAGCGCCGGCCCGGGAACGAGATCGCCGATCGCATACACCTTGGCCTTGGAGGTGCGCAGCGCGCCGTCGACCTTGATCAGCCCCTGGTCGGTCAGCTCGATCCCCGCCGCCTCCAGGCCGAGGGCGTCGATGTCGGGGCCGCGGCCGGCGGCGATGACCACCCAGTCGGCCTCCTGGCCCGCGTAGAAGGTGTTGACCTTGACCTCGATGCCCTGCTTCTTGAAGCCCCGCGCGGCGGCCTTGGAGATGTCGGCGTCCTCGGACGGCAACACGCGCTCCAGGCCCTCATACAACGTGACCTGGGTGCCCAGGCGCTGGTAGGCCGAGGCGATCTCGGTCCCCGACGCCCCCGCGCCGATGACGATCATCGACGCCGGCAACTCCGACAGCGCCCACGCCTCCTCGGTCCCGATCACCTTGCCACCGAACGACAACCCCGGCACCGGCCGCTTCACGCTGCCCGTGGCCAGGATCACGGCCTTGCCGGCCCGATAGACGGTGTCGCCGACCTTGACGCCACCGTCGGGGGTCAGCGACGCCTCACCGGAGATGACCTCGATCTCGTTCTTCTTGAACAACCCCGACACGCCGCCGGTCAACGTCGAGACGACCTTCGCCCGCCGCTCGCCGACCGCGGCGAAGTCGACCGTCGGCGCCGCCCCGTTGAGCACGATCCCGAACTCGCCCGCGTCACGCACCTCAGACAGGATGTCGGCGCTGCGCAACACCGCCTTGGCCGGGATGCACGCATAGTTCAAACACCGCCCGCCGACCACGTCGTCACGCTCGATCACCGCCGTCGTCATCCCGAGCTGAGCTGCCCGGACCGCCGCGACGTAGCCGCCGGGACCCGAGCCGATGACGATGCAATCGAACGTGTCGGCCATGGCCCGCAATGTAGCGGACAGGTGGTGGCGCCCTACCTGTGGTCGACGGGTGTCTGGAGCCGCGCGAGCACGCGCACCAACTTCCAGAACAGCCAGCCCGTCGGGACGATCAGGGCGAAGCAGATCAGCAGGTCCAGCAGCGACGACGCGCGCAGCAGGAACAGAAAGCCGATGACGACCGCGATCGCCAGCAGCACCTGGAACGCGAGCACTGCGCCGTAGCGCTTGGTCCACATGCCGTAGGCCGCGCCGAGCACCAGCACGCAGTAGACGATCAGCTGGGCCGGCTGCCCGCTCTGGCCGGCGAGCAGGAGCACGATGTTGGTCAGCCCGAGCGCGACGGCGACGACCGTCGCGATCACCAGCGGCAGCGGACGCTCGTCGGGGCCGATCGGCTCCAGCCCCGCGCGGATCTCCTCGTTGCGCTCCGCCGAGCTCTGGCGCGGCGGCCGCTCGGGGCTAGACGGTCGCGCCACGGACGTCCTCGGAGTGGGGCTCGGGCAGCGCGACGGCGTCGATCCGGGCGCGCAGGGCGCGCGCCGCCGCCTCGGGGTCGGCCGCCTCGGCGATGGCGCGCACGATCGCGACGCGGGTGGCCCCGGCGTCCAGAGCGGCGCCGACCGTCGCCGCGTCGAGGCCGCCGATGGCGAAGAACGGGATCGCGGCGTGGGCGGCCGCGTAGGCGACCAGGTCGAGCCCGACGGCCGCGCGTCCCGGCTTGGTCGGCGTCGCGTGGACCGGTCCGACGCCGAGGTAGTCCGCGCCCGCGCCCGCCTCGACCTGGGCCGGGGAGTGCGTCGACCGGCCGATCAGGCGGTCGGGGCCCGCCAGCTCGCGGGCGCGCGCCACGGGCAGGTCGTCCTGGCCGACGTGCGCGCCGTCGGCGCCCGCGGCGGCCGCGAGGTCGGGCCGGTCGTTGAGGACGAACAGCGCGCCCGCGGCGGCGCAGGCCTCGCGGGCGACCGCGGCGGCGGCGAGCACCGTCGCGTCGTCGGCGCCCTTCATCCGCAGCTGGAACAGGTCGACGCCGCCGCGCAGGGCGGGCACCAGCACGTCCGCCAGCGGCCGGCCGCCGGGCGCGGCGTCGCAGATGAGGTACAGGCGCGCCCGAGCCAGTCGCGCGCGTCGCTCCGAGAGATCCATCTCGCCTCAGTGTGGCAGTCCGGAGCGCGGGTGAGAGCGGTACCCTCGGGACGCGTGACGACCCAGCTTCCGCACGCGGACGTCGCCGTCGTGGGTGGCGGCGTGATCGGCCTGGCGGCCGCGTGGCGCGCGCGACAGCGCGGGCTCGAGGTCGTCGTGCTCGATCGCGGAGACCTCGGCGCCGGCACGTCGCGGGCCGCGGCCGGGATGCTCGCGCCCGTCGGCGAGGCCGATGCGCAGGAGCGCGGCCTGCTCGCCTGCAACCTCGAGAGCGCGCGGCGCTGGCCGGCCTTCGCGCAGGAGCTCGCCGACGTCACCGGCGTCGACGTCGGCTACCGCGCCTGCGGCACCCTGCTGCTCGCCCGCGACCGCGACGAGGCCGAGCACGTCGAGCGCGAGCGCGCGCTGCGCGAGCGCCTCGGGCTCCGTGTCGAGCGGCTGCTCGGCTCGCAGGCGCGGCGGCGCGAGAGCGCGCTGGCGCCGACGCTGCGCCTCGCGCTCGCGCTGCCCGACGACCACGCGGTCGAGCCGGTGCGCGTGGTCGCCGCGCTGATCGAGGCCTGCACCCGCGCCGGCGTCCACCTCCATCCGCAGACGCCGGTGGACGATCTGAGCGCCCTCGACGCCGACCGCGTCGTGATCGCCGCGGGCGCCTGGTCGGGCCGGCTGGGCGCCGGCGTGCCCGTCCGTCCGGTCAAGGGCCAGGCCCTGCGCCTCCGCGATCCCGCGGGGCCGGGCCTCTGCGAGCACGTGCTGCGCTTCGAAGGCGGCTACCTCGTCCCGCGCGGCGACGGCCGCTACTACCTCGGCGCGACGATGGAGGAGCGCGGCTTCGACACCGCCGTCACCGCGCTGGGCGTCTACGAGCTGCTGCGCGAGGCCGCCGAGCTGCTGCCCGGCGTGCTCGAGCTGGAGCTCGACGAGGCCTTCGCCGGGCTGCGCCCCGGCACGCCCGACAACGCGCCGATCGTCGGCACCGACCCGCGCGACGAGCGCGTCGTCTGGGCCACGGGGCACTTCCGCAACGGCATCCTGCTGTGCCCGGTCACCGCCGACCTCGTCGCCGACGAGCTCACCGGCGCCCGCCCCGAGCACGCGTTCCGGCCGGAGCGCTTCATGAACGACAGCACCGACACCACCGCCACGGAGAGCGCGCGAGCATGATCATCATCAACGGCGAGCCGTCCGATCTCGCACCCGGGGCGACGCTCAGCGAGCTGCTGGACCACCTCGGCGCGCCTGACCGCGGCGTGGCCGTCGCAGTCGACGCGGAGGTCGTGCCGCGCGGCGCCTGGGGCACGTTCGCGCTCGCCGACGGCGCCCGGGTGGAAGTCCTGACCGCCGTCCAGGGAGGATGAGCACCATGCGCATCGCCGGCCAGCAGTTCGAGTCACGCCTGATCCTCGGCACGGGAGGCTTCCCGCGCCTCGAGACGCTCGCCGCGGCGATCCGCGCGTCGGGGACCGAGATGGTGACCGTCGCGCTGCGCCGGATCGATCCGGCGGCGCGAGGATCGCTCGTGGACGTCCTCGACGAGTGCCGCGTGCGCCTGCTCCCGAACACCGCGGGGTGCTACACCGCCCGCGACGCGGTGCTGACGGCGCGGCTCGCCCGCGATGCGTTCGAGACCGACTGGGTCAAGCTGGAGGTCATCGGCGACGAGCGCACGCTGCTGCCTGACGCGGTGGAGCTGGTGCTCGCCGCCGAGCAGCTCGTCGACGACGGCTTCGTGGTGCTGCCCTACACGACCGACGATCCCGTGCTCGCCCGCCGCCTGGAGGACGTCGGCTGCGCGGCGATCATGCCGCTCGGCTCGCCCATCGGCTCCGGCATGGGGATCAACAACACCTACAACCTGCGGCTCATCCGCGAGCAGACCGCGCTGCCGGTGATCCTCGACGCGGGCGTCGGCACGGCGTCCGACGCGGCGCTCGCGCTCGAGCTGGGCTGCGACGCGGTCCTGTGCGCCAGCGCGATCTCGCGCGCGGAGGACCCCGTCGCGATGGCGCGCGCGATCCGCCTCGCGGTGGAGGCGGGCCTGCTGGCCCGCAGCGCCGGCCGCATCCCGCAGCGGCTGCACGCCACGGCGAGCACCGCCGAGGCCGGCGCCGCCGAGTTCGTCCATCCCTCCGACCCTGCGCGTCCCGTGCCGTGATCGACGAGCTCGTCGACGGCTTCCAGTCGGCGCTCGTCGGCCGCGACCGCTCCGCGTTCGCCGCCGTGTGCGCGCTGGACGTCCATTACGAGGATCCGCTCACCGGTCCGGCGCTGCGCGGCTGCGACGCGCTGGGCGACCACGCCGCGCGGCTGTGGGTCGCGGCACCCGACGCCAAGATCGAGCGGGCGGGGGAGCGGCTGAGCGACGGGCGCTTCCTCGCGGCGCCGGTCCGCCTGACCGGCACGCACACCGGCGAGCTGCCGGGCATGCCGCCGACCCGCCGGGCGTTCAGCGTGCACGCCGTCCTCTATTGCGAGCTGGACCCGCCGCGCGAGCGCCTGTGGCGCGTCCGCGCCTTCCTCGACCTCTACGACGCCTCCGTGCAGCTCGGCGTCCTGCCGGCCCACGGCGGCGTGGGCGAGCGGGCCCTCATGCTGCTGCGCGGCTTCGGCCTGCGTGCGCGGTCGTGACCGCCCGGCGCGACCTGTACGACACGATCGGCGCCGGCTACGCCACCGGCCGGCGCACCGACCCACGGATCGCCGAGGCCATCGCGGAGGCGCTCGGCGACGCCGAGACGGTGCTGAACGTCGGCGCGGGAACGGGCTCCTACGAGCCGCCGGACCGCGACGTCACGGCCGTCGAGCCCAGCGCCGTGATGCGCGCGCAGCGCCCGGCCGGCGCCGCACCGTGCGTCGCGGCCTACGCCGAGGCGCTGCCGTTCGACGACAGCGCGTTCGACGTCGCGATGGCCGTGCTGTCGGACCACCACTGGCGCGACAACGCGGCCGGCCTCCGCGAGCTGCGGCGGGTCGCCCGGCGCGTGGTGTTGTTCCAGTGGGACAACGTCGGCGTCGACCGCTTCTGGCTCGTGCGCGACTACGTGCCCGAGTTCGTCGCCTACGCGGACGGCCCGTCGCTGGCCGACCGCGCCCGCCTCCTGGCGCCCGACGCGCGGATCGACCCCGTGCCGATCCCGTGGGACTGCGTCGACGGGTTCTTCCACGCCCATTGGCGCCGTCCCGAGGCCTACCTGCGCGAGGACGTGCGACGCGTGACGTCGGTCTGGTCGCAGGTCGGTCGGGCCGTCGAGGCGCGCGCGGTGGCGGCGCTCGGCGACGACCTGGCCTCGGGCGCGTGGCAGGAGCGCAACGCGGAGCTGCTGCACCTCGAGGCCTCCGATCAGGGCGCGCGGCTCGTGGTGGCGGAGACGCCGTGAGCGCCGCGCGCGCCGAGGCCGCGACGCGGGGATCCGCCGGACCCCGCTCGGGCGGGCTGTACGGGGCGGTCCTCGTCCTGGCCGTGATCACGGCGCTGACCAAGGGCGACCACGACCACACCGACGTCGCCGTCGTGCTCGGCGGCGTGCTCGTGACGACGATCGTGTTCTGGATCGTCCACGTCTACGCCGACACGCTCGCCGCGCGCGTCGCCGAGCCCGGCCGCCGCTGGCGCGACCTCGCCGTGGAGCACGGCCGCCACGACATCACGATCGTCGAGGCGGCGATCCCGCCCGGGCTGCCGCTCCTGCTGGGCACGCTCGGCGTGCTGTCACGGTCGGTGGCGATCTGGGGCGCGATCGCCATCGGCCTGCTCGACCTCTTCGCCTGGGGCGTGCTGCTCGGCCGCGCGCTGGCCTACGGGGTGTCGCGCACGATCGCGATCGGGCTCCTCAACGTCGCCCTGGGTGGCGTGATGGTGGGACTGAAGGTGCTCGTGCACTGAGGCCGTGCCGGGCCTCAGTGCAGGACGACGCAGCCGCGCTCGCGCAGCGCGGCCGCGGCCGGCGGCAGATCCGGGAAGAACGGCGTCCAGCGGAGGTCGAGCTTGTCCAGCGCGGGCAGCGAGGCCAGCGCTTCGGGCAGCGCCCGCAGCGGGTTGGCGCGGAGGTCGAGCGTGCGGAGGCGCTCGAGGCGGCCGAGGGACGCGGGAAGCTCGGTCAGGGCGTTGTCGCGCAGGTCGAGCACCCGCAGCTCCCGGAGGTCGCCGGCGGCGTCCGGAAGGGCCGTCAGGCCGTTGCCGCGGGCGTGCAGCTCGCGCAGCGCGCCCAGGCGGCCGATGGTCGCCGGCAGCGACCCAATCGCATTGCCTTGGATCCGGAGCTCGACGAGCGCCCCCAGCTCCCCGATCCACTCCGGCAGCGCCGTCAGCCGGTTGGCGTCGATGCCCAGGTACCGCAGCGCCGTCAGCGCGCGCACGCCCTCGGGCACCGCCTCCAGCCGGTTCTCGCCGAGGTAGAGGATCTCCAGCGCGCCGAGCCGTCCGACCTCGTCGGGCACGGTGGCGAGCCGGTTGTGCGCCACGTCGAGCGTGTGCAGGCGCGTGAGCGCGCCGACGGCGGCGGGCAGCTCCGCCAGCTCCATGGATGCCGCGACGAGCCGCAGCAGGTCGGTCCGCTCCCACGTGTCCTGCGGGATCGCCCGCGCGTCGCGGAGGTCCAGCGCGGCGCCGTCGCTCACTTCGCGACGACGTCGATGGTGCCGTCCATCCCCGGATGCAGCGTGCACTCGTACTTCACGGTCCCGGCCGTCGCCGGCGTCCACTCGAAGGTGGCGCCCTTGCCGAACGTCTTTGACGCGAAGTCCGCGCCGCTGTCGGCCTTGACGTCGTGCGGGATGGACTCGTCGTTGTGCCAGACGATCTTCTGGCCGACGCGCACCTGCACCCGGTCGGGATGGAACTTCAGCGACTTCATCCCGATCGGCTCGCCCGGCTTCAGCGCCTGGGCGGAGCCGCCACCGCCGTCGTCACTGCCGCAGCCGGCGGCGAGGGTGACGAGCGCGATCGCGACGGTGAGGACGGGCAGACGGCGGCGCATGCCCCCGAGCCTACGAGGTGCGTACCTCGACGATCACCGGCGCGTGGTCGGAGAGCCCGTCGCTGCGCAGCGTCCGCGGCGCCACTCCGGCCCGCAGCCCGCCCCGTACGAAGAAGCGGTCGATGCCGTGGCCGCCGATGTCGTTGAAGCCCGCGACGGCCGGGTCGGCGACGTTGGCGTCGCCCCCCAGGAGCGCGGGCGCGTCACCCGCCCAGCGGGCGACGGTCTCGCCCGCCTGCGTCATGTCGGCCCGCGCCAGCGGCTTGGGGTTGGCCTGCGCGTGCACGTTGGCGATCCACGTGCCGTCGCCGAGGCGCACCGCGTGCGCGAAGCGCCGCTCGGGCCGGACGCGCAGCCGCCGGGTGCGGTGCTCGGCGATCCCGGCGCCGCGCACGAGGATCGCGTTGGCCCCGCCGCCGTTGGACTTGACGAGGTCGGGGCGCCGCTCGGCGATGAAGCGGCGGACCGGCAGCAGCGCGTTGCGCGACGTCAGCACGGTGCGCTGCTCGGCGCTCGCGGCGCGGGCCAGCGGCTCGGGCCACCACGGCGGGACCTCCTGCAGCAGCGCGACGTCCCACGGCCAGCTGGAGATCATGTCCGTGAACTCGTCCAACAACGAGTGCTTGATCTCCGGAACCGCTCGGCCGTGGAAGAGGTTCCAGGTCAGGACGTGCATCGGCGCCTATGATGCCCCGCTCGCCATGAGACATCTCCTGACCGGCCTGGAACTCACCCCGGACGACCTGCACGCGATCCTCGATCGCGCCGCGGCGCTGAAGCTGGCGCCGCTCAGCTCGCGCGTGCTCGAGGGTCGGTCGGTCGCGCTGATCTTCCAGAAGCCGAGCACGCGGACGCGCGTCAGCTTCGAGGCGGGCATCGCCGAGCTGGGCGGCCATCCGATGGTCCTGCGTCCCGGCGACATGCAGCTCGGCCGCGGCGAGTCGCTGCGCGACACCGCGCGCGTGCTCGGGCGCCACGTGGCCGCGGTCGGCGTGCGCACCCACGCCGACGCCGAGCTCGAAGGCCTCGCCGCCGAGGACCAGCTGCCGGTGTTCAACATGCTCACCCAGGGCCACCACCCGTGCCAGGTCCTCGCCGACCTGCTCACGCTGCGCGAGGCGTTCGGGTCGCTCGAGGGGCTGAAGCTCGCCTACGTCGGCGACGGCAACAACATGGCCAACTCGCTCGTCGGCATGGGCGCGATCGCCGGCCTGGAGGTCGTCGTCAGCACGCCGCCGGAGTTCGCGCTCGACGGTGTCGCGTCGATCACCGATCCGCGCGAGGCGGTGGCCGGGGCCAACGCGATCTACACCGACGTGTGGGTCTCGATGGGCGACGAGGACACCGCCGACGCGCGGCGTGCGGCGCTACGGCCCTACCGGATCGACGACGAGCTGCTGGACGCCGCGGGCGGGCGGGGCGACGTCATCGCGCTGCACTGCCTGCCCGCGCACCCCGGCGAGGAGATCACCGAGTCGGTGCTCTACGGCCATCGTCAGCACATCTGGGACCAGGCGGAGAACCGCCGCCACGCCCAGAAGGCGATGCTCGAGTGGCTGCTGGCCGGGTGACGCCGCGGCCGGGCCGCGCACGCGACACGGAAGCGGGCCGGCACCGGTGGGTCAGGTGCCCGGCGCCGGCCCGCTGGTCCGTGTTGCTGGACCCGTGTGTGGGGGTGCTGCACACCCGTCAACGCGGGCGCGGAGCGGAACTTGCGGTCGCGCTGAGCGGATAGGGTCGCGGCCAGGAACGACCGAGCTCGAAGGGATCACCCATGCCGCAGCCCAAGAAGCCGGGCACGTCGCCCGCCTCCCGCAAGCCCGCCGCATCGCGCAAGCCCGCGGCGGCGAAGAAGCCGGCCGCGGCGAAGAAGCCCGCGGCCGCGAGGAAGCCGGCGGCGAAGAAGGCGACGACGGCGAGCGCCCCGCGCGCCACGCCCGCGCCCGCCAAGCCGGCCGCGGTTCCGAGCTCGCCCGACGAGCTCGTCGCCCACCTCGGCGCGCTGCGCGAGCGGCTGATCAGCTCGGTCATGCTCACGACCGAGCGCCTCCAGGACGCGGTCGACGACGCCGTTCGCCGCGGCCGCCTGACGCGCCGCGACGCCGAGGAGCTCCTCACGACGCTGGTCACCGCGGGGCGCGCCCAGTCCGAGGCCCTGCTGGCCGACGTCGAGCAGCTCCTCGGCCGCGGCAACGGGGTGCGCGCCCGCGCCGCCGGCTCCGGCGACGCCGTCCTGCGCACCGTCGATCGTGCCCGCCGCCGCGTCGGCGTCGGCGCGTTCCCGATCCTCGGCTACGACGACCTGACCGCCGCGCAGGTCGTCCGGCGCCTCGCCGACCTCACGCCCGCCCAGCTGCGCAAGGTCCGCGACCACGAGCGGCAGGGCGCCAACCGCAAGTCGGTCCTGGCCGCGATCGAGCGCAAGCTGGCGTGAGTGGCTACGCCAGCAGCGCGCGATGCAGCGCGTCGGTGCCCAGCGCCTGGGCCCGGCCGAGCGCGCGGAGGTAGTCGGCGCTGCGCAGCAGCGGGTCGGCGGCCGTCAGCCAGGGCGCCGACGGCCACGTGAGCCCGGTTGCGCCGGCCATGCGGCGGGCGTAGCGCTCGCGCAGCGCGGGGTGCGGGCCGGCGTCGAGGAGATCGAGGTCGTGCAGCAGCGCGGCGGCTCGGTGGCGGGCGCGGAGCGTGGCCATGGTCGCGCGGTGGCCGGCGAGCGCGCCGTCGGGGTCGGCGAGCCCGTCGGTCGCGTGCGCCTCGAAGGCGAACGCGAGCGCCTCGCTGTCGGCGCGGTCGAGCAGGTGGCGGTCCTCGAACGGGGCGGTGGGGTCGCGCGCGGTGAGGTGGACGGCGTGGCCGGCCTCGTGGAAGAGCGCCTCCAGATCGTGCAGGCCGCCGCGTGGCGCGACGACGAGGTGGACGTCGTCGGGCACGTGGATCGCGGCGCAGAACGCGCGCGCCGACTTGCCGGCGCGGACTGCGCCGTCGATCGCGAAGCGCTCCGGCAGGCCCAGGTGCTGCAGGGTGGTCCGCAGCTGCGCGACGGGGTCGGCGGGCAGCAGCGGGTCGGCCCACGCGGCGCGGTGCAGGCGTGGCAGGTCGAAGCGCGCGGCGGCGCCGTGCTCTTCGAGCGCGGGCGCGTCGGTGGCGCGCAGCAGCGCCTCGGCCTCGGCGGCCAGCGCACCGAGGTCGAGGTCCTGCAGCGCCGAGAACATCGCGCGCGCCGACGGCCAGCCCAGGGTGCGGGCCTCGGCGCGCACGCGCTCCAGCCCTTCGGCCGCGGGCGCGCTCAGGCGCCGCGTGACGACGTCCAGCCGCTGCGCCTCGAGGGCGATGCGGGCGCTCAGGGCGGCGTCGGCGTTCGCGAGCTGCGCCGTCAGGTCGGCGAGCCCCTCGTCGGCCTCGGCGCGCGCCCGGTCGGCGTCGACGGCGGCGGTCGCGGCGCCCAGCCGCGCCTCGACGGCGAAGCGCAGCAGGCGGCGCAGCGGCTGCGTCGGATCCGGGTCGGCCGCGGCGGCGTCGCGCAGCGCGTCGATGGCTCGGTCGTCGAACAGCCCGGGGGCGTGGCGAGCGTGGAGCGCGGCGGGATCCCAGGCGCCGTCCAGGCCGGCGAAGCGCCGGTGGTGGGCGCGGTTGAGGTCGGTGGCGAACGCCTGCGCCCGCGCCCGGTAGGCGTCGAGATCCATGCCGGTGCCATCCTAGGTGCGTGACCCCCGACGCACCGACTCCCACCACGCCCCGCCCGCCGCGCCCCGAGCGCGGGCAGGAGCTCGAGCTCCACATCGACTCGCTGGCCTTCGGCGGCGCCGGCGTCGCCCGCTTCGGCCCGGACACCCACGGGTGGGTCGTGTTCGTCCGCGACGCGCTGCCGGGCGACACCGTCCGCGCGGTCGTGACCAAGCGCAAGCGCCACTACGGCGAGGCGCGCCTCGTCGAGGTCGTCACGCCGTCGCCTGACCGCGTGGAGCCCAAGGCCGACCATCCGGGCGCGCCGTGGCAGGTGCTCCCGTACGAGCGCCAGCTCGAGATCAAGGCCGAGCAGGTCGAGGACGCGCTGCGCCGTCTCGGCCACCTCGACGGCTTCGAGATGCTGCCGATCGTGCCCGCCGTCGAGCAGTGGCGCTACCGCAACAAGCTGGAGTTCTCGTTCGGCACCGATGAGACGGACCCCGCCCGCCCGCTGATCTGCGGCTTCCACGCCCCCGGGTCCTGGGAGGACATCGTGCACGTGGAGGACTGCCTGCTGCAGTCCGAGCGGGGCAACCGCGCCCGGCGCGAGGTGCTCGAGTGGGCCCGTTCGCAGAACCTCACGGCCTATGACCGCCGCTCGCAGCTCGGCGCGCTGCGCAACCTCGTCGTCCGCGAGGGCCGGCGCACCGGCGAGGTGCAGGTGCGCCTGGTCGTCAGCGACGGCGTCGAGCTCGACGTGCACTCGCTCAACGCCGCGGTCGAGTCCGACAGCCTGCTGATCACCAGCATCGAGACGGCCGGCGAGACGACCATGGGCGGCGACACCGAGCTGGTCTCGGGCTCGCCGACGATCGCCGAGGAGCTCGGCGGCCTGCGCTTCGCCCTGTCGTCGCAGGCGTTCTTCCAGACGAACACCGAGATGGCCGAGAAGCTCTACGCGGTCGCCGCCGAGACCGCGGGCCTGCAGGGCTGGGAGCGCGTCTACGACCTCTTCTGCGGCATCGGCACCATCGGCCTGTCGCTCGCGTCGAAGTCCGGCGAGGTGTGGGGCCTGGAGATGGTCGAGGAGGCGATCTCCGACGCCATCAACAACGCCAAGGCCAATGAGATCTCCAACGTGCGGTTCTTCGCCGGCGACGTTCGCCTGGCGCTGCGCGAGCTCGTCGAGAAGGCCGGACGGCCGGACGTCGTGGTCGTCGACCCGCCGCGCGCGGGGCTCTCCCAGAAGGTCGTCCGCCGGATCCTCGAGGCCTCGCCCAAGCGCATCGTCTACGTCTCCTGCAACCCGACGACCCTCGCGCCCAACGCCGCCCAGATGGTCGAGGCGGGCTACGTGCTGAAGAGCGTCCGGCCGGTCGACATGTTCCCCCAGACGCCGCACATCGAGTGCGTGGCGCTGCTGGAGCGCGGGCCGCAGGCCAACCAGCTGGCGGCCGGCGAAGCGCCCTCGGAGGGCTAGATCGAGCACCCGAGTCGGGCGACGTCCGCGCCGTGCGTCGGCTACGGGGCAGCGGGCGGGCTGATGCCGAAGTCGGCCGTGTCCGACTCGGACGGCAACGGCTCGCGCACGAGCGTCGCCCGCAGCTCGGTCGTCCACGTCGCCGCCGACGACGCCAGCGCCGCCACGTCCGCGCGATCCAACTCATTGACGCCCGAGGCTGTGATCTCGACGATCTGAGCCGGCCAGCCCACGTCGTCAGTGCCGGCGGATACGTCGGCGATCACCTTCGTCGCGACGGTCTTGGCCTCCTCGATGCCGACGTCGCGGAAGTCACCGAAGCCGAGCGTCCGCAGCGAGTGCTCGGCGAGCTGTCGCGCGAACGGCGAGCCGATCATCTCGACGTTCGTGCGGTCGTCCACGAAGGTGGAACGCACGGTGGGCTTGAGCCCGTTGAGCGAGAGCATGAGCGCCTTGCCGGCCCGTGCCGACCACCACGCGGCGAGGACGTGAAGCTCCACGGCGTCTGAGTCCGGGATCTTCGCCAAGGCGGATCGAAGGCCACCCTCCAGCCCGTCCTGAATCGTCGGTCGACTCTGTGTCGATGCCGTGTCCTGCTCGTCGACCAACTGGACGCCGAAGCGCTGCTGCGCGTCCTCGTAGCCCGCCCAGCCCCACGCGATTCCGCGCACGTGCAACAGCTTGGTGGCATGGGTTCTGCGAACCACTTGGTTGTTGCGAGGGGGACTTGCGCGCCTCACGACCAGGTCATCGGCCGCCAAGATGGCACCTTCGTCGCAGCGCAGGCCGATGACCAGCGTCACCTCTGCTTGGGCCTGCGGAAGATGGTCCGCTCCTCGTATTCGGGCCAGCGGTCGTAGACGTATTCGACCAACTCGGCGAACGTCATCCCAGCGACGCGGTGCTTGATGCCGTAGAGGTCCTGCGCAGCGGCGGCGTGCGCGTAATCGAGCGTGCCCACCAGCGCCTCGGCGGTGAGCAGTCCCTTGGGCGAAGCCTTGACACTTGACCAGTTCTGCCCCGAGACCGGTTCGCGGCGGGCCAGGCCCTGCTCGACGAGCTCGTCGAGATCGGCGTAGATGTCCTTGGACATCGGCCCGTAGTTATAGGCGACGAAGTCGTAGAGCTCCTCGGACGCTAGGCCGCCGCCGGCTTCCTTCCAGAGCAGGAACATGCTCTTCTGCACGCGGACGGGGTCCAAGCCATCCGGGGCGCCTCGGTATGCGAGCAGGAGAAGAAGCCAGTCGCGCCTAGTCATCGAGCAAATCGGGGAATCTTTGGCGCACCATCGCACAAGACTCGCAGGATCGTCAGACGGGTTGCGAAACAGCCCGAACGATAGACGTGTCGCCCGCCGCGCTGGGCTAATACCCGAGCGTCTTGTACGAGATCCGCTCGCAGTGGCGGATCGTGTAGCCCTTGCGGCCCTTGTGCGAGACGTAGGCGATGTCGTTGCCGGAGCCGCAGTCGATGACGCCACGGCCGAAGTGGGCGTGGATCGTGTCGTTGCCCGCGCCGGCGCGGATGACGTTGCGGCCGTGGCTCGCGTAGATGAACTCGTTGCCGGCGCCGCCGTTGAGGTGGTCGACCTGCGTCTCGTTCTGGCCGGAGGGCTTGTAGTCGCCCCAGATGACGTCATGACCGTCGCGGCCCCAGATCGTGTCCGAGCCGTGGCCGCCGAGCAGCTCGTCGTTGCGTGCGGTCCCGTGCATCTGAGCGCTCTGGTCCTGCTTGTGCATCTTCAGCACGCCGTCGATCTCCGGCCATCCGGCGTGGCTGGTCTTGGCCGCGGCGACGCCGGTGAGCGCGGCGGTGGCGAGGATCGGGAGACAGAAGATGGGCAGCAGACGCGTCATGGAGCGGGTCCCTCCCGTGGGATCGGAAGCGCGGGAAGCTAGCGGTACCGGGCCGTCAGGGGCCTGACGGCGAGGAGGTCTGGGCACCTTCGAGGCAGGATCGCCACGCCGTCAGCGGTCCTTGCGCAGCCAATCGGCGAGCTGCTCGGTCGCCGACCCGACCGCGTCGCCGGCGTCCTTGAACACTGTGCGGAAGCGGTCGGCGTAGTGCGCGGCGGCGTCGCCGGCCTCCTCGCGCATGCCGGCCTCGTCGCCGCGCCGGACGTACTCGCCGTCCACGATCCGGTCGTAGTCGCCCGACCGGACCCAGGCCATCAGCTCCCGGGCGCGGCGGACCGGCATGGGGTGCGTGACGTTGAGGTCGATCAGCATCCGCGACAGGCGGTCGAGGCCCGGGCCGGCGCTGTCATAGTCCTGGGCCTGGGCCATGAACTGGTCGAGGTCGAGGTCCTCGGCGGCATTGCCGGCGGCGACGATCATGAGCGTCCGGCAGACGACCTCGGGGTCCCGCGTCACCAGCGCCGCGGCGCGATCGCACGACAGCTCCGCTGCCCGCGCCCACTCCAGCAGCGCGGTGCGGACGGCCATCAGCGGCAGGCCGGCGACGACCGGCAGCCGGACCGAGTTGCCCATCCGCAGCAGGATGTTCAGCGCCGTGAAGTAGAGGACGTGGTCGGCGAGCACGTGCGCCGCCTCGTGGGCCAGGACGGCACGGCGCTCCTGGACGCCCAGCAGCCGCACGAGCTCGGAGTTGACCACCACGATCGGCCGGCCCGCGCCGATCGTCTGCGCGTTGGCCACCGGGATCTGCGTGATGTACAGCTCGCAGACCTCGTCGAGGTCCAGCGTGCGGGAGACCTGGTTGTGCAGGTTCCACGTCTCGGGCAGCTGCGCCGGGCCGAGCCGGACCGACGCGCCGAGATAGGCCGCGCGCAGCGCTCGCTCGTAGCCCAGCTCGATGAGCTTGCGCACGACCTGGTCCAGCCCGGGGATCGAGGCGAGCGCCGCCGTGGCCGCGCGATCGGCGGGATGCTCGAACGCGCGCGCCGAGATCCCCTTGAGCTGGTAGCCGTCGACTGGAAGCGTCATGCGACGATCCTGTCATGCGCATCGCCGTGCTGTGCGACGTACACGGAAACCTCACCGCTCTGGACGCCGTTCTGGACGAATTGGCCCACGAAGGGTTCGACCTGATCGTCTCCGGCGGCGACGTCGCGGCGGGACCGCAGCCGCGCGAGTGCCTGGAGCGGCTGGCCGCCCTGGGCGACCGCATCCGCTGGGTGATGGGCAACGCCGACCGCGAGGTCGTCTCCGCGTTCGACGGGGCGCTGGCCGAGGATCCGGACGATCCCGCGTCGCGCTCGGCGCACTTCGCGGCGCGCCGGGTGCACCGCGCGCACCGCGACCTGCTCGCCTCCTTCGCGCCGACCGTCTCGGCCGGCGGCGTGCTCGTCTGCCACGGCACGCCGGCCTCCGACACGGCGATCGTCACGCCGCGCACCGATCCCGACCGGCTGGCCGAGGCGGTGCGCGACGTGCGGGAGCCGACCGTCGTCGGCGGGCATGTGCACCTGCAGTTCCTGCAGCGCTCCGGCACGGTGCAGTGGGTCAACGCCGGGAGCGTCGGCATGCCCTACGAGGGCGCGCCGGGGGCCTACTGGCTGGCGCTCACCAGCGAGGCGCCCGACCTGCGCCGCACCGCCTACGACGTCGGCGCCGCCGAGGCGGCGATCCGCGCCACGGGCTACCCCGACGCCGACGACGTGGTCGCCGCCATCGCCGGCGCCGTCTCCAGGGAGGAGGCGCTCGACGCCTTCTCACCGCTCTGAGCCCGGCTCTCGGCCCGCGTCAGCGCGAGCACGAGCGCCACGCCGGCCAGCGACAGCGCGCCGCAGCCGAGCGCCACGGTCTCGAACGCGCCGCCGGTGACGTCCGCGGCCGCGCCGCGCCCGCCGTCGACCTCCGACAGGAACGCGCTGCCCAGCGTCGCCACGCCGAGCGCGAAGCCCAGCATGTTGATGGTGTTGAACAGGCCGCTGGCCTCGTGCGCCTGGTCGGCCGGCACGTCGGAGATCGCGCGGGTGATCACCTGGCTGTAGCCGGCGCCGAAGCCCGCCCCGGCGAGCAGCAGGAGGGGCAGCGCCTCGGCGTCGCTCCAGGCCCGGCCGCTGCCGGTGAGCAGGCCGAGGCCGACGTAGCCGGCGGCCGCGAGGGCGAGGCCCAGCGGCGCGAGCCGGCGCCCGAGCGGCGGCGCGAGCATCGGCACGCCCAGGCTCGTGATCGCGAACCCGACGGCGTACGGCGCGAACGTCAGGCCGGCGCGCAGCGGGCTGTCGGCCAGGCCCTGCTGGAGGTACAGCGTGAAGGTGAACAGGAAGCCGCCGTAGGCGATCATCACCGCGGTCGTGCTCGCCATGCCGAGCCCGAAGCGCGGGCGGGCCAAGAGGCCGAAGTCCACCACCGGCGCGCCGCCGCGGGCGCGGGTGCGCCGCAGGTGCGTTGCGAGCATCAGCGCGGTCGGCACGGCGGCGGCCAGGCAGGCCCACGTCCACCACGCCCAGTCGACCTCGTGGCCGAAGACGAGCGGGACCATGACCAAGATGATGACGTCGGTCATGAGCGCGACGCCGATCCAGTCCATGGCGCGCCCGCGGGGCAGGCGCGTGACGGGGAGCAGGCGCGGGCCGACCGCCAGGAGCGCGACGCCGACCGGCACGTTGATGAGGAACACGGGACGCCACGAGGCACCGAGCAGGTCGGCGTCGACGAGCGCGCCGCCGAGCACCTGCCCGACGACCACGCCGGCCGAGACGACGGTCGCGAGCAACGCCATGGCCTTCATCCGGGCCGCGCCCTCGTACTGCAGCTGGATGACGGTCATGACCTGCGGGCCCATCGCGGCGGCGGCGACGCCCTGGCCGATGCGCGCGGCGATGAGGACCTCGGTCGACCACGCGAGGCCGGCGAGCAGGGAGGTGGCGGTGAACCCGCCGAGGCCGGCCAGGAAGAGGCGGCGGTGGCCGTGGTCGTCGCCGAGCCGCGCGCCGGTGATGAGCAGGGCGGCGTAGGCGAGCGCGTAGCCGGAGATGACGAGCTGCAGCGCAGCGCCGGAGACGCCGATGTCGCGCTGGATCGCGGGACCGGCGACGTTGACGATCGCGGTGTCGAGGCTGGCCATGAACGTCCCGGCGAGCAGGACGGCCAGCGCCACGGGGCTTGGGGTTCGGACGGAGGAGGTCATGGACCCCACGGTGCCGCTCGGGCGGCGCGACGGCGATTCCCTCGCAGGTAATGAGGCCAGGGCCGTCACAGGTTCGTTGCAGCTTCGTCGCGGGCCTGGCCCCGTTGCGGGTTTGCGGAGGCCCGGGGTCGCGGTTGGGTAGGTTGCCGTCCATGCGTGCCGTCACCATCCGCGACGGCGAGATCGTCGTCGCGGAGCACCCCGACCCGCGGCCGGGCGCGGGCGAGGTCCTCGTCCGCGTTCGGGCCGCCGGGCTCAACGGAGCCGACCAGCTGCAGAAGCGCGGGCTCTACCCGCCGCCGCCCGGCGCAGGCATCCCCGCCGACATCCCCGGTCTGGAGCTGGCCGGCGAGGTCGCCGAGGTCGGCCCGCGCGTCACGCGCTTCCAGCCCGGTGACCGCGTGATGGCGATCGTCGCGGGCGCGGGCCAGGCCGAGCTCGCCACCGTCCACGAGCGCCAGCTGATGCCGGTCCCCGACGCGCTGGACTGGCCGGCCGCGGGCGGCTTCCCCGAGGTCTTCACCACCGCCTACGACGCGCTCTTCGGCCAGGGCGACCTGCGCTCCGGCGACCGCCTGCTCGTCCACGGCGCGGCCGGCGGCGTCGGCACCGCCGGCGTGCAGCTCGGCGCCGCCGTCGGCGCCCGCGTCACCGCGACGGTGCGCACCCCCGGCTGCCGCGACGCGGTGGGCCAGCTCGGAGCCCAGTCGGTGATCGACTGCGAGGGCTTCGCCGAGCACGGGCCGTTCGACGTCATCCTCGAGCTCGTGGGCGCGCCGAACCTCGGCGAGAACGTCAAGGCCCTCGACACGCGCGGGACGATCGTGGTCATCGGGATCGGCGCGGGCGCCAAGGCCGAGCTGAACCTCGGCGCGCTCATGCACAAGCGCGGTCGCATCAGCTCGTCGGCGCTGCGCAGCCGCCCGCTGGAGGAGAAGGCGGTGCTCGCCCGCGAGCTCGAGCGCCACGTCCTGCCCATGATCGAGGCCGGCCGCGTGCGCGTCCCGATCGCCGAGACCTTCAGCCTTGAGAACGCCGCCAGCGCCTATGCGTCGTTCGCGGCCGGTGGCAAGGTCGGCAAGATCGTCCTGACGATGGAGTGAATCGCGTGAACGCCGTCGAGCGCCTGTGGCGCGCCCTGCGCCGAGAGGACTGGGAGGCCGCCGAGGCCCAGCTGTACGAGAACGCCGTCATCCGCTGGCCGCACACCGGCGAGCGCTTCGACCGCGCGATCGACTACGTCACCGCCTACCGGCTCCACGGCACCCGCACGCGGGTCGACGTGCGGCGGGTGCTCAGCGAGGGCCATTACGTCGGCCTCTGGGTCGTCGTCGACGACGGCGAGGGGACCTGGCACGGCGCCGGGCTGTACGAGCTGCAGGAGGCGCGCATCCACCACGCCACCGAGATCTGGACCCGCGAGGGCGTCGAGCGCCCGATCGGGCTGGGGACCTAGGCCGAGGTCGTGGCCGACTCGCCCGTGAGCTCGGCCAGGAGGGCGTCGAGCTGGGCCAGCGCGACCACCGACGCGCCCTGGGGCGCTCGCTCCTTCTGCCGAGGCAACACCCTGTCGACCGGCACGACGACCACCACGCGCGCCACGTGGCCTTCCTGGATCAGGCGCTCAGCACGGGCCCACACCCGGTCGACCGCACTCGCGGTCGGCGTCCGGCGCCAGTCGCGGGCCTCGACCCGGACGCGCGTTCCGCCGCGGAGCTCCAGGATCCAGGCCTGGGGCGGACGCTCGTCCGGCGCGCCGCCGGCGCCGCCGACGGCCTGCCCCACGATGGCCCGGAAGCGCTGGCGCGCGGTCGTCGCGACCACGTCGGCGAGCTCGACGAAGCGATCGGTCACGTCCCGCGCGCCGGCCTCGAGGAACACCGGCCGGAAGTGGCGCACGGTGTCGGGACCGGCGAAGACGACGACCGGGACCTCCGGATGCGACTCGCGGAGCTCCCCGATCAGCTCCATGCCGGCGTGGACGTTGCGCCGGCCGCCCTCGATGCGCATCGCATCGGTGATCACGAGCGTCCGCCCGGGCGCCTCGGCGACGAGGTCCAGGCCGTCGCTCGTCGACACGGCGGTCAGCACGTCGAAGCGCCGGCTCAGCAGGCGCTGAGCAGTCTGCTGCCCCGGGGGCGCGCCGTCAACGCGGAGCTCAGGTCGCCGACTCGCGGCTCGCCAGCCGCACGAGCGCCGGCAGGCGATCCAGGTTGACCAGGAAGTACGCGGCGGTCAGCAGCGGCAGGACCGGGACCGCCTGGTCGAGCCAGACCTTGAGCACGATCGCGACGACGGTCGCCAGCCACAGCGCCACGGCCGTGGCGCGCGGACGCAGCCCGAAGCGCCGGGCGTAGACCAGGAACACGCCGGCGAAGACCGCGTCGGAGATGCCGAGCCGGCCGGCCGGCAGGCCGGTGCCCCAGTCGGGCATCTCCAGCGACAGCGGGTCGCCCGGCTGCGTCTGCCCGGCGTTGGCCAGCAGCTCGCTCGGCCCACCGGCGAAGGTCGACACGAGGTCGATGACCGACACGAACACCGGCAGCGCCAGCGCCAGCGAGGGCGCCAGCAGCCCGGCCGCGAAGATCGCCCCGAACGCCGCGTAGGCGATGGCCTCGACCGGCGTGGCCGCCGCGCCCACGTCGGCGACGTTCAGGGCGGCCACGAGCAGGAACGCGCCGAGCGTGGTCAGCCAGAGCAGCGGCGCGACGTCGGAGACCGGCACGATCGCCGCCACGCAGATGAAGATCGCCGCCGCGCCGGCCGTGCACGCGACGACGATCGACAGATCGACGGGCGTGATGGTCGGCAGCTCGGGCGCGGCCAGGACGTAGGCCTGCGCCAGCGCGACGAGGGCTAGTACGGCGGCAGGTCCGCGTACCACTCGCCCAGGACCCGGAACGCGGACCAGAACTCCCGCTTGGCGGACTCCTCGTCCAGCGCGTCGTCGATGTTCGGCGTGACGATCGCGTCGATGGAGGGCGTCAGCTGCTGACGCACGCCGGGGAGGTACTCCACGGGCTTGGCCAGCGGGACGTCGAGGTCGTTGAGCGCGCTCAGCGCGTCGTCGCCCATCACCACGATCACCTTGGGCTGGACGATGGCCAGCTCCTCGATCACGCGGGCGACGCATTCCGGGTCAGCCAGCGACGGGTCGCCGACCGGGCACTTGACGCACAGCGTGCCGTACACGGCGAGCGGGTCGACCTGCAGGCGCTTGAGCGCCTTCATCGGCGCCGTTCCCGAGCGGCCGTAGAACGCGACGCCCTCCTCGACCTCCGAGGGCATCGGCGCGTGCTTGAGCAAGAAGACGTCGGCCTGGGGGTGGCCCGAGCCGAGCACCGGCATGATGCCGCCGCGCGGACAGGACTGGCAGCCCTGGAGCTCCCGGGTCAGGCTGTTGAGCTCGCGGATGGCTCGCTCGAGGTACTTCTCGCGGATCTCGTCGTCGGTCGCCGGCATGGACGATCCGAGATTCGACGGTCCCGGACGTGGCCCCTGCGGCTGCATCAGCCCTTGCGCGTTGCGGGCGCGACCCGGACGTCGTTGCCGGTCGTCCGCCGCATCAGCTCTTCCGGGTCGCGCGTCTCACGCGACGGTCCCGGCGGGCCCGTCGGGCGGCCCGCGGCGTGGCCCGCGTCTCGAGGAACTTCAGCGCCTGCACGTAGAGCAGCGTGCCGGACTTGGTGGTGATCTCCGCGTGGCGCAGCGACTCGAGGAACTCCTGCGGACCGTCGAAGTCGTGCATGCGGATGCGCACCGACCCGAGGCCGGCGGCGACGTGCGAGTCCGAGCCCGCGCCGCGGACGATCTGGTACTTGGCGGCGAACCGCTCGGCCTCCTCGTTGAAGGAGCCGATCGCGACGCGCGGGTTGTACACCTCGATCGCGTCGACGTCGTCGAGGATCTTCAGCAGGTGCTCGTAGTCGGGCACCGCGTGCATGCGGTCGAACGGATGCGGGACGTAGACCAGTCCGCCCTGGCGCTTGATCTCGGCGACGGTCTCCTCCAGCGTGAGCCCGCGCGGGATCTTCTCCTGGAGGAACAGGCCGATGACCTCGCCCTGCGTGGCGGACTTGACCTCTTCGCCGATGATGATCTTCACGCCGAACTCGGCGGCCTTCTGGGCGGCCTCGAACGCGCCCGAGACCTCGTTGTGGTCGGTCACCGCGATCGCCCCGAGACCCTGCTCGCGCGCGGTGGCCAGCAGATGCTCGACTGGCGTGGCGCAGTCGCCGCTGTGGTCGGTGTGCATGTGCAGGTCGACGTCGATCAGCTTGCGTGTGCGCAGGCGCTCCCACAGCTCCGGGTCGCCCGTGGGGTCGTGGCGCCGCGCGACGGTCTGAACGTAGGAGGCCTCGACCTCGTCGGCCAGCGTCGACCACGCGCGCGCGGGCGGCGCGGCGTCGCGCAGGCGGCGGCGCAGGTCGCGGTCGCCGACCAGGCGGCGCAGCTGGGCGCCGAGGACCTCGACGTCGGCGGGCTCGAACAGCAGCCCGTGCTCCTCGACGAGGTCCTCGTAGACCGGCAGGCGCGAGACGACGGGGATCGCCCCGGCCGCGGTGGCGCGCAGCACGAGCGCGGGGGCGGGCAGCGTGCCGCCCGAGGCGGCCACGAGGATGTCGGCGCTCGCGAGCGCCTCGTCCTCGCCGCCGGTGGTGAAGCGCACGCGCTCGCGCAGCTCGCTGCGCATCGGCGTGGTGGACGACGGGCCCTGCGCGCTGACGACCGTCGCCTCCCACGGCACCGAGAGGTCCAGACGGCGCAGCGCGCGCAGGAACAGCCGCAGCGCCTGGCGCTCCTCGGCGTCGACGAACAGCAGGCGCACGGGGTCGTCCGCGGCGCGCGGCGCGGGCGCGGGCGCCTCGGCGCCGGGCGCCGCGAGGGCGTACTCCGCGGGGAAGAAGCGCCGCATCAGCTCGGCGGTGGCAGGGTAGGCGGCGTGGCGCGCGTCGAGGCGGCCGAAGACCAGCGTCACCAGCTTGCGCGCGACCTGCGTGGCGACGACGCGCTCGGCGGGGGCGTGGAACGTCCCGACGTTCAGCGCCCGCGAGTGGCGCAGCGCGACCGAGGCGACCGACGGCGCGAACGGCTCGTGGACGTGGCAGATGTCCAGCGCGGTGGAGAGCAGCAGCTCCTCGACCGTGCGGGCGACGTCGATCGGCACCGCCGGGCGCCCCCGGCTCGAGCCCGTCGCGGCCACGCCGGGGAGCACCTCGCCGACCGCCAGGACCCGGATCTCGCCGGGTGCGCCGAGGACGTCGCCGGCGCGGATCGCCTTGCGCGACGCCCGCACCGCGGCCTCGTCGCGCGAGGGCGCGACGATCACGACGCGGTGACCGCGCTGCGCGAGCTCCTCGCTCAGCCTTCCGACGTACGTGTTGACCTCGTGCCGGTCCTCCCATGGATACGGGGAGACCTGGGCGATCGCCAGGGGGTCCACGCCAGTCAGCATAGGCGACGAAGCGGGGTGGCTAGGGGTGCCGTAGGCGGCCAGCGAGGCCGAGGCCCACGACGGCCGGCCGTCGCCGCCGGAGGTGGGTCCCCAGTCGCGATAGCGACACAGTCTCCTAGCGGCGCAGCGTGACGATGGCGGCCTTGATCGGGTCCGCGTACGGCGTGGCCAGGATCGCCTCCGCGGTGGGCGCGCAGGCGAGCGCCAGGAAGGTCAGGACGTCGAACGGCGCGGCCATGGGCAGGAAGCCCATCGGGACGGCATGGGACGTGACCTGTGCGAGGAACGGCGGGCCCCACGTGAGGGCGTCCTCGAAGAAGCGCTGCACGTCGGCGAGCCGCTCCACGCCGAGCGACGACAGCGACTGGGCGAGGAGGGGGAGGTTGCCGAGATCGTCGCCCCATGGCGCACCGAACCCCGCGTCGACCGCGATCCGGACCCACCGGTCGGCCAGCCCGGTCTCGCGCACGAAGGCGTCGAGCGACAGGACGTCCAGCTCCGCGGAGAGATCGCCTCGCTGCACCTCCTCGGTGTAGGTGGCGTCCAGCTCGTCGGCCGCCTGCTTGACCGCCGCGAACTGGTCGTCGGCCACCTCGAGCAACGCGCTCAGGCGATACAGCCGACGGCGCAGCTCCTCGGGCAGCTGGGCGGTGTTCTTGTAGCGCAGCCGGTGGTCGACGGCCGCCCAAGCGTGCTGCATGACGGTCCGCACCTGGATCTCGGCGACGTGCTCGGCGAAGCGCTGGTTCTCCAGTAGCGCGAGGCGGTCGGGCGAGAAGCGCACCACGTAGTGGTCCGAGCGGTACCCGAACCGGTCCGGGTCGCTGGCCCCGCTCTGCCGTCGAGAGTGGTCCCAGTCGACGGCGAAGTGCTGCTCGATCAGCGCGCCGATCTGCTCGACGTCGGCGGGGAAGTACGCGATGACGCGGATCCCGGCGAGGTCCGTGATCTCGCGCAGCGGATCGGCGTACTTCTCGTTCTTGCGCCGGATCTTGTCCACGAAGCTCTCGACCGACTTCGTGCGCGGCTCGATCTGGGCGTAGTCGATCCTGGCGGCGGCGAGCTGGTCGCGCATGAGCCGTGCGAACTCCGCGCAGAACTGCTCGTGGTCCGGCCGGACCCGCCGGAACTCGTGGCCCCACTCCTCCGGTGTGCGTGCGCCGGTCACCACGCAGGACCATAGACCGAAAACGCAGACGGCCCGCGCGATGGCGGGCCGTCTGGCAGGGCTCGGTGTGCGCCGGGCGCTACGCCTTGGCGGCGCGGGCGCGCGCGCGGGCGGCGCGGGGCTTGGCCGCCGCGCTCTTGGTGGCCGACTTGGCGGCCGCGCCCTTGGGTGCGGTCAGCGCCTTGCCCGTGTGGTGCTTGGCGATGAACTTCTCGGTCGCGTCGCGCGCCTCGTCGTCGGGACGCTGCGTGTGCGGCGACTTCATGAGGTACGAGCTCGGGCCGTCGAGCTGGCCGCCGACGCCGTTGTTGAGGGCGAGCTTCGCGAGGCGCACGGCGTCGATGACGATGCCGGCCGAGTTCGGCGAGTCCCAGACCTCGAGCTTGAGCTCGGCGGTCAGCGGCACGCCGCCGAAGGCCTCGCCCTCGAGGCGGATGTGCGCCCACTTGCGGTCGGTGAGCCACGGCACGTAGTCCGAGGGGCCGACGTGGACGTCGTCGGCGGGGATGTCCAGGCCGGCGATCGAGGTCACGGCGTTGGTCTTGGAGATCTTCTTGGACTCGAGGCGCTCGCGCTCGAGCATGTTGAAGAAGTCCATGTTGCCGCCGACGTTCAGCTGCGACGTGCGCTTGAGCTTGACGCCGCGCTCGTGGAACAGGCGGGCCAGCACGCGGTGCGTGATCGTGGCGCCGACCTGGGACTTGATGTCGTCGCCGATGACCGGCAGGCCGGCCTTCTTGAAGCGCTTGTCCCAGTAGTCCTCGCGGGCGATGAACACCGGGATGCAGTTCACGAAGCCGCAGCCGGCCTCGATGATCTGCTCGACGTACCACTTGGTCGCCTGCTCGGAGCCGACCGGCAGGTAGGAGACGACGATGTCGGTGTGCGTCTCCTTGAGGATCGACACGATGTCGGCGGTCTCGCCCGGCGCCTTGGTGATCCTCTGCGACAGGTACTTGCCGAGGCCGTCGTGCGTCATGCCCCGGTAGACCGGGACGTCGAGCTTCTTGGGGACCTTGCTCGTGAACTTGATCGTGTCGTTCGGGGCGGCCCAGATCGCCTGGGCGAGGTCCTTGCCGACCTTCGTCTTGTTGATGTCGAAGGCACACGTGAACTCGATGTCGCGCGGGTGGTAGCCGCCGAGGTCGTTGTGCATGAGACCGGGGATGGTCTCGTTGTGCTCGTCGTCGGCGTAGTGGTAGACGCCCTGCACGAGGGAGTTGGCGCAGTTGCCGACGCCGATGATCGCCACGCGGACCTTGTCGCGCTGGTAGCGCGCGGATCCGTTGGTGGCGGGGCCGGTCTTGACGGCGGTGACGCCGTTGGTGCCGATGGTGCTCAAGGGGTATTGCCTTTCTCGAAGTCCGACGTCAACCACCCCGCGAGCGGGTTGTGGTTACAGGAATCGGTGCGACGCGCCCGGGTGCTAGGCCGCTGCGGCTGGCTCGGTCAGAGCCTTGCGCACGTGGAAGATCCGCTGCAGGACGGTGATCGTGCTCAGTCCCGCGAGGACGTACACGGCGGGGGCGAGCAGCTCGAAGTCTGCCAGACCGGCGCCCTTCGCGAACAGCAGGCCGATGCTGAGGATCACGACCCGCACCGCGCGGGTGGCGATCCCGACCTTGCACTCCACGCCGAGGGCCTCGGCGCGGGCGCGGGTGTAGCTCACCATCAGCGACGCGAGGACCGCCACGACGCAGGCCGCGACGGCGAACTGCATGTCCCGCGAGGCGAAGTACGCGGCGACCGCCGTGAGCACGACGCCCTCCTCGATGCGATCCAGCGTCGAGTCCAGGAACGCCCCGAACGGCGAGCCCTTGCCCGACATCCGCGAGTACCGGCCGTCGAGGGTGTCGCAGACCGAGCCGACGATGAAGGTCAGACCGGCGAGGAAGAACAGGCGCTCGGCCACGAGGACGGCGGCGACGACGCAGAGGATGAAGCCGGTCAGCGAGATCGCGTTGGGCGTCAGGCGCGACTCGATGAGCCGGTTGCGGACCAGCTCACGGCGCTCGGTCGCTGCCAGCGGACGGCGGCCGCTGCGCGGGGAAGGTGACGAGGACATGTGGTGGGGAACTTACGCGGTCGCTTTGGCCGGCGAGAAGGCCCATGCTTCGGGGCGCTTCTGCGCGAGCCACCGCGCAGCGTAGAAGCTCAGGCCGGCGGTCGCGGCGCCGAGGAACGCGTCGAGCAGCCAGTGGTTGCCCGTGGCCACGACGACCCAGCACATGATCAGCGGGTAGACGGCCCAGAAGATGCGTGCCGGGCGCCATTTGACCATCTGCGCCAGCGACCAGCCGATCAGCAGCGCATTGCAGCAGTGCATCGAGGGCACGGCCGCGTACGGGTTGAAGAGGGCGTTGACCTTGACGTCGTTGTGGTCGACGCCGGTGAAGTCCGAGACCGCGTCCTGGAAGCCGAGCTCGGGGAAGAACCGCGGCGGCGCGGTGGGGTAGAGCAGGTAGCCGACCAGGGCGATGGCCATCCCGACGATGAACATGTTCCGCACGAAGTAGAAGCGCTCGTTGTGGAACAGGTACATGTAGATCAGCGCGGCCAGGCAGATCGTGGTCTGGGCGTTGATGTAGATCCAGCTTGCGCCGTCGAGCGCGAAGGACCAGCCGCCCGACCACGTCTGCACCGTCGGCTCGATGAACAGCCCCGTCGCCTGCTCGATGCTGATCAGGTGGCGCGCGTTCTGGAAGGCCGTGGTCGCACCCTGCGGGTCGTCGATCGCCCCGCGGGTCAGGCGGTACGCGTAGTAGGCGCTGGCGAACAGGAGGACCTGACGAAGCACGTCGAGCGGACCGTGCGGGAAGACCCTGCCCATGAGTCGTGTGAGACCGACCGGCATGGAACACTCGATCCTAGCGCTCGGTCCGGGGGCCGCGGAAGGGGGGTTGCCCACACCTAACAGGGCCTAACCGCGTGAGGCGCCTCCCGCGCGACCACGCTCACCGAACGCCTGCTTGGCGGTCACGCCGTACATCGAGGGCCCGTCGCCCGCACCCGCGAGAGGGCGAAGTCCGTGGCGATCCGGACGCGCCCGGGCGCCGTGATGGTCAGCGCGGTCCAGTCGCCGGCGGGCGCGACGCAGCCCTTCCCGCGGGCGATCCGCCAGTACGGCGTGAAGCGCACGCGCACGAGGATCCGGCCGGCGCGGGGGACGTCGAGGTCGACCGTGTCGCTGTCCATCGCGACGACGCGCGCGCCGGCGCCGCTGGCCAGCGGCGTGGCCCGGGCGACCTCGAAGATCCGCCAGTGCGCGTCGTGCCAGACCGCGCGCAGATAGGACGGCTGCTTGCGCACGAGCGCCGCCTCGGCGGCCGCCGAGTAGTCGATCGGCGCGTCGGCCAGCGCCACGTAGCGCACCGCGTTCTCGTCGAGCCAGCGGCGATAGCGCGCCGGCGTCAGCGGCGGCGCGCCGTCGTAGAAGAGCGCGTTGACCTTGCGGTCGAGCTGGCGCTCCCAGCCCCGCGCAAGCGGAATCCGGGCCCACCCACCCGCCACCCGCGCCGACTCCCAGTGGTTGTCGGTGAACGGGATCTCCACGCGGAACGGATCGCCGGGCCGCGTGGTCAGGAAGCGCAGCATCCCGTCGTAGTACGAGGCGTGCACGGAGCGGTCGCCCGCTGCGCGCACGACGTCGTCGGCGGGCGAGGAGAGCTGCCAGTACAGGAGCGGCAGCACGAGGACCAGCAGCGTGCGGCGCCGGTCGGGCCACAGCGCCAGGGCGGCCAGCGGCCCGGCGAAGAGGGCGCCAAGGCGCACCGCGTTGCCGCCCATCGGCGAGCTGATCGCCGCGCTGACGATCAGCAGGAGCGCGTAGAGCCCGACGCCGAGGCGCAGCGTGCGCTGCTCGGCGGGCAGCAGCGCGAGCACCAGCAGCGTCGCCGCGAGGCTCGGCCAGAACGCCGACGCCGTGAACGGGAAGTCGCCGCCCTCGGGGAAGAGGACGGTGAGCGCGACGGCGGGCGCGAGCGTCGCGGCGCACTGCAGCGCGGCGGTCGCCCAGCGGCGGTGCGTGATCCCCCAGGCCGCGAAGCCGAGCGCGAGGAACGCGGCGGCGACGGGGCTGGCCAGCGCGGTCGCGACACCCGCCGGCGCGCACCACCACGGCCGGCCGCGCGCCAGCGCGAGCACGGCGACCAGGGCGCACGCCAGCCCGAGGGCGAACGTCAGCCGGCCGGTGACCAGCGAGACGGCCGTCGCCGTGGCGAACCACAGCGCGGCGGGGCGGCCGCGCTCGCCGGCGACCAGCAGCGCCAGCCGCTCGAACGCCCAGGCGGCCGCGACCGCGGCCAGCGCGCCGACCAGGCGGGGCCCGAGGACTGCCGCCAGCGGCGGGAAGAGGATCGAGTAGGCCGGGACGTGATGGCCGCCGTACCAGCCGTTGTCCCAGATCGTCGGGCCCGCGTGCTCGAACAGCCACGTCCGGTACGTCTGCGCCGCGAGGTCGGCGCTCGGCGGATCGACGACGAGATACAGCGCCGCGAGCAGCGCGGCCACAGACCAGGCGGGGAGGCGACCCAAGGTCGCCGCAGCGTATTGGCCTGGAGGGCGCGCCTAAGAGCTGAAGTCCGCCGTGACGGCGTTGCCGGCCTCGTCGCCCATCGCGCCGTGGACGCGGCCGACGCCGACGCGCCGCAGCGCGCCGTTGAGCAGCACGGCCCGGTGGTGGGCCGACTGCATCCAGAGGCCGACGACGACCTTCGCGGTGGCGCCCGAGCCGGCCGGGGCCCAGGCCAGCGTCTCGCCGTACTGGCGGCGCTTGCCGGCGCGCTTGAGGCGCGTGGTGAACGTCGAGCCGTCGAACGAGCTGTGGCTCAGCACGTCGTGCCGGAGCATCTCGGACGAGTGCTGGCGGGCGACCCGCGCCAGCGGCGTGGTGAGCGCCACGGTCCGAAGATGATGCGCCCGGCGGACGCGGTTGACCTCGCGGACGATCGCGGTCTCGGCCTTCGTCTGGGCGACGTGGGCATAGACGGGCGGTGGCGGGGGCGTGGCTGCGGGCATGGCTCGGTCTCCGGGTCCGGGGGTGCGGATCGCGGAACGGGCAGTCCTTGCCCGTCGTTCTCCAGGGCCACCGTGATGGCTCTGCTTCGGCCGGGAGACGTTGACGGACATCCCCGGCCACCTGTCCGCTGACCCTATCCACACCAGACGGTCGACGCCAGGTCGGGATCCTGCACCCCTGCAAGCCGGCGACCGTGCACGAGGCGCAAGTACCGTAGGCGGCCGATGCGAATCCTCTGTGTGGGAGAGGCGCTCGTGGACCTGACCTGCGAGCGTCCCGTGGCCTCGATCGCCGAGGCCGGTGCCTTCGTGCCGCATGTCGGCGGTTCGGCCGCCGTCGTGGCGGTCACCGCCGCGCGCCGCGGGGCGGACGTCGCGCTGGCCGGCGGCGCGGGCGACGACGCCTGGGGGCGCTGGCTGCGCGACCGGCTGCAGGGCGAGGGCGTCGGCCTCGACCACTTCGGCAGCGACGGCGGCCGCGCCACGCCCGTCGCCTTCGTCACGGTCGACGCGGGCGGCACGCCGTCCTGCACGGTCTACGGCGAGCGCGCGTCGCTGGGGGCGCTAGGCGCGCGGCTGCTCGCGGCGGTCGATGACGCCGACGCGCTCTTCTTCTCCTCGAGCACGCTCGTCGCCGAGGACGAGCGCGCGATGACCTTGGCGGCCCGCGACCGCGCCCGCGCCGCGGGCAAGCCGGTGGTCCTCGACCCCGACCTGCGGCCCGAGCGCTGGCGCTCGACGTCGGCGGCGGCGGAGGTCGTCGGCGGCAGCGTCGCCGGCGCGTTCCTGGTCAAGGCCAACGCCGACGAGGCGCGCGCGCTCACCGGCGAGCTGGAGGTCGAGGCCGCGGCCGCCTCGCTGCTGGCCGCCGGCGCGCAGCACGTGGTCGTGACGCTCGGGGCCGGCGGCGCGCTCCTGCGCGGCGGTGGCGTGGATCGCACGGTGCGTGGCGTGGCCGCCACGCCCGTCGACACCACCGGCGCCGGCGACGCGGTCACCGGCGTGCTGCTCGCCGCGCTGACGCGCACGGGCTTCTACCCCGCGGCCCTGGCCGCGATGCTGCCCGACGCGGTGGCCGAGGCGGCACGCGCGACCGAGCGCTACGGGTCGCTGGCGGAGTGAGCGCGGACCTCGCCACCGTGCCACGGACGGCGTGGCGGGCGCCGGGGCGCGCGCGGGTCGCCCGGCTGCGCGACCGCCTGCGCGACGTCTACGGCGTGCCGTGCGCGCCGCCCCACGAGGACCCGCTGGCCGAGCTGGTGCTGACCGTCCTCTCGCAGTCGACCAACGATCGCAACCGCGACGTCGCCTTCCTGCGCCTGCGCGACCGCTTCGACACCTGGGACGCGGTGCGCGACGCGCCGGTGCCCGAGGTCGAGGAGGCGATCCGCCCGGGCGGGATCTCCAAGGTCAAGTCGCAGCGCATCCACGACATCCTCGTGGCGATCGAGGCGGCCAATTCGGCCGGCGGCCTCGATCTGGGGTGGATGCGCGACGCGCCCGTCTCCGAGTCGCGGGACTTCCTGTGCGCGCTGCCCGGGGTGGGACGCAAGACCGCCGCGTGCGTCCTGCTGTTCTCCTACGGGTTGCGCGACGTCCCGGTCGACACGCACGTCTCGCGCGTGGGCATGCGGCTGCACGTGCTGCGCCCGGGCGCGCCGTTCGAGGAGCTGCACGACGCGATGCTGGCCCTCACGCCGTCCGGCGCCGAGCTCGAGCTCCACGTCAACCTGCTGCGCCACGGCCGCCGCACCTGCCACGCGCAGCGCCCCGCCTGCCCGTCCTGCATCCTGAGGAGATCATGTCCCTCGAGCCACCTGTTCCAGCCACGGTGACCGGCCCGGCGCCCGGCGGTGCCGCGACGGAGCCGCGCGTCGCCCTGGCCACCTGCCGGCTCTTCCCGGACGGCGACGCCGACGACGTCGCCCTGCCGGCCGCGCTCGGCGGTGCCGAGTTCGTGGTCTGGGACGACCCGCGCGCCGACTGGGAGCCCTATGACCTCGTCGTCGTGCGGTCCACTTGGGACTACCAGTTGCGCCGCGACGAGTTCCTGGCGTGGGCCGGCCGCCTCGGTCCGAAGCTCGTCAACTCCTCCGAGCTGCTCGCCTGGAACACCGACAAGCGCTATCTGCGCCAGCTCGCCGCCGCCGGGCTGCCCGTCGTGCCGACCGCGCTGGTCGAGCCCGGCGAGGCGTTCGTCGCGCCGGTGGGCGAGTACGTCGTCAAGCCCACCGTCTCGGCCGGGTCACGCGACACCGCGCGGTTCACCGAGGCGCCCGGCGACGCCGTCCGCGCCGCGGCGCTCGTGCAGGGCATCCACGCCTCGGGCCGGACCGCGATGGTCCAGCCCTACGTCGCCTCGGTCGACACCCGCGGCGAGACCGCGATGCTGCTGTTCGACGGCCGCTTCTCGCACGCGATCCACAAGGGCGCGCTGCTGAGCCCCGGCCAGGAGCCGACCCAGGAGTTCTTCGCGCCCGAGACGATCGAGGCGCGTACCGCCACCGCGGCGGAGCGTGAGGTCGCCGACCGCGTCGTCGGCTGGGTCTCGCAGCACTTCGGCGCGGCGCCGGCCTACGCGCGCGTCGATCTGGTCGAGGACGCCGGCGGCGAGCCGATCGTCCTGGAGCTCGAGCTCACCGAGCCGTCGCTCTTCTTCGCCTACGCGCCCGAGGGTCCGGCGCGCTTCGCCGACGCGGTGCGCCGGCGGCTGCCCGGGCGCTGACGGCCCGCGGCCCGTATTCGTGTCCAGATCCGGGCGCCCGCGCATCGACTACCGCGCAAGATCTTCTACACTGTCGCTGAGATTTTCACCGCAGCACCTGAGCAGACACGAACGGGAGACCACACCACATGGGCAAGACCATCGGCATCGACCTCGGCACGACGAACTCGTGCATGGCCGTCCTCGAGGGCGGCGAGCCGACCGTCATCGAGAACGCCGAGGGCGGTCGCACCACCCCTTCAGTCGTCGCCTTCGCGCAGAGCGGCGAGCGCCTCGTCGGCACCGTCGCCAAGCGGCAGGCCGTGACGAACCCGCAGAACACCGTCTTCTCCGTCAAGCGCTTCATGGGCCGCAAGGAGGCCGAGGTGCGCGAGGAGGAGTCGATCGTCCCGTACAAGGTCGTCTCCGGCCCCAACGGCGACGCGCGCATCGACGCCGGCGGCAAGCAGTTCAGCCCGCCGGAGATCAGCGCCATGATCCTGGCCAAGCTGAAGGCCGACGCCGAGGCCTACCTCGGTGAGACGGTCGACGGCGCGGTCATCACCGTGCCCGCCTACTTCAACGACGATCAGCGCCAGGCCACCAAGGACGCCGGCAAGATCGCCGGGCTGGACGTCAAGCGCATCATCAACGAGCCGACCGCGGCGTCGCTCGCCTACGGCCTCGACAAGGACACCGACCAGAAGATCCTGGTGTTCGACCTCGGCGGCGGCACGTTCGACGTGTCCGTGCTCGAGATCGGCGACGGCGTGTTCGAGGTCAAGTCCACCGCCGGCGACAACCACCTCGGCGGCGACAACTGGGACAAGGCCGTCGTCGACTGGCTCGCCAGCGAGTTCAAGCGCGACCAGGCGATCGACCTGACGCAGGACCCGATGGCCCTCCAGCGCCTCTACGAGGCCGCCGAGAAGGCCAAGATCGAGCTGTCCACGGCGCAGGAGTCGCAGATCAACCTGCCCTTCATCACCGCCGACCAGTCCGGCCCCAAGCACCTCGACGTGCGCATCACCCGCGCGAAGTTCAACGAGCTGACCGCCGACCTGCTCGACCGCGTGGTCGCGCCGGTCCGCCAAGCGCTGGACGACGCGAAGGCCAAGGGCGTCGCCAAGGTCGACCACGTCGTCCTCGTCGGCGGCATGACGCGCATGCCGGCCGTCCAGGAGAAGGTCAAGGACCTCACGGGCTCCGAGCCGCACCGCGGCGTCAACCCGGACGAGATCGTCGCCGTCGGCGCGGCCATCCAGGCCGGCGTCCTGGGCGGCGACGTCAAGGACGTCCTGCTGCTCGACGTCACCCCGCTCACCCTCGGCATCGAGACCAAGGGCGGCGTGATGACCAAGCTCATCGAGCGCAACACCACCATCCCGACCCGCAAGGGCGAGGTCTTCTCGACGGCCGAGGACAACCAGCCGTCGGTCGAGATCCACGTCCTGCAGGGCGAGCGCGAGATGGCGACCTACAACAAGTCGCTGGGCAAGTTCCAGCTGACGGGGATCCCGCCGGCCCCGCGCGGCATCCCGCAGATCGAGGTCACGTTCGACATCGACGCCAACGGCATCCTCGCCGTGTCCGCGAAGGACCTGGGCACCGGCAAGGAGCAGAAGATCGAGATCAAGGCCGGCTCCGGGCTCAGCGACGCCGAGATCAAGTCGATGGTCGGCGACGCCGAGGCGCACGCCGAGGACGACCGGAAGGCCCGTGAGCTCGCCGAGGCGCGCAACAACGCCGAGAACGCGGCCTACCAGGCCGAGCGCCAGCTCAAGGACCTCGCCGACCAGGTCGATCCCGAGTCCAAGACCGAGATCGAGGCCAACATCAAGGCCGTCCGCGACGTGCTGACCAGCGAGGACCCGGACGAGATCAACGCCAAGGCCGAGGCGCTGCAGACCGCCTTCCACAAGGTCTCCGAGGCCATGTACGAGAAGGCCCAGCAGCAGCAGGCCGCGGCCGCCGCGGACGCGTCCGGCGCGGCCGACGGGTCGACCAACGGCGACGCCGCCTCGTCCTCCGCCGAGGAGGACGTCGTGGACGCCGAGGTCGTGGACGAGGGCAAGTAGGTGTCCGAGGAGCGCGACACGACGCTCGACGGGCAGCGCGAGGCGGCGCCGGAGGAGACTCCGGCGCCGGTCGACGCCGCCGTCGAGGAGGTCGACGACACCGAGGAGCGGGCGCAGGACGCCGCGGTCGAGGCTCCCGAGGAGCCGGACTTCAAGGACCTGTACCTGCGCGCGGCGGCCGAGACCGAGAACGTGCGCAAGCGCGCGCGGCGCGACGTCGAAGCCGCACAGGCCCGCGCCGTGGCGCGCCTCGTGCGCGAGATCCTGCCGTCGCTGGACAACCTCGACCGGGCGCTGGCCGCCGCGGAGGCCGAGGAGGCCGACGCCGAGCACGCGGCCAAGGCCGTCGACGGCGAAACAGCAGATGAGCACCACCTGACCAAGGGCATCAGGTTGGTCCAGCAGGAGCTGCTGGCGGCGCTGACGCGCGTCGGCGTCGAGGCGTACTCGCCGCAGGGCGAGGCGTTCGATCCCCACCACCACGAGGCGGTCGCCCAGCAGCCCGTCGAGGGCGCCGCGAGCGGCACCGTCGTGCAGGTCTACCAGCCCGGCTACCGCTACAAGGACGAGGTCCTGCGCGCCGCGAAGGTGGTTGTCGCGGCATGACGCCGCCCGACCCCTACAAGATCCTCGGGGTCGAGAAGAAGGCGTCCGCCGACGAGGTCAAGAAGGCCTACCGCAAGCTCGCGCGCCAGTACCACCCGGACACCAACCCGGGCGACGCCAAGGCCGAGGAGCGCTTCAAGGAGATCCAGGCCGCCTACGACGTCCTCGGCGATCCGGACAAGCGCAAGCAGTTCGACCGCGGCGGCCTGTTCGGCGTGGGCGGCGGGCAGGGCGGCGGCTCCAACGGCCCCAGCGGCGGCTTCACGGCCGCCGACTTCGGTGGCTTCCAGGACATCCTCTCCAACCTCTTCGGAGGCGAGAAGGGCGGCACCGGCACCGGCGCCGGCCGCGGCGGCGCCGCGGGCGGCCCGCGGGCCGAGCGGGGCAAGGACCTGGAGTCGTCGGTCGCGATCACCTTCGAGCAGGCGATGCAGGGCGCCCAGATCCCGCTGAGCGTCGCCACGACGCAGACCTGTCCGACCTGTCGCGGCACCGGCGCCAAGCCGGGCACGTCGCCGAAGGTCTGCCCGAAGTGCCAGGGCCGGGGCATCGAGTCCCAGGGCCAGGGCCTCTTCTCGATCTCGCAGCCGTGCTCGCGGTGCCACGGGTCCGGCGCGATCATCGAGGACCCGTGCCCGACCTGCCAGGGCGCGGGCGCGCAGAAGACCGTCAAGAAGTACAAGGTGAACATCCCCGCGGGGGTGCGCGAGGGCAGCCGCGTGCGGCTGGCGGGCAAGGGCGAGGCCGGCCGTCACGGCGGACCGCCCGGCGACCTGTACGTCCTCACGCACGTCACGCCGTCGGCGATCTTCGAGCGCAAGGGCGACAACCTCGAGGTCGAGGTGCCGCTGACGATCCCGGAGGCCATCCGCGGCGCCGACGTCGAGGTGCCGACGCTCAACGGGCGCAAGAAGCTCCGCGTCGCGCCCGGCACCAAGCACGGCACGATCCAGCGCCTGCGCGGCGAGGGGCCGCCGAAGCTCGGAGGCAAAGGCAAGGGCGATCTCCACTACCGGTTCGTCATCGACGTGCCGGCGACGCTGAGCGCGGAGCAGTCCGAGGCGGTGGAGAAGCTGTCCGAGGTCATGGACGCCGACCCGCGAGCGAGGTTGTTCTCATGAGGCGCACCCGCACGACGACGCGCGTCACGGTCTCCCACGACCGCGGCGTGTTCATGATCTCGGTCGCGGCCGAGCTGGCCGAGATGCACCCGCAGACCCTGCGGATGTACGAGCAGCGCGGGCTCATCGAGCCCAAGCGCTCGCCGAAGGGGACGCGGCTGTACTCGCACGAGGACGTCGACCGGCTGCGGCGCATCCAGGAGATGACCAACGACCTCGGCCTCAACCTCGCCGGCGTCGAGCACGTGCTGCGCCTGGAGCAGGAGCTCGACCGGGCGCGGCGCCGGGTCGACGCGCTGGAGCGGCGCACCGAGGAGCTGCAGGCCGAGATGGACGCGCAGATCGCCGCGGTCAAGCGCGAGATGCGTGGCGGCGAGCTCGTGCCGCTCAAGCACACGCGGTCGATCGTGCCGGCGCGGGACGTCGCGCCGCCGGCGCCGCCGGCCGCGCCGCCGCCCCCGTCGGGTCCGCGGCGGATCCGCATCGAGCGCGAAGACGGCCGCGGGATCTAGGACGCTCGCGGCCTGATCGCCCGGCCGGCGGGGTAGGTTGCAGGCCGTGCGGCCGCTGAACCTGGGGGAGACGCTCGACGCGAGCATCAAGATCGTGCGCGAGCGCTGGCGCACGCTGGCGACCGTGATGGTGGTCGTCGCGCTGCCGATCCAGCTGCTCGACATCCTGATCGTCTCTTCGACGACCGACGTCTACGAGATCGGCACGGGGCTCACGACCGGCAGCGGCTCCAGCAGCACCACCTACAGCGACGAGGGCGCCTACATCGCCGGGCAGCTGGCGATGCAGCTGCTGTCGGTGCTCGGCTACCTGATCGGCACGGTCGCCTGCTACCGCGCGATCGCCGACAGCTACCTCGGCCGGCGCAGCAGCGCCGCCGACTCGCTGCGCTTCGCCGCGCGGCGGCTCGGCGCGACGCTGTGGCTCACCATCCTGCTCGTCGTCGGGCTCGTCTGCGCGTTGTTCGCGCTGGTCGTGCCCGCGATCTGGCTCGCCATCGCGTGGTCGGTCGCGATCCCGGCGCTGCTCGTCGAGGGCCGCGGCGGCGCTGCCGCGCTCAAGCGCTCGTTCGCGCTCGTCAAGGACCGCTGGTGGTCCACGCTGGGCCGGCTCGCCGTGGCCTACATCCTGGTCACGGTCGTCACGGGGATCCTGACGGTCGTGCTGCTGGTGCCGGCCGTCTGGGCGGTCGACAGCACCTCGTTCGGCGCGCTCGTCCTCGAGCACCTGGCGAACTTCGCGGTCTCGCTGGTCACGACGCCGTTCCTGGCCGCAGTGATCACGTTGGTGTACTTCGACCTGCGGGTGCGCAAGGAGGGCTTCGACCTGGCGCTGCTGGCCGAGCGGATGGGCGGCGCGCCCGCGGAGGCGCCGGCGCCCGGGCTCGCGCCGGCCGGCCGCCGCGAGGGCCGCGACGCCTTCGGCAACGCGCTGACCTCGGTGCCGCCGCCCGCGCCGCGGCCGGCCGCAGCGCCCGCGCCTCCCGGCGGCTGGGCGCCGCCCGTGGCGCCCGAGCCGCACCGGCCCTCCTCGCCGCCGGACGAGTGACCGGCGCGGCCCTGCGCGAGCTGGCCACGCGCGCGGCGAGCGGCGACGGCGCCGCGCGGCGCGAGCTGACCGCCGAGGCCCGTCGCGAGGCCCGGGCCATCCTCGCCGAGGGCCGCTTCCACGCGGGCGACCACCACGACGGCCCGTTGCACGGGCTCTTCGCGAAGCTGGGCGACTGGCTGCAGTCCCTGTTCGGTGCGCTGCCCGGCGGAGCGGTGAGCGGGTGGGTCCTGCTCGCGGCGTGCGTCCTGGCCGTCGCCACGCTCGCCGGGTCCTACGCACGGGCGCGCCGGGCCAGCCGGGGCTGGGGAGCGGGTCCGGCGCGGGTGTTCTCCGCCGCCCGCTCGGCGGGACCCGAGGAGCTCGAGCGCCGCGCCGCCGGCGCGGAGCGGTCCGGCGACCTCGACGCGGCGGTCCGCCTGCGCTTCACCGCGGGCCTCCTGCGCCTGGACCGTGCCCAGGCCATCGAGCTGCGCCCCTCCCTGACCTCCGGCGAGATCGGCCGTGCGTTGGGCTCGGCCCGCTACGACGCCCTGGCCCGGACCCACGACGCGGTCGCCTACGGCGGCCGGCGCGCCGACGGCGCCGACGCCGCGGAGGCGCGCGACCAGTGGCCGGCGGTCGTGGGGGAGGCGCGGCGGCGATGACCGCTCGCACGTGGGCCGTGCTCGGGGCGGTGGCGGTCGTGGTCGCCGCCGCGGTGCTCCTCGGGCGCGCGGAGGAGCGGCCGAGCGGGCCGGCGTCCTCGTCGTACGCGACGACGCCCGGGGGGTTGGCGGCCTACGCCGAGCTGCTGGAGCGCGCGGGCCACCAGGTACGCAGGATCCGGGCGCCGCTGGATCGGCGGCGGCCGGCGCGGGACGAGACCCTCGTGCTGGTCGACGGCCGTCCGCTGCCGGCCGCCGGGCGCCGGGCGCTCGTGGCGTTCCTGAACGGCGGCGGGCGCGCGGTCCTCGCCGGCCGGCGCGCGATCGGCGCCCTGGGCGTGCCGGTGCCGTCTGACTCCATGGCGCCCGCGCTCCGGCGGGTGGGCCGGGGCGAGGCGCTGCTGCTCGCCGACCCCGCGCCGCTGCGCAACCGCGCGCTGGCCACCGGCGACCACGCGGCGGTCGCGCTCGGGCTCGCGGGACCACCCGCGCGGCGGGTCGCGTTCGTCGAGTCGGTGCACGGCTACCACGAGGCGCGCGGGCTGGGCGCGCTGCCCGGGCGGGTGCAGACCTGCCTGGCGCTGCTGGCCCTCGCGGCGCTGGTCTTCCTCGCGGCACGCGGACGGCGGCTCGGGCCGCCCGAGGCGCTGGCCCGCGAGCTGCCGCCGCCGCGGCGCGCGCACGTCGACGCCCTGGCCGCCGCCCTGGCGCGCACGCGCGACCGCGAAGAGCTCTTGACCGCCGCGCGGCAGCGCGCGGCGACGACCACGACCACGGAGAAGCCATGAACGACCTCCACGACCGGGTGGCGGCCGAGGTGCGGCGCGCCGTCGTCGGCCAGGACGATGCCCTCGAGCTGCTGCTCGCGGCCGCCGCGCTCGGCGGCCACGTGCTGCTCGAGGGCCCGCCCGGCACCGCCAAGACGCTGCTGGCGCGCGCGTTCGCCGCGGCGCTCGACACGAGCTTCCGGCGCCTGCAGTTCACGCCCGACATGCTGCCCTCCGACGTCACCGGCACGGTCGCGCTGCGCGACGGCGACCTCGTCTTCCGGCCGGGCCCGCTCTTCGCCTCGGTGGTGCTGGCCGACGAGATCAACCGCACGCCGCCGAAGACCCAGGCGGCCCTGCTGGAGGCCATGGAGGAGCGGCACGTGACCGTCGACGGCGAGCGCCATCCGCTGCCCGAGCCGTTCCTGGTCGTCGCGACGCAGAACCCCGTCGAGTACGAGGGGACCTACCCGCTGCCGGAGGCGCAGCTCGACCGCTTCCTCTTCCGCGCCGACGTCGGCTACCCCGACGAGGCCGGCGAGCTCGCGCTCCTGCGCCTGCCCCGGCGCGGCCTGGCCCCCGCGGCGCTGGACGACGTCCGCCCGGTCGCCGGCGCCGCCGACCTGCGCGCGGCCCGCGAGGCCGTCGACGCCGTCCGCGCCACCGCGGAGGTCGAGGCGTTCGTGGTGTCCATCTGCCGCCGCACCCGCGAGTTGCCGGGCGTGACGCTCGGCGCGAGCCCGCGCGCGGCCGTCCACCTCCTGGCCGCGGCGCGCGCGTCGGCGGTCCTCGCGGGCCGCGACTTCGTCACGCCCGACGACGTCGTCCGGATGGCGCGGCCGGTCCTGGCCCACCGCCTCGTCCTGGCGCCCGAGGCCGAGCTGGACCGCTTCACCGCGGCCGACGCCGTCCGGGCGGCGCTGGCCGCCGTGCCGGTACCGCGATGAAGATGATGGCCTTGGTGGCGCGGTGACGCCGACCCCTCGCACCGCGGTGGTCCTCGCGCTCGTCGCGCTCGGCGCGCTCGTAGTGCCGGGCGCGGTCGCGGCGGCGGCCGTCGCGGTGCTCGCGGGCCTGGTGCTGGCGGATGCGCTGACGGCGCGGCGCCCGGTGCGGGCGACACGGGAGCTGCCGCGGGTGCTGGCGCGCGGCGTCGGCGTGCCGCTCGCCGTGGCGCTGCCCGACGGAGGCGCGGCACGGGTCCGGGTCCGGCAGCCGCTCGTGCCGGATCTCGCGCTCGACGTCCAGGAGAGCGACGGCGCGCTGCACGCGACGCTCACGCCACGGCGGCGCGGGCGGCACACGCTTCCCGCCGTCGCGCTGCGCGCCCGCGGCCCGCTCGGCCTCGGCGCGTGGCAGCACCGCGCGGGCGGCGAGCAGGAGCTGACGGTCTTCCCGGATCTGCCGAGCGCGCGGCGCCTGGCGCTCGCGGTGCGCGAAGGCCGGTTCCGCGATCCCGGCGTGCGCACGCGCGGGCCCGTCGGCCTCGGCACGGAGTTCGAGCGCATCCGCGAGTACCTGCCCGACGACGACGTCCGCCAGGTCAACTGGCGCGCGACCGCGCGCGCCGGCCGGCCGATGAGCAACCAGCACCGCGTCGAGCAGGACCAGGAGATCATGGTGGTGATCGACGTCGGGCGCCTGATGGCCGCCCCGCTGGGCGACCGTACGCGCCTGGACGCCGCGCTCGATGCCGCCGCGGCGCTGGCGTTGGTCGCCGACGAGCTGGGCGACCGCTGCGGAGCGCTGGCCTTCGACGACGCGCTGCGCCGCCACGTCCGCCCGGGCCGCGCGACCGGCAGCGCCGTCGTGCGCGCGACCTTCGACCTCGAGCCCAGCGACCGCGACGCCGACTACGAGCTCGCCTTCCGCACCGTCGGCGGCGGCAAGCGCGCGCTCGTCGTGGTGCTCACCGACCTGCTCGACGAGGCGGCCGCCCGCGCGCTGGTCGACGCGGTGCCGGTCCTGACGCGCCGCCACGCGGTGCTCGTCGCCTCCGCCCGCGACGCCGACCTCGAGACGCTGGCCCGTGCTCAGCCCGCCACCGACCACGACGGCCTCGCCGCGGCCGCCGCCACCGATCTCCTCGACGCCCGCCGCCGCGCCGCCGCCCGCGTCCGCGGCGCCGGGGCCCAGGTCGTCGAAGCGGCACCCGAGACGCTCGCCGCCGCCTGCGTCAGCGCCTACCTGCACACGAAGTCGCGCCGGCGCCTGTAGCTCAACCGATCGGTTGACAATCGTCCGGTGCTCGCCTATCCTCAACCACATGGTTGAGGAAGCGACCGGCATGGACGTGGTCTTCCACGCGCTGGCCAACACCGCCCGCCGCGACATGCTCGGCCGGCTGGCCGATCGTGAGCTCACCGTCACCGAGCTCGCCGCGCCGCTGACGATGTCGCTGGCGGCCGCCTCCAAGCACATCCAGGTGCTCGAGCGGGCCGGCCTGGTCCGGCGCACCGTCGACGGCCGCCGCCACGTGTGCCGCCTCGATGCGGCGCCGCTGGCCTCCGCCTCGGCCTGGCTGCACTTCTATGAACGCCATTGGGAGCAGCGCCTCGATGCCCTCGAGGCCCTCTTCCCGCCGGCTCCCACCCCTGACGAGGAGGACCGATGACCCCCGAGACGACCCATGTGCCGGCCATCCGCCTGCACCGGACCATCGCCGCTGCGCCCCACGAGGTCTACCGCGCGTGGCTCGACCCCGACATCCTGCGCCGCTGGTTCGCAGGCGGCGGCATGGCGGTCGCGCGCGTCGAGGTCGACGAGCGCGTCGGCGGCCATCACCGGACCTGGCAGACGGGCCCCGACGGCGATGCCGGCGGCTTCGACGCCGAGCTGGTCGAGCTCGTCCCGGACGAGCGGCTCGTCTTCCTCTGGCGCTTCGTCGGCCCCGAGCGGGTCGCCGACCCGAGCAGCGACTCGCGCCTGACGATCACGTTCGCCGAGGCGCCCCGCGGCGCCACCGCGCTGACTCTCGTCCACGAGCGCCTCGACGGGCTGCGCGCGGCGATGCCGCACGTGGCCGACGCCGTGCCGGCCGGCTGGGGTCAGGCGCTCGACAAGCTCGAGGCGGCCTTGGCCGCGGTCTGAGGCGGCGCCCGCCGCCGCCCCCGCAGCACGATCAACGTCCAGTACAACGCGCCCAGCCCGAGCCCGACGACGTAGGGGCCCGCGCCGCCCCAGCCGGCGGGCGAGACGTAGCCCTCGACGAGCCCCGCGACGATCAGCCACGGGGCGGTGCCCAGGACGACGGCCATCGCCGGCCGCGCCTGGGCCGCCAGGGCGGCGCGGCGGGTGTGGGGCCCCGGGTCGATCAGCGCCCAGCCCATCCGCAGGCCCGCCGCGCCGGCGACGACGATGCACGACAGCTCGAGCACGCCGTGGGCGACGACGAGCCGCACGACCTGGTCGAGGTTCCCGTTGGCCGCGGCGACGCCGAGCACCGCGCCGAAGATCAGTCCGTTGTAGGCCAACAGGAAGGCGCCGCCGACCGCGAACAGCAGGCCGGCGGCGAACGACAGGAACGTCACCTGGATGTTGTTGGTGAAGATCTCGCTGGAGAACGCCGCCGACTGCGACGCGGTCAGCCCGCGGTCGCCGCTCGGTGGGTCGGCGCCGTCGATGAACGCGCCCGGCACGAGCCCCGCGGCCGCGTCGGGATCCAGGATGCCCCACACCAGCGCGAACGCCGTCGCGCCGACGAAGAGCGCCGCCGCGACCGCCAGCGCCACGCGCCGCTCGCGCACCAGCCGCCAGTAGCCCTCGGCGAAGAACCGCCGCGGCGAGCGCCGCCCGCCGACGTCGGCGTAGACGGCCTGCCGTGCGCGCACGACCAGCGCCTCCAGGCGGCCGGTCAGCGGATCGCCGGGAAACAGCCGTCGCGCCAGCGCGAGGTCGGCCGCCGCCGCGCGGTACAGCCCGCCGAGCTCGAGCACGCCCGCGGCCCCCAGGCGCTCCGGGCGCCCGCGTGCCTCGCCGAGCGCGACCTCCAGGCGGCGCCAGGCGTCGACCCGCTCGCGCTCGAAGCGGTCGAGCGTCACGGCCGATCCTTCCGGTGGGTACCCCCGCTACGGTGCCGCACGAGATGGAGGACTACCAGGACCGGCTGCGCATCGCCACGCCCGAGGGCCTGTCGGTCGATCTCGTGCTCGCGGGCGTCGGCTCGCGGTTCTTCGCGACGCTGATCGACCTCACGTTCAAGATCGCGCTGATCGTGGCCGTCACGCTCCTCGCGGCGCAGATCGGCGACCTCGGCATCGCGGTCGTCTCGATCCTCGGCTTCGCCGTCTACTTCGCCTACGACGTCGCGTTCGAGGTGCTCTGCGGCGGCCGCACGCCGGGCAAGCGCTGGACGGGCCTGCGCGTGCTGCGCGACGACGGCCGGCCCGTCGACCTGCTGTCCAGCGCGATCCGCAACGTCGTGCGGCTCGTCGACGGCCTGCCGCTGAGCTACCTGCCGGCGATGATCTCCATCCTGCTGACGCAGCGCAACCAGCGCCTCGGCGACCTCGCCGCGTCGACCATCGTCGTGCGCGAGCCGCGCCGGCCCGCGTCGATGTCGGTCGCCGGCCTCGAGCGCGCCGCCGCCGGCGCGCCCGCGCTCGCCGTCGCCGCCGCCGCGCCCACGTTCGGCGGCTTCGGCCTGCCGCCCGGCGTCGGCGATCTCTCGCCCGTGCGGCGCACCGTCGCCGCCGGCGACGTCCTGGACGTCAGCGCCGTCACCGCCGACGACCTCGCCGCGGTCCGCGGCTTCCTCGACCGCCGCGACGACCTCCCGCCCGAGGTGCGCGGCGACCTCGCCCGCCGCATCGCCGGGGCGCTCGCGCCGCGCGTCGGCGGCGCCGCCGCGCATCTGGGCGACGAGGACCTCATCGAGCGCGTCGCGCACGCCAAGGCCCGCGGCGAGTAGCGAGGGCCGCCCGGCGCTCACGCCGCGCGCCCTCAGGTGTTGCCGTGCACGGTCCCGTCGCCCTCGGCGGCCTGGCGCTCGGCCTCCTGGCGCCCCGGATGGCCCTTGGGCAGGTCCTCGGGGACGATCTCGTCGTGCGCTTCGGGCGTGTCGCCCAGATCGGTCTCCTCGTCGGGCGTCAACGGCCCCAGCGGCTCGTCGGCCGACTGGTCGTGGGGACCCGCCTCGCGGGTCGGCTCCTCGGGAACGCGGTCTGAAGACTCCGTCATACCTTCGTCGGTACCCGCGCCACACCCGGTTGACGCACCCGTGGCCGGTGCTACGATCTTAGTCACCCAGACTGAGATTTACCGACCCTGGAGAAGGATCCAAGCACCTTGAACGCCGACCGCTTCACCATCAAGTCCCAGGAGGCCCTTCAGGCCGCCATCGCCCTCGCGGCGCAGCGCAAGCACGCGCAGGTGCTGCCCGAGCACCTGCTGGCGATCCTCCTCGGGCAGGACGACTCCGTGGTGCCAGGCGTCCTGCGCAAGCTCGGCGTGGCCGGCCCCGCGCTGCGCCTCGACGTCGACGCCCGGCTCGACCAGCTGCCGACGCTCGCCACCGCCGAGGAGCCCACCACCTCGCCCGAGCTGCTCGGCGTCCTGCGCGCCGCCGAGGTCGAGATGCGCGAGCTGGGCGACGAGTACATCTCCACCGAGCATCTGCTGCTCAGCCTCGCGGGCTTCGGCGGCAAGGCCGGGGATCTCCTGCGCGGCGCCGGCGCCTCCAAGGAGCAGCTGCGCAAGGCGATCGACGAGGTCCGTGGCGCCCACCGCGTCACCGACCAGTCGCCCGAGGACAAGATCCAGGCGCTGGAGAAGTTCGGCATCGACCTCACGGAGCTCGCCGAGCGCGGCGAGCTCGACCCGGTCATCGGCCGCGACGACGAGATCCGCCGCGTCATCCAGGTGCTCAGCCGCCGCACCAAGAACAACCCCGTCCTGATCGGCGAGCCCGGCGTCGGCAAGACCGCGATCGTCGAGGGCCTCGCCCAGCGCATCGTCTCCGGCGACGTGCCCGAGTCGCTGCGCGACCGCCGCGTCATCAGCCTCGACATCGGCGCGCTGCTGGCCGGGTCGAAGTACCGCGGCGAGTTCGAGGAGCGCCTGAAGGCCGTGCTGGCCGAGATCAAGGAGGCCGGCGGCAACGTCGTGCTCTTCATGGACGAGCTCCACACGATCGTCGGCGCGGGCGCCGCCGAGGGCGCCGTCGACGCCGCGAACCTCCTCAAGCCGATGCTCGCGCGCGGCGAGCTGCGCGCGGTCGGCGCGACGACGCTGGACGAGTACCGCAAGCACATCGAGAAGGACGCGGCGCTGGAGCGCCGCTTCCAGCCCGTGCTCGTCGGCGAGCCGTCGGTCGAGGACACGATCGCGATCCTGCGCGGGCTCAAGGAGCGCTACGAGCTGCACCACAACGTGCGCATCCAGGACGCGGCGCTGATCGCCGCCGCGACCCTGAGCGACCGCTACATCGCCGACCGCTTCCTGCCCGACAAGGCCATCGACCTGGTCGACGAGGCCGCGTCGGGGCTGCGCATCGAGATCGACTCCAAGCCCGTCGAGATCGACGAGGTCGACCGCCGCATCCTGCAGCTGCAGATCGAGCGCGCGTCGCTGGACCAGGAGACCGACGAGGCGTCGGCGCAGCGCCTGGCGGTGCTGGATCGCGAGCTCGCCGACCTCAAGGAGCGCTCCGCCGGCATGACCGCCGAATGGCAGGCCGAGAAGGACGCGATCGGCGGCGTGCACGAGGTGCGCGAGCGCTTGGAGCAGGCCCACCGCGAGCTGGAGCGCGCCGAGCGCGAGGCCAACCTGGAGCAGGCGGCGCGCCTGCACCACGGCGAGATCCCCGAGCTGCAGCGCCAGCTCGCCGAGCGCGAGGAGCGCACCGACGGCGACGCGGGCTTCCTGCGCGAGGTCGTCGACGCCGAGGACATCGCCGAGGTCGTCGCGCGCTGGACCAAGATCCCCGTCAGCCGCCTGCTGGAGGGCGAGGTCGAGAAGCTCATCCACATGGAGGAGCGCCTGCACCTGCGCGTCATCGGCCAGGACGAGGCGCTTGCGGCGGTCTCCAACGCGCTGCGCCGCTCACGCGCCGGCCTGCAGGATCCGGACCGGCCGATCGGCTCGTTCCTCTTCCTCGGCCCGACCGGCGTCGGCAAGACCGAGCTCGCGCGCGCGCTCGCGGAGTTCATGTTTGACTCCAGCGACGCGATGGTCCGGATCGACATGTCGGAGTACATGGAGAAGCACGCGGTCAGCCGCCTGGTCGGCGCGCCTCCCGGCTACGTCGGCTACGACGAGGGCGGCCAGCTCACCGAGGCCGTGCGCCGCCGGCCCTACACGGTGGTGCTGCTCGACGAGATCGAGAAGGCCCACCCCGACGTGTTCAACATCCTGCTCCAGGTGCTCGACGACGGCCGCCTCACCGACGGCCAGGGCCGCACGGTGGACTTCAAGAACACCGTGTTGATCATGACCTCGAACATCCCGGGGGGGAGGGCCGGGGCCGAGGCGCACTTCAAGCCCGAGTTCATCAACCGCCTGGACGACATCGTCGAGTTCGCGCCGCTGGACCGCGAGGAGCTCGGCTCGATCGTGGAGCTGCAGGTCGAGCGCGTGCTGCAGCGCGTCCGCGCGCGCGGCATCGAGGTGCAGCTCACGCCGGAGGCGCGGACGCTCCTCGGCGACCTGGGCTACGACCCCACCTACGGCGCCCGCCCGCTCAAGCGCGTCATCCAGAAGCGGCTGATCGACCGGCTCGCGCTGGCGATCCTCGAGGGCGAGTTCCGCGCGGGCGACACCGTGCTGGTCGACGCCGCCGAGGGCGAGCTGACCTTCGCCAAGGCCGACGCCGCCGCGGCCCCGGAGCCCGCGGCGGCCTAGGACGCCGACGCGCGGTGCACGTTGACGCCCACCGTGTAGAACAGGAACGGGCTGCCCCGGACGCCGCGCTTGTACGTCTTGCTCGTGTCGAACTGCAGCGCCCACTTGCCGTGCTTGGGGGACGGGAAGGGAAACAGCCGGCGCTGCGCGGTCCGCGCGATGCTGCCGCACTGGCCCTGCGCCCTGCCCAGGCGCACGGTCTGCCGGAGCTTGCCCCCGGGCGCGACGTAGTGCACGTACACGTCCGGATCGGGTCCGCCGAGGCCGAAGCCGTTGACCCGGAAGCGCACCTTCAGCTTGGCCGGGTCGCCCTTGGACGGCGAGAAGCTCGCCTTGAACCGCGTGACCGTGAACGTCGTCTGCGCCACCAGCGCGTCGGACTGGACGCCGACGGTGAACATGCGCTCGTTCTGGTCCTTGGTCAGCGCCGGCGGGGTGAAGGCGCCGCGCATCACGCCGGCCGCGTCCATGGTCCCCGCGCCTCCGCTGAGCGGTGTGTTGTCGAGCGACACCGTGTACGGGCGCGCCGGCGTGTACCCGTTGCCGCTGATCGTCACGGTGGTCTTGTCGGTCTCGAGGTAGCACGCGCGGTCGGTCTGGACCTCGGCGCCATGTGCCGCGGCGGGCAGGAGCAGCAGAGCGAGGGGCAGGGCGGCAACGGGGCGTCGCATACGCCCTCCAGGGTAGGGGTCGTACACCGCGGAACACGCTGATCGGGTAGAAGGAGCGCATGCCCACGTACATCATGCTCTCCACGCTCACGCCCGAGGGAGTCCAGACCGTCAAGAACAACCCGCAGCGGATCCGCGAGGTCAACTCCGAGGTCGAGCAGCTCGGCGCGACCGTCAAGGCTCAGTGGTCGGTCCTCGGACGCTTCGACTTCGTGAGCATCGTGGAGGCGCCCGACGAGTCGACGATGGCGCGCGTGTCGCTGGAGCTCGGCTCCCGCGGGACGGGCCGCTTCGAGACGCTGAGCGCCATCCCGATCGACGACTTCATCGCGTCGCTCTAGCCACGGCGTGGTGACCGCTGCGCTCCTGTCCTCACATCTCCGACTCCAAGAGTGCGAGTGACCACTCCGATGTTCGTCCACGCCAGGTGAAGGTCCTGGTCGTCGGCTCCGGCGGGCGCGAGCACGCGATCGTCAACGCGCTGGCCCGCTCGCCGCGGCGGCCTGAGCTGCTGGCCGCCCCCGGCAACCCGGGGATCGCGGCCGTCGCGCGCTGCGTACCGGTCGGCGTCGGCGACCTCGACGGGCTCGTCGCGCTGGCCCGCGACGAGGCGATCGACCTGGTCGTCATCGGCCCCGAGGCGCCGCTGGTCGCGGGGTTGGCCGACCGGCTGGAGGCCGCGGGCATCGCGCACTTCGGGCCGTCGGCCGCCGCCGCGCAGCTCGAGGGCTCCAAGGCGTTCGCCAAGGAGATCATGGCCTCGGCCGGCGTGCCGACGGCGCACTGGCATGAGGTCGAGTCCGTCGACGCGGGCCTGGAGGCCGTCGACGGCCGCTACCCGACCGTCATCAAGTTCGACGGCCTGGCCGCGGGCAAGGGCGTCGTCGTGGCGCCCGACGAGACGACCGCCCGCGAGGCGCTGACCGAGATGCTCGAGGAGCGCCGCTTCGGCGAGGGGATCGTCGTCGTCGAGGAGTTCCTGGAGGGCGAGGAGCTCTCGCTGTTTGCGATCTGCGACGGCGAGCGCGCCGTGCCGATGGTCCCGGCCCAGGACTACAAGCGCATCTTCGACGGCGACGAGGGACCCAACACCGGCGGCATGGGCGCCTACACGCCCGTCGTCGGCGCGCCCGATCCCGAGGTGCTCGTGGCGCAGATCCACCAGCCGGTGGTCGACCTGCTGCGCGAGCGCGGGACGCCGTTTCACGGGGTCCTCTACGCGGGGCTGATGCTCACCGCCGACGGCCCGCAGGTCATCGAGTTCAACGTGCGCTTCGGCGATCCCGAGACCCAGGGCGTGCTGCTGCGGCTGCGCAGCGACCTGCTCGAGGTGCTGATGGCCGCAACGCGGCCCGGCGGCCTCAACGCGGTCGCGATGGAGTTCGACGAGGGCTGGGCGGTCACGCTCGTGCTGGCGGGCGAGGGGTACCCGGCGCGCTCGGCCTCCGGCGACGTGATCACCGGCCTGGACGAGGTCGGCGCCGGCGTCGAGGTCACCCACGCCGGCACCGCGCGGCGCGACGACGGCGCGATCGTCACCGCCGGCGGCCGCGTGCTGAACGTCACCGCGCTCGGCGCGGGGCCCGCGGAGGCGCGCGACGCCGCCTATGCTGCGGCGGACCTGATCCACTTCGACGGGCGGCAGCTGCGCACCGACATCGCACAGCGGGCCGTGGAGCGTGTGACCCGATGACCGAGCAGCCTCAGCCGACGACGGCCGATCCCACCGCGGCCGACCCGGCCACCGAGCCCGAGACGCTGGTGCAGCTCGAGGAGACCGAGCCCGACACGCCGGTGGTCGGCATCATCATGGGGTCGCAGTCAGACATGGACACCATGTCGGGCGCGTCGAAGGTGCTGGAGGAGGCGGGCGTGCGCTCCGAGACCCGCGTCATGTCCGCCCACCGCGACCCGGCGCAGGTCGCCGACTACTGCCAGAACGCGCGCATGCGGGGGCTGAAGGTGATCATCGCCGGCGCCGGCCTGTCGGCCGCGCTGCCCGGCGTCGCGGCCGCGCACACCGACCTGCCGGTCATCGGCGTGCCGCTGTCGAGCCGCCTGTCGGCCGCCGGCGGGCTCGACGCGCTGCTGTCGGTCGTCCAGATGCCGCCGGGCGTCCCGGTCGCCTCGGTCGGCCTGGACAACGCGAAGAACGCCGGGCACCTGGCGCTGCGCATCCTGCGCGCGTGACGGAGCTGGATCTCACCCGGCCGCGGGAGCTGGGCGAGATCCTGGCCGACGCGCTGCGGATCTTCGGCGCGCACGGCTCGGTCTTCCTCACGCTGACCATCGTCATCGTCGCCCCGGTCGGGCTGGTGGTGGACGGGGTCTGGGGTCGCGCGCTGGCCGACGGCCCGGACGCCCACCCGCCGACAGCGGTCACGCTCACGACGCTGCTGCTGTCGGGGTTCGTCCTGCCGGCGCTGGTCACCGCGCTGAACGTGAGCGTCGTCATGGGCCTCGCGCGCGGCGAGCAGCCGTCGGCCGCGCTGGCGTTCCGCCGCGCGCTGCCGGTGATCCCGCGGGCGCTGGGCGCCGTGGCGCTGGCCGCGGCGGGCGTGGCGCTCGGCACGGTGGCGCTCGTGATCCCTGGGATCTACCTGGCGATCCGGTGGTACATCGCGGCGCAGGTCGCCGTCGTCGAGGGCCTCAGCGGGCGCAGCGCGCTGGAGCGCAGCGCGGAGCTCGTGCGCGGCCGGTGGTGGAACGTCTTCCTGCTGGTGCTCGTCACCGGCCTCGGCTTCGGGCTCGTCGGCGCGCTGCTGCCGGCGCTCGTGGGCGGCGGGAGCCCGCCGCTGTACGTGGCCGCGACGATCGTCGGCCAGAGCATCGCGCTGTCGCTCACGGCGGTCGCCGGGACCCTGCTGTACTTCGACCTGCGCGCGCGCCGCGGCCAGGCGTGGGCGCCCGCCGCTCCATAGACTCGCCGGCGTGATCCCCCGCTACACGCGACCCGAGATCGGGGCCGTCTGGACCGACGAGGCGAAGCTCGAGAGCTGGCGGCAGGTGGAGGTCGCCTGCGCCCAGGAGACCGCCGGCCCCACGCCCGAGGACCTCGAGGCGATCGCCCACGCGACCTTCACCGTCGAGGCGGTCCAGGAGCGCGAGCAGGTCACCGACCACGACGTCGCCGCGTTCGTCGACGTGCTGAGCGCGAGCGCCGGCGAGGCCGGCCGGTGGATCCACTACGGGCTGACGTCGTCCGACGTCCTCGACACCGCGCTCGGCCTGCAGCTGCGCAAGGCCGGAGACCTGCTGATCGCCGGCGCCCGCGAGTACCGCGATGCCTTGGTCGAGCAGGCACGCGCGCACGTCGACACCGTGTGCGTCGGCCGCACGCACGGCGTGCACGCCGAGCCGACCACGTTCGGCGTCAAGCTCGCGGGCTTCGCGTTCGAGGCCGATCGCAACCTGCAGCGGCTGGAGCGCGCGGTCGACCAGGTCGCCGTCGGGGCGGTGTCGGGCGCGGTGGGGACGTACTCCGCCACGTCGCCCGAGTTCGAGCGCCGCGTCCTCGGGCGCCTGGGCCTGGAGGCCGAGCCCGTCTCCACCCAGGTCGTCGCGCGCGATCGCCACGCCGAGCTGCTGCAGGCGATAGCGGTCGCCGGCGCCGGCCTGGAGCGCTTCGCGACCGAGTTCCGCCACCTGCAGCGCACCGAGGTGCGCGAGGTCGAGGAGCCGTTCCGCGCCGGCGCCCAGAAGGGCTCGAGCGCGATGCCGCACAAGCGCAACCCGATCGTGTCGGAGCGCATCACCGGCCTCGCGCGCGTGCTGCGCGGCTACGCCCAGGTCGGGGTCGAGGACGTCGCGCTGTGGCACGAGCGCGACATCTCGCACAGCGGCGCCGAGCGCGTCGTGCTGCCGGACGCGACGATCGCGCTGGACTACATGCAGGCGCTGGCCACGCGCCTGGCACGCGGGATGGTCGTCCACGCCGATCGGATGCGCGAGAACATCGGGCTGACCTACGGCGCGCTGTTCTCGCAGCGCGTGCTGCTGGCGCTGGTCGCCGGCGGCCTCCAGCGCGACGAGGCCTACCGGATCACGCAGGAGGCCGCGCAGCGCGCCTGGGACACCAAGACGCAGCTGCGCGAGATCCTCGAATCCCAGCCCGGGCTGGGCCTCGACCTGGACGAGATCTTCGACCTGGGGCACTACACCCGCCACGCGGCGGAGATCGTGGGGCGGCTGGAGGGGCTGGCGGCGTAGCGCGGTCGTCGGTGGCGCCCAGCTCGCGGCCCTCGGGTGCCGCCGGCGCCTCGTGGGGGCCGTGACGACGGAGGTTCGAGCGGGCGCCGGCCCGGTCGGTCTGCCGCCGGCGCCGGGAGGGATCGTTTGGGCGTGAGTCGCCACTCTTCGGAGGTCCGGGTCGCTTCGTGATGAATTGTCAGGGATCAGGCGACCCGGACCCTCGGCCCCCCTACGCCGCCACCGCCAGCGCCTCCACCCCCTCGGCCGACGCCGCGCTCGCGTTGGCCTCGCGCGCCCGCAGCGTCACGGCGACCAGGCCGGCCCCCAGCGCGAGCAGCCCGGCGCCCACGGCGAACGCCGTCGTGTAGCCGTGCACGAGCGCGTCGGCGTGGGTGCCGCTCGCGCCCTTGGTCGCCTGGTTGGCCACCGTCGTCAGGATCGCCAGGCCGAGGGCGCCGCCGACCTGCTGCGAGGTGTTGAACACCCCGGACGCGAGGCCGTGGTCGTCGGGCGCGACCCCGCCGGTGGCGATCAGCGTCAGCGGCACGAACGCGTTGCCGATCCCGAGCGCCAGCAGAACCACGCCCGGCAGGAACCCGGTGACGTACGAGGCGTCCGGCGTCAACGTCGTCATCCACACCAGGCCGAGCGCGCCGAGGCTGAGGCCGCCGGCCAGGACGGCCTTGACGCCGAAGCGCACGAGCAGCCGCTGCGAGAGCACCGACCCGGTGATGATCCCGACGGTCATCGGGAGGAACGCGAGGCCGGTCTGCAGGGCGTTGTCGCCCTTGATCTGCTGGAAGTACAGCGAGCCGAAGTAGAACAGCGAGTACATCCCGCCCATGAGCAGCAGCGTCGCCGCGTTGGCGATCGTCAGCGTGCGCACGCGGAAGATCGACAGCCGCACCAGCGGCGCCGCCCGCCGGGTCTGGACGACCCCGAAGGCCAGCAGCAGGGCGACCGCGGCCGCGCCGAGGCCGAGCGTGCGCCCGCTGCCCCAGCCGAACTCCTGTGCCTTGACGATGGTGTAGGTCAACAGCACCAGGCCGCTCGTGACGAGCGTCGCGCCCGCCAGGTCGAACCCGCCGGCGCGGTCACCCGCACGCGACTCGGGGACGACGCGCAGCGCGAGCGCCAGCGTCGCCAGGCCGACCGGCAGGTTGATGAAGAAGACCCACTGCCAGGACAGCGCGTCGACGAGGAAGCCACCGAGCAGGAGGCCGACCGCGCCGCCGCCGCCGGAGATCGCGGCGAACGCGCCGAGCGCCTTGGCGCGGTCCGGGCCCTCGGGCACGGTCGTCGTGATGATCGACAGCGCCGCGGGGGAGACGAGCGCCGCGCCGAGGCCCTGCAGCGCGCGGGCGCCGACGAGCCACCCGGGCGAGGTCGCCAGCGCGTCGAGCAGCGAGGCGAACGTGAACAGCATGATGCCGGCGGCGAAGAGCCTGCGGCGGCCGAGCAGGTCGCCGGCCCGGCCGCCGAGCAGCAGGAAGCCGCCGAAGACCAGCGTGTAGGCGTTGACGACCCACTGCAGGTCGGCGGCGGAGAACTGCAGGTCGGATTGGATGGCGGGCAGCGCGACGTTGGTGATCGTCGCGTCCAGCACCACCATGAACTGGGCGAGGCACACGACGACCACGACGAGGAGCCAGTGGCGTGCGGGTGCTTCGGTCTGCGGGGAGGAAGACATGGGAGAAAGGGGGGAGAGGGTCTGCGCCGGTAAACGGACCGGCCGGTCCGCCGGACCGTAGCACAAGCGGACCGTCTGGTCCGTCTTTGTGGACCGGGTGGTCCTGTTTGCGGGTCGAAGTGATACCCTGAGGGCGATGGCGGTCGCGGATGTCACCCCCCTGCGGGCCGACGCGCAACGCAACCTCGAGCGGATCCTCGAGGCCGCACGCGCGGCGTTCGCCGAGCGCGGGCTCGACGTCGGGGTCGAGGAGATCGCCCGCCGCGCGGGCGTCGGCAAGGCCACCTTCTTCCGCCGCTTCCCGTCCAAGGACGCGCTCGTCCTCGCGGTGCTCCACGGGTTCGTCGACGAGATGCAGGCCTCGGCCGATCGCGCCACCGAGCTCGACGACCCGCTCGACGGGATCCGCCTGTTCCTGGTCGAGAACGCCCGCATGCAGGCGGCCAACGCCGGCTTCTTCGACGCGATGGCCGCTCGCTACGCCGGTGGAGCGTTCCCCGAGGAGCTCTCCGAGCGCGGCGTCGCGGCGGCCGCGCAGGTGCTCGAGCCCGCTCGCGCCGCCGGCCTGATCCGCGACGGCATCGCCCCGGGCGACCTCAGCGCGATGCTCAAGATGCTCGGCGCCGCGGTGCGCCCGATGCCCGGCGTGCAGCTGTGCGAGGACACGTGGATGCGCTACGTCGAGCTGCTGCTGTCGGCGCTGCGGCCCGGCCAGGAGCTCCTTCCGGGCGTCGCGATGGATCCCTGCGCGCTGACCCGCGAAGCCCACCGCTGCCGGGCCTGAGCAGGCATCGCGGGCGCCGGTCCCGTTGCTAGCTTGTGGGCGTGACCGCCGCCTCCCTCGACCTGCCGCTCGTCGCCTCCGGCAAGGTCCGCGAGATCTACGAACTGGGCGACCGACTGCTGCTGGTCGCGTCCGACCGGCTCTCGACCTACGACGTCGTGCACCCGAACGGGATCCCGGACAAGGGCAAGGTGCTCACCGGCATCTCCGCGTTCTGGTTCAACAAGACGGGGCACATCGTGCCCAACCACTACATCTCGGCGACCGACGGCGTGCCCGCCGAGGTCCGCGGCCGCGCGATGACCGTCACGAAGCTGGCGATGCTCCCGGTCGAGTGCGTCGTGCGCGGCTACATCACCGGGTCGGGCTGGAAGGACTACCAGGCGTCCGGGAAGGTCTCGGGGATCGAGCTGCCGCCCGGCCTGCGCGAGTCCCAGAAGCTGCCGACCCCGATCTTCACGCCGTCGACGAAGGCCGACGAGGGCCACGACGAGCCCATCGACATCGTGCGCGCCGGGGAGATCCTCGGCGATCCCGAGCTGGCGGGCCGCCTGCGCGACGTCTCGATCGCGCTGTATTCCTTCGCCGCCCAGCAGGCGGCCGCGCGCGGCGTGATCCTCGCCGACACGAAGTTCGAGCTCGGCTTGGACGCCGAAGGCCGGCTCATCCTCGGCGACGAGGCGCTGACACCCGACTCCTCGCGCTACTGGCCCGCCGAGGGCTACGAGCCCGGCCACGGGCAGCCGAGCTTCGACAAGCAGTACGTCCGCGACTGGGCCTCGTCGACCGGCTGGGACAAGACGCCCCCGGCTCCCGAGATCCCGGCTGACGTGGTCGCCGGGACGCGCGCCAAGTACGTCGAGGCCTACGAGCTGGTCACCGGCGAGCCGTTCGCCGCCTGGGACGCGCGGACCGCGGCATGAGAGCGCGCGTCTTGATCCGGCCCAAGGCCGGGATCCTCGATCCGCAGGGCGTCGCCGTGGAGCGCGCGCTGCCGGCGCTGGGCTTCGGCGGCGTGGGCAACGTCCACGTCGGCCGCCTTGTCGAGCTCGACGTGGAGGACGCGAGCCAGCTCGACGACATGTGCCGCAAGCTGCTCGCCAACCCGTTGATCGAGGACTACGAGATCCAGACGGTCGAGCCGGCGGCCGCCTCGTGAAGCTCGGCGTCGTCACGTTCCCCGGCACCTGCGACGACGTCGACGCGCGCCTCGCCGTCGCCAAGGTCGCCGAGCCCGTCGCGCTCTGGCACGGTGACAGCGACCTGCACGGCGTCGACGGCGTTGTGATCCCCGGCGGCTTCTCCTACGGCGACTACCTGCGGGCGGGGGCGATCGCGCGCTTCTCGCCGGTCATGGAGTCGGTCATCGCGTTCGCCCGCGCGGGCGGCCCGGTCCTCGGCATCTGCAACGGCTTCCAGATCCTCTGCGAGGCGGGGCTGCTGCCGGGCGCGCTGCTGCCCAACGTGAAGCTGCGCTTCGTCTGCCGCCAGGTGGACGTCGAGGTGCAGACGGTCGCCACGCCGTTCACCGCGACGTGCGAGGTCGGCCAGCGGCTGTCGATCCCGGCCAAGCACACGACCGGCTGCTTCTTCGGCGACGTGCCCCGCGAGCAGGTCGTGCTCCGCTACGCCGAGGGCCACAACTTCAACGGCTCGCAGGACGACGTCGCCGGCGTCGTCAACGAGCAGGGCAATGTCATGGGGTTGATGCCGCACCCCGAGCACGCGGTCGACCTGCTGACCGGCGGCTCGGCCGACGGGCTCAAGCTCTTCGAGGGGATGGCCCGTGTCGCCGTCGCCTGAGACCCGGCCCCACCCACCCGTGCCCGGCATCGAGCAGGCGGTCGCGCTCGGCCTGACGCGCGACGAGTACGCCATGGTCGTGCAGGAGATGGACGGGCGCGAGCCCAACGAGGTCGAGCTCGCCATGTTCTCGCTGCTGTGGAGCGAGCACTGCGCCTACAAGCACTCCAAGAAGCTGCTGCGCACGCTGCCCACGGAGGGCCCCGCGGTCGTCATGGGCCCGGGCGAGAACGCCGGCGCCGTGGACGTCGGCGGCGGCTGGGCCGTCGCCTTCAAGGTCGAGTCCCACAACCACCCGAGCGCGGTCGAGCCCTTCCAGGGCGCGGCAACCGGCGTCGGCGGGATCCTGCGCGACATCTTCGCGCTCGGCGCGCGACCGATCGCGGTGCTCGACTCGCTGCGCTTCGGCGAGCCCGACTCCGAGCGCTCGCGCTACCTGCTGGACCGCGCCGTCGCGGGCATCGGCCACTACGGCAACTCGATCGGCGTGCCGACCGTCGGCGGCGAGGTCGTCTTCGAGGCCCCGTACGAGACCAACTGCCTGGTCAACGCCATGGCCATCGGCCTGGCCCGGACCGAGGACATGATCCGCAGCGCCGCGGCGGGCGTCGGCAACGTCCTCGTGCTCTTCGGCGCCTCGACCGGCCGCGACGGCATCGGCGGCGCGTCGGTGCTCGCCTCCGCCGAGCTCGACGCCGAGGACGAGTCCAAGCGCCCGTCGGTGCAGGTCGGCGACCCGTTCGAGGAGTCCAAGCTCCTGGAGTGCTCGCTCGCGCTGCTGCAGTCCGGGTTGTTGGTGGCCTTGCAGGACCTCGGCGCCGCGGGGCTCACGAGCGCCGCCTCCGAAATGGCGGCCAAGGGCGAGGTCGGGCTCGATCTCGACGTCGCCAAGGTCCCGCTGCGCGAGGCCGACATGGCGCCGTTCGAGATCATGGTGTCGGAGTCGCAGGAGCGGATGCTGTGCGTCTGCGAGCCGGGCAAGGTCGCCGACGTGCTCGCGCTCTGCGAGAAGTGGGAGGTCAACGGCACCGCCATCGGCGAGGTCACCGAGGGCAACCGCTTCCGGGTGCTGCGCGGTGACGAGGTCGTCGGCGACATGCCGGTCAGCGGGCTGGTCGACGACGCGCCGCTCTACGACCTCGCGCCGGAGAAGCCCACCGAGTCGCTGTACCCCGCGCCCGCCGCGAAGCTCGGCTTCGAGGCCGACGTGCACGAGGCGCTCGTCGCGCTCCTGTCGTCGCCGAACCTCGCGTCGCGCCGTCCGCTGTTCGAGCAGTACGACTCGATCGTGCAGTCGCGCACGGTGCGCCGGCCCGAGGAGGCCGACGCGGCCGTCCTGCACCTGTACGACATGGGCGATGGCGCGCCGGCGATCGCCACGTCGATCGACGGCAACGGCCGCAAGGTGGCCGCCGACCCCTACTGGGGGACCGTCGCCAACGTCCTGGAGTGCGCGGCGAACCTCGCGTGCGTCGGCGCCCAGCCGCTGGGGACGACCAACAACCTCAACTTCGGCAACCCCGAGAAGCCGCACATCGCGTGGCAGCTGACCGAGGCCGTGCGCGGCCTCGGCGACGCCTGCCGCGCGCTGGAGGCGCCGATCGTCGGCGGCAACGTGTCGCTCTACAACGAGGGCGCCGACGGCCCGATCTACCCGACGCCGGTCGTCGGCATGGTCGGCCTCCTGCCCGACGCGACGCGCGCCGGCCGTCTCGGCTTCGCCCGGGCGGGCGACGCGATCGCGCTCGTCGGCTGGAACGGCGGGGTGAGCGGGGGCAGTCTCGCAGCCTCCGAGCTGTCCAAGCTGCGGGGCGAGGCGCTGCCCGACGGCCTGCCCGCGATCGACCTCGCGCAGGTCGTCGGCGTGCTCGACGCGGTGCGCGAGGCGGTCCGCGACGGCGAGCTCTCCAGCGTCCACGACGTCGCCGAGGGCGGCTTCCTCGTGGCGGTCGCCGAGAGCTGCCTGGCCGGCGGCCTCGGCGCGGCGCTGGACCTCGGCGACGCCGAGGACGTCTGGACCACGCTCTTCGGCGAGCGCTCCGGCGGCTTCGTCGTCTCGGGTCCGCGCGACGCGCTGGAGCGCCTCGGCGAGCGAGTGCCGCTCGACGTGTTCGGCACGGTCGGCGGCGATCGCCTGGAGATCGCCGTCTCCAACCTCGGCGAGTCGTGGCCGCTGGCGGAGCTGCGCGAGGCGTCGAGCGCGCTGGCGCCGCTGTTCCCGTAGCCCGCGGCGATGCGGGGTAGGCCCCCGCGTAGTCACGGTCCGGTTCGGACCCTACTGGGCCGCCAGGCCACGGCCCGCGGGTCCGGGATCCTGCGCTGAGCCCGCACGCTGCGAGGTTCGGACGGCGGGTGGCGCCCGCGGGCATTGCTACCTTGTCGGGGCCGCCGCGTTCTCCTCGCCCTCGTCCTCCACGGGGCGGCCCCCATGACCGAGCAGATCACTCCTCTCGACGAGCGCGACGGACCGCGCGACGAGTGCGGCGTGTTCGGGATCTACGCCCCCGAGCACGACGTCTCCCGCCTCGCCTACTTCGCCCTCTACGCCCTGCAGCACCGCGGTCAGGAGTCGGCGGGCATCGCCGCGGCCGATCGCGGCGGCTACATCATCACCCAGCGGTCGCTCGGCCTGGTCAACCAGGTCTTCAAGGAGCACGACCTGCGGGCGCTCGCCGGCGACCTGGCCATCGGCCACGTCCGGTACTCGACCACCGGCTCCAACGAGTGGGAGAACTCCCAGCCCGTGCATCGCAGCGCGGGGTCCGGCGGCAACCGCGAGCTCGCGCTGGCGCACAACGGCAACCTGATCAACGCCGTCGAGCTCCACACGGAGCTGCGCGCCAAGGGCGTGGTGTTCAGCTCCACATCGGACTCCGAGATCATCGCGGCGCTGATCTCGACGAACCCGGCCGAGCGTCTCGAGGACGCCGTCGCCGCGGTCATGCCGCGCCTGAAGGGCGCGTTCTCGACGATCGTCATGACCAACGACAAGGTCGTCGCGTTCCGCGACGGCGCCGGCCTGCGCCCGCTGTCGCTCGGCCAGCTCGACGACCGCTTCTGCGTCGCGTCGGAGACCTGCGCGTTCGACATCATCGGCGCCAAGGCGATGCGCGACGTCGCGCCCGGCGAGATGGTCACGCTTTCGGAGAAGGGGCTGCAGACCCGCCAGGTCGTCGTGGGCGAGCGGGAGGCGTTCTGCATCTTCGAGTACATCTACTTCGCCCGCCCCGACTCGCGCATGAACGGCGAGCTGCTGCAGGCCGCCCGCGGGCGGATGGGCGAGATCCTGGCCCGCGAGGCCCCGGCGCCTGGCGCCGACCTCGTCATCGCGGTGCCCGATTCGGGCAACCCGGCCGCCCGCGGCTTCGCCCGCGCCGCCGGCCTCGAGCAGGACGACGGGCTGATCAAGAACCGCTACGTCGCCCGCACGTTCATCCAGCCCGGCCAGGAGCTGCGCAAGCACGGCCTGCGGCTGAAGTTCAACCCGCTGCCGGAGATCGTCGGCGGCAAGAAGCTCGTGGTCGTCGACGACTCGATCGTGCGGGGCAACACCACGCGCCAGATCGTGCAGATGCTGCGCGACGCGGGCGCGGCCGAGGTCCACATGCGGATCTCCGCGCCGCCGATCAAGCATCCGTGCTTCTACGGCATCGACATGAGCAAGCGCGAGGAGATGATCGCGCACAACCGGACGCCGGCCGAGGTGGCGGCCGAGCTCGGCGCCGACTCGCTGGCGTACCTCTCGCTGGCCGGCGTCTACGAGGCCGTCAACGGCGATCGCGCGCACCACTGCGACGCCTGCTTCTCCGGCGAGTACCCGCTGCCGGGGACCGAGGACGGGCAGGCCAAGGACGCGTTCGAGCTGCCGCTCGCGTCCAGCGGCGTCTGACCGAGATCGTGGGGTGGGTGTCCTTGCCGCCACGGCGGCGGGGCGCCAGGATGGGCGCATGCGCACGATCGTCCTCGCCGTCGACGACGCCCAGGCGCTCGACGTCATCGGTCCCGTCGAGGTGTTCGACGCGGCGTCGAAGATCGTGCAGGCCGGTGCCGGCCGGGTCCGACCCGGCTACGACGTCCAGGTCGTCTCGCCCGGTGGCGGCGACCTGCGGCTGAGCAACGGCCTGCGGCTGAGCAGCGACCCGCTGCCGCCCTGCGGCGCGCCGGCGGCGATCGACACGATCCTGGTTGCCGGCGGGGCCGGCGCGCGCGAGCTGGACGCCGGGAGCGAGGCGATCGCCTGGCTGCGCGACGCCGCGCCGCGGGCGCGCCGGGTCGCCTCCGTCTGCACGGGTGCGTTTGCGCTCGCGACAGCGGGCCTGCTGGAGGGCCGCCGCGCGACGACGCACTGGGCGCACTGCCGCGCGCTGGGACGCGACCACCCGGGGGTCGAGGTCGACGCGGAGCCGATCTACGTGCGCGACGGGAACGTCTGGACCTCGGCCGGCGTGACCGCGGGGATGGACCTGACGCTCGCGCTGGTCGAGGAGGACCTTGGCCGCGAGGTCGCGCTGGAGGCGGCGCGGTGGCTCGTGCTCTTCCTCAAGCGCCCCGGCGGCCAGGCGCAGTTCAGCGCGGGCCTGGCGGCGCAGACCGCTGTGCGCGAGCCGCTGCGCGACCTGCAGGACTGGCTCGGCGACCACCTCGACGCGGACCTGTCGGTCGGCGCGCTGGCGGCGCGCGCGTGCCTGAGCGACCGGCAGTTCGCCCGTGCGTGGCGGGCGGAGACCGGCATGACGCCGGCCGCGTACGTGCTGGCGCTGCGCATCGAGCGCGCGCGGGCGCTGCTGGAGGACGGCCAGAGCGTCGATGCCGCGGCGCGCCGGGCGGGGTTCGGCAGCGCCGAGGTGCTGCGCCGCGTCTTCCACCGGCGTCTGGGCGTCGGCCCGTCGGCGTACCGCGAGCGCTTCCGCGCGGCGGCCTGAGCCGCGATCAACCCCAACAACGAGAACCCGGAGGGCACACCATGCTCGACATCGTCATCCCGATCTACGACGACTTCACCGCGCTCGACGCGATCGGCCCGTACGAGGTGCTGTCGCGCGTCGGCGGACGCGTGCGGTTCGTGGGCACCGAGCCCGGGCCGGTGCGCACCGACAACGGCATGCTGCAGGTGATCGCCGAGGCTTCGCTGGCCGACGCGGCCGCGCCGGACGTCGTGGTCGTCCCGGGCGGCGTCGGCACCCGCGCGCTGACGACCGACCCGGTCTGGCTGGAGTGGCTGCGCGGCGTGCACGCGACGTCGACCTGGACGACCTCGGTGTGCACCGGCTCGCTGCTGCTCGGCGCCGCGGGGATCCTCGACGGCCTGCGCGCCACGTCGCACTGGCTCGAGCTGGAGACGCTGCGCGAGTACGGCGCCGAGCCGACCGGGCAGCGCGTGGTGGAGCAGGGCAAGGTCATCACGGCGGCCGGCGTGTCGGCCGGCATCGACATGGCGCTGACCCTCGCCGCCCGCCTCGTCGGCGAGGACGCGGCCAAGGCGATCCAGCTCGGCATCGAGTACGACCCCCAGCCGCCGTTTGACTCCGGCTCGGTGCAGAAGTCCGATCCGGCGGCGGTCGCGGCGATCCGCGCGGCGGTCGCGGCGCGCGAGCAGGCGTCGCGGGACCGCGCCGGCGCGTGACGGAGGGCGGAGCGTTGGGATCAGGAGGGCTGAGCAGTCCGGCCTGACCCCTACGGTTCCGCGCCGTGTCACTGTGGCGTCTCAATCCGTTCGCTCCGGAGATCCGTGCGCCCCTGGTCCCCGAGGACCTCGGGGTCATCGCCGTCCAGCTCGCGCTGAGCTTCCCGCAGTGGGTTCGTCGTCGCCGGTTCGTCGTCGGCTACGTCGACGACACGACCATCCAGCAGCGCATGAGCGTGGACTTCCTGCTTCCGCCGCCCGAGTGGTTCTGGTCGACGACCGCGCCGCGGCAGGGCGACCGGATCTACGTGCCGATCCACCTCGCGAAGAAGGAGACGCTCGATCAGTTCACCGCCTTTGACGAAGACGGCCGCCGGCTGACGATGCTGGCCACCGCGGACAACGGATCGCTCGCGATCGCCGGCCTGCTGCCGCTCGTCCGCGGGCGCGCGGTCGGTCGGCTCACCGCGGCCGAGCGGGAGGTCATCGAGCCGCAGCTCGAGGCGGAGCTCCGCAAGGTGGTCATGGCCCCTGAGCGCCCGGACGCCCCACCGGTGGAGGACGTCCTGGCCTCCGCGTTCGCAGGCCCGCTCGGGAGGATCCTGACGGTCGAGGACGAGGTTCGCGCGATCGTGCGGGACCTCGCCGGAGGGTTCCTCATGCTGGTGCCCGTCACGTACGAGCCGGGCGTGGACCGCCTCCTGAAGGCCGAGTGGGACATCCCGAACTACTGGCGCGGACGGCGGGACACGACGCGGCCGGCGCTGCTCTGGCTGCAGAGCGCGCTGGCCTCGATTGGCTGGGCGGACAAGCGCCAGAACATCCCGGACCTCCAGCTGGGTTGGGCGCGGAGCACGCACGTCGAGGTCGTAGCACCTGAGGACGTGGAGATGAGCGCGGTGACGCTGGAAGCCTGGCAGTACGAGCCGGGGGAGTCCGCGCCCGCCCGCACGGCGCGCACGGTGTTCGACAAGCCCCGGGCCACCATCAACATCGCTCCGCTCGTGGCGTTCGACCCGTTCGAGCGCGACGCGAACGTGCGGGAGCAAGCGGCGCGCAAGCTGTTGCAGGCCCGGCCCGACAGGACGGCGGCCGTCGTAGCCGACGCGAGCACGCGGGCGTGGATCCAGCGGCTGGCCGTCCTCGCATCAGTGCTCTCGGCCGTGCTTGCTTTCGGCCTCTTGCGGACATGGGTGGGGTCGGATCTGCGGAACCGCAACCGGCCTGAGGTGCACCGGCGTTTGAGTCTCGGCGGCGGCTGACGATGACCTGGGTAGGGCGGGCTCTGGGTTGACGAGCCGTCGACACGATGCACTAAGGTGGTCCTTGTCATGACGAGACGTGGGTTGTTCAAGATCGCCCCGGTGTCGACCAAGAGCGTCGGCATCACCGCGGCACGCCCCGATCCGCAGGCCGTTCTCGGATCCGCGGCCATGCGCGATCTCGTCCGCGTCGGCTCGACGAAGCCGCGCAAGCACACGCGCGGCTGACCGTCGTCGCTTCAGCAGGAGTTTGGAAGGGCTCGCCGATGCGGGCCCTTCGTCGTTCATGGACACCGTACGTGTGACGGACGTGCGGAAGTTCCGTGTCGCGTGGCGCGCCCCGCGCGGGGGCTTCCGGACGCGGCGCTAAGGTCCGACGCCCTCCATGGATCTGCACGCCGCCCTCCACGAGCACTTCGGCTTCGACGACTTCCGTCCCGGACAGGAGGCCGCGGTCCGCGCCGCCGCGGCCGGCCGGGACGTGCTCGTGGTCATGCCGACGGGCGCGGGCAAGTCCCTCTGCTACCAGCTGCCCGCGCTCGTGCGCGAGGACCTGACGATCGTCGTCTCGCCGCTCGTCTCGCTGATGCAGGACCAGGTCGAGGCGCTGGAGCGCCGAGTTCCCGGAGCTGCCGCGGTCATCAACTCCCAGCAGGACGCCTCGGTCAACGCCGACGCGCTCGCGCGCGCCCGGTCCGGCCAGCTCCGGCTCCTGTACGTCGCGCCGGAGCGCTTCTCGTCGCCGGGCTTCCTGGAGGCGATCAAGGCGGTGCCGATCGGCCTGTTCGTGGTCGACGAGGCGCACTGCGTCTCGCAGTGGGGCCACGACTTCCGGCCGGACTACTTCCGTCTCGCCGACGCGGCGCGGTGGCTGGGCGCCAAGGCGCTGGTGGCCTCGACGGCGACCGCGACGCCGCAGGTGGCGCGCGACATCGTGGCCCGCCTCGGCCTCAGCGAGCCGGAGATCGTCAGCACGGGCTTCGACCGGCCCAACCTCAGCTTCGCCGTCGTGCCGTGTGCGACGACGGCCGACAAGCATGCGCGCATCGCGGCCGCGCTGCGCGAGGACGGCGCGCGGCCCGCGATCGTCTACGCGGGCACGCGCAAGGCGTGCGAGCGGCTGGCCGATCGCCTCGGCGCCGACCTCGAGATCGAGGTGCTCGCCTACCACGCGGGCCTGGGCCGGGCCGAGCGCGCCGCGGCGCAGCGGCGGTTCATGGCCGGCGACGTGGACGTCGTCGTCGCGACCAACGCGTTCGGGATGGGCGTCGACAAGGCCGACGTGCGGACCGTCGCCCACGAGGTCGTGCCGCCGTCGATCGAGGCCTACTACCAGGAGGCCGGTCGCGCGGGGCGCGACGGGCAACCCGCGCGGGCGCTGCTGTTCGCCGAGAAGCGCGACAAGGCCCTGCACGTGTTCTTCATCAATCGCTCCGAGGTCACCGACCAGGTGCTGGAGCAGGTCGCGGGGCGGATCTTCGCCGCCGGCGCCGAGGGTCGCTTCGACGTCGCGCTGCAGCAGCTCGACGACGAGCCCGAGCGTGTGCGCGCGATCGTCGGGCACCTGGCGCGCGCGGGCGTCGTGCAGCCGGCGCCGTCGCCCATGGACCGCGTGCGCGGCCGGATCGTCAGCGCGTTCGACGGCCGGGCGCGCGGGCTGGCGCGGACGTCGGCGGCCGAGGGCCAGCGGGCCCGCTGGCGCCAGTACCGCGCGGTGTGGGCGTTCGTGGAGGAGTCGGTCTGCCGGCGCCAGGCGATCCTCACCCACTTCGGCGATCGGTCGGCGCCCGCGCCCGAGGGCGCGTGCTGCGACGTGTGCGACCCGTCGCTCGTCCCGGCCTCGCCGTCGCGCGCCCTGGGCGACGGAACCGCCCGCTCCGGCAGCAGCGCGGTCGCGGGCACGGCGAGGCACGCGTCGGTCGAGGAGGCGATCCTCGCGGTGGTGCGGGTGGCGCGGCCGTCGATCGGCCGCACGCGCGTGGCCGAGGTGCTGCGCGGCGGGCAGGCCAAGGCGCTGATCCGCAACTCGTGGGACGGCCTGCCCGAGTACGGCACCTACGCGCACCTGACGGCCAAGTCCGTGCTCGACCGCATCGACGCGCTGCTGGACGCCGGTCGCCTGGAGTCGACCGGCGGCCCGCGCCCGGTGCTGCGCGTGGGCGCCGGCGACGGCACGGGCGGCGGCGGTGGCGAGCAGCCGGCGCTGTCGTTCGAGGCGGCGTAGGTGGCTGGACTGCTGCGGGTCGGCGTGCTCGCCTCGGGCGGCGGCACGAACCTCCAGGCGCTGCTGGACGGCGTCCACGACCGGGAGGCCAGGATCGTCGCGCTGGCGACCGACCAGGTCGACGCGCCGGCGCTGGAGCGGGCGCGCCGTGCCGCCGTCCCGGCGTCGGTCTTCCCGCGCGACGCCTTCCCGGACCGCGCCACGCGCGACGCGGCGATCGGGGACTGGCTCGAGGCGCAGGGCGTGGAGTTGGTCGTGCTCGCCGGCTACATGGCGATCCTCGACGGCGCCTTCATCGCCCGCTTCCGCGACCGCGTCGTCAACGTCCACCCGTCGCTGCTGCCGTCGTTCGCCGGCCTCGGGGCGGTGGAGCAGGCGCTGGCCTACGGCGTCAAGGTCTTCGGCGTCACCGTGCACTTCGTCGACGAGGGCGTCGACACGGGCGCGATCATCCTGCAGCGCTCGATCGACCTTCCCGACGCCACCGACGCCGACGAGGTGCTCGCGGCGCTGCGGCCCCTCGAGTACGCCCTGCTCCCCGACGCCGTGCGCCTCATCGCGGCCGGTCGCGTCCGTCGCGACCCGGCGCACGCGCGCCGCGTCGTCGTCGACCCGTAGGACGCGGCGCCGCTAGTCGTCCACGGCGCCCTCGGGATCGTCGCCCTGGCCGGGCGTCCCGCGGGTCTCCTCCGAGTCGCCGGCAACCGCCTCGCCCGGGGCGGCCTCCTCGCGCCGGGCCTGCGCCGCCCGCTTGGCGTCGGAGATGTGCTCCTCCAGCTTGTCGATGCGCTCGTCGAGCTCGTCGGCGTCGCGCTCCATCTTGGCGGCGACGTCCTCGCCGGGGCCGCTCTCGCTCATGTCCTGCATGTTCCCGTCGGGCCGCCGGCGCATGCGCGCGCGGGGCGGTCGTCACACCCGACCGAATACCATCGCGCCCATGGCCTCCGAGACCTCGCCCGAGGCGGTGACCGCGCCCGGCGCCGTCCGCATCCAGCGCGCACTGCTGTCGGTCTCCGACAAGCGCGGCATCGTCGACTTCGCCCGCGGGCTCGCTGAGCTCGGGGTGGAGATCGTCTCCACCGGCGGCACCGCCTCCGCGCTGACCGACGCCGGCATCGAGGTGCGGCCCATCGACGACTTCACCGGTTTCCCGGAGATCATGGACGGCCGCGTCAAGACGCTGCACCCCAAGCTCTACGCCGGCCTGCTCGCCGTCCGCGACAACGCGCAGCACCTCGCGCAGGCCGAGGAGCAGAACATCGAGTTCGTCGACCTCGTGTGCGTGAACCTCTATCCGTTCGAGCGCACCGCGGCCAAGCGCGGCGTCGGCGAGGCCGAGGTCATCGAGAACATCGACATCGGCGGCCCCTCCATGCTGCGGGCGGCCGCCAAGAACCACGCCTTCGCCGCGGTCGTCGTCAAGCCCGAGTCCTACGACGCGGTCCTCGAGGAGCTCCGCGACGCCGGCGGCACGCTGTCGATGCCGACCCGCGAGTCGCTGGCCGCGGAGGCCTTCGCCTACACCGCGCGCTACGACACCGCGATCGCCCGCTGGTTCGCCGAGAAGGGCGACGACTTCCCGCCGCTGGTCATCCGCGCCTTCGAGAAGGTCGTCGACCTGCCCTACGGCGAGAACCCGCATCAGCGCGCGGCGTACTACTCGCAGATCGGCACGCGCATGAACGTGCTGTCGCAGGTCAAGCAGCACCACGGCAAGCAGATCTCCTACAACAACATCCTGGACCTCGACGCGGGGCGCGTGATGGTGCGCGAGTTCGAGGTCCCGGCGTGCGTGATCGTCAAGCACAACAACCCGTGCGGCGCCGCGCTGGGCGCGACCGCCCTCGAGGCCTACGAGCAGGCCTTCGCGTGCGACCCGCTCAGCGCCTACGGCGGCGTGATCGCGTTGAACCGCAGGGTCGACAAGGCCATGGCCGAGAAGCTGCACCAGCAGTTCATCGAGGTCCTGATCGCCCCCGGCTACGACGACGACGCGCTCGAGGTCCTCACCCAGAAGCAGAACATCCGCATCCTCGAGGACCAGGAGCGGCGCCTGCCCGCGCTCGGCGAGCCGGAGATCCGCCAGGTGACCGGCGGCCTGCTCGTCCAGGACCGCGACAACAGCCGCGACGATCGCGAGTCGATGGAGGTCGTCACCCAGCGCCGGCCGACCGAGGAGGAGTGGGCCGACCTCCTCTTCGCGTGGCGCATCTCGCGCCACGTGAAGTCCAACGCGATCGTGCTCGCCCGCGGCCTGGCCACGGTCGGCATCGGCGCGGGCCAGATGAGTCGCGTCGACTCCGTGCGCCTCGCCGTCGAGAAGGCGCGCATCGACACCCTGCAGGGCTCGTCGCTGGCCTCCGACGCGTTCTTCCCCTTCGCCGACGGTCCGGCGCTGGCCATCGAGGCCGGCATCACCGCCGTCATCCAGCCCGGCGGCTCGGTGCGCGACGACGAGGTCATCGCGGCCGCCGAGGAGGCCGGCGTCGCGATGGTGCTGACCAAGCGCCGGCACTTCCGCCACTAGATGGCGATGCAGCGCCTCGGCTCCGACCCGCCGGGACCGTACGAGGATCTCGTCGGGTACTCGCGCGTCGTGCGCGCCGGCGCCCACGTGTGGGTCGCCGGCTGCACGTCGGTCGACGAGCTCGGCCTCGTCCTCGGCGTCACGCCGGGCGAGCAGATGACCTACGCGATCGCCAACCTCGTCAAGGCCCTGGAGCGCGTCGGCGCGACCGCCGCCGACGTCGTGCGTACGCGGATGTACACCACCGACACGTCGCGCTGGGAGGAGATCGGCCGCGCCCACGGCGAGGTGTTCGGCGCCGTCCGCCCGGTCACCGCGATGATCGGCGTGGAGTCGCTGCTGGACCCCCGAATGCTCGTGGAGATCGAAGCGGACGCGTTCGTGGAGCCCGATTCCGGCCGCTAGCAGGGCCTTCGCCTTCCGTCCGGTCCGTGGCCCAATCTTGACCGCCGCGTGAGCCCCGCCAAGACCACTGCCAGCAACGGATTGCGGGCGTGGCAGGTCTCCGCGCTCGAGGCGATGAGCACATGGGAGTCGGGGCCCTTCCTGATCTCGGCGGCGCCGGGCGCGGGCAAGACCCGCCCGTCCATCGAGATCGCCCGCGACCTGCTGCGCCGCAAGGTCGTCGACCGCGTCGCGGTCGTCTGCCCGACCACGCCGCTGACGCGGCAGTGGGCCGAGGCCGCGGGCCGGCTCGGCCTGCAGCTCGTCCCTGACGCGGCCGAGCTCGTGCCGCCGCGCGACTTCCACGGCGTCGCCGTGACCTACGCCAAGATCGCGTCGGTCGCGATCCGGTGGGGCTCGCAGTGCACGGGCCGCACGCTCGTCATCGCCGACGAGGCGCACCACCTCGGCGAGGAGCTGGCGTGGGGCGAGGGCTTCGCGCTGGCATTCCGCAACGCGGCGCGCTGGCTGCTGCTCTCCGGCACGCCGTTTCGCTCCGACACCACGCCGATCCCGGGCGTCCGCTACGACGCCGAGGGCGTCGCGGTCGCCGACGTGGCCTACACCTACGCCGACGCGGTCCGTGACGGCATCTGCCGGCCGGTCACGTTCATCCCCTACGACGGCACGCTGTCGTGGCGCTCCGGCGACGACGTCATCGAGGCCGGCTTCGACACGGTGCTGACCACGCGCGAGGCGTCGCGCCGCTACCGCACCGCGATCTCCGCCGAGCTGTCGGACGGCCTGCCGCGCATCCTGGCCGCCGCCCACGCCAAGCTGCATGAGGCGCGGGCGGCCGGGCATCGCGACGCCGGCGGCCTGGTCGTCGCGGCCGACTCCGACCACGCGCGCAAGATCGCCAAGCTGCTCAAGGACGTCAGCGGCAAGAGCCCGCTCGTGGTGCTGCACACCGAGGTCGGCGCGCACAAGAAGCTCGCGGCGTTCCGGGAGTCGCGCGAGGAGTGGATCGTCGCCGTCAACATGGTGTCGGAGGGCGTCGACATCCCGCGCCTGCGCGTGGGCGTCTACGCCAGCGCCGCCAAGACGCCTCTGATCTTCCGCCAGGTCGTCGGGCGCTTCGTCCGCACGATCGCCGGCCGGCCGCCGGAGATGTCGTGGCTCTACCTGCCGGGCGACGCGATCCTGCGCCGCCACGCCACCGACGTCGAGGGCGAGCTGCGCCACGTCCTGCGCTACCGCGAGAGCGACGAGGAGCTCCTCGACGAGCCGCGCGAGCGGCGCGAGACCGAGAAGTCCGAAGCCCCCGAGTTCGTGGCGCTCTCGGCCGACGTCGCGCCGACGTCGCAGATGTCGCTCTTCGGCGGCCCGGCGATCGTGGAGCCGACCGCGCCGGTCTATGCGGCGCCGCCGATGCCGGCGTTCGCCGCGGCGGTCCCGGAGGTCGCGCCCGAGCCCACGTCGCGCCTGTCGGCGTTCGAGCGGCGCAACATCCTGCGCGACAAGCGCCACCGGCTCGTCGGCGACCTCGGCCGGCGCGACCGCCGCCCGCACCGGGAGATCAACGCGTGGCTGAACCAGGCGGTCGGAGTGACGCGCGTCGAGGACGCGACGATCGACCAGCTCGAGCGGTCCGTGGATCTCCTCCTCGACGCGCTGTCGGGCAAGACGGTCGCCCGGTAGCGGGCCTCGGCGCGCCCGGTAAGGTCCGGCGCGTGTCCGACGTCGCCGAACTCCGCCATCGTGCCGAGGAGCTGCGCCGGCTCCACACGGATCCCGCCATCCTCGTGCTGGTCAACGTCTGGGACGCCGCCAGCGCGCGCACCGTCGCGTCGCTGCCCGGCTGCCGGGCGATCGCGACCGCGTCGTGGGCCATCGCCGCGGCGCACGGGCTGGCCGACGGCGAGGCCATCGGCCGCGAGGGCATGCTCGAGGCGGTGCGCTGCGTCGCGAGCTCGGTCCGGCTGCCGGTCACGGCGGACCTGGAGGGCGGCTACGGCCAGACGCCGGCCGACGTCGCGGAGACCGTCGCCCGCGCCATCGAGGCCGGCGCGGTCGGCTGCAACCTCGAGGACGGCGTCCGTGACGGCGAGCTGCTGCGCGACGCGCAGGACGCCGCGGATCGGGTGGCCGCCGCCCGCGAGCGAGCCGACGCCGAGGGCGTTCCGGTCGTCATCAACGCGCGCACCGACGTCTACCTCCGCGGCGCCGACGACCCCGAGGCCGCGATCCTGCGCGGCCAGGCCTACGCCCGGGCCGGCGCCGACTGCATCTTCGTGCCCGGCGTGCGCGACCGCGACACGATCCGCGCGCTGGTGGCCGGCATCGACGCGCCCGTGAGCGTGCTGGCGGCGCCGGGCGCGCCGTCGGTCTCCGAGTTGCAGGAGCTCGGCGTCGCGCGCGTGTCGTTCGGGCCGGGGCCGATGGGCGTGGCGCTGGCCGCGCTGGCCCGCACCGCGTCGGACCTGCTGGAGGGCGGCGTCCCGGCCGACGAGCTGTCCTACCGCCCGCCGGCCGCCTGACGCACACGTCGTCTCGGAGAGTGCTCTCGCCGGGCGAGGCGCCCGGAGGCGCCCCGCCGGCGAGAGTCGGGGAGGAACTGCACTTGCTCTCGTTGCGGAGGGGTTACAAGGCGCCGGCCGGTCCAAGGAACCGACGCCTCTGGTGTCCGCTGAGCGGATGATGCGGACCGAACCCCAAGGCAACGTGAGCAGCGGCTAACGATTGGGTAAGTTGGACGGCGAGGTGCCCCCGGTGGGGCTCGAACCCACAACCTCAACGCTTAAAAGGCGCGCGCTCTACCGATTGAGCTACGGGGGCGCCTTGGAGCCTAGATGAGTCGCTGGGCCTAGACTCAAATGGCCCGCCCCCATGGTGTAGCGGTCAGCACGCGAGCCTTTCACGCTCGAGGCAGGGGTTCGATTCCCCTTGGGGGTACTCAATGGTAAGTGGGCTGTTGCACCGGCGCGCCGCTCGCACATCCGTCGACCGGCTCATTTCGCCCGGTGTACGTGGCACAGTTCCGGGTTCCACGCGGGCGCGCCGGCGTCCGCGGTGATCCCTCCTTGGTCTCTCACGCCAGATGCCGCACCGTCTGCGACGACGCCCATCCGCTGCGATGGTCGTCGCGCTCCTCGCCCTCTTCGTCGCCCTCGACGGCCCCGCCACCGCCGCGCGGCTGATCGACGGCAAGTCGATCAAGCGCAACTCGATCACCAACCAGCAGATCCGCAATGGGACGCTGGGGACCCAGGATCTGTCCAAGACGGCGGTCAAGCGCCTGCAGACGACGCCGACCGGGTCCGTCGCGACGCGCCAGCTCGCCGCCCGGGCGGTCGACGCGTCGAAGATCGCCGACGGCGCCGTCGGGACCGGCGCGCTCGCGCCCAAGGCCGTGGACGGGACCAGGCTCGGTGACGGCGCGGTCGGCTCCGTGCAGGTGGCCAGCGACGCCGTGACGTCGTCGAAGCTCAGCGACGGGGCGGTCGGCGCGGCGGCGGTGGCCGACGGCGGCCTGCAGACGAAGGACTTGGGCGACTTCCAGGGATCGGTCATGGTGAAGAACTGGGACCGTCCCTTTGCGGCCAACACCTGCCAGGTCGTGGTGTTCGCCCCTGAGCCGTCGGCTCCAGGGATGAACGCCGCGATTGGCGATGATGTCGTGTCGGTATCTGCGGGGACAGGCTGGCCAGACCCGATCGTCGTGACGGGCACGCCAGGGGCCGGGAATACCCTGAGGATCGTGGCTTGTCGCGTCGGCGGGAACGCCGCCGATCCGTCGGATGTCATTGATCCGGGCCCGACGACCTTCCAGTACGTGGCCTTCGACTCGCCGTAATGCCTAGCACCGCTTTGCGGTGTAGCGAATCTTGCCGCAGTTTGCGGTGCTTTCTCGCACCGAAGAGCGGCGTGACGCTTGCTTCCGTCCGACGTGACGCCGATGCTCCGCTTGTGGATACCGCCTTCACATGGATGGGGAGGTCGGGACGATGCTGATGCATCGCCAGGCGCCGATCGCGCTGAGCGCGCTCGCGGCGTGTGCGGTGCTCGCCTCGGGCTCGGTGCTGCTGCGTGAGCAGATCCTCAACTTCTCGTCCTGGTCACCGGGGCGCGACAGCTTCTCCACCAACCAGCTGACGATCCCGCACGTCCGGGCGATCGAGGGTCGCGGCATCCCCGTGACCGCCGGCCACGCGCCGCGCCGCCGCGCCGCGCGCGCCGATGGCGCCACGGCCGCGCTGCTGCTCGGCGCTCCGGGCTTCGCCGGGCCCACCGCCGGGGCGCCGCCCGGCGCCGCGGGCGGCACGACCGCCGCCGGTGGCGCGAGCGCGCCGGGCACGCCCACGCCCACGCGCACCACCGCGACCGTGACCGGCCCGGGCTCGGGCAACCGCCCGGCCGACCCGCCGGTCCCGTCGTCGCCCGGCGCGGCCGTCGCCGGCGCGCCGTCGGCGTCCGCCGGCCCGACCGCGCCCGCGCCGGCGGCCGGCGCCGGCCTCTCGACCCCGGCCGGCACGATCCGCGCCGCCGCACAGGCCGCCGAGCTCGCCCCCGCGGCCGACCTCGAGCCGGTCGACAGCTCCGCCGACAACGCGCCGCCGCCACCCGACGCGACAGCCCCGAGCCCTGCGCCCGACCCGGCGCCCGCGCCCGCCCCGGCGCCGGCCGAGCCCACGCCCGCCGACGCGGCGCCGCCGGCCGAGCCCGCCGATCCCGCGCCGCCCACCGATCCGGCGCCGCCGGCCGAGACGCCGCCGCCGGCCGAGACGCCCGCGCCGAGCGAGCCGCCGGCCCCGCCGGCGCCCGAGGTGCCGTCGGCGCCTGCCGATCCCGCGCCGCCCGCCGACCCCGTTGCGCCGACCGATCCGGATCCGGCGCTCGCGCCGGCGGCCGTCAGCCCAGACAGCGCGCCCACGCCCACCGGCGCCGGTTAGCTCGGTCCTAGAAGTCCGGGCGGAAGAAGCGCGACTCGGCGCCCTCGTCGTCGAACGCGGCGTAATGCTCGCGAAGGACGTCGGCGTCGTCGCCGTCGAGGAGGACGTCGCCCGCCGCCTCGGGTGCCGTGCGCACCTGGTGGCGCGAGCACGCGATGCGCAGGTAGCCGCTCCACCACTGCGCGCCGCGCAACGGGACGAGGCGCGTGCGGGCACCGAAAGTGCCGCAGTGGACGGTGCCCCAGGCTTCGCCGTCGGGGTCGATGTGGAGGCCGTCGAGGCGGCCGACCAGACCGAAGGTGCCGTCGAGGACGAACACGTCCCGCTTGGCCTGACGTTGATCGAGCATCGTAGTCATCGCTTACCCCGGGTTTCGGCGGTTCACACGCGAAACCCTTCCCGTAGCCTGTGCGGAGCGGGCGGTTAGCTCAGTTGGCCAGAGCACTCGCCTTACAAGCGAGGGGTCCTCGGTTCAAGTCCGAGACCGCCCATCGGCGCACCCGCGCGCCCACCTGTGTTCGTCTAGAGCTTGCGGCGCGCCACGAGGACCGCGAAGCAGTGATCCTTGAACAGGCAGTCGGCGGCGTCGAAGCCCGCCTCGCGGAGCCAGCGCAGCTGCGACTCGACGTCGGAGCAGCGGTCGTGCCGCATGCGCTCCGCGGCCGCGGCCCATTCGTCGGCGGTCGCGCCGAGGGCGCGTGCGGACGCCTCGTGCCAGGCGCGGTAGCGGGCGTCGAAGCACGGCCTCGGCCCCGCGACCTGCTCGGCGTTGACGAACACGCCGCCCGGCGGGAGCGCCGCGCACACGCGGGCGAACAGGGCCTGCTTGCCCGCGTCGTCGAGGTGGTGGATCGCCAGCGCCGAGACGACGGCGTCGAACGGCCCGGGCGGCAGCGGGTCGGCGAGGTCGGCGACGTGGAGCTGTGCGCGGTCGCCCAGGGCTGCGCGGGCCTGATCGAGCATCGCCGGCGCGCCGTCGACCAGCACCAGCTCGGCCTCGGGGTGAGCCGCGCCGACCCGGGCCGCCAGCATCCCGGTCCCCGCGCCGAGGTCGAGCACGCGCGCCGGGGGACGGCCGAGCATCTCGAGGGCCGCGACGGCCGTGCCGTAGAACATCTCGAACGGCGGGATCAGCCGCCGCCGCGGCGCGTCGTAGTCGGCCGCGGCCGCATCGAAGACCGCCGGTGCGTCGATCGTGCTGTCAGTCATGACGTACGAATGTACGTGATGACGTACGGGGTGTCCAGGGGGCGGGACTACTTCCCCGTCGTCGTGACCTGGATCCCCTTGTCCTTCAGCTCCTGCTGGGCCTCGGTGATCTTCTTCACGCCGGCGCTCGTCGACAGCCCCTGCAGCGACTTGGTCAGGCTCGCGGTGTCGTTCTTGCGGGCGGCAGCGGCGCCCTGGCGGAACACGCCCGCCAGCTCCTTGAGCCCGTCCACGAGCTTCTGGTGCGCGCTCTTGGCGTCCGACGGCGGCTCGATCGCGTCGAACTTCTTGGCGGCGTCGTCGAGGGCGGCCGCGCCGCGGTCCAGGCGGTCGCCGATCTGCTTGGCCGAGGTGCCCGAACCGGTCTGGTCGGAGATGTCGGCGAAGGTCTTCTGGAGGGTCTGGCCGGCCTGGGCCAGCTGCTTGCCGTAGTCGTCCTTGGACGTGGCCGCGCCGCCGCTGCCGCCACAGCCGGCGGCGATCAGCGCGAGCAGGACCGAGAGCACGATCAGGGAGCGGCGCATGGCCCGATCCTGCCATGTTCGCCCGCCCTGCGTACCCTTGGACGCGATGCCCCTGGATCCCACGCACACCGCGCTCGGCACCTGGTCGGGCGGGCACTTCATGCACTACGGCGTCCCGCTGGACGACGAGCGCCTGGTCGCGCTCGTTCGCCCCGACGACCGGATTCCCACCGTCCTGACCGCCGACGCCTACGGCGCCGGAGACGCCGACAGGCTGCTCGGCCGAGCGCTGACGGGCCTCGACCGCGACGCCTACTCGCTGGTCGGCGCCGTCGGCCACGACTTCTATGAGGGCGAGCGCGAGGGCGCCAAGGGCTTTCCGCGGTTCACCGATCCGCGGCTGCGCGGGCCGGGCCAGTACGGGTCCTACCTGCGGATGGCGACCGAGCGCAGCCTCAAGCGTCTCGGCGTCGACCACTTCGACCTGCTGCTGCTGCACAACCCCGACCGCGCGGGCTACACGCACCCCGCGGTGTGGGAGGGCCTGGCCGCACTGCGCGACGCCGGCCTCACGCGCCGCATCGGCGTCGCGCCCGGCCCCGCCAACGGCTTCACGCTCGACGTCATCGACTGCTTCGAGCGCTACGGCGAGCTCATCGACTGGGCGATGCTGATCCTCAACCCGCTGGAGCCCTGGCCCGGCGAACTGGCGCTCCCGGCCGCCGCGGCGCACGACGTCAAGGTGATCACCCGCGTCGTCGACTACGGCGGGCTCTTCCACGACGACCTGCGCCCCGGGCTCCCGATGGGCGAGCGCGACCACCGCGCGTTCCGTCCCGGCGGCTGGATCGAGCGCGGCACCGAGCGGATCGAGCGGCTGCGCCCGATCGCCCAGCGCCACGGCCTGACCCTCCTGCAGCTCGCCGCGCAGTGGAACCTCGCGCATCCGGCCGTGGCGTCGGTCGTGCCGACCCTCATCCAGGAGTCCTGGCCCGGCGCCAAGCCGGTCGAGCTGCAGCGCGACGAGCTGGCGACGGTGCCCGCCGACGTCGTGCTCAGCGACGAGGAGGTCGCGGAGATTCGCGCCATCGGCGACAACACGCGCTGCATGGCGCTCAAGGGCGGCGTGCCCGACCACGAGGGCGAGGCGCGCCCCGACCGCTGGGCGCTGGACGGCGAGCTCGAGGAGATCGCCGCCCGCTGGGACATCGCGCCGGCCGAGCTGCAGCGCGCCGAGCCCGCCACGCGCTAGCCGAAGAACACCTCCGCGTCGGCGAAGAACTTCTCGTCGAGCGTCTTGGGGTCGCCGAGCGCCTCGGAGATCGGCACCTCGACGATGTCGGGGCCGCGCAGGGCGACCATCACCCCGGAGCGCCCGCCGTCCACCGCCTCGGCGGCCGCGACGCCGAAGCGCGTCGCCAGCACGCGGTCGAACGCGGTCGGCGTCCCGCCGCGCTGGACGTGGCCGAGGATCGTCATCCGCGTCTCGTAGCCCGTGCGCTCCTCGATCTCGCGCTCCAGCATGACCGCGATCCCGCCAAGGCGCTCGTGGCCGAAGGCGTCGAGATGGCCGGCGCCGGTGGTCGACAGCGTGCCCTCGCGCGGCGTCGCGCCCTCCGACACCACGACGATCGAGAACGTCCGCCCGTTGGCGTGCCGGCGGCGGATGTGGTTGCACACCTGCTCGATGTCGAACGGGCGCTCGGGCACCAGGATCACGTCGCCGCCGCCGGCCATCCCGGCGTGGGCGGCGATGAACCCGGCGTGCCGGCCCATGACCTCGAGGACCATGACGCGGTTGTGCGACTCGGCCGTCGTGTGCAGCCGGTCGACCGCGTCGGTCGCGATCTGCACCGCGGTCTGGAACCCGAACGTGTAGTCGGTGCCCTTGAGGTCGTTGTCGATGGTCTTGGGGACGCCGACGATCGGGACGCCGGCCTCGGCCAGGCGCGCGGCGACGCCGAGCGTGTCCTCGCCGCCGATCGCGACGAGCACGTCGACGCCCTGCTTGGCCATGCCTGTCCGCACGCCGTCCACCCCGGGGCCGCCCTCCTTGAAGGGGTTGGTGCGCGAGCTGCCGAGGATCGTCCCGCCGCGCGGCAGGATCCCCTTGGTCCGGTCGGCCGTCAGCTCCTCGCCGTCGCCGTTGAGCACTCCGGCCCACCCGTAGGTGAAGCCGAACAGGGTGTGGCCGTCCATCAGCCCCTTGCGGACGACCGCCCGGATGACCGCATTGAGCCCGGGGCAGTCGCCGCCTCCGGTGAGTACGCCGATCCTCGCCATGACTCGATCCTAGGACCCCGCCCCGGGCGGGCGGAAGGCGCGCGGTGCCCGACGCCGGTGCTAGACGCCCAGGTGGGCTAGGCGGAGGGCTTCGTCGACCGGCAGCGGCCGGCCGAGGTGGAAGCCCTGCGCGTAGTCGACGCCGAGGGCGCGGACGGCGTCCAGCGTGTCGGAGTCGCCGACGAACTCGGCGAGGCTCGGCGTGCCCAGGCCGCGCGCGATCTGGACGACGGCCTCGACGACGAGCCGGTCGGTCGCGTTGTCGCGGAGGCCGCTGACGTACTCGCCGTCGATCTTGAGCACGTCGAAGCGCAGGTGCTTGAGGTAGGCGAACGAGGCGAATCCGGCGCCGAAGTCGTCGAGCGCGAGCAGGCAGCCGAGCCGGCGCAGCGTGTCGGCCAGGGCGCGGGCGCGGTCGAGGTTGACGATCGCCGCGGTCTCGGTGATCTCGACGATCAGCCGCTTGCGCGGCACGGGCGTGAGGGTCAGCAGCTCCTCGAGCCAGCCGGCGAAGTCGCCGTCGCCCATCGTCCGGCCCGAGATGTTCACCGAGAGGGTGACCGGGCGGCCGGCCTCGTGCTCGCGGCGCAGCAGCGCGACGGCGTGGCCGACGACCCAGCGGTCGATCGCCTGGACGAGGTCGAAGCGCTCGGCGATCGGCAGGAACGCGGCGGGCGAGACGAGCTCGTCGTCGTCGCCCCGCATGCGCAGCAGCAGCTCGAAGGCGGGGATCGGGTCGGCGTCGTCATCGGGCGCCAGCGCCACGATGGGCTGGGCGTGCAGCTCGAAGCGATCCTCGGCGAGCGCGGCGCGGATGCGCTCCAGCCACGACAGGCGCGACACGCGGAGGCCCGGTCCGGTGCCGTCGCGCTCGTGCACCGCGGAGCGGTTGCGGCCCGCCTCCTTGGCGTCGTACATCGCGATGTCGGCTTCGACGAGCAGCTCCTCCGCCGTGACCCCGTCGGCGCCGGCGAAGAGCGCCAGGCCGGCCGATGCGGTCACGCGCGCGTGGCGCGCCTCGTCGGCGACGATGCCGTCGCGCTCGACGGCGTGCAGCAGCTTGGCCGCCACGGCCGAGGCCTCGGCCGTGGTCGCCTGGGGCAGGATGATCCCGAACTCGTCGCCGCCCAGCCGGGCGATGACGTCGGTCTCGCGCAGCTCGTCGCGCAGCGTGGCGCCGAGGCGCGCCAGCAGTTCGTCGCCGACCGGATGGCCGAGCGTGTCGTTGACGTACTTGAAGCCGTCGAGGTCGAGCACGAGCACGGCGCCGTGGCGGTCGTAGCGCTGGGCCTCGGCGAGCACGCGGTCGAGCTCCTCCTCGAAGCGGCGGCGGTTGAACAGCCCGGTGAGGGCGTCGTGGTCGGCGAGGTACTGGAGCTGGCCCTCGAAGCGCTTGCGCTCGGTGATGTCGACCACCTGGCCGATGCCGTAGGCCGGGCGCCCGTCGTCGCCGTTGACCGCGGCGACCGTCACGAGGGTCCAGACGATGCGGCCGTCGTCGTGCAGCATCCGGCACTCGGCCGTGATGCGCTCCTGCTCTCCGCTGGCGAGCGCGATGACCCGCCGCCGCGTCGCGCCCATCTCGTCGGGGTGCAGGAACGAGCTGACGCGGCGCGACAGGAGCGTCTCGCGGGCGCAGCCCAGCAGGTCGGCCATGGCCGGGTTGACCGTGACCCACTGGCCGGGGTCGGACCCCTGCAGGTTCAGGACGCAGACGCCGATCGGCGCGTGCTCGAAGGCGGTGCGGAACCGGCGCTCGGCCAGGCGCCGGCCCGCTTCGAGCTCGTGGAGGTCGGTGACGTCCTGCGTGGTGCCCCAGACGCGGCGGATCTGCCCGTCGACCCGGTCGGCCGGCGCGCCGCGGCCGTGCATGATCCGCTCCGACCCGTCGGGACGGATCAGCCGGTAGGTGATGTCGAACGGCTCGCCGTCGACCGACGCTCGGGTCAGCGCCGTGCGCACCGCGTCGCGGTCGTCGGCGTGGATGAGCCGGTCGTGGGCCTCGGGGCTGAGCTCCGGGCCGTCGGCCGGATCCAGGCCGAAGATCCGCAGGAGCCCCGACGTCCAGGACGTCTCGCGCGTCTCGAGGTCCATGGACCAGCTGCCGAGCTTGGCCATGTCCTGGGCCTCCTCATGCAGCGCCTGCTGGCGGCCGGCCTCCTCGGCGGCGGCGCGGGCGCGCTCCTGCGCCTCGCGCAGTCGCTGCTCGGTGGCCTTGCGCGCGCTGATGTCGCGCGTGGTCGTGACGGCCTCGACGAACGCGCCGTGCTCGTCGAGCACGGGGGAGACGGTCGACTCCAGCCACATCTCCCGGCCCGCGCGCACGTTGTTGATGCGGAAGCTCACGACGCTGCTGCGCCCGGCGCGCGCGAGGTCGTGGGAGTTGCGCACCAGGTCGGCGTCGTCGGGATGGCAGGCCTCGGCGGCCCAGAAGCCGACGAGGTGACGGGCCTCGAAGCCCAGCAGCGCCTCGGCGCCGCCGGCGGCATAGAGGATGCGCCCGTCGGCGTCGTGGCGGGCGATGAGGTCGCCGGCGTGCGCGGCCAGCAGCGCCAGCTCGCTCTCGCGGGCCTCCAGTGCGGCCTGCGCCTCGACGAAGGCGGTCACGTCGACGAACGAGGTGACGACGCCGTAGGGCTCGAGGTCGCCGTCGGCGAAGAGCGGGACGGTGTTGACGCGGAGCCACTGCTGGCCGCCGTCGCGGCGCTCGAAGAGCACGCGGACGTCACGCTGGGCCTCGCCGCTCGTCATCGCCAGCAGCGCCGGTTGCTCGGCCGGCGCCATCGGCGTGCCGTCGGGGTGCAGCGGGGCGAACCCGGCAAGGGCCGGACCACGGCCCGCGAGGCGGTCGGTCTCGGGCGTGTGGACGCCGGCGATGACGCGCGCCGCGACGTTGGAGGCGCGGATCGTCCCGGTGGAGTCCTGGACGATCAGCCCCTCGGTCGTCGCGTCGGCGGCGGGTCCGAGCAGCTGCGACCAGGCGGCGTCGGATGTGGGTGCGTGGCGGAGCGGCATCGAGGAGGGCCTCACCCGTGGTTCGGCGGGTGTGGGCCCGGACTTGAGGTCCGCGCAGAGCGATGTTGCGGGTGCGCGCAGAGGTCTCGCGTAACTTCCGCGCGCTGGACCCGTTCGAGCGGCACATGCATCACCGAACGAGGAGCTGGAACCGATGAAGATGTCGCGATGGAGCGGCGCGGCGGCCGTGGTCGCCTGTGCGTTCGCAGCGCTGCCGGCGGCCGCGTCGGCCAACGTCCAGGTCGGGTCTTCGGGCTGGCTGTGGGGCAACCCGCTGCCGCAGGGCAACACGCTGCGCGCCATGACCTTCTCCGGTCCGACCGGCTACGCGGTCGGCGACTTCGGCACGCTGCTGAAGACCACCGACGCAGGCGACACGTGGACCGGCCTGCCCGCCGGCACGTTCTCCAACCTCACCGAGGTGCAGACCGTCGACGCCAACACGGTCGTCGCCGGCGGCGGCTGCGTCGCGCGCATCTCCAAGGACGGCGGCACATCGTTCTCGCGCATCGCCTTCACGCCGGTCGAGTCGAGCTGCCCGGACGGGTCCCGCCTCGCGTCCATCTGGTACGTCAACGCCAACCACGGCTACCTGGCCCTCACCGACGGGTCGATCTTCGAGACCGTCGACGGCATCCAGTTCGCCACGAAGACCGCGCTGCCGGGCACGCGCCAGGCCGGCGGCGGCGTGGTGCCGACCGACCTGGTGTTCGTCAGCGACACGTCCGGCTTCGCCGGCACCACCGACGGCAACATCTTCCAGACGACCGACTCGGGCGTCACGTGGAAGTCGGTCAGCAACACCAGCCGTCCGGTGAAGGCGCTGACGTTCGCCACCGACAAGATCGGCTACGCGGTCGGCGACCAGTCGCTCTTCCTCAAGACCACCGACGGTGGCGCGACGTGGAACGCCAAGGACATCGGCGGCACGGCGCCGCAGAACCTGACCGCGGTCCGCTGCGCCGATGAGAAGACCTGCGTGGTGACGACGGCCGCCGGCACGCTGCTCGGCATCACCACCGACGGCGGTACGACGTTCGCGTTCCCGACGCCGTCGACCGACCCGATGCTCGCGGCCGGGTTCGCCACGGCGACGCGCCTCGCGGCGGCCGGCCAGCAGGGCTCGACCGTCGTCTCCGACGACACGGGCGCGAACTTCCGTCCGATCGGCGGGCGCCTGACCGGCAAGTTCACGCGGATCGTCGCGGGCAAGGTCGCCGGCTCGGCCTACGCGCCGGGGCCCAACGCGACGCTCGGCAAGACCGTCGACGGCGGCAAGACGTGGACGCGCGGCAACGTCACGACGACCGCCGACGTCCTCGACGTCTCGTTCCCCACGGTCAACGACGGCTACGCGCTCGACGTCTCGGGCGGCGTGTTCCGCACCTCGTCGGGCGGCCAGTTCTGGAAGACGCTCGACACCGGCAGCACCGCACGGCCGGGCGCCGTCTACGCCCCGAGCGCGGAGACGGTGATGGTCGTCGGGCCTACGGGCATCCGCCGCTCGACCGACGGCGGCGGCTCGTTCGCCGCGGTCAAGGGCGACGCGGTGGCGCGCACGGAGCTCGGCGCGGTGGACCGTGCCGGCAGCGCGATCGTCGCCTACGGCGCCCAGGACGTCATCCGCTCGGTCGACAACGGCAAGACGTGGAAGACCATCAAGAAGCCGGGCAAGTACGTCAAGCGCGGCAAGAAGCTCGTCAACCGCCTCGGGATCCGCAACGCGGACTTCATCGACGCCAACAACGGGTTCCTGCTCGACACGAGCGGTCGCCTGTTCCGCACCAAGAACGGCGGCAAGGCGTGGACCGAGCTGCCGGGCGTCGGCACGAGCGCCGCGCGCGGCATGTCGTTCTCCTCGGCGCAGAAGGGCTACCTGGTCATCAGCACGTTCGGCGACGTGCGCCAGTCGACCGGGTTCCTGCTGCGCACCGACGACGGCGGCGCGACGTGGCACCCGCAGTTCGTGGTGTCCAACCCGATCGCCGACGACGGCGTGGCCGCGGGCGGCGCGACCGACTACCTGCTCGGCGGCGAGCAGTCGCTGCTCTACAGCACGACGGGCGGCGACTCCGGCTCCAGTAGCGACCTGACGATCACCGCGCCGAAGACGCGCTACACGAAGCCCGCGCACATCGTGGTGACCGGCAAGCTCAAGCCGGCCTCCGGCAACGAGCGCGTCACCGTCGCTTACCGCAAACCCGGCTCGACCAGCTGGCGGACGCAGACCGTGACGGTCAGCGCCAACGGCTCGTTCACCTCGAGCTGGAACCTCGCGCGCGGCGCCAACGTGTTCGTCGCGCAGTGGCAGGGCGACTTCCGCTCGCACGGCGACGGATCGAAGGTCCTCACGGTGACGGTGGGGAAGGGGAAGTAGGGCTCGTCGAAGAAGGAGGCGGAACCCTCCAGAACCATGGCGTGCGCCGGGCGCGGAATCGCGCCCGGTGATCGCGCCGGCTGGCAGTGAGACGGCCGCCCATCGGGGCGGCCGTCTTGCTCAGGCGGCGGCCTCGGCGGCCGCGGAGCGCAGCCCGGCCGCCGGCGCGGCGGTGCGCACGGTGACCGGGAGGCCGTCGCGCGGCCCGATCGTCGGCATCTGGCGGACGCGCAGCCGGTAGCCGGGCTCGACGTCGAGGCGGAAGCGCTCGAGGATCTTCGTGGCGATGACGTGGATCTCGGCCTGGCCGAAGCGCATGCCGATGCACGTGCGCGAGCCACCGCCGAACGGGACGTACGCGCCCTTGGGCAGCGCGTCGCGGGCGGCGGGCGCGAAGCGCTCGGGCTTGAAGGCGAACGGGTCGTCCCAGACGTCGGGCAGGTGGTGGCTGACCCACGAGCTGTACTGGACCGGCACGCCGCCCGGCACGGTGACGCCGGCGATCTCGGTGGTGTCGATCGAGCGCCGCGGCCCGATCCAGGCCGGCGGGTACATGCGTAGCGTCTCCTCGAGCGCGAGCGCGACGTCGAAGTCCGGCGACTCCACGAGCTGCGGGTTGCGCGACAGCTCGTAGAAGAGGAACGCGACGGTCGACGTCGTCGTGTCGTGGCCGGCGAACAGGAGCGTCATGACCTCGTCGCGGATGTTGCGGTCGGTCAGCAGCAGGCCGTCGCCGTCCTGGGTCTCCATCATCAGCGAGATGAGGTCGTTGCCGAGCTCGCCGGAGGCGCGGCGGCGCTTGAGCTCCGCGTAGATCACCGCGTCGAGGCGCCGGCTCGCGGTGACCATCCGCTTCCACGGCGAGCCCGGGCCGCGCATGATCTGGAAGATGTAGTCCTTGGACCAGAAGCTGAGCGCGTTCTCGAACTCCTGCGCGGCGTCGATCTGCCCGCGCGTGTGATCGGGGTCCAGCCCGAAGAGCGCGCGCATCGCGATGCGCAGCGCCAGCTCGCGGGTCCAGTGGTACAGGTCGATCTGCTGGCCGTCGCGCCAGCCGTCGAGCGCGGCGTCGACCTCCTCGATCATCAGCCGCTGCGACTCGGCGATCCGCTCGCGATGGAACATCGGCAGCATCGTCTTGCGCGACAGGCGGTGAAACGGCCCGTCGATCGCGAGCATGCCGTCGCCCAGCAGCGGCATGAGATCGCCGTAGTGGCCCTCGCGCCAGGAGTAGTTGGCGGCGTGGCTGACCAGCAGGTGGTGGTTGGCCTCGGGACCGAGCACGAAGACGATGTTCTGGTGGAACACGCGCTGCGTGAAGACCGGGCCGTACCGCGCGTAGGCGTCCAGCAGCAGCGTCAGCGGATCGCGCGTGAAGCCCATCGTGCGCTTCATCGAGAACCACGTGTCGCCGGGCGGGAACGGCACCGCCGCGGCACGCTCGGCCCGCAGGTCGTCACGCATGCGCGCGAACGGATTGGTGTGCGTCGGCGGGGGCGGTGCGGCGACGGCCGGGCTCATGTGCACGGGAGCGTACCGGTTACCTGGCCGGCCAGCCAGGACTTCCGATCGACGCCCCCCGACCACACGACGAGCCGATCCCGCCGGATGCCATACTGTCCATCCCGACTGCTCGGGGGCGTAGCTCAGTTGGTTAGAGCGCCGGCCTGTCACGCCGGAGGTCGCGGGTTCGAGTCCCGTCGCTCCCGTACTTCCTACACCGCGCCGCTCCGTCAGAGGGCGGCGTCGTGCTTTGTGGGACGAACAGCGCGGCGAATGCGGCTGGCAGGAGCCGAGAAATCCGGTCGGCGCGATGTCCGGCGAAGGACGATGACGTAGACCTACAACTCTAGGTTCGTACTACCTAGCTCTGGTGTCCCGGCTCGGCGATGCGGAGTCCGGTCGCATGCAGGTACGGTCCCAGTTGTCCATTGGAGTTACGGCTCCCTTGGGCCAAGCCCCCGGCCTGCCCAAACAGGCGCGGGGGCGCCTAAGTTCATGATGTTGTTTCGTGGCGCCGCAAGCGTGTGCGGCAACTCGTAGATGGCCGAGTCGTCTACATGAGGTCGTCCAGGTCCTCCTGTGTCGGCTTGCCGCCGACGGCGTCTCGGAACAGGATCAAGTCGCGCGTCAGCGCCGCGCGCTCGACCAACTCGGCGGCCTCTTCGATCGTGCGCGGCCAGCGACCGGGCTCTTGCTCCCCAGCCGCCATGTGAGCGAGCGTCGCCAACTCCTTTCGGCTGCATGCGTCCGCCTCCCACGTGTCGACCGTGCGGGCGGCACGCCGCAGGCGGTCGCGCTTTTCGGCGCGCGCTTCAGGCTCATCGGGCCAGAAGCCGTCCGAGGCGAGTTCTAGCTCCAGCTCGGCGGCAGCGCCGAGCACGAGTCGGAGGGGACCGGGGACGGTAGGGTCGGCGTCGTCCATGGGGAGTTACGGCTCCTTTGGGCCATGCCCCCGGCCTGCCCAAACAGGCGCGAGGGCGAAATTTACGTTCGACACTGTATGCCCTATTGGGCATTGAGGTCTAGGGCTCGCTCACCGAGGGTCCGGGGCCACTTGCCCGACGATGAACCAGAGTCCGCCGAGTTGGATCCCGCGGTAGTGCAGTTCACCGCCAACCTGCGCAAGGCGCGCCGACGGGCCGGGCTGACGCAAGAGGCCGTGGCCTTGGCGTCAGGGGTGCCACAAGGGCACTACTCGCGCATGGAGACCGGGAAGCGCGACCCCGGCGTCCGGACGCTCGTGCGCATCGCGGCGGCTCTGAACACGACCCCCGCAGAGCTGCTGGCGGGCGTCAAGAAAGGCTAGGGCAGGCCGTGGGCGTTGGTTCGCGCCACGGTTCGCGCCGCAGTTCGCGCCACGGTTCGTCCCGTGGTTCGCGCCACGGTTCGTCCCGTTGAGGCGGGGAGTGCCCTGAGCCCTTACGCTGCAACGGGTTTCGGGACCGGTCTAGTGCCGACATCTATCCCCGAGAGGGGTAGATGCGAGGACTTCACCGACCCAACGACGATTCCCGAGCAGGCGGGCCTGGCCACGAACGGCGGGACCGGAGCACTCGTTCAGGTCTGCGCGATCACCGCGCTCAACGTGCTCGGCATCCACACGTATCCGAGGTCGGTGCGGCCATCTATCCGTCCTCCGTAGATCCCGAGGAAGCGTGTGACCGGACCAGGGAAGAAACCAAGGCCACCCCCGGCCAATGTTCCGCTTCCGCTGCCCTCGTAAATCAGCACAGGGGACCCGGACTGGCCCGTGCGCGTGCGCGCATCGACCAGGAACAGTGGCTGTCCTTCGTAACCGAGTTCGGGCTCGCTGGCAACGAACCCGCTTACCCACACCGCAAATCCTCCACCGCCGGTCAGGCCAAACGGGAAACCGACGATCGACACCCGCGACGCCGGCCCGAATGCCAGATCAGCGCCTACGTTGTCCGGGTCGTAGATGTCCAGGACTTCGACACCGTCTAGTTGGGTCAACGGCAGCGCCCCTACGTCGAGCTCGGATCCGTTTGGATGTGCAAGCCATCGCGGTTGCCCATCGTCGTCGAGTAGGGCCTCGGTGCGAGTGACGTGAACTCCGAGCTGGCCGGAAGCGTTGTGAAGGATGTCAATGGTGTCCGGGACGCCACCGTGTTCGGATAGCGGTTGTCGGGTTCGCGGATCCCGCCCGGATAGGCAATGCCCGGCGGTAGCCAGGAAGACCTGACCGTCGTGTCGCACAAGGAACCCGGTGCCGCTCGCGAGGATCGTCTCGCCAAAGCGCATCTGGATATACAGCGACGCCGCCGAGGGCGCGGAGATCGAAATCGGGTTGCTGCTCACGCGATGCAGCGTACTTCGTCGCTCTACATCACTGATCGCAGTGACGTGGTGCGCGCGGAGAGTGCGCGTGATTGGTCCGGCTACAGCCCGATCTGACTCAGCGAACCAAGCCAGCTTCCATGATTGAGGACGCCTGCAGCTTCGATGTATGCACCGGGTGAATAGGGCGGCGGCAGATGCGAGGCCAATGCGTTGACGAGGAACAGATAGAGCAAAAGCATCGCGTCCTCGCACGCCGGGATCCACGCCATGTGCGTTGCCTCGGTTGGCGGCAGTGCCAGTTGCGGGGACCCGTCGGGCTCCGAGGCCCAGACGATCAGTCCGCGGCCAAGAATCAGCACTCCGTCCGCTCTGTCGACTGGATCTAGAGACTTGTTGGCCTGTGCGAAGGCGTACATCAGGTCAGGCTCTGATTTGGACGCCGCGTACGCCACCGCGACGGCGAACGGCTTCGACGTCGCGTATTCCACTGAAACGCCGTCTGGACGAACGGAAAGCACTGGCCGAGGCGCGCTTCCAAGCAGACATTTCAGCGACGCTAAGTTGCCCACCACCGCATCCATGTCGCTTGCTGAGAGCGACGACTTGACCTGGATCGTTGCTGACACGAGTTCAACAGGAAGAACAACTTGCTCGCGAACCCGCACGAAGGGCGCACCGGCGATCCGATCGAAGAGCAGAATGTCCTGCTGTTCACTGCGATCTCCCGCAAGGTTGGTGGCAATGCCTGACGCCAAGCCGAATCTCTCAGGGACGAACGGCGCTAGGGCATCAGCAAACTGCGCTTCTCTGGCTTCGCCCGCCGTCAGATTGTGCTCGTACGCAGCGGTGGTCGCAACAGCCGCTTGCAAGGCGGTTGACGCTTCTCGCATGCTGGCTTGGAGAGGATGCTGCGCCATGACGCTGGACGGTAGCTCGAATCTTGTCCGTATACCGTCGGTTTACATCGCAACCCGTGCCGGCTTTAGAACCGGATCTCGATGTCGGCGTGGAGGTAGGAATCCCGGGTTTGACCCCCGTCGCTCCCGTCTCCGAGAGCCCTGCATCCGTGGGGCTTTCGTCGTTCCGGGGGGTGTGTCGTGAGGGCTCGAAGGCCACGGGTACCACTGGCGGGTACCAAACCGCCGCGCTTTCGCCCGGGGCCCTCAGCGGTTACCGTGGCGATCGTGATCGATGACGAGGCCAAGATCCGCGAGGTCGGACGCCGTCTGGCGGCCGAGGCGCCGAACGCTCGCGTCATCCTGTTCGGCTCGCACGCGCGCGGCTCGGCGACGGCGCGCAGCGACATCGACGTCCTCGTCATCGAGCCCGAAGTCGAGAACACGGCGCTGGAGTCGGTCCGGCTGATGCGCGCGGTCCGCGACCTGCGGCTACCGGTCGAAGTTGTTGTAGTCAGCGAACGCGAGGCCGCCGAGTGGCAAGGCGTGCACGGCAGCCGCGTACACGCCGCGTTGGCCGAAGGCCGCGTGCTCGCCGCTTGATGGCCGATCAGGCTGACCTCGCGCGCGAGTTGCTCGGGCTCGCCGCCGACGATCTGACGCGGCGCAAGCGCTGGTCGATGTCCCCTCGGTGACGGAGGCGATCGTCGGCTTCCACGCACAACAGGCGGCGGAGAAGGCGTTGAGGGCGGCGCTCGCCGCAACAGGCCGAGACTTCCCGTTCACGCACAACATCGCGGTCCTGATGCAGTTGTGCGAGGACGCTGGCATCGGGCTGCCGCCCGCTCTCGACCACATCGATGTGCTCACGCCCTTCGGTGTGGCCGCGCGCTACGGCACCCGCTCCCCAGGCGCTGTGGACCGTGCCACTGCCCTGGACCTCGCGATGAGCGCAGTCGCCTGGGCCCGCGCCGCCGTCGAGCCCTGACGGGTCGCCGTCAGGGTCGGTGGCCGCGCACGCCGTCGAGCGCCTCGACCACGTCGGAGCGGATGAAGCGGCGATGGCGGCCGAGCTTGAGCGAGGGCAGGAGTCCGCGCCGGGCGTAGTCCTCGACGGTGGACTTGCGCACGAGGAGCAGGTCGGCGAGCTGCTGGGCGATCATGAGCTCGTCGAGCGAGCTGGCGGGTTGGTCGGCGCTGTCGGGCATTGTGGGGTCAGAGGTCGAGGCCGGTGTCGAGATCGGGGTCGAGATCGGGAGTGGCCGGCGCGGTCTCGGCGAGGAGGTCGAGCGGCTGGTGGAGGTGGCCGAGACGCTCGTACACCTCGTCGCTGATGTGCTGGCGGTCGCGTCGTTCGCCATCGACGCGGAGGAAGAGCTCGACGTCGGCGCGGTGGCCTGAGAGCCAAGCGTCCTGGGGCAGTCGATCGAGTGGTAGGCGAGTCGCGTCCCGCGTCGAACCTCAGGCGGAACAGCGGTCAGTCGGCGATCACCGATGGAGTTCGTCACCGGGACGACGCACGGCACTCCGGGCTGGCGCGAGATCCCGCTCGCATGAGCTGCAAGACTCCTGGCATGCCCGAGGACGCGACCAGCGAGAGCGGCTCCGCGACGATCGACGCGATCGTCGCGCAACTCGGCGACTGGCGGGGCGAGCTGCTCGCCCGGATGCGTGAGCTGATCAAGCAGGCCGAGCCCGACGTCGTCGAGGAGGTCAAGTGGCGCAAGCCATCGAACCCCCTCGGCGTGCCGACCTGGTCACTCGACGGGATCATGTGCACGGGAGAGACCTACAAGGCCAAGGTGAAGCTCACGTTCGCCAAGGGGGCTTCGCTGGAGGACCCGGTCGGCCTGTTCAACGCAAGCCTCGACGCAGGGACCAGGCGGGCGATCGATCTGCACGAGGCCGACACGATCGACGACGACGCGTTCAAAGCGCTGGTCCGCGCCGCAGCGTCGCTGAACGCGTCAGCGTGAGCCGTTCCGGTTACGCCTCGCTCGCGGCCAGCCAGCCTTAGGGCGGTCGTCAGCCCGAGGGCTCGCAGTGCCGCTTGTCATCCGGAGCGCAACCCGTCATCCACCTTCTGGCTGGTCTACGGGCGAGCAGGGGAGCGTGCACTGCCCTCGGCTGAGTGAGTTCCTTCTCCCGCTTCATGTTCACCTACCTGGCGCTAGTCAGCCCACCAGTCGCGCTGGCCATCGACGTCTTCGCGCGGAGCCTCGCCGAGATTGGGCGCGCCGATGACGAGGATCTCGAGGCCCTCCGGCCCGGCCTCGTAGCCTCGCCACGTACCGGGCGGGACGCGCACCGCGTCCCATTCCTTGAGCTCGACGATCTCGTCGTTGAGCTTCATCCGCCCGCTCCCGCGCACGACCACGTACACCTCCTCCTGCTTTTTGTGCGTGTGGCCGTACGGAAAGCGATAGCCGGGCGGGACGCGCTGGTAGCTCAGGCCGGATTCCTTGAGCTCGAGCGCCTCGGTCGCCAAGCGGAACTCCAGGTCCGGCGCGCCGTCAAGCCTGGACCCGACGTCCTCCAAGTCCTCCTTGAGGTTCCTAAGCGTGAACGGCACGGCGCAATCCTATGGCACCCCTGGTGTCCCCGACGAGCCGGAAAGTCCGCTTCAGAGCACAGATCTATAAGCGTTGAGCCGCGCGCCCACCGACTGCGTGATCAGCGAGTTTGTCGGCGGCGAAGAGCGGGCCGTCCAGCGGCAGGGGATCGCCGAGGGTAGCCCAGGTCGCGACACAACCCGGGGAAGTCTGCCTGCTGCGCGGGGCTGCCGACCTCCACGCGGGCCATAGCCGCCGCACCGGTGCCCCTCCCTGAGTCGAGGCGGCGGTGCGCCCACGCAACCTCAGGCGTCGTTGGCGACCCAGGTCTCCGGCGCGCCCTCGACGCCGGCGCCCTTCGCCGGGTGGACCTCCTCGCGCTGCCCCCCGGTGCGTGCGCTGTGGGATAGTCGCCCCTTGCTGCGACGTGTCGCGCGATGATCCACACCATGACGCGCTCGCACGAGCACGTCGCGAGCGCGTCGATCCGTAGTGCGCAGCTCTCGTTCGGTGCGGTGTGGGCGAGCGAGAGCGCCTTCATGGTCGGGCTCGCCGTCGTGGCGTTCCGGGACGGTGGCGTCACCGCGGTGGGCATCGTCACGGCCGCGCGGATGGCGGCGGCGGCGCTCCTCGCGCCGTGGCTGGCGACGGTCGCCGACCGGGTGCGCCGTGAGCGGGTCCTGACCGGCGTGGGGCTGATCCGGGCCGCGGCGCTGGGTGGCGCCGCGGCGGTCACCGCCGCCGGCGGCCCGACCGCCGTGACCTACGTCCTGGCCGTCGTCGCCACGGTCGCGCTGGCGCTGTTCCGGCCGGCGCACTCGGCCCTGCTGCCCGCGTTGTGCACGTCGCCGCAGCAGCTGACGCGCGCCAACGCGGTCCGCGGCCTGCTCGACTCGTCGGCGACGCTCGGCGGGCCCGCGGCCGCGGCCGTCCTGCTGGCGGTGAGCGGCCCGGCAGCCGTGTTCGGGGCGTGCGCGGGCGCGTCGCTGCTGGGTGGCCTGGTGGTGGTCGGGCTCTCCTACGACGCCCCGCCGCGCCCGGAGACCGCGGCCGGCGCCGGGCCCCGGGTTTTGCAGGGGTTCACCACCATCGCGGCCAACCGCGGGCTGGCGCTGATCACGGGGCTCGGCCTCGTGCAGACGTTCACGCGCGGCTGCCTGACCGTCCTCACCGTCGTGGTCGCCATCGACCTCCTGAAAACGGGCGACCCGGGCGTGGGCGTCCTGACGGCGGCCGTCGGGGCCGGCGGGATGCTCGGATCGCTCCTCGCATTCGGGCTGGTCGGGCGCGGCCGGCTCGCGCTCTGGTTCGGCGTCGGCGTCGCGCTCTTCGGGGCGCCGCTGGTCCTCGTCGGCGCCGTCCCCGAGCAGGCCCCGACGATCGTGCTGCTCGGCGTCGTCGGCATCGGCAACGCCCTGATCGACGTCGGGGGCTTCACGCTGCTCGCTCGCCTGGCCGACGAGACCGTCCTCGCGCGGATGTTCGCCGGCTTCGAGGCGATCCTCACGCTCGGGGTGGCGGCCGGGAGCCTCGTGACGCCGCTCGTCGTCGAGCTGCTCGGCGTCCGTCCCGCCCTCGTGGCGATCGGGCTGCTCGCGCCGCTGGCGGTCGCCGCCGGCCGGCCCGCGCTCCGGCGGCTCGACGCCGACATGCGCGTGCGCGACACCGACATCGAGGCCATGCGCGCGATCCGCATGCTGGGTGCGCTGCCGGTCGCGACGATCGAGCAGCTCGCCGGGGCGCTCGAGCACGCCGAGGTCGATCCCGGGCACACGATGTTCCGGCAGGGCGAGCGCGGCGAGTACTTCTACGTCGTGCGGTCCGGTCGCGTGGACGTGCTCCAGGACGGGCATGTCGTCAGGACGCTCGGCGCCGGGGAGTGCTTCGGCGAGATCGCCCTGTTGCACGACCAACCGCGGACCGCCACGGTGCGCGCCGCCGGCGACACGCGGCTGCACGTGAGCCGGCTGCGGCGCAGCGCCTACCTCACCGCCGTGACGGGCTATCCGGCCGCCGCGGCCGCAGGGGACGAGCTCGTGACGAGCCGGCTCGAGGCCGATGCCGAACGGCTTCTCCGCGCCGACGAGCGCTCAGTGCCCGGAGGCGACGCGGCGCGTGCGCCGGAGGCCGAGCATGTACGGCAGCCCGCGGCCGGCGACGTCGACGGTCCGCCCGAGCCGCTCGAGCCAGCCTGGATCCGGCAGCGGGGGGAGTGAGCCCGCGACCCCCTCGATGTCCGCGACGTACGTGAGCACGGGACCGATCCCCTCGAGGTCCTGCGGGAGCTCCTGCACCGGATCGAAGGCGGTCCCACCGGCCCGGTAGAGATCCTCGGAGAAGAGGACGTACTCCTGGGCCTCGACGGGGTTCTTCAGCAGCCGGTGGACGAGGATGACGTCGATCCCGACGAGCTTGCGCCGATCCCTGATGGTCTGGGTCGCGACCTCGCCGACGTGGGCGACGAACTTCAGCTTCAGGTTGTCGGCCTGCTCGCAGGCGTCGCAGGGGCAGAGGTTCGAGGCCACGTACCTGCGCTCGCGGTGGAACGCGCGGTGCATCGCCGCGACGACCCGGGTCATGGCGGCGGCCGTCGCGTCGTCGTCGAGGGCGTCGGCCCGGCGAGAGAGGAAGGCCGCGTCGCCTTCGATCTCGATCAGGTCGAAGTCGCCGGCCGCGTCGATGACCGCCTCGAGCAGCCTCGCGGTGTTGACCTCGGCGTGGGCGAGGCTCATCCGATGGGTCCGCATGTACTCGGTGTAGCCGCCGATGTCGGCGATCAGGAGGAGAGCACGTTCGGACGCCATGGAGGAGTGATCCTAGTCGGGAGCCCGCCCGGCCTGCTCGCGAATCGTGCGGCGCCCGTCGTAGGCCCCCCACCGGAATCCGGTCGGGTGGGGATCGGGCGCCAGCGGGGCCTGTGGCAAGTCGAGCGGGACGGCCTGGAGGTTGTACTCCGGCGGCGCGATGTCGTTCGGGGTGTCGGGATGGAACAGTGAGGCCAGGTACTGGAGCTGGCCGCGGCCCGGGCCCTGCTCGAACATCCCGCCGCCGTAGACGCCGATGCCGTGCGCCTCGCAATAGTCGTAGGTGTCGAGCACGGCTCGCATGCTGCCGAAGCGCGCGGGCTTGACGTTGAGCATGCGCGGCCGCCAGGCGAGCGCCTCGATGTCGGCGATCGCGTGGATCGGCTCGTCCCAGGTGATCCGGTCGCGATGGTGTTCGAGCAGGAGCTCCGTGCCGGGTGCGAGCGCCGGATCCTCGATCCACGTGTCGGGCAGCCCCTCGATCACGCGCCGGTACAGGCCGGCCTCCGGCTCCATGGCGACGTTGAGGTTGCGGTACGAGCCCTTCAGGTCGATGACGTCCACGCGCCCCAGGCGCGCCAGCTCGGCCACGAGGTCGTCGTCCCAGCTCGGCGTCGGGTCCAGCTTGAACCGCAGAGCCGGGTTCTGCCGCAGCCACCCGTAGAGCCCGAGCAGGCTCGGCGGGTCCCCGATCCGGACCGACGCCACGAAGTTGACCGGGCGGGCCCGGCGGCCGACGGCGTCCTGGAGCGAGAGGCCGTTCTGCCGCAGGGCGAGGTCGAGCGCCGCGCTCTCGAACGCCCACCGGCGGTAGAAGCGGGCGCTCTCGCGGATCGGCTGCACCGGGAACAGGTTGGCCAGGCCGAGCAGCGTCGAGAGCTCGTCGAACGTGCGGGCTCCGTGCAGCCAGCTCAGGTCACCGCCGCCCCGCAGCAGCTCGATCTGGTCGATCTGGTCCCACGTGACGTCCTCGCCCTCGCCGACATGGGACCCGCCGCCGAGGCGCACGACGAGCGAGACCTTCGTGAACCCGCTCGACGTGTCGCGCACGAGGGGCTGCAGCCCACAGCGGTCGATGACGAGCGGCAGCCCGGCGACGCGCGCGTAGGTCGAGACGGGTGCGGGCGGATCGGCGCTCGCGCCTTCTGCGACGCGAGGGGGGGTCACTTCTCGAGTCAAGTTCGGCCAATGCTCCCATGCGGACGGCGGCGAGACTCTACCGCGCCATGGGTGGACGGGCCGCCGACCGGCGCAGGAGATCACGCCGGCGTGATCACGCGCAGCGACGGGAGCAGGTCCGCGTACCGGGGCGATCACGCGTCAGCAACCTCCGACCGGAGATGGCCGCGTGGGCGGCAATAGAGAAATCGGGCAGCGGGGAGCGCTTCGGCGCGCTTCCGAAGTACTACGCCTGCGCCACCGCCGGGATCCGCGCCGCCCGCGCACGCCAGGTGATCCTGCCCAAGCTCGCCCTGCTGACCGAGTTCTCCTGAGACGACGTCAACCCCGACAACCTCCAGATCGTCGACCCGTCGCCAAGAGCAGGGTGTCCTGGACGTACTACCCAAAGAACCAGGGCCCTGACTCCCGAACCAGGGCCTGCTGTGGACGGCCGGCGACCCGGCCAGCGTCAAGGCCGACAAGCTCGACGCCCCAGCCGTGCCCTACGCCACCGCGATCGCCGGCACGCCGCGGTCGACCAGCCTGGACCGCCAGCGGCTGACGTACACGAGCACCGCGGTGCCCGGCTCCCAGCTGGCGGACGTCGTTCGACACGGTGGCCGAGGCCGAGTTCGAGCGCGCGAAGCTGGCCCTTGAGCAGAGTCGCAGCGGGCCTGCCGGACCCGCGGAGTCGATGACATTGACCGACTTCTGGCCGACCTACCACGCTGACGCGTGCCCGCGGCCTGCAGGAGGCGACGATCGCCAGTTACGAGGGCGTTCGGCGCCGGGCGGTCGAGCAGCACCTCGGGGACCGGCCGCTCGACGAGATCACGCCGCGCGAGATCTCGATGTGGCGGGTGGAGATGCAGCGAGCGGGCAAGGGACCCGAGGCCATCCGCGTGTCCATGATGTTGGTGCAGGCGATGTTCACCCTGGCGCTGGAGTGGGGTGAGGCGTCGTCGAACCCGGTGGCGCTGGTGCGCAAGGCGCGCTAGTGCCGACAGCGCGCGATCGACGTCATGGACCCCAAGTTGGTCGAGCGAGTGCGACGCTGGATGCTCGCCCGCGGCGACCTCTTCAGCGCGGCGCTCGTCAGCGTCTTGGCCTACTCGGGCATGCGACCCGGCGAAGCGCTGGCGCTCGAACGCCGGCACATCCGCAACGACACCATCTTGGTCGAGCAGGCCGTCGCCCGCGGTCGGATCAAGCTGCAGAAGACGGGGCGCGTCTACCGGACCGTCGATCTCCTGGCGCCGCTGCGCGACGACCTCGGCGCGTGGTTCGCGGCCCGCGGTCATGACGATCCAGACGCTCGCCTGTTCGCCCGCGACGACGGCGAGTGGTTCAAGGTCGACGACTGGAACAACTCGCGCAACCGTCACTTCTACGCGGCCTTCGATGGGGTCGAGATCGGCCGCCGGCGCCCCCCTACGACCTCCGCTACTCCTTCGTCTCACTGATCATCCGCGAAGGAGACCTCTCGATCGTCGAGCTTGCCGACCAGCTCGGTCACGCCGCGACGGAAACGCTGAAGACGTACGCGCACGTGTTCGCGGAGTACCGGCGCCAGCCTCGGGTTCCGTCCAACGGGTTAATCGCGGAGGCGCGTGACGCCGTCGATCCCTAGGCGCGGACCAAAGTGTCGGATCACGCGAAAGGAGCAGCGCGCCGGCCGATGGCGGCTCCCCCCGGCGCAGGAAGTGCCCAGATGCATGGAAGCGGCCGTTCGGCGCATAGGTGCGAGACTTTCGAGATGCCCGACTGGACGAAGAAGAACTTCGACGATCTTCGCGATGTCAGCCCGCGGGATGTCCAAATGCAGTGGCGGTTCGCGCGGGAGGCTCTGCGATCGCCCGAGCGCGGCGTGAGCCGCTTCACGTACGACCCAGGTGCCCGCATGCCGTGGGGTCACCGGCATCGTGTGCAGGAGGAGGCCTACGTCGTGGTCGCCGGGTCCGGATGTGCCAAGCTCGATGACGAGGTCGTCGAGCTCTCAGTGTGGGACGTGCTGCGCGTCGCTCCTGCAGTAGTCCGCTCATTCGAGGCCGGCCCGGAGGGTCTTGACGTGATCTGCATCGGTGGTCGGAAACCCAAGGGAGGCGACACCGAGCGGTTCGAGGACTTCTGGGACTGATCGGCCGACCGCCTCGCGGCGTGCGTTGCTAATCAGAAGAGCCGCGTAGGACGAAAGCAGCCGCCGGCGGTCGGCGTACTCGACCCGTGCTGCGCTGCTGGTTTGAGGCAGACGCGATAGCCGCGCCTGAGGCGCCCTCGCTGCCGCAATGGACGACGAGCGGAAGTCGCCCTGCATGGAAACCAGCAGTCGCTGCGGCGGGCGGCTCGCCACTGCTCGCAAGCGGAAGGGGAAGCGACGGTCTCGAGCGCCGCGCTCTCGGGACTTCACGCCCGCCGATCCCGTGCCTGTGCACCGCCCTCACCCCCGCGAGGCGTGCCGCGCTTCTGCTGGTCGGCGGTGTCAGTCCGACTCATCGCGGGCGCGCCCGTAGCGCTCGTAGATCACCCGCGAGCCGAACGTCCTGGTCTCGATCAGGTCCAGCGGGACGTCTTCGGTGACCGGCGGCAGGAACGGCGTGCCGCCACCGACGACGACCGGATAGCGGAACATGCGCAACTCGTCGACGAGGCCGAGCTCGAACGCCGCCGCGGCCAGGCCGGCGCCGCCGATCGAGACATCCTTGTCGGTCGCGTCGAGCGCTGCAGCGGCCTCCTCGGCCACCGACGCCTCGGCGAGCCGGGCGTTGCCCTGGACGCTGTCGAGCGTACGGCTGAAGACGACCTTCGGGATCGCGCACCAGACGTCGGCGAACGCGGCCCCGAGCTCGTTGTCGCGCATCGACGGATCCGTCTCCCACACCAGCATCGTCTCGTACAGCCTGCGCCCACACAGATAGCCGCCAAGCTCGCGTACCAGCGCGAGGTGGAAACGAAACAGCTCCTCGCTAGGGGGCGACCACCCGAACGCGCCCTCGCGGTCGGCGATGTAGCCGTCCACCGAGACGCTCATCGAGTAGATCAGCATGGGTTCAAGCTCGTCGCACGGCAGCGACGGGCGATGATCGTGACGATGTTCATCATTGAGCTTGACATCGGGCTCACCTACCTTCTGCAGTCTGCTCTGACACTAGCTCGTGACCAATCGCGAGACGCTACTCACCGTCCCCCGAAGCCGCGTGGGAGCTGTCGCTCGGCGTCTACCTCCTCGCCAAGGGCCTCAAGCCGTCTCCCATCCACTCTTGGAGGACGTCGAGATGGAAGTCCGGTCCGTTCGCCCGGCGCTGGCGGGGCCGTAGGGCGCAGCTACGCCAGCTCGGACCGCAGCACCGCCGCGACCGGCTGCCGGGCGCTGGCGCGCGCCGGGATCGCGGTCAGCGCCGTGACCACGACCACGGTGCCCGCCACGGTCGCCAGCAGCCACCACGCCGAAGGCGTCGGCGCGTCGTCCGGGCTCACCGCCGCGAAGAGTCCGAGGCCCGCGGGGATCCCGGCGATCGCGCCGGCCAGCGCGGGGAGGACCTGCGCGGCCGAGAGGCCGGCGGCGACCTGGCCCGGCGTCGCGCCGAGCGCGCGAGCAAGGGCGGACGTGCGGCGGGCGTCGAGCACCGTCGCCCAGGTGATGAAGACCGCGTTGACGGCCGCCTGCGCGACGAGCATCACCGCGATCAGCGCCAGCACGTCGCTCAGCCGGTCGGTGCGGGGATCGGCCAGGGCGGACGTCGTCCGCTGGGCGTCGAGCTGCGCGTGGGCGGAGAGCACGGCGACGATCCCGGCCACGGTGATCGTCGCGCCGGCCGCGCACAGCAGCGAGCGGCGCGGCCGGCGCCCGGCGACGCGCAGGCCGAGCAGCAACGGCACCGGCAGCCGCGCCGACAGCGCGATCAACCGGGCGCTGCGCCGCGGCGGACGGGCCGCGTCGCCCAGCGCGAGCACGGTGCTGACCCGTGCGGCGCGGACCGCGGGCACGAGCGTCGCGACGACCGCAACGGCCACCGCGACCGCGATCACGACAAGGACATCGACAACGCCGAACGGGATCCCGCCGGCGCCGCCGACCAGGCCGGCGCCGGGATCGGCGAGCGGAGGGGCGGTGAGGCGACCGATCGCCAGCCCCGCCGCGGCGGCGACCAGCGCCAGCACCACGTACTCGGCGAGCAGCACCGACGCGACCAGGCCCGGCGTGCCGCCGACGGCCTTCAGCAGACCGACGCGCCGCAGCTGGCCGGCCATCCGCCCGCCGACGAGCACGGCGACGCTGGCCAGCGCCAGCAGGCCCAGCAGCCAGCTTCCGGTCAGCAGCGCGCGCCGTTCGTTGCGCACGAGGTTGCCGGCGTTGTCGCTCAGCTGCGTCCAGGACTGCAGCATCGGGGGCGGCGGTGGCGGGACGGCCGGACGCGCGCCCGGCGGCGCGTTCAAGTTCAGGCTCTCGTTCTCGCTGGGCTCGTGCGCGGTGACGAACGCCGGGGCGCGCGCCGGATCGGCGAGCCGCAGGTTCATGATGTAGGACACGTTCTCCTGAGCCACCGCGAGCCGGCGGGCGTCGGCGCGGGTGAGCCAGACCAGGCCCGGGTGCACGACGTGCCCGTCGACCATCGAGCCGGCTGACGGGTAGGGCGACATCGCGGCGGTGACCGCGATCCCCGTGACGCGGAACGACCGGCCGCCGACCTTGACCGCGTCGCCCGTGTGGACGTCGAAGGCGTCGGCGAAGGCGCGCTCGACCACCACGCCGCCGTCGCGGACCCAGCGGCCGGCGGTCAGCTCGGGCTGGTCGAGCGTGGCCGGGGCGACGTCGCGTCCCTCGGCCTGGACCGCCGCGCGCGTGCCGTGCGCGGTCAGGGTGGTGTCGGCGAGCGTGTAGGGGCCGCTGTGCGCGACGACGCCGCGCGCCCGCGTCAGCGCGTTGAGCGCGGCGGGGTTCACAGACGCGTGGCTGCCGCCGACCGGCGTGCCGTTCGGGCCGGGCTCCGGCGGCGCGACCCGCGCGACCACGTCGGGCCCGGCGGTCGCGGCGCGGGTGCTCTTGTACGGCGTCTGGACCACGCCGTGCAGGACGAGGCCGAGCGTCAGCGTGGCGGTGGCAGCGGTGATCGTCGCCACCAGGAGCGCGGCCTGCGCCGGGTGCCGGCGCACGTCGCGTGCGGCGAGGCGCAGGACGAGCAGGATGCGGCCCATGGCGCTCAGCCCTCCTCGAGCCCGGCGAGCGCGCCGAGCCGCCCGGTCGAGCCGTGGGTCAGCCGGGTCTCCTCGACGAAGGCGCCGTCGCGCATCGAGATCAGCCGATCGGCGGTCGCCGCGATCCGCGCGTCGTGCGTGACGATCACGACCGTCTGGCCGGTCGCGCGCAGGTCGTCGAAGAGCCGCAGGACGTCGAGGGTCGCGGTGCTGTCGAGGTTGCCGGTCGGCTCGTCGGCCAGGACGAGCAGCGGCTCGTTGCTGAGCGCCCGCGCGACCGCGACCCGCTGGCGCTGACCGCCCGAGAGCGCGGACGGAAGATGCGCGGCGCGGTCGGTCAGCCCGACGCGGTCGAGCAGCTCGGTCGCCCGCCGTCGCGCGGTCCGCGGCGAGGCGCCGGCCAGCAGCGCCGGCAGCTCGACGTTCTCGATCGCGGTGAGCTCGTCCATCAGGTGGAAGGCCTGGAAGACGAAGCCGATCGCGTCGCGGCGCAGCCGCGCGAGCGCCCGTTCGCTGAGCTGGTCGATGCGCTCGCCCTGCAGGCGCACCTCGCCGGCCGACGGCCGTTCGAGGCCGCCGAGTAGGTGCAGCAGCGTCGACTTCCCGCAGCCGCTCGGCCCCATGATGGCCAGCGTCTCGCCCGCGGCGACCGCCAGCTCGACCGCGTCGAGCGCGTGCACGGCGCCCGTTCCCTGTCCGTAGTCCATCCGCAGCTCGTGCGTCTGCACGAGCGGTCGGCCGATGTCCATCAGTGTCCCTTCGTCGTCATGGAGCTCCAATAACGGGCGCAGGCCTCGAGCCACTGCAGGTCGGCCTGCAGCCGCAGCACCACGCCTTCGAGCAGGAGCCCGGCGACCGCGCCGTCGGGCTGGGCCAGCGCCGCCCGCTGCGCCTCGGCCAGGTTGGCCAGGACCGCGTGGCGCTGAACGTCGACGATCCGGACGGGATCGCCCAGGCCCGCCGTCGCGGCGGCGACCAACTTGAGGTGGAACTCGGCCGGCGCGGGCTTGGGCCAGCTCGTGTCGTCCAGCCACGCCATGACGCGCGCGCGCCCGTCCTCGGTGAGCTCGTAGACCTTGCGGTCGGGACGATCGGACTGGCCGACGTGCTCGGCGCGCACGAGCCCCGCCTTGTCGAGCCGCGCGAGCGTCACGTAGACCTGGCCGGCGTTGAGCGCCTCCGCCAGCGGGCCGAGCGCGAGCTGCAGGCGCGCGCGGAGCTGGTAGCCGTGCGACGCGTCCTTGGCGAGCAGCGCCAGCAGGATCTCCTGGACGACCCGCAGTTGATAGCCGTGCGACGGCTCCTTGCTTGCTGCGCCAACCGCTCGTGGCATCGAAAAGCGCCTCCTCTCTAACCGTTATCTAGCGCGAGACTAACGGTTATCCAGGAGCGGTGTCAAGCGCCCGACACGCCTTGACCATTTCTCTCGGGGCGTGCGGCAATTCCCCTGATCGTCATCTGCCAGTGTGCGGTGGCGCGGCCGGGAGTTGCACCGTGACGCGGAGCCCGCCGGCGGCCCGGGGGGTGAGGGTGAGGGTTCCGTCGTGCGCTTGGGTGATGCTCTTGACGATTGCCAGGCCGAGGCCGGCACCTGCGTGCTCGGTGCGTACGCGCTCGCTGCCGCGCTGAAACGGCTCGGCAAGTGTGGCGACCAGCTGCGGGGTGAGCTTCTCACCGGTGTTCTCGACGGTGAGCACCACGCTGTCGGGGTGAGCGCTGGTCGTGACCCACACGGTGCCCTGTTCAGGCAGGTTGTGGACGATGGCGTTGTGCACGAGGTTCGTAGCCATCTGCAGCAGGAGCGCGGGTGAGCCGATGGTGGGGGCCGCGTCGCCGGAGGTCTCGATGGTGACGCCGCGCTTTTCTGCGAAGGGGAGGAGCGTCTCGGTGGCTTCTTCGGCGATGAGGGACAGGTCGACGTGTTCTGGGGCGAAGGAGCGCTGGTCGGCGCGGCTGAGCATGAGCAGTGCTTCAGTGAGGTCGATCGCTCGGGTGTTGACGGCGTGGAGGCGGTCGACAAGCTCGCCGTTGTCGTGATTGCGATCGTTGCGGGCCACGTCGAGAAGCGTCTGCGTGATCGCCAGCGGGGTGCGTAGTTCGTGAGAGGCGTTGGCTGCGAACCTCTGCTGTTCGGCGACGTGCGCTTCGAGGCGCGCGAGCATGCTGTCGAAGGCGTCGGCCAGCTGGCGGAACTCGTCTCTGCGGCCCGGTAGCCGGATTCGGTGGGAGAGCGATCCGGCCGCAGCCGTGCGTGTGGCATCTGTGATGCGGGCAAGGGGGGCGAGCATTCGGCCGGCGAGAATCCACCCTCCCAGCAGGCCGAACACCAGCAGGAACGCCAACACTGCGGCTGCCCTCGGAGCGAAGACGTGCAGGAGGTTGGACCGGACGGGAAAAACACTATGAGGGCGGGTGTCGGCGTTGACGAGGAACGCACGATCGGGGACGTAACGCAGGAGGAACAGCCACACGGCGGCGAGCAACAGGGCGCCGGCGAGCATGAGGAAGCCGGCGTAGCTGAGGGTGAGCTTGAGGCGAACGCTCAAGCCAGGGGCTCTATCCACCGTCTCCTCCCCTGTGACCGGTGCCCGGCGCTGCGTCGATGCGGTACCCGGCGCCGGCCACGGTGGCGATGATCGCCGGTTCGCCGAGGCGTTTGCGCAGTGCCGAGACCGTGATGCGCACGGCGTTGGTGAACGGGTCTGCGTTCTGATCCCACGCCCGTTCCAGGAGCTCTTCGGCGCTGACGACACCGCCTTCGGCAGCGACGAGAACTTCGAGCACCGCGAACTGCTTCCGGGTCAGCGCGACGTAGCGGCCGTCGCGGTAGACCTCTCGGCGAAACGGATCCAGCCGCAGACCTACGATCTCTCGCACCGGCGGCCTGTTGTGTGCACGCCGGCGGTCGAGCGCTCTGAGACGGAGCACGAGCTCTTCGAGCTCGAACGGCTTGGTGAGGTAGTCGTCGGCACCGAGCCCGAACCCGGAGGCCTTGTCGTCGAGACGGTCGGCAGCGGTCAACATGAGGATCGGCATGCCGCTGCCGGAGGCGACGATGCGCTTGGCGATCTCGTCACCGGAGGGCCCGGGGATGTCTCGGTCGAGGACGGCGATGTCGTAGGCGTTGACGCTCAGGAGCTCCAGAGCGGTGGCACCGTCACCGGCGATGTCGGCCGCGATCGCTTCCAGGCGTAGGCCGTCGCGGATGGCTTCGGCCATATAGGGCTCGTCCTCAACGAGCAACACGCGCATGCTTTGGATGCTAGGGCTGGCGCATATCGTCGGCATATCGAAAACCACATACGTGCTGGCAACGCCACGCTGCCTTGAATGGCGGCGTGACCTACGGCGAACCAGCACGAGCAACGACCCGTCGGATTCGGATTCGCTGGATCCGTGTCGCCGGCCTGCTGGTCGTCATCGCGGCGATCGCCGCAGCCCTCGGCCACGAGTTGCCGGCGTCCTCGTCCTGGACGACGTCCTCGTCCTCGACGGCCGCACCAGCCATCGGCGTCCTGCGCAGTGAGCACCGTGGTGCGCTCGGCGAGGCTGACGGTGCCGTCCCCGAGGGCACGTCGGTCTACGACGACGAGATTCCAGGTGTGGCCAACCTTGATCCAGCTCTCCTCGGTGCCCTGCGCCAAGCGGCAACTGATGCTGCGGGCGACGGGGTCGAGTTCGTCGTCGACAGTGGCTGGCGTTCGCCGGCGTACCAGGAGCAACTCCTCCGCGAGGCGGTGTCGAAGTACGGCTCAGAAGAGGAAGCTGCCCGGTGGGTTGCCGCCCCCACGACGTCTGCTCACGTGTCGGGGCACGCGGTCGACATCGGGCCCTCCGATGCCGCGGCGTGGCTGTCCGAGCACGGCGCTGCGTACGGGCTGTGCCAGATCTACGGCAACGAACCCTGGCACTACGAACTGCGCCCCGACGCCGTCGATCACGGTTGCCCTCGCATGTACTCCGACCCTACGCAGGATCCGAGGATGCAGCGGTGACCAGCAAGCGCCCGCAAAGAACCGCTCTCAACGCATTCCTCACACATATGGAGCAAACATGAGTAGAAAACGGCCGTTGGCCGCCCTTGGGCTGGTCGCCCTGATCAGCCTGATCAGCGCGGGCTGTGGTTCGAACGCACCTTCCGAGACCGGCTCCGGCAGCTCGGGCGGCGCTCGTACCACGAGCACCGCCCGTGAGAAGGCGCTGAAGTTCGCGCAGTGCATGCGCGACAACGGTGTCAGCGCGTTCCCGGACCCGGACGCGTCGGGCGAGTTGACCATCGATGGGATAGCGAACGGCTCGTCGCTGGACCCGAACACCGCGGCGTTCAAGAAGGCCATCAGCGCGTGCAAGGACCTGCAGCCATCGGGGTTCACGGGTCACAAGAGGAGCGCCGAGCAGCAGAAGACTGCCCTCAAGTTCGCCCAGTGCATGCGCGACAACGGCGTGGAGGACTTCCCGGACCCCACCCCGGATGGGCCACTCATCGACACGACTCGAATCGCATCCACCGAAAGGAACGGTGGTATGAGCATTCTCAACGCCGCGATACAGAAGTGCGGCGCTGCCTTCTCTGACAAGCTGGGGCTGCGGGGCCAGTGAAGCGCAAGACGTGGGTGCTGGCCGGAGCGGGCGTCGTGGTTGTGGCAGCCGTCATCGGCGGCGTGGTCGTGCTGTCCGGCGCTGATCACACGACCTCGGCCGCGCAGGCGTCGCCGGCGAGCACGATGCAAGTGGTCAAGGGCAAGCTCTCGGCCGCGGTCTCCCAGGACGGAACCCTGACCTACCGGGCGCGGCCGGATGGTTCGCCCTACGCCGTGGTCAACCAGGCGCGCGGCGTCTACACCAGGCTGCCCGACACCGCGACCAAGGTCGACTGCGGCGGCATTCTCTACCGGGTCGACGAGCACCCGGTGCTGCTGCTGTGCGGCACAGTCCCGGCCTACCGCGCGCTCCACACGGGCGATGCGGGCCAGGACGTCCGACAGCTCAACCGCAACCTGCACGAGCTCGGCTACGACGCCAAGGCCCATGTCCACATCGACCCCGCCGACAACGACTTCACCGTGAAGACCGCGAAGGCGCTCGAGGTGCTCCAGCGCAACAAAGGCGTCTACGTGACCGGAGCGCTGGCCAGTGGTGACGCGGTCTTCCTGCCCGAGGCGGTGCGGATCGCCAAGGTCAGCGGCGAGCCCGGTGGGCCCGCCCGGCCAGGTGCGCAAGTCCTGAGCGTCACGTCCGACACGCTGCACGTGCAGGTCGACCTCGACCCGTCACAGCAGGGCCAGGTCAAGACCGGGAATCGAGCGCAGATCACGCTGCCGGGCAACACGACGGTCACGGGCAAGGTCGTCGGTTTCGGACGAACCGCCCAAGCCCCCGCTGGGCAGGACAGCAGCGCCGCGGACGCGACCATCCCCACCTCCATCAGCCTCGACGACCCGGGCAAGGCACGCGGGCTCGACCGCGCCCCCGTCCGGGTGCAGATCACCACCAAGGGCGTGGACGATGCCCTGAGCGTCCCGGTCACCGCGCTGGTCGGCAAGTCCGGCGGCGGGTTCGCGGTCGAGGTGGTGCGCGCCGGCGAGCGACGCGAGCTGGTCGCCGTGGAGCTTGGCCTGTTCGACACCGCAGACGGGCGAGTCCAGGTCGAGGGCGATCTTCGCGAAGGCGATCACGTCGTGGTGCCGTCGCTATGAGTGGCGAATCAGTTCTGGAACTGGATGGGGTGACCAAGGTCTACGGTGAGCAGCCGCCGGTGGCCGCCCTGCGAGGCGTGTCCTTTTCCGTCCGGCACGGCGAGCTGGTGGCGATCGTCGGGCCCTCCGGGTCGGGCAAGTCCACGCTCCTGCACGTCATGGGGACCCTGGAGCGGCCCACCAGCGGCGTGGTCCGGATCGGTGGCGTCGACGCGGCGCGGCTGAGCGACCGCGAGCTGTCGCAGCTGCGGGCCCGGGAGATCGGGTTCGTCTTCCAGCAGTTCTTCCTGGCCGAGCATGCGACGGTGCGGGAGAACGTCGCGGACGGGTTGCTCTACGCCGGCGTCGCCGCCGCCGAGCGGTACAGGCGCGCGGAGGAGGCGCTCGAACGGGTCGGCCTCTCCGCACGCGCGAGCTTCAAGCCCACCAGGCTCTCCGGAGGGGAGCGCCAGCGGGTGGCGATCGCCCGGGCCCTCGTCGGGCGTCCGGCGATCGTTCTCGCCGACGAACCGACCGGGAACCTCGACAGCACCACCGGCGCATCGATCATGGAGCTCATCCGCGAGCTCAATGCCGCCGGCGCCACCATCATCATGATCACGCACGACGCGGGCCTCGCCGACCAGTTGCCCCGCCAGATCCGGATGCTGGACGGCCAGGTGGTCGCCGATACCCGCCGCGATCTTGTGGCGGGGGCGAAGGGGCAGACGCCATGAGCGCCAAGGGCGGGCGGTTGCGGCTGAAGGACGGGCTGCGGGTGGCGAGCGTCGGGCTGCGCTCCCGGCCGCTGCGCGCCGCGCTGTCCGCGCTTGGGATCGCGATCGGAACGGCGGCGATCGTGGCGGTCCTCGGGTTGTCGTCCTCCTCGCAGGCCGGGCTGCTCGCGGAGATCGACCGGCTCGGCACGAACCTGCTGACCGTCGAGGCCGGACAGAGCCTCACCGGGGGGCCGGCGAAGCTGCCCCGCGAAGCGCCCGGGCGGATCACGCTCCTGGACAACGTCCAGCTGCTGGCGCACACCGGCCTGATGAAGGACGAGAAGGTCTACCGGAACTCGATGATCCCGGTGGGCAACACCGGTGGCCTTCAGGTGCGGGCCACCAGCCTGAACCTGCTGTCCGTGCTCAACACGGGCGTCGCACGCGGCAGCTGGCTCAACGCGGGCACCGCCCGCGAGCCGGTCGCGGTGCTCGGCTCGGCCGCCGCGGAACAGCTGGGCATCGACCGGGTCCACCCTGATCAGCGGATCTGGCTGGGCGGCCAGTGGTTCAATGTCGCGGGCATTCTGAAGCCCTCGCCACTGGCGTCCGAAATCGACAACAGCGCGCTCGTCGGGTATCCGGCCGCCCGGACGTACCTCGGCTATGTCAGCATCGTCCGCGGCGAGCAGAAGGCCGGCCCGCCGAGCTCGATCTACGTGCGCGCCGCCACCGGTCACGAGGCGGCGGTGCAGTCGCTGCTGGGGCAGACCGCCAACCCCGAAGCACCCAACGAGGCGAACGTCAGCCAGCCGTCCGACGCGCTCACCGCCCGGGCCGCCGCGGCGGGGGCGTTCGACAGCCTCTTCCTCGGGCTCGGGGTGGTGGCACTGATCGTCGGGGCCGTCGGCGTCGCCAACATCATGATCATCTCGGTGCTGGAACGCCGCTCGGAGATCGGCCTCCGTCGCGCCCTTGGCGCGACGAAGGCCCAGATCCGGACCCAGTTCCTCGCCGAGTCGATCCTGCTCGCCGTCATCGGCGGCGTCGTCGGCGTGCTGGCCGGTGCCGCGGCAACGGCCGTGTACGCCAGCTCGAAGAGCTGGGCCGTCGTGATCCCCGTCGAGGCATGGTCGGGCGGCATCGCCTCGGCCATCCTGATCGGCGCGTTCGCCGGCCTGATGCCGGCCGTTCGAGCGTCTCGGATGCCGCCCACCGTGGCATTGCGAACGGCATGAGCGGGAAGTGGATCTCTGTCGGGAGGCCACACCCCGATGCATGTGGATACGAGCACTCTCTCAGTCCGCATGGTGTGGTGCGAGTAGACGCTGCCCGGCGGCTGGGGCTAGCATCGGCCCGTGCTGTGGTTGCTGGGATTCGAGTAGCTGTTGAAGACCGCGTGGCGTGCCACAGCAGTGACGGCGCTGGCGATGTCGGCCGGGTTGCTTGCGGCGGGATGCGGCGAGGATGCGCCCCGCGCCACGGCGGCGCAGGCTGACGACGTGGTCTTCGCCGCCTCGCGTGGATTGACCGTCAACCTGGCGCCCGGGTGGCAGGCGACGCGGGCAAGCCTCACGCCGCATCTCACCGATCCACGCGAGGTCTTGAGCGTCGCCACTTTCCCCTTGGGCTATCGACCCACGGACTGCGCGCACGTAGCTGGGAGCGCGCTGGAAGACCTCGGGCCTACCGACGCGTTCATCACGCTGCAGGAACGCGGGACGGATCCCGGCTCGTCCTGGGCTGACTTCCCGCCGCGGCCGGGGCATTTCGGTCCCCAACTCGGCGGTGCCTCGGAAGCATCGGCATGTGTGCCCAGCGCCCGGTTCGTCGATCACTGGTTCGGGTTCACCGATGGTGGCCGACACTTCCACGTCGAGGTTGCGTTCGGTCCGGAGGCCTCTGCGGCGACGCGGGACCAGGCCTGGGCCGTCCTCGACAGCCTTCACGTTGATCCCAGTGTACGGCCGGGCTGGCGTTCATCTGGTTAGGGCGATCCACGCCTCTCCGACGGCGTCCCGCCCATCGCGTGGCTGCATTGGACTGCGATGTAGAGCAGGGGTTGCAAAAGGCCCGGCAGCTCGGCGGTGCGGTGCGGTGCGACGCGCGCGTAGATGACCTCGTAGACCCCGCCGACCACCGTCTCGGCGGTCAGCGCCGACACGGGCGGGGGACTGTCCCCCCGCCGACACGATCACCGGTGAGCGCGATGCCTCAGGCGGCGCCAGGAACTGCTTGAAGTCCGCCATCGCACGCATCCGTCGCTCGAGCGCCTGTGGCCCCGCGGCGACCGCCTCGACGATGCACACATGCGCGATCTCGGGCTCGCTGGCCATGAGGTTCAGGGAAGGCGCCCAAGCCACGGCGGACCTTCGCTCAGCGCAGCGTGATCGTCCGCGTCGTCGTGCGCGTGCCGTGCACGATCCGCAGCGTCAGCCTGGCGCCCTTCAGACGCGCGGCGCGCTTGCGTGCGGTGGCGTTGAGGCGCAGGCGAAGCTTGACGGTGCCGGCGCGGGTCGCGCGCGCCGATCCGGTCGCCACGACGATCGGCTTGCCGCGCCGCCCGAGGCGCCGCGCCGGAACCGTGGCGGTCACCCGGACCGTCCCGGGCGCACCGACCTTGACGGTCACCACGATGCCGCGGGCAAGCGCGCTCGCCGTGACACGGGCGGGGAGGGTCGCGACCGGCGCCGCGCCTGGGGCGGGCGAGCCCGGCGTCGGCGTCGTGCCCGAAGGGGTCGTGCCCGAAGGGGTCGTGCCGCCGCTGGGAGTGCCGGGGGTCGTCCCGCCGCCACCTCCGCCCGGCGGCGCCTCGGCCGGCGGCGGCGCGGGCAGGAATCCGCTCAGGCCCGCCCCGCCGATCGCCCCGTGCTGCGCGCTGGCCGAGATCACCACCGGTGCGGTCGGGAGCACGCACGGGTCCGCGCTGGTGGTCGGCGTCCCGGCGACCTTCAGGCCCTGGTCGTCGTCCCACGCGATGTGCTTGGCGTCCATCGACAGGGAGACATCGTGCGCGACGCCGGTGGTGGGCAGGTAGCAGTCGACCGCCGCCGGGGCCGACGGTGACGTGTCGACGCCCTGGATCGCCAGGACGCCGATCTTGCCGACGGCCTGCGTGCCCCCGTTCCACTGCTCCAGCTCGAACGCCGCGAGCTGGCCGTTGGCCGCCACGTCGGTCCGGCGCTGCTCGAGCCCGGTTCCGGACGTGTCGAGCCACGGGTCGAAGTCGGGGCCGTAGGGCGCAGCGGCCGCCTGCTGGACGCTCACCGTGTTGCCGGAGGCGGCGACGATCCGGCCGCCGAACAGGGATGGGTAGCGCTGGCCCGAGACGTGGATCGGCTCGAGCACGCTGTTGGTCGCCGGCCGAGCGTAGATGCCGGTCTGGAAGCTGATCGGGCAGCAGCCGCTGCTGTTCGAGAAGCCGTAGACGAGGTGCTTGCCGTCGGCGGTGATGTCGAAGCCGAGCGGATAGACGTAGACGGCCCAGCCCGACGGCGCGTTCAGTGGTCCCTCCACCGTCGAGCTGCCGTCCGGCTCCCAGATCTTGAACCAGGAGAAGCGCGAGATCCGGCCGGGGACGTTGCGCACCGCGACGATGCGCCCGCCGTCGGACTGCGCGATGTCGAGCCACTTCTCGGTCTGGCCGTCGCTGTTGACGACGGGCGATGCCAGCCGGGCCTTCTGCGTCCCGTCCAGCGACGACACCCAGGCCTCGCCGTTGTCGATGTAGGCGACGGACGCGGCGCCGGCACCGGCGGGAGCGTCCAGCGCCACCGCGGTGACGCACAGCAGGATCGCGCGGCGCGCGTGGGCTGACACGGCGAGATGCATGGACATCCACGCAAGCACGTCGCCCAACCGCCCGCATCCGTGATTCCACGGATCCGCGCCGGCGGCGTGCCCGGCGCAACCTCTGGGCCGGCCGGGCGACCAGGCACACTGCTCCGCCCGATCACGGTGTCCCGACGCACAGGCCCCACCGTCCGTCACGCCGCTTGGCGGCGCACTGAGACGCGTTCATAGTCTCACGTGCTGGTCAGATGAGGCCCTGATTTGCGCCCGTAGTGGCGGCGGCGAGAACCGCCGCACACGACGGCTGAAGGCCTCTTTCGCTGCTGCCAGCTCGTTGCGAGAGGAGCTGTTCATGTCATGTGATTTCGAGAGCCCGCGCTCCACCCCAACCGGTTCGCTGCCCGGGCCGTCACGGCGCGTGGTCGTCGAGCCGATCCGGCGGCCGGTCACTGCGCCGACTCCGTCCCGCCGGCCGGCGCCCGAGCCGCCCGCGGAGCCACGGCCTGAGCCCGATCGCGAACGCGAGCCCGCGACGCGCTGATGGGCGTGCGAGTCGCGTCGCACGTGCCCGCCCCAGACCTGATCGACCCCGTCATCGGCTTTCGACAGTGGCGCCTGCGGGACGGGCGCCTTCACTCTCTGACGACCGACGACGAATGGAGACGTGGCGCGCTTGACGCTCATTGCAGCCGTTCGTCACACCCGAGCTCGGAGCAGGACGTGCTGCCCTCGGGACGGTGCAGCTGTGGCGTCTACGCCTACTATCGCCCGCTGCCGCGCACGGCGTCGGTCATATGGCCCGAGCTGGTCGCCGGCGCCGTCGCGTTATGGGGCGAGGTCCAGGCGCACGCGACCGGGCTGCGCGCCCAGCATGCGCAGGCAGTGGTGCTCGCGCTGCCCATGGGCCACGGGCGGAAGCGTCGCGAGCTGCTGACCCTCGCCGAGGAGCTGGGCGTCGAGGTCGTCTCGCCGCGGCACCTCCGCAGCGCCGCGGCCGTGCACGGCGGCGCGCTTCCTCACAAGCTCAAACCGGTGGCGGATCCCGTCGGCGTGGCTGCGGCGCTGCGATGGGGTGCGCGAACGCATCCGCTCGTGAGCACCAGGCTCCGCGGCCGCGACGGCTCCGAGGGGCACTAGCGCGCGCACGTCGATGGCTCACGCGAGGTAAGCTGGCCGCCGGCGACCTTGCGCTACGGCTGAGCAATCACCGCATACTGACGATCAGGGATGCCCCTTGGCACGGGCCGCGAGGATCGACTGCGTCTCCCGCGACGAGCACGGCCGCGCCCTCGACGGTCGGCCGATATGGAGACGCGAACGTTCCTGGACGAACGTTTGATTGCGTGAAGCGTCTGTGAATCGCGACAGTGCGCCCGCCTCGCCGGAGCACCTGGCGGCGGGGCGTCGTCCCTGCACCTCAAGCCGCCGCGAGGTCGTACATGGTCGTTGCCGTGCCCGCCCGGGCCACGGCCCCTGCCGGCATGCCGCCGCGCACGGGCGCGTGGGTCGTCGTTCCCACCTACAACGAGCGCGCCACCCTGCCTGCGCTCGTCGCCCGACTCCTCAACGCGCTCCCGGCCGCGCCGGCCGCCGACCTGCGGATCCTCGTCGTCGACGACAACTCCCCCGACGGCACCGGCGCGCTCGCCGACGAGCTCGCCGCCGCCGACGAGCGCCTCGCCGTCCTGCACCGCACCGCCAAGACCGGCCTCGGCGACGCGTACGCCGCAGGCTTCGCGGTCGCGCTCGACGCCGGCGCGCGGCGGATCATCCAGATGGACGCCGACGGCTCGCACGATCCCGCTGCGATCCCGGCGCTGCTCGCCGCGCTCGACGCCGGAGCCGACCTGGCGGTCGGCTCGCGCTATGTCGCCGGGGGTGCGACCCCCGACTGGCCTCTGCGCCGACGGATCCTCAGCCGCGGGGGATGCGCGTACGCCCGGCTCGTCCTCGGGCTCGAGATCCGCGACCTCACCGGAGGCTTCAAGGCGTGGCGACCGGACACGCTCGAGGCGGCGCTCGCCGAGCCGCTCACCGTTCAGGGGTATGGCTTTCAGATCGAGCTCACCGAGCGCGCCGTCCGCGGCGGGGCTCGGGTCACGGAGGTCCCGATCGCCTTCCGTGACCGCACGCAAGGGGAGAGCAAGATGGGCGCGGCCATCGTCCGGGAGGCGATCGTCCGTGTTCCGCAACTCCGGCTCGCGGCCCGAACGGCGGGTACACGAACCGCCGACGGCGGTCGCGGCACCAACGCACCAGCACTGAGCCCATCGCCCGTCAACCGGTCGGCGGGAGCCCGATGACCGCGATGCCCGCCAGCGCCGTGGCGCTCGCCGCCCGCTACCGCCGTCAGCTCTCGTTCGGGGTCGTGGGAGTCGCGGTCATGGCGGTCGGCTTCGCGGTGTTGTTCGTCCTCGTCCACGGCCTGGGCGTCAGTCCCCATCTCGCCTACTTCGTCCAGGCGATCATCTCGGTCGAGCTGAGCTTCGTCCTCAGCCGCTGTTGGACCTGGCGCGACCGCCGGGGACCGACACGCTCGGACGCATGGCGAGAGTGGCGGCGCTTCCACGGATCGCGCCTGGTCTCGATCCCCGCCAACCAAGCGTTGTTCTCCATGTTGGTCGTGACCGGATCGAGCGTCTGGGCCGCCAACACGACCTGCATCGCCCTGACGACGATCGTCAACTGGCTGGTGGGCCACCACCTCGTCTTCGGCCCGACGGCCACCGGCGCGACCACGCCCACCACGAACGCCGACCGATGACCCGCATCAGCGTCGTCATCCCGGTCAAGAACAGTCAGCGCACCATCGGCGCAGCCCTCGCGGGCATCCATGCGCAGACGGTCGCCGCCGACATCGAGGTCATCCTCGTCGGCGACGTCTGCGACCACACGTGGGACGCGCTGACGCTGACCGGCGACGCCGACTCGGCGCGCCGCTACGAGTTGCGCGTCATCGAGGTCGACGCGGACACCGGCGGCCGCGACTCCAACGTCAAGCGCAACGTCGGCCTCGAGGCGGCGACCGGCGACGTCCTGTGCCTCACCGACTCGGACATGGTCCTGCCGCCCGACTGGCTGGCGACGGGGCTCGCGCGGCTCGCCGACGGCAACGACTGCGCCGGCGGCCCGATGATCAGCGTCCACAAGGACTTCTGGGGCCGCTACGTCGACGACAACCCGGTCGCGAGCAAGACGCCGCGCATGCAGCGCGACTACGTGGTCGACCGCGCCACGATCGGCCGCCGCGGACGCAAGCTGCCGATCACCGCCAACGTCCTGTTCACGCGCGACGTCTACACGACGGTCGGCGGCCTCGATCCCAGCTTCGTCCACAGCTACGAGGACTATGAGTTCTTCCAGCGCATCGTCGACGCGGGCTTCCGCGTGCTCTGCACGGTGAGTCTCGCCGCCGAGCACTTCCACCGCCAGGGCTGGCGAGCGCTCGTCCGCGAGTACCACCGGTCGGGACGGGGTTGCGCCGACTTCGTCGGCAAGCACCCGCACAGCCCGTTCAGCCGCGATCGCCGGCTCCAGGCGGAGGTCGTCGCCACGGCCGTCGTGTTCGTCCCGGTCGTGGCGGCCGCCGACCCGATCGCGCTGCTGGCGCCCGCCGCCGCCGTCCCGGCGCTGGCCGCCTACACGCTCGCCAAGGCACGAACCGCCGACGCCGTCGCGTTCCCCGCCGTGACGTTCGTCCTCGGCCTCTCCTTCACCACCGGCCTGCTGCGCGGACTGCGCGGCTGGCGGGCACATCCCCCCGTTCGACCCCAGGAGGAACACTCGTGGTCACCCGCGTCCTGATCGCCACGACGGCGATCACCGCCCTGCTCGGCACCGCCGCCGGGGCTCCGGCCAAGCCACCGCCCCCCGTGGCGGCCAACCAGGACTTCTACTTCGAGCTCAACCAGACCAACCACGCCAAGCGCGGGTCGGTCACGGGCGCCTCGCCGAAGTCACTGGCCGCCGGGACCTGGTACGTCGCGCAGGTCCAGGGCACCGCGAGCTTCTCCAAGCCGTCGCAGTGGATCCATCCGAAGAAGCGCCACGGCCGCCCGGCGGTCGTCTGCGGCACGCCCGAGGCCGCCCCGCTCTTCCCGTCGCCGTTCGCCGCGACCGGCAAGGTCGGGTTCGACCCCGAGACGATGTTCGCCCGGATCACCCGCGCGGGCAGGTGCGGCGCCGATCCGCTGCCGCGGACCACGCGACGCTTCGAGATCGCACCGGGCCACGTGTTCCGCCACCCGACCCCGCTGGACGGGCGGCACACCGCGCCCACCGCCGACCACACCTACAACTACGCGTTCCTGGGCCTCGGCGGGCCGCTGAACCTGCGCGAGATCGACCGGCCGACGTTCGACAACTACGGCCGCTTCCACATCGTCATCCGCCCGGCGACCGACGCCGACTGCACCGGCACGCAGTGGCGCACGTTCGCCCGCTCACTCGGTCAGCAGGCGTTCACCAGCCAAGTCGCCTGCGAGGCCGCGCTCTGAGCGCGACGGCCATCCGACCCGCGCCTGAGCTCGCTCGCACGCGGGTTCGGGTGGTCGAGCTGCTCACGGCCGCCGGGGCATTCGCCCTGGCGGCCGTCGTGCGCTTCTGGTCGCTGGGCACGCGGCCGGGGTTCGACTGGGACGAGCCCGTCTACGGGGCCATCGGCCGCTCGGTCGCCCAGGGCCACGGCCTCTACGCCAAGCCGACTTTCGGCGTCGACCAGGCGCCCTACCTCTTCCACCCGCCGTTCTACTTCGAGTTGCTGGGCGGATGGTTCTCCGTGGTGGGGGAGGGGATCCCGCAGGCCCGCACGCTCGCCGCGCTCGGCTCGCTGGTCACGCTCGCCCTCCTCTACGCCCTCACCCGCCCCCGCTGGGGCACCTGGGCGCTCGCTCCCCTGACGATCATCGCGACCGACGGCTGGCTGGTCTTCACCAACCGCGTCAGCTGGATCGAGAACACCATGATGGTCTTCGCGGTCGCGGGCCTGGTCGTCTATGCCCATGCCCTGCGCCGTGACCGCGTCCGGCTGTTCGCCGCCGCCGGCCTCCTGCTGGGCTTCGCCGCGGTCTACAAGCATGTCGGCGCCTACGTGCTGCTTGCCGTAGCGGTGCACTACGCGCTCACGCGCGGCACCCGGCACGACCGCGCTTACCGCCGCGGCCACGTCGCGCTCGCCCTCGCCGCGCTCGCCGTGATCAGCGCCTACGTCGTCGGCGCGATCGCCTTCTCCTTCAGCCACGGCCACGACGCCTTCCTCGCCGACAGCCAGGTCCAGCTCGAGCGCCTGACCGGGCACAAGGCCAGCCGCGGGTCGATCGGCGGCGGCGGGATCGTCGACGCGCTCGTCGGCCCCTACAAGATCTTCGCCGTCACGCTCGCGCTCAGCCTGCTCGCCGGCCTCGCGGTCGTCGCGCGCACCATCCAGGCGCTGCGCCGTCGCACGACCGCAGTCGTCCCCGACCTGCTCCTCTACTCCTGGGCCGTCGCCGGCCTGCTCTCCTTCGCCGCGCTCAAGCTGAAGATGGGGCACTACTTCATGATGGTGGAGCTGCCCCTGCTGCTCTACCTCGCCGCCGAGGCGCGTCCCCTCGCACGTCAGCACGCCCGCGCAGCCGCCGCCGTCTTCGCCGTCCTCCTCGCGGCCAACTTCGTGACCTTCGACCTGCGCTTCGCCGGCCGCGACGACAACGCGCTCGCCGCCGTCGCCACCTACGCCGACCAGCACCTGCCCGCGGACGCCCTCGTGCTCACCGAGGAGAGCGTCGGCAGCATCATCCACCAGCCCTATTGCAAGTTCACCAAGGCCGGCGACTGCTATGCCGATGCGGCCTACCTCGTGACCTACCGCAGCGCGACCCAGCGCCCGCCGAGCGGTCCGATCCTCGATCGCCTGCTCCGGTACGCCACGCCGCTGGCGACGTTCAAGGGCTTCAAGGAGCGCATCACGGTCTTCCGCTCACCGGGCACCGGCGCCGTCTGCTCCGGCGACCGACTCCGCTCCGTCCTCTGCCGCTGGAACCCCGGGTGGATCGCTCGCACCGCGCCGCTTCGGGCGACCGCCGCCGGGCGCGGCGTCGACGTCCGCACGGGCGACTACCGGGCGCTGCGGCGCACCCGGCACCTGCGCCCGCTGACGCCGCTGCCGTCGCCCGACATGCCCGCGACAGTCCTGCTCGGCACGACGAAGGCCCACGACGCCGTCTTCCTCAACGTCGGCCACGCCACCTTCTCCGGGGCGGGCCGCTGCCGCCCGAGCCGCCGAGCCTGCGAGGTCCTGATGCTGCGAGCCGGACAGTCGGCCCACGTCGCGATCCCGACCGTCACCGGCGCGACGATCGACTCCGAGCTCAAGGTGGACACCGTCTCCTAGGACGCGACGACCGACACGCCCGTCTGGAACACCGTCGACGTCAACGCCGAGGGCGCCCGGTAGTACCCCTGCTTTAGATACGCCCGCTGGCCGGTGTACAGGGTTGCCAGCGGCGTGCGTGGCACGACGACCGCACCGCCCAGGCGCAGCTCGACGAACCCACCGCCCGGCTCCTCGGACCATCGGACCGCCAGCCTGAAGTCCTCCCAGCGTCCGCGCTCCAGCGGCGCGAAGTCCCAGCTGCGCGACTGCGCCGGCTCGCACCCTGGGCCGAGCCCGCCGCCGCGCACCTGCAGCCGCAGGCGCGCGGGCTGCAGTGCCGTGTTGACCTGCAGCGCGATGTTGGGGTGGCAACCGTCGGCCGCCGACCCGTGCCACTGCGTGAAGATGTTCCAGGTCGAGTCGGGCACGGGCGTGAAGTCCGCCGGGAAGCGCGTCGCCCACCGATAGACCTGCGTGGTCCCGGGCACCGCGCCCGTCGTGCTCACCGAGGCGACCCGCTCCGTGCGTTCCCCGGAGCGCACCGGCGAGTCGCCCGGGCGCACGACGAACCTCACCGCCTTGCGGGCGCCGACCGTCGCCGCGGCCACGCGCGACGCAACCGCCGCCTCGCGCTCGTGCCAGACGACAGGCCGCGCACCGGCAACCGCGGGCGCGAGCAGCGCGCTGGCGGCGGCAAGGCCGGCCCAGCCGGCGAGCAGGGGAAGACATCGGGGCACTTCCCGCTTGTTCGTCCTGCGGGCCACGACCGTTGAGTACCGCAAGACGCGCGTGGACGAACATCGAGAGACGCAACCGGCTCTGATTCGCGTCCCCGCTCATCCGGTCCTGTGCACCGCAGCCGCGTCAGCGTTCGAACGCGCTCGCCCGCGGGCTCACGACGCGGCGCCGGAGGTGGGTCAGCCCCCGGGGGCGGGATCGTCCAGGCTCAGGGTCATGTAGGCGCTGTTCGCGCTCGGTTCGTAGTCGCCGAAGGCGGAGCAGGGCGTGAAGCCCGCGCCGGCGTAGAGGGCGCGGGCGGGCGCGAACGCCGGGCCGGCGCCCGTCTCGAGGCTGACCCGCCGGTAGCCCTGCTCGCGGGCCGCCCCGAGGAGGTGATCGACCAGCGCGCGGCCGATCCCGCGGCCTCGCGCCTCCTGCGCCGTGTGCATGGACTTGATCTCCGCGTGCCCGGCGTCGAGCTGCTTGAGGGCGGCGACGCCGAGCAGCTCGCCATCGGCGCGGAAGCTGAAGAACGTCACGGCGGGATCGAGAAGCGCCTCGACGCCGAGCGCGTAGACCTCCTCGGGCCTCGTGTTCGCGTTGGCGTAGGCGAGATGGCGTCCCAGCAGCTCGCGGACGTCGCTCGCGCCTGGATCGTCGGTCACGATGTTGCCGTCAGCCATCCCGCGAAATCTAGCGACCGGTCGACGCGTGCCTGGCGCCCAGCGGTCGGGCGGAGTCCTCGCGCGAGCAAGGTGTAGACCTGTGCTCGCGGCCGGCTCGGGACCGCGCCTGGCGCTTGGCGAATCGGGTGGCCGCGGACCGGTCACCCTCAAGACGGCCGGTCGGGCGGAGGAGCGTCGTGGTCGCCGGACGCGCAACCGGCACGTCGCAGATCACCGGGGAGTCCCTCGTCGAGACCACCACCCCCGACTCGCCCTAGTGTCCTACGGGTGCCGCCGGCGGCTCGATCGGGGTCGTCGTAGCGGGACCCTCCGTCGTGACGCCCGCCGGCGTGTTGTCCGCAGGCGCCGGCGCTCCGGTCGCGGCAGGCTCATCGCTGCTCGGCGTGGCGGCGGCGGGAAGCGTCGACGGGGCCGCACTGCCCGTCGGGTCGGTGGGAGCCGGGCCGGCCGTCGTCACCTGGGGCAGCGCAGCGCCGGTGCTGGTGCCACCGGCGTTGGGGCTCGCGGGCTCGACCGGCGTCGCCCGACTGGGCGTCACCGCCGGCGCCGCGGCCGGGGTGGTGGGCGACGTCTCGGTCGGCGGCTGGCTGACGGCGGGCGTCTGGGTGGCGCCGGCGTCGGGGCCAACGGTGGCCGGGGGCTCGCCGGTCGGCGGCGGCGGCGTCGTACCGGCGGGACTCGGCGTCGCCGGCGCGAACACCGTCGGCGAGGCCGTCGGATCGGGCGCGACGATCGGCAGCGGATCGTGGACCGTGGCCGGCGTGACTCCGCTGCCGGCGACGGCCGGCGCGACCGCGCTCACGGGTGCGGGCGGTCCGAGCAGCGCCTGGACGGCGGGGGAGGGCACGCCCACCGGCGAGGCGACCTGCTGCACGACGGGGACGCTGTCGGTGCGCGGCGGCGCGGACCGGTCGAGGTTGCCCGTCGCCGCGGCGCCTCCGCCCACCACGACGGCAGCGACGGTGAGCAGCTGTGCGACGACGGCGCTCGCGCTCTGCGCACCGAGCGCGGCGGCGATCGTCCCGGCACCACCGGCCGTCGCCACGGTTCCGCTCACGCCTCCCGCCGCGGCTCCGGCGAGGATCGCGCCGCCGCCGGCCGCGCTCCCACCCGCCCCGGCGGCGGCGGTGAGTCCCGCCGCTCCGCCGCCCGCTCCGGCGCACGCCAATCCACCGCCGCCACCGCTCGCCCCGCCGAGGATGGCTGCACCGCCACCGGCCCCCGCGCCGCCGCCCGCGACAGCGGCGCCGCGGCCGGCCGCCGAGCTCAACACGATGGCCTTGAGTCCCGCGGTCGGCAGCACGGGAAGGATGAGCGCGAGGCCGGCTCGCTGCCGGCCCACCTCGGCCTCGAACAGCGCACAGCTCGGACACCGGTCGACGTGCCTGCGCAGCAGGCTCCGGGTCGGCACGTTGCCGGCGAGCGTGGCCAGCAGCGTGCGCATCTCGGTGCAGGGGACCTGGCGCGCGTCTCGCGCCCGCATGAGGCCTTCGCGCGCCTGGAAGACGAGCGCCTTGACCTTCTCTCGGCGCACGTCGAGGACCGTCGCGATCTCGTCGTGTGGCAGGCCACCGAACTCGAACAACACCAATGCGGCGCGCTGGTCGTCGGGAAGGCGCCGCAGGTCCTCCACGAGCTCGCGCAGATCCGACCGGCGCTGCACCTGATCGGCCACTCCCTCGGAAGCGCCCGCGTAGTCCGGCGCACCTTCGAAGCTGATCTCCGTGTGGCGCGCGCGCAGCAGCGACAGGCACCGGTTGCGCGCGATCGTGTAGAGCCACGGCCGGAGCTCGATGCCGCGGTCGCTGGAGCGCAACATGCGGTAGGCCGCACCGAAGCTGTGCTGCAGCGCGTCCTCCGCGTCGTCGCGGTTGGACAGCATGTGATGGCAGAACCCCAGCAGGCCCCGCGCGTAGCGGTCGTAGATCGCCTCGAACGCGGTGTCGTCGCCGTCGCGGACCCGGGCCACGAGGCGGTGGTCGTCAACGCCCAGCCCCGGCCGCCGCACCGCTGGGCGGCGGGGTCGCCAATCCAGCGCAGTCGCCGCCATGAGTCGAGTATGCCCACGCCCGCGAAGTCGGTGGAGAACTTTGTTCGCGGCAGCACCGGCCGGCCTCAGGGCGCCCGCGCGGCGCGCTCCGAGCCCCCGGCGCGACGAGTTCACCCACCCCGCCGAGGGCTGGGGCGAATCCGGATTGGGGATGAGTGATCCGGATCGGGCACGCGTCCCTGCGCCCGAGCGCCGTATTCAGCGTGACGCCCGGTCCGGTCAGCGTCAAGCGCAAGAGGCCACGACGACAGTGGTCCCGGGCCTCCATGCCCGGGACCCTGTCCTCCTCAGCGGTGGTGCGCTGTGGTACATCCCCTACAGCCTTGAACGCCGCAGAGGCTCGAAGGTTGGTGCTGCTTTCGAGGACCGCCGGGAGGAGCGGTCTAGGGTCCCCCGGTCGGCGCGCCGGGGCGCCCTCCGCGGCCGCTGCTCATCTGCCGCAGGGCGCGCAGGTGCGCCTCCTGCGCCCGCTGTGCGCGGCGGACCCGGCGCTGGGCGCGATCGGCGGGACGAGACGGATCGGCCCCGAGGTAGTCAGCGACGCGTGCCAGGTGTCCCGCTTGATCGGCCTTCAAGAGACTGGTCCTTTCTCGCTGTGGGAGGCGCGCAAATGTGCCTCAATTCCACGGTGGCGGTCGAGCACGGGTGCGCCAGCTGACCATTGGGTCAGGTACCGGTCGGGCGGGTGACCAGGTGCATGCCCGAACGGGCTAGCCACGTTCCACACGGGGGCGAGCTGTCTCGCTGCTGCGCCGTCGGGCGGCTACGCGGGCGAGCTGCGGCGAGCACTCACCGATCGCGACCTGCGTCCTGATTGGCGGCGCTCGCGCTCGCGGTCGCGGCCGCGGGCACGGTCGGCGCGCCGGCGACGAGGTCGGCGAAGCGACGCTGCCAGCGGATCGCCCGCGCGTCGGGCGCGAAGCGCGCCTGCGCCCGCGCGAGGCGCTCGCCGGAGTACCGGCGGCGCCCCCACGGCGACGACGGATGGCCGAGGCGCACCGCGCCGAACGCGCCGGCCAGCGGCACGAACAGCCCCACGACGCCGAGCAGGATCCGGCCCTTGATGACGCACGCGAGCGTCAGCCCGAGGACGAGCGCGACGGCGGCGGCGGTCCCGCCGATGGAGGCCGGGTCGTCGAGCCCGAACGGCGTGGTTCCCAGCACCACGAGCGCCGCGAACGCGACGGCGATGACGACGGCGTCAAACGACGCGCGCCCCTCGTGGCTCCAGTAGACGTCCTGCAGGTGCACCCACAGCGCGAACTCGTCCATGGTGAACCCGGCGCCGACCCCGAACGTCACGGCGACGATGTTCCACCACGGCGTCTCCTGCGGCGCGGCGAAGCCCAGGAAGCCGGAGAGCATCATGAGGCAGATGCCGAAGACCAGGTGATGGACGTGGACGCCGCCGGTCTGCACGCCGCCCGGCCACCACGACACGCTCCGGGTCAGCCGTGCGCTGGTGCGGATGAGCAGGAACGCCAGCACGAAGGCCCCGAGCACGAGGAACCCCGCTCCGGTGCCGTGGCCGGCGCGCTCGCCGAACGGGTTGACGTCGAACATCAAGCCGGTCAATCCAGTCACGGGGCAGGGTGTCGTTGGCGAAGCATGCGGTCGTCCTTGGGTTGAGGCCTCGGGCCTGAGGTTAGGCGGCCGCGCTGCACGCGGTCTTCGGCGAACGTGATCGCGGGGAAAGCGTGAACGATGGCCCAGCCGGACGCGGCGGCTGCGGTGCGGGCGTCGCCTGCCCGTTGGCTCTGGTGGCACTCGGCGAAGACGACGACAGTCCCGGCTCGTGCTGCGCCTTTCGCCCGACGCCGAACGTCGCGTCGTCACGCTCGTCCCACCGCTGCTGGTCGGGCTGCTGGCGCTGCCGTTCGTGCTGCGCCAGAACGCGTGGTGGGAGTGGACGACCGCGTTCTGGCTGCTCGAGCGCCAGACCGAGCACGTCTCGGCGCACGGCCTGCCCACGTTCTACCTCCACACCGACTCGGGCACGTTCTACGCCTTCAACGTGTTCTACGCGGGCTTCACCGTCTCAGTCCTCGCCTACCCCGCAGCGGTGCTCGGCGCGTGGCCGGTGTTCGCGACCACCTGCGCCGGCGCACTCGTCGCGGGGTACCTCGGCATCTGGTGGACCGCCCGCAACCTGGGTCTCTCGCGCCGGCTGGCGATCCTGCCCGGGTTGGCGTTCGCGACGACGCCGTACCTCCTGACCGATCTCTACGGTCGGGCGTCGTGGGCCGAGCTGGTCGCCGTGAACGGCACGGCCGTGATGCTCGGGGGGCTCACCGCGCTGCTGTGCCACCCGGAGCGCGGACGGGGCCGTGCCTTGCTCGCGCTCGCCGGCTCCGGGGCGATCGTCGCCGGGACGCACAACCTCACGATGCTCATGACCGCGATCGCGCTGCCGCTCGTGGTCGCGGCGCTCCTGCCGCTCGTGCGCGGCGACGGGGGAGCCGTGGTCGTCGCCAGGCGGCTCGGCCGCGGGGTGGCGGCGATCGCCGTCGGCGTAGGACTGACCGGCGCGTGGCTCGTCCCCAACCTGTGGCTCGGGCCCGACACCTACATCGCCCGTTCCGAGGTCGTCGAGCGACTCATCAGGAGCACGGCCGGCCTCGCGCGGACGTCCAGCGTGCTGTCGCCCTGGCCCACGCCTGCCCCCGGGATGTGGCTCTATTGCCAGCCGCCGGTGTTCGTCATGGCGTGGGCCGTCGTGGCACTGCTGGTCGTCGTCGGCCTGCGGCGGCGCCCCGTGCGCTTCACGGCGTCGGCGGCCGCGCTGCTCGCGCTGGGCGCCGGGTTGTTGGTGCTCATCGTGCACCCGCTGTGGTGGCTGCACCTCCCGCGGGTCCTGCAGGCGGTCCAGAGCCCCGTCCGCGTCATCCCGTACCTGTCCATCGTCGTGGCGATGGCGCTCGTCGTGGTGCTGACCGCCATCGCGCACGGTCCGGCACGGCGGCTCCTCGTCGGCACCCTGCTCATGGCGGTGAGCGCACAGGTCGCGCTCGGGGTCACGATCGCCATCGGCACCCAGGCGAGCTCCTGGACCCCGACCGTGCTGCAGCGCCACGGCGACGTCCGGGCCGACGGGGAGCCGCTGGCCTTCGCTCTGCCGGAGGTCATGCCGTGGGCGCAGTTCCGCACGGTCGGACGGCCGACGGGCGCCAAGGCGGCCAAGGACACCGAGACGGTCGAGGCCGGCGTCCGCAGCCGCACGACCTCGGACGCCGGCACCCTGCGGGGACGCGGTGCCGTGGGGGATCATCGCGAGACGTCGATCGTGTGGTCGCCGCTCGTGCGCGTCGCCGGCGACGCCCGCATCACGGGTCGCACCAGCAACGGCACCGCGGTCGTCACGCTCACCCACACCGACGGCGCCGGCCGCTGGAGCGCGACGGCCCGCCCGCGCTGCACCTTGACCTGCCTGAACGCGCTGAGCGGCGACGCTCCATGGCCGCTGCTCGCCGGGCGCCTGCTCACGCTGCTCAGCGCCGGCGTGCTCATGGCGGCGGCCGCGATGGAGATCCGTCGCCGCCGGCGCGGGCGCGGGCGCGCACCGACCGTCCCGACCAGGCCGGAGATCGAGCGCCCGGTCCACCGCCGCGACCCGGCCGCGGAGCGTCCTGAACCGGCGGTGCGGCTGCACGCCGAATAGGCGCGGCGTCATGAGCACCTACCTCCACGTCACGGGCCCGGCGGCCGGCCCGAAGGCGCGACGGCCGGCTGAGCGCGACCAACAGATCCTGCCACCGGCGGGGCTCCCGCGGACCTGGCGGAGCGCCAGGTCCGCAGGCAGGGCGAACTAGCCCTTGACCGCGCCCTTGAACGCCGAAGCCGCCGAGAACTTCGGGGCCTTGGAGGCGGCGATGTCGATCGTCTCGCCGGTCTGCGGGTTGCGACCCTGGCGGGCCGAGCGCTCGGTGACCGAGAACTTGCCGAAACCGGCGATCGCAACCTCGTCGCCAGCAGCCACCCGGGCCGCCAGGATCTCGAAGGTGGACTCGACGGCGCGCTTGGCGTCAGCAGCGCTCAGGTCGCTCTTCTCGGCGACCAGGCCGGCGAGATCGGTCTTGGTGATGTTGGCCATCTGGGATTCCTCCTGTCGTCCGCGCCGATATGGCGCGATGCGGCATGGTGCCCAACGCACCGGTCGGCATGCGTTGCGGTGTCAGTCGGCGGGCGTTCCCAGCAGCGGTCTCAGGGCCTCCAGACCGCGCTCCCAGAGCTCGTCGACGCCCGGTCCGGGAGGAAATCGGGCGTTCAGCTCGAGCATCGTCATCCCGTGCGCGAAGGCCCAGATCACCCGTGCTGAAGCCAAATCTCCGCCCGTCAGGACCCGTATGGGGTCGCCGGCGCGCCGCTCAGCTGCACCGACTTCCGGTGCGTCTCGGTCCAGGCCGCGCGCGTTGATCAGCCGATAGACGTGCGGATGGGCCAGCGCCCACGTCCTCCATGCCTGCGCGATGGCCGTCAGCGGGTCCGCGGCGCCCTCCATGGCCGCCGTCATCGCGCGTCCCTGCTCGTCCATGCCCGCCGCCACGATGGCGTTCTCGAGGGCCCGCTTGTCGGCCACGTGCTCGTACAGCGAGGGCGCGCGGATGCCGATCTCGGCCGCGACGTTGCGCATCGAGAGCGCCTCGGGACCCTGCTCCTCGAGCAGCCGGCGGGCGGCGGCCACGATCTGGGCGAACCGGGAGGGAGGGAGCTCGTCGCCCATCGCGCCGACGATCATCTCAGCGGCCGGATCGCGGCGTACGCGGGCCTGGACGCATCGTTCCAGGCGCTGATGCCCGGACTGTCGGATCTCGGCCGAAACGGCCGCCGGGAACCGCACTCACACACGCCCGGTGTCGCGCCGGAAGGCGCGCGCCGCCAGGGCCGTGAGCAGCACGCTCCAAGCCGCCACGACGAGCCAGCCGGTCACGCTCCAGGCGCGCCCGCCGAGCGCCACGCGGTTGGCCTGCACGAGCCAGTAGGAGGGCAGGCCCTGCGCGACGGCGTGGACGAACCCGCCGTCGCTCAACGGGAACCAACGCGTTGATCACCAACAACCCGAGCGACATGAAGGCCTCGGTGCAGCTGACGCCGTTCGTGCCGCGCGGCGTGGTCCGTCGGCAATGAGAGGGAGGTGGGCGGGCGCGCGGGCGCCCCGTGTCCTCCGCGGGCGCGAGCGGTCCGAGACCGATGGCGATTGGGGGTCGGTATGCGACCCCCAGGCGCCATCGGTCGCCCAGGCCGGAGGCGAACGGCACCTGGACGTTGACATCCAACGTCTAGGTGCCGCGCGCGCCGAGGTCGCACGCGCGCCCGCGGCAGAACGACAACGCCCGCACGCACCTCGCCGTCATCGCCGACGGACCACGCCGCGCGGCACGACGAGCGCCCGCGCTGCGCGCCGCTGGCTTTGGCCGCTACGCCGTCGCCGACACCGGCGGCGGCGCCGCGCTCGCCGCCGCGCGCGACGCGAAGTCGCCGATCGTCGTCGCGATGAGGCCCGGGTCGTCCCACATCGGCGTGTGGCCGACGCCGGGCATCAGGCAGAACTCGACGCCCGGGATCTGCTCGCGCAGACGCGGGGAGTGCACGGGCAGCGGCAGGATCCGGTCCTTGCCGCCCCACGTGACGAGCACGGGGACGTCGATGCGGTCGAGGTCGTGCAGCGCGGCGTCACCGTTGCGCAGGACGGTGTAGACGTCCTCGACGATGTCGCAGCGCATCGACGAGCGGGCGAGCGCCAGCGCCTCGGCGGGTGGCACGTGGTGGCCGCGGGTCATGACGTCGCGCAGTGCCAGGCGGCGCAGGCCGGGGCGCGCCATCACGCGCGGCAGCAGCTTCAGCGACGCCTTCGTCGTCTTCTGCATCCGCGAGAAGACCTTGATGATCTGCTGAGCGGCGGCGGCGTCGCCGGGGCGCAGGCCGCCGGCGGGGGAGATCCCGACGACGCTGCGCGCGCGGCCGCGCTTGGCGAGCTCCAGCGCCAGCGCGCCGCCCAGCGAGTTGCCGGCGAGGTGCGCGGTGCTCACGCCCAGCTCGTCGAGGTGCCGCTCGAGGTAGTCGGCCGCCTCGGCGACGGAGTACGGCGCCCGGCGCGAGGGCAGGTCGGTGCCGCCGTCATGGCCGTGCAGCGTCGGGGCGATCACCTCGAAGCGCGGGACGAGCTCGGCGAGCACCGGCAGCCAGCAGCGCCACGTCGCGGTGAACCCGTGGATGAGGACGAGCGGCTCGCCCTCGCCGGCGCGGTACAGGGCAGGGGAGATCTCGGGCATCGTCGGCGGATCGTACGCGTTCAGTGGACTGCGCGCGCGACCGGCGCCAGGGGTGCCGTAGGCGGCGAGCGAGGCCGCGGCCCACGGCGGCCAGCCGTCGCCGCCGGAGGTGGGTCCCCAGTCGCGATAGCGACACAGTCTCCTAGTACTCGGCCCGTTGCACGCGGAGCGCCGCCACCGCGAGCAGCGCCGCGATCCACGCCACGAGCACCACGACGGCGGTGCCGAGCGACAGCACGTCGCCGTGCTCGCGGCCGATGACGATCCGCGCCGCCTCGGAGAACAGCAGGTCGCCGAAGGTGTGGGAGACCTTGTCCTGGATCAGTGCGGCGATCTGGCTGCCGAGCAGGTTGACCAGCAGCGCCACGGTGATCGCGACCGTGCTCGACTTCAGGAACGTGCCGATCGTCAGGCTCAGCAGCCCGTACGCCGTGCCCGCGACCCAGACGCCGTAGAAGAGGTCGATCCAGCCGCCGCCGCCCTGCGGGCCCGGCGGCGGCGCGACGGCGGCGGCGAGCAGGACCGTCGCCATCGCCGGCAGCGAGACGACGACGATCGCGATGGCCAGCGCGGGCGCGCGGATCAGCGCCAGCTTCGGACGCGGCACGCCGGTCAGGACGAGGTACCGCATCGTCCCGTGGTCGACGTCCCAGCTGCCCGCCACGGCGCCGAGCACGATCGCCGAGATCGCGACCGACACCTGCAGCAGCGCGGCGCCGTCGCGCAGGGCGGCGTCGCCGGTGGCGCTGCTGGACGTCAGCGCCCAGATCACCACGCCGACGCCGAAGAGCAGGTTGAAGACGATGCTGCCGAAGATCGAGCCCCGGCGCCCGAGGATCCGGCGCAGCTCGGCGCGCAGCAGCGCCATCAGCTCGCCTCCTCGGGCGGCGCGATGGCGCCGCCCGCGCCCGCGGTGATCTGCAGGAACCGCTCCTCGAGCGACTCGCGCACGGGGCGCAGCTCGAGCACCGGCAGGCCCGCGTCGTACAGCGCGCGCCCGGCGGCGGCCAGCAGCTCGTCGCCGATCCGCTCGACCTCGACGTCCAGGCGACCCTGCTCGCCGATGGCGACCGCGCGGACGCCTGGGACGGCCCGCAGCAGCGCGACCGCGCGCTCCGGCTCGACCGTGCGCACCACGATCGCCTGGCGTCCGCCCGAGACGAGCTCGTCGACCGTGCCGAACGCGACCATCCGGCCCTGCTGGATGATCGCCACGTGGTCGGCCATCTTCTGGACCTCGTCGAGGATGTGCGACGAGACGAAGACGCTGCGGCCCTCGTCGACCAGCGAGCGGATGAGGTCGCGGAACTCGACCAGGCCCGCGGGATCGAGGCCGTTGGTCGGCTCGTCGAGGACGAGCAGCTCGGGGTCGTTGAGCAACGCCCGCGCGACCCCGAGGCGCTGGCGCATGCCCAGGGAGTACTTCTTGACGGCGTCGCCGGCGCGGTCGGTCAGCCCGACGCGGTCCAGCGCCGCCGGGATCCGCCGGCGCGCCGCCGCGTCGAAGTGCGCCGCGAAGACCTCGAGGTTCGCCCGGCCCGAGAGGTAGGGGTAGAACCGCGGCTCCTCGACGATGCCGCCGACGCGCGAGAGCGCCTCGCTGGTGCGGCCCGGCACCGGGAGGCCGCGCACCTCGATGCGGCCGGCGGTCGGGCGGGCGAGCCCGAGCATCATCCGGATGAGCGTCGTCTTGCCGCAGCCGTTGGGTCCCAGCCACGCGAAGCAGCTGCCCGCCGGGACCTCGACGGAGACGTCGTCCACCGCGGCGACACGGCCGAACCGCTTCGTGACGCCGTCGAGCGTGATGACCGGTGGCGGCACGGACGTCAGGTTCCCGTCCGGCGCGGACGGACGAGCAGGCGCGTGCCGCCACCGGCGGTGCAGGTCAGGCCGCCGCCGGCCCGTGCTCCCCGAAGGGGTCGGCGATGACGTCGCGGAAGCGCGGATCGTCCCGCAGCGCCTCGATGAACTGCTGGCCCAAGGAGGTCAGCGAGAGGTCGTCGCCCTCGGTGACCGGATTGGGCTCGAAGTCGGGGGCGCCGCGCCGGAAGCGGGCACCGCAGCGATCGTCACGTCGTGAGGCCATGTCTCTTAGGACACACTTGCGGCGTCCGTGTGACGGTTCCGTCAGGTTGCCGACCGCAACCTGGACCCCCGATCGGGGGGGCAGGTGACAGTGGGCGATTCGACGTTCCGTCAACTCCCGTTCCGCCGCCGCGGCGCGCGCGGCTTCTGGGTCGGCTCCGGACGGCCCGCACTGGTATCCGGGGCACCGACGGCGTCGAACAGCATCGCCACGAGGGCGGTGTCGGCCGGCTCGCCGGCCTTGCCGCCGTTGAGGCGCTTCGTGGCGGCCTCCTGGATCTTCTGGGCGTCGTCGACCAGCTTGGCGACGGCCTTGGAGAGCTGCTCGACGCCCTTGGGGTCGAGCGCCAGGCGCAGGCGCTCCATGCGCGCGTGCTCGCGGTCGAACCCGCCGACGCCGGCGGCGCGGCCGGCCACCTCGAGCGTCTGCTGCAGCTCGGCGCCGATGACCGCCTGCTTGGCGACCACCGACACGCTCTCCCACGCGTCGCCGCCGCTCTTGGGACGCGGCTTGGCCCGGTAGTGGTGCTCGATGGCGCCGCGGCGCGGCGTCTCGCGTACGAGCTCGAGCAGGCCGAGGTCGTTGAGCTGGCGCACGTGGTACGAGATCGTGCCGAGCGTGGCATCGAGCACTTGGCTGAGCTCGACGGGGCTTGCGGGCTGCTCCTCCAGGATCCCGAGGATCCGGACGCGAAGGGGATGGGACAGCGCTTTGACGTACCGCTGGTCGTCGACGCTTTTGATCGGGGGCATGGGTTCCTCGGCGGTCTGGGAATGTTGCCGCGTGCATCATCGCTCAGAACCGTGAACCGTGCGGCCATCGACGTCCGAGCAACGGTCCGAATGGGTGGGGCTTCTGCCGAAATGGCGGGCGATGCCTAGGCGTGCGGCGTCTGGCGTCCCCGCATAGGATGCACGGCGTGTCCCGAACGCTCACTGGAAAGACCCTGTTCATCTCCGGCGCCAGCCGTGGCATCGGCCTGGCCATCGCCGTCCGCGCAGCGCGCGACGGGGCGAACGTGGCGCTCGTCGCCAAGACCGCTGAGCCGCATCCCAAGCTGGAGGGGACCGTCTACACCGCGGCCGAGGCGATCGAGGCCGCCGGCGGCCGCGCGCTGCCGATCGTCGGCGACATCCGCGACGACCAGCAGGTCACCGACGCCGTCGCGCAGGCCGTAGAGGAGTTCGGCGGGATCGACGTGTGCATCAACAACGCCAGCGCGATCAACCTGTCCGGCACCGAGGCCATGGACATGAAGCGCTACGACCTGATGCAGCGGATCAACACGCGCGGCACCTACGTGGTGAGCAAGGCGTGCATCCCGCACCTCAAGCAGTCCGAGAACGGCCACGTGCTCACGCTGTCGCCGCCCATCAGCCTCGACCCGAAGTGGCTCGGCGGGCACATCGGCTACACGCTCGCCAAGTACGGCATGAGCCTCTGCACGCTCGGCATGGCCGAGGAGTTCAAGGCCGACGGCGTCGCGTTCAACTCGCTGTGGCCCAAGACGCTCGTGGCGACCGCCGCGGTCCAGAACCTCCTCGGCGGCGACGCCGCGATGGCGAAGTCGCGCAAGCCGGAGATCGTCGCCGACGCGGCCTACGTGATCCTCACGCGCGACAGCCGCCAGTACACGGCGAACCTCGCGCTGGTTGAGGACGTGCTCGCCGAGGAGGGCGTGACGGACCTCAGCGCCTACTCCTACGGCGGCGACGACGCCGAGTTGCAGGCCGACCTCTTCGTCGACTGAGACCCGTCGCGCCGGCCAGGCCGGACGGAGTCCGACCTGCGGCGCGTCGCATGCTCGGCGGAGTCCGCGGTGGGCACGAACACGACGAGAGGCCGGTGGTGGGCCGGTCAGATCACGCCGACGAGCGCCGCGCAGACCCAGTTCGACGCGCCCGCGCCGCCGTTCCACAGCGCTGCGGCGCGGCGGTCCTGCTCGGCCTTGGAGGCCTGGTAGGCGTTGGGCGTCGAGCCGCCCAGGCCCTTCCAGGTCGCCGGCATCATCTGGTAGTAGCCCGAGGCGCCGGCGCTGTTGGGCGGCAGGTTCTGGCCGCCGGACTCGCACTGCACGATCGCCCACGGGATCGCCCACGGGCCGCCGGGACCGGCGGTGTCGCGCGCGGCGCGGGCGCGCCGGGCCAGGAGGCGCGACAGCGTGCGCTGGGCGGCGCGGCGGTCGGCGCGCGTGGCGTGCAGGGCGGCGATCCGCGCAGCGTGGGCCTCGGCGACGGCCGCGCGGCGCTGCTGGGCCGCGGCCTCCATGCCGGACAGCGCGTCGCGCTCTCGCTGGACCTCGGCGGTCGCGGCGCGGCGGCGTGCCTCGAGGTCGGCGAGCACCTTCGCCTCGTGGCCGGCGTCGCGGCGCGCGGCCCGCACCACGGACACGATCTCGGTGTCGGTCTCCTCGACACGCTGCAGGAACTCCATGCGCTCGAGCAGGTCGGCGAAGCCGTGGGCGTCGAGCACGACCGAGACGAGGTCGGGCTTGGTGCCCATGTAGCGCTGGCGCAGCAGCGCCTGCAGCTGCGCACGTGACTGGGCCAGGCGCCCGCGCAGGCGCTGCAGCCGCCGGCGCTCGGTCGTCAGGCGGACCTGCGTGGCGGCGAGGCGCGCCTGCGAGGAGCTCAGCTGGGCCTGGGCGTCGCCGAGCCGGCGCTCGATGATCGCGACCTCGCGGGTGCTCTGGCGCTCGAGCCGCGCGAGGTGGGCGGCGGCGGATTCCAGCGCGCGCTCGCGCGTCTTGCCCGCGTCGATGCTCGACCGCAGCTTGCCCTCGTCGGCGCCGCGCGCCTCGCGGGGGACCAGCGTCCACGCCGCGGCGAGGCCGACCGCGAGCAGGGCGGCGAGCGTGGCGAGGCCACGGGTTCCGAGAGGGCGGCAGGACATGCGGTACGGCGGCGGCGCGGGGGCGCCGCGGCGTCACCGTAGCGGCGTGAACCCTTGCGACGTGCAGGCGTTCTTGCATCGGCGCAGTCGCCGACGATCGACCGGTCAGGTCCGCGACGGCGGCTGCGGCGCTGCGCTCGCAGCCGCTCGGCCTGCGGCGACGACCTCGTCGGGCTCCTGGACGGCCCAGCCGTGCTGGGGCTCCAGCAGCGGGTAGCCGACCTCGGTCGCTCCCGCCTCGGCGCCGTCGGCGTCGAAGGCGCCGGCCTTGGCGTGAACGGATCGGTGACGGGCTACCGTGACGGCCATGCGCTCGATCCCCACGTGGCCTGTCGCCGCCGGCTCGCTGGCGCTCGGCTTCGCCGTCGCGCAGGCGACCGGCGTCCGCCCGCTCGGTGGCGTCGTGCTCCTCGCCGGCGCGGGCTGGTGCGCCCTACGGTGGCGCGAGAAGGTCGGCACCGGCCGCGCGGCAGGCCTCGTGGGGCTCTACCTCGCGGCCTTCGCCGGGTCCCACGTGCTGGCGCACGCCATCGGGGCCTGGCCGTCCGTGGCCGTCGTCACCGCCGTCGTCGCTGCCGGCAGCTACGCAGTCGCCGACGCCGCGCCGGCGCGGCGCGTCGTCAGCGCCTAGCGGGACGCCTGCGCCCGAGCGCCGGCGCCAGCAATCCCCGAGCTGCGCGGCGGAAGGGTCAGCAGGCTGGCCTGTACGAGCTGGACCTGACGGCGATGCTCGTCGAGCTCCCGGGCCAGGATGGCCTGGATGGCGGCGGCGTGCGACTGCATGGGCCGACCCTTCCAGCTGCCCGGGCGACCGGCGACGGGGGAGACCCCCGGCCGTGGGTACGGCGGGCCGCACCCCGACATCTCGGGGGGTGCGACCCCCTGATGAGTGTCCCGCTGCGCCTACGCCGCGCTCGACGACGCCCAGATGTTGATCCCGGCGTCGACGGCGTGCTCGTCGATGGTCTTGAGCTCCTCGTCGGAGAAGTCGAGGTTGTCCAGCGCCGCGAGGTTCTCGTCGAGCTGCTTGACGCTCGACGCGCCGATCAGCGCGGAGGTCACGCGCTCGTCGCGCAGCGTCCAGGCGATCGCCATCTGCGCCAGCGACTGCCCGCGCTCGCGCGCCAGGTCGTTGAGCGCGGTGATGTGCGTCAGCGCCTCGGGCGTGAGCATGTCCTGCGTGAAGGACTGGTCCTGTGCGGCGCGCGAGTCGCTCGGGATCGCTCCGCCGAGGTACTTGTCGGTCAGCATGCCCTGGGCCAGCGGCGAGAACGCGATGCAGCCGATGCCTTCGCGCTCCAGCACGTCGAGGAGGTCCTCCTCGACCCAGCGGTTCAGCAGCGAGTACGACGGCTGGTGGATGACCACCGGCGTGCCGAGGTCGCGGAGGATCTGCGCGGCCTCCTCGGTGCGGTGGCCCGAGTAGGACGAGATGCCGACGTACAGCGCCTTGCCCTGACGCACCGCGGTGTCCAGCGCGCCCATCGTCTCGTGCAGCGGCGTGTCGGGGTCGAAGCGGTGCGAGTAGAAGACGTCGACGTAGTCGAGGCCCATGCGCTGCAGGCTCTGGTCGAGGCTCGACAGCAGGTACTTGCGCGAGCCCCACTCGCCGTAGGGGCCGGGCCACATGTCGTAGCCCGCCTTGGTCGAGATGACGAGCTCGTCGCGGTAGGGCTTGAAGTCGGTCGCCAGCAGGCGGCCGAAGTTCTCCTCGGCCGAGCCGGGCGGCGGGCCGTAGTTGTTGGCCAGGTCGAAGTGGATGACGCCGCGGTCGAAGGCGCGGCGGGCGATCGCGCGCTGGTCGTCGAGCGCGCGGTCGTGGCCGAAGTTGTGCCAGAGGCCGAGCGAGATCGCCGGCAGCAGCAGGCCGCTGCGACCCGAGCGGCGGTAGGGAGTGGACGCGTAACGATCGTCGGCGGGCACGTAGGGCATGCCCGACAATCTACGAGGAGGGGCGCGGCACCACGTCGGGTGCGAGCGCCTTGCGCACCGCGTCGGGCCATGGCGTCTTCGTGTAGGCCTTGGTCTCCACGCACACGTGCCGCAGGGAGCCGGTCGCGATCGTCGTGGCGTCGCGGCGGATCGTGAAGCGGCTGGTGAGCGACGAGGCCGTCGGCTCGTCGAAGACGACCTCGATCTCCAGCACGTCGTCGTAGCGCGCGGGCGCGAGGTGGCGGACGTTGGACTCGGCCACGACGAAGTCGACGTCGTGCTCGGTCATGAGCTCCTGGTAGCTCAGCCCGGTGGCCGCGCGCAGCGCCTCGGTGTGGGCCAGGTCGAACCACGTCAGGTAGTGGCCGTTGAAGACGTGGCCCTGCATGTCGCACTCGACGTAGCGGACGCGCAGGGCGGTGATGAGCGGTGTCGGCACGGCCGCGCGATCATATGTGGCGTGCGCCTGCTCTTCGTCTGCATGGGAAACATCTGCCGCTCGCCGACCGCGGAGGCCGTGATGCGCGACCTCGTCGCCCGCGAGGGACTCGACGGAGCCGTCGAGATCGACAGCGCCGGGACCGGCGCCTGGCACGTCGGCCAGCCGCCCGATCGGCGCTCGACGGCCGCCGCGAAGGCGCGCGGGATCGTGATGGAGGGCGCGGCCCGGCAGGTCACCGGCGCCGACTTCGAGGCCTATGACCTGCTCCTGGCCGCCGACGAGCAGAACGCCGCGGCGCTGCGCGCGGCCGCGCCCGACGACGACGCCGCCTCGCGGGTGCGGCTGCTGCGCGAGTACGACCCCGCGGCCGTCGCGGCGAAGGACCTCGAGGTGCCCGACCCCTACTACGGCGGCGCGGACGGGTTCGACGACGTCATCGACATGGTCGATGCCGCCTGCCGCGGCCTCCTGGACCGGCTGCGGGCGGACGGCCGCGTGTGAGGGAGGCGCTCGCCGCGGCGCTGGGCGACGAGGTCGTGGCGCTGGTGGCGGTCGCCGGCGGCGACCTCAACGACGCGTTCCGCGCCGAGCTCGCCGGCGGCGCCCGCGCGTTCGTCAAGACGGCGCGCGACGCCGCGCCCGGCGCCTACGCCGCCGAGGCGGCCGGCCTGCGCTGGCTGGCCGAGCCGGGCGCGCTGGCCGTGCCCGCGGTGCTGGCGGTCGACGAGCGCTTCCTGGCGCTCGAGTGGGTCGAGGCGGACGGGACGCGCCTGGACGAGGCGGCGCTCGGGCGCGGGCTGGCGCAGATCCACCGCGCCGGCGCGCCCGCGCCCGGGACGCTCCCGCCCGGCGTCGCCGGCTCCGCGCTGATCCTCGGCCCGCTCACGCTGCCCAACGACCCCGCGCCGAGCTGGCCGGCGTTCTACGCCGCCAACCGCCTGCTGCCGCTGGCGCGGATGGCGGCCGACCGCGGCGCGCTGGACGCCGGCGGCGTTCGGGCCGTCGAGTCGGTCGCGGCGCGCATCGACGCCCTCGCCGGACCCGACGAGCCCGTCGCGCGGCTGCACGGCGACCTCTGGAGCGGCAACGTCCACACGGGCGCGGGCGGCCGGCCGTGGCTCATCGATCCGGCGGCCTACGGCGGCCACCGCGAGGTGGACCTGGCCATGCTGTCGCTCTTCCGCGGGCGGGCGGGCTCCGGCTCCGCCTTCGGCGAGGCCTACGACGAGGTCTGGCCGCGCGCCGGCGGGCACGCCGAGCGGACCGCGCTCTGGCAGCTCTTCCCGCTGCTCGTCCACGCCGTGCTCTTCGGCGGCGGCTACGGCGCGTCCGCCGCCCGCGCTGCGCAGCGCTACGGCTGACCGCTGCACCGGTTCGTGGTGCTGGGGTACGGTCCGCGGATGGGCAAGATCATCGGAGAGCGCACGGTCGAGATCGATGCGCCGGTACAGCGCGTCTTCGACATCGCGTCGGACATCGAAGGCGCCCCTGCGTGGCAGGGCTCGCTGAAGGACGTCGAGGTGCTGGAGCGGGACGCCGAGGGCCGCGCAACGCTCGTCGACGCGGTCAACGACGCGAAGGTCAAGACCGTCAAGAACAAGCTCAGCTTCACCTACGAGGCGCCGGGCGCGATCCGCTGGCGCCAGGAGAAGGGCGACGTCAAGGCGCTCGACGGCTCGTGGACGCTCGAGGACCTCGGCGGCGACCGCACGCGCGCGACCTACGCGCTGGAGGTCGATCCGGGGCGGATGCTCGGCCTGCTGATCCGCGGCCCGGTCGAGGGCCAGGTGCGCGACTTCCTGCTCGGCAACGCCGCCGACGGGCTGAAGCGCACGGCCGAGCAGGACAGCCGAGGGTCCTGACGGCGGGACGAGGGCGGCGGGCCGAGGCACCCGCGTTCGCTAGCGTCGGGGGCCGATGGCCTCGCAGGGAGACCCGACGCAGCCGCGCGCGTACGCGCAGCCGCCACCGCCGCCACCGCCGCCCCCGGCGCCTCCCCGGGAGGCCGGGATCGACCTCCAGACGCTGCTCCTGAGCGCCGTGGCATCGGCCGCGGCCGCGTACGTCACGTCCAAGATCTGGGCGCCCGGCACGCTGTACTCGGCGGCGATGTCGCCGGTGATCGTCGCGCTGGTCAAGGAGGCTCTGCGCAAGCCGGCCGAGGTCGTGACCACCGTGGTGCCGTCCGTCGTCGCGCGTCCGCTGCGGACCGGCGCGACGGCGCGGGCGAGCGCCGGCACGACGCCGGCGTCGCCCCCGCCGTCCACGTCCCCGCCGGTCCACGAGCCCGTGCCCGACGACCTTCCCGAGCGGCTGGAGGCGGGCGCGCCGCCGCCGTTCCCGCCGCCCCAGACCGGCGCCGAGGCCGGCCCGGTCCGGATGTACTCCACGCGCGGCCGGCGGTTGCGGTGGCGCCTGGCCGTCGTCACGGGCCTGCTCGGCTTCGCGATCTGCGTCGTGCTCTACACCGTGCCCGAGATCATCGCGGGCAAGTCGGTCGGCCGCTCCGGCCACGCGACGACGTTCTTCCCCGGCAAGGCCAAGCACAACTCGAGCTCGACCACGACCACGACGACGACCACCGGCACGACGACGACCACCACGACCGAGCCGAAGACCACGACCCAGCCGGCGCAGACGGTCACCCAGACGGTCACGACGCCCGCGGCGCCGCCGGCCACCGCGACCACGACCACGCCCGCCGCACCGGCGCCGAATCAGGCGACGGTCACGACGCCGCCGGAGGTCCCTCCGGCGGCCACGACGCCCTAGATCCGGCGCCGGCGGAGCTCACGCCACCAGTGCGGTCAGGTTGCGGCGCGCCCGGTGCACGAGCTGGACGGTCGCGTTCTCGGTCAGGTCGAAGTGGACGGCGAGCTCGTCGTAGCCGCGGCCGTCGATCGCGCGCAGGGCGAGCGCCTCGCGCTGGCGCGGCGGCAGCTCGGCGATCCCGCGGCGCTCGTTGCGCGCGGCGAGATCGCAGGAGTCGGCGCCGCCCGCCGCGACGGGCTCCTCGGGCAGCTCGCCGCACCGGCGCGACGCGCGGTCCAGCTCGGAGAGGCAGGCGTTGCGGACGCAGCGAAACAGCCACGGGCGCAGCTCGACGGTGCGGCGGCGGCCGAGGAGGGCGATCTGCGTGCTGGTCAGCGCGTCGTGCACGGCGTCCTCGGCGAGCGTGGCGTCGACGTAGCGGCGGGCGTAGCGGCGCAGGGCCGGAGCGTGGCGGCGGTAGATCGCGTCCAGCGCCGAGCGGTCGCCGTCGGCGAGCCGCTGCGCGAGCGCCGCGTCGCTCATCGCGTCGAGGCGGACGGGGGCGGCGAAGGAGGGTGAGGCGAGCTGGACGCGTGGCATGCGGCGAACCTAGGTGCGGCCTGCCGCCGGATCAGTGTCACTGTGGTCTCACGGGCGGTATCCGCATGGTGGCCGCACCGTCGGAGGTGCGGGCAGCCGCACCGGAAGTCCGTGTGACCCGAGCGGTTCTGGACGCCGCGTAGAATCCAGCCCCTGTCGTCACCGCCGTCCACCGTCACGATCCGCCGCGCCAACCCGGGCGACGCCGAGCGCGTGGCCGCGATCTACAACGAGGGAATCGCCGAGCGCGAGGCGACGTTCGAGACCCGGCCGCGCAGCAAGGCCGAGGTCGCCGGGTGGACGGTCGGCCCGCTGCCCGTGCTGGTGGCCGAGGTCGACGGGCGCGTGGTGGGCTTCGGCAAGATCGGCTCCTATTCCGAGCGGGCGGTCTACGCGGGCATCGGCGAGCACGGCGTGTACGTCGCGGGCCAGGCGCGCCGGCACGGGGTCGGCCGGGCGCTGCTCGGCGCCCTCGCCGAGGCCGGCGCGCACGCGGGCCTTTACAAGCTGACGTCGCGGATCTTCTCCACCAACACGGCCAGCATCGCACTGCACGAGACGGCGGGCTTCACGATCGTCGGCGTCCAGCGCCACCACGGCCAGCTCGACGGCGTGTGGCGCGACTGCGTGCTGGTCGAGCGGCTGCTCGGCGAGGCGGCCGGCGCCGACACATGAGCGTGGGTCCCTGACGCTGGGGAACCTGGCGCTCTGGGCCAGCGTTCCCTACGCCGGTGGGTCGCCAACGCTCCGCGGGTTTCGCCCTCTGGGCGAACACCCGCAAGGGAACCTGGCCCTCTGGGCCAGCGTTCCCCTACGCCGCCAGCTGCAGCGTCACGTGATCGGCCAGCAGCCGGCCCCGCAGCGTGAGCACCGCCCGCCCGTGGACCAGCGGGCCCGGCTCGATCAGGCCGTCGGCGGCCGCCTGCGCCGCCGCCGCGCGTGCGCGCGCGGGAAGGCGGTCGAGCTCCAGCCCCTCGGCCAGGCGCACCGCCAGCATCACGTGCTCCAGGCGCGCGGCGTCCGCATCGGGGGTCTCGCGTCCCGCGGCGGGAGAGCGCCCCTCGGCCAGCGCCGCCGTCCAGCGCGTCGGGTGCAGCGCGTTCCACCAGCGCACGCCGCCGACGTGGCTGTGGGCGCCCGGCCCGGCGCCCCACCAGTCGCCGCCGCGCCAGTAGCCGAGGTTGTGGCGGCACTGCGCCGCGGGGTCGCGCGCCCAGTTGGCCATCTCGTACCACTCCAGGCCCGCGCCGCCGAGGCGGTCGGCGGCGACCTCGTAGCGCCCGGCGAGCACGTCGTCGTCGGGCGCGGGCAGCTCGCCTCGACGCACCTGCGCGGCCAGGCGCGTCCCGGGCTCGACGATCAAGGCATAGGCACTGACATGGTCGGGCTCGGCCTCGAGCGCCGCGTCAAGCGACCGGTCCCAGTCCTCGGCGCGCTCGCCCGGCGTGCCGTAGATGAGGTCGACGCTGACGTGCTCGAAGCCCGCCGCCCGCGCCTCGTGCGCCGCGGCGATCGCCCGCCCGGGCGTGTGGTGGCGCTCCAGCACGTCGAGCACGTGTGGCGCGGCGCTCTGCATGCCCAGCGAGATCCGGGTGAAGCCCGCCTCGCGCAACACGGCGAGCGCGGCCGGGTCGACCGACTCGGGGTTGGCCTCGCTGGTGATCTCGGCGTCGGCCGTCAGCCCCACGTGCTCGCGGATCGCGTCGAGCAGCCGCGCGAGGTCGGCCGCGGGCAGCAGCGTCGGCGTGCCGCCACCGACGAATACCGTCTCGGCCGGCGGCGTCGCCTCGCCCAGCACGCGGCGCGCCAGCGCCAGCTCGGCCGTCACGGCCTTCACGTAGCCCAGGGGCGAGGCGCCCGCGCCCGGGATGTAGGTGTTGTAGTCGCAGTACCCGCAGATGCTCGCGCAGTAGGGCACATGCACGTACACGCCGAACGGCCGCGTGCCGAGGCCGTCGAGGGCCGCCGCCGGCAGCGTGCCGTCGGCGGGCGGGCGTTCGCCGTCTGGGAGCCGAGCCATACGGCCCCAGACGTTAGGGCGTTCGGGGGCCGGCTCGTCGCCGGTCGGTTCCGTGGGTTCGACCGCTAAGGTCGCTGACCGTATGCGTGCCCGAGCGGCTCTCCTGCTCGCCCTCCTCCTCGTCACTGCGGCCGCCGGCTGCGGGTCCAAGCAGGACAACGGTGACTACGTGAAGGCCCTCAACCACGCCCAGACCGGGCTCGCCGAGCGGTTCCGCGCCCTGCAGTCGCGCATCACGCCGACGAGCAGCGCCAAGCAGGACCAGAAGACGCTGACCGCTTACGAGGGCGCGGTGCGCACGGCCGTCGCCGACCTGAAGGCCGTCGATCCGCCCAGCGGGTTCGCCGCGCTGCACGGGCGCTTCATCGCCCAGGTCGCCGGCTACGGCACCGCGCTGCGCACCGCCCGCGGCCAGTTGGGTGGCGACGACCCGCAGGCGATCCTCGCGGCGCAGGGGCGCCTGCGGACGGCGGTCGCGCGCACCGGCACGCAGCTCGACGCGACCATCCAGGCGATCAACCAGAAGCTCAAGGGGTAGGCATGGCCGCCCGGCTGCGCGCCGCACCGGTCACGGTGCCGGTTCTCCTCGCGGTCGCCATCTTCCTCGCGTGGGTCCCGTTCGACGGCGGGCAGCCGATCACGCGGTGGGCACCCGGGATGGTCGCGGTGCTGGCGCTGCTCGGCCTCGCGGTCGCCGCCGTGCCGGGGCGCGGGGCGGAGGTGCCGGCGCCGGTGAAGATCGCCACGCTGCTGCTGACGGCGTTCACCGCATGGAGCTTCCTGTCGATCGCGTGGGCCGACGACCAGGGCGCTGCGCTCGAGGGCGCCGACCGCACCCTGCTCTACCTCGCCGTCTTCGCGCTGTTCGCGCTGTGGCCGCAGCGGCCCGACACGGCCGCGGTCGTGCTCGGCGCCTGGACGCTCGGGATGATCGTCTTCGCGACGATCACGCTCGTGCGCGTGGGGACGGTCGCCGATCCCGGGCGGCTCTTCCTCGAGGGCCGCCTCATCTGGCCGGCCGGCTACGCCAACGCGGCCGCCGCGCTGTGGCTCATGCCACTGTGGCCGGCGATCACGCTGGCGGCCTCGGTGCGCGTGCCGTGGCCGGTTCGCGGCCTGCTCGCGGCGGGCGCCGTCGTCCTGCTCGACGTCGCGCTGCTGAGCCAGAGCCGGGGATCGGTCCTCGCGATGCCGATCTGCGCGGTGCTGTTCGTGGCGTTCGTGCCGGGCCGGCTGCGGCACGTCGCCGTGCTCGTGCCGATCGCGCTGGCGGCGGGCGCCGCCGTGCCGGCGATCCTGGACGTGGGCGACGTGATCGGCGGCACCGACGCGGGCCGGATCGCCGGCGCGACCCATGCGGCGCTGCGCACGGGCCTGCTGGCCGCGGTGCTGGCGGGCGTCGTGGTCGCGGCCGCCGCGGCGCTGGAGCGCCGGCGCCCGCTGGCGCCCGCCACCGCCCGAGCGCTCCGGCGGGGGTGGGCGATCGCGGTCGTCGCCGGCGCCGTCGTGCTGGGGATCGGCGGGCTGGTGGTCGCCGGCGGACCGGTGCAGCCGCTCAAGGACGGGTGGCATTCCTTCAAGGGCGGCTACGAGGACAACAACGCGTCGAACAACCGCCTCGTCGGAGGGCTCGGGTCCAACCGCTACGACTTCTACAGGGTGTCGCTGGACGTCTTCCGCGACCATCCGATCACCGGCGTCGGGGCCGACAACTTCTTCGAGGACTACCTCGTGCGGGGCGACAGCCCCGAGACGCCGGCCTACCCGCACAACCTCGCGCTGCGCACGCTGGCCCAGACCGGGCTGGTGGGGGCGCTGCTGCTCCTCGGCGCGCTCGCCTTCGCGGTGCTGGCCGCTGCTCGGGCCATGCGCCGGCCGGACCCGCTGGCCGTGGCGGTCGCCGGGGGCGCGACGATCGGCTTCGCGTACTGGGTCGTGCACGGCATGACCGACTGGTTCTGGGAGTGGGCCGGGCTCGGCGCGCCCGCGTTCGCGCTGCTGGGCCTGGCCTGCGCGCTGGCGCCTCGGCGGGAGCCCGCCGCGGCGCCGGCGAGGGTCGGCGCCCGCCGCGTTCCGGCACGAGTCGCCGCGCCGGTCGCCGTCGCGCTGCTGCTCGGCGCGCTCGCCGTCGCGGGCCCGTGGCTGGCCGAGCGCGACGTGGAGCGCGCGGGCGCCATCTTCGCGACCCGGCCGTTCGAGTCCTACGCCCGTCTGGACCGCGCCGCCGACCTCGACCCGTTCTCCGACCGCCCGGCGCTCGTCGCCGGCTCGATCGCGCTGCGCTACGGCGATCTGGAGCGGGCGCGCGCCGCGTTCACGCGTGCGCTGGAGCGCAACCCGCGAGGCCAGTACGCGACGCTCGAGCTCGGGGCCATCGCGTCGGTCCAGGGTGATCGGAGCGCGGGAGCCCTCCTGGACCGCGCCGTGGCCCTCGCGCCCCGCGACGCCACCGCACGCGAGGCGCGTCACGTGGTGCGCCAGGGCGGGGTGGTCGACATCACCGCGCTGAACCGGCGGATCCTCAGCGCGGGCCAGCGCTTCTCAGCCCCTTGAGCGTTCCCGATCAGATCCTGTGCCTGTGCAAAAGTCAGGGCTTTGGTGCTACGTTCGACTCCCCGGGTAGGCCGTTCGGGGGATGGTCAGCAGGACGACAGGCGGATGCGATCAGGTTGGAGCAGGAATTGGCACGGATTGCCCTCGTACACCGCGGCGGCTGCCTAGGCAGGCTCGCTCGGTCCAGGTTGATGGCTCGACTCGTGATGCTCATGTGCGGCGCCGTGATGCTGCTCCCCGCCAGCAGTCACGCCGCCGATCCGCTGCTGAGCGGCTACGGCGGCCCGGGCGGCGGTGAGCAGGTCGTGCTCGGCTCGACGACGGTCGGTGGAGGCGGCTCGTCCTCGGCAGCGGGTGACAGCGACGCCTCCGACCAGAGCCTGGCGGCGCCGACGGCCCAGCCTTCGGCAGCGGCCCCGGCGACCCGGACCTCCGCGAAGACGCCGGCGCACCGCTCGTCGAGCTCGGCGGCCCCGGGCAAGGGAAGCACCTCGTCCGATCGCCCGGCGGCGCCCGGCGCACCGATCGCGCGCGCCTACCCGTCGCGCGCGAGTGACGCCGGCGGGCTGCCGCTCTCGGGCGGCGACGTGCCGCTGGGCCTCCTCGGGCTGGCCGCGCTCGCCGGGACCGCCGTCGGCCTGCGGCGGCTGTCGGTCGGGGCCGACGACGATGCCGCGAGTCCTCAAGTGTCGGCACCTTGACGCCGACATCCAGGAGTAGTCGGAAACCGCTGTGAATCGCGTCGAGCTCACCTCCCAGGCCGCCGAGGCCGTGCCGCTGCACGCGCCGGTCACCGGCGTGCCCGCCGCGCCCGCGCCCGCCCCGCTGCTGGCGCCCGCTCGCGACGCGGCCATCCTGCGCCGGCTGCTGGAGTCGGGCGCCGTCCGGCCCGCCCTGGATGTGGTCGGCCTCGTCCTCGCCCTCGTGCTGGCGCTGCGCTGGCCCAACGAGCCCGTCAGCTTCGGCGACGGCTGGCCGATGCTGCTGTTCCCGCCGCTCGTGATGCTGCTGCTGCTGGTGCGCGGCATGTACGAACGGCGTCTGCGCCCCACCATCCTCGATGGCGTCGTGCCGATCGCCGGCGCGATCTCGATCGCCGCGATGGCGGTCGTGGTGGTCGAGGCCTACCTCGTGGAGTCGCAGTTCGAGCCGTCCGTCACCGCGCACCTGTGGGCGGCCGCGATGGTCACGGTCGGCGGCGCGCGCGCGACCCTGCTCGGCGTCCAGCGTGTCGCCCGCGAACGCGGCCTCGACGGCCGGCCGACGCTCATCGTCGGCGCGGGCGCCGTCGGCACGCGCCTGGCGCGGCGCCTGGAAGCGCAGCCCGAGTACGGACTCGCGCCGGTCGGCTTCCTCGATGCCAACCCGCTTGCGATGGAGGACCTCCCTGGCGTCCCGGTCCTCGGCACGCCGGACGACCTCGACTGGATCGCCCAGCTGACGGGCGCCGAGCATGTCGTGATCGCGTTCTCCTCCGAGCCCGACGAGCGGCTGGTCGAGCTCGTCCGCCGCTGCGAGGCGCTGCGGCTGGAGGTCTCGCTCGTCCCGCGGCTGTTCGAGTCGCTCAACCATCGCGCGACCTACGAGCCGCTGGGCGGCACGCCGCTGGTCGGCCTGCGCAGCGTGAACCCCAAGGGCTGGCAGTTCGCGATCAAGCACGTCATCGACCGTCTTGCCGCGGCGCTGCTCATCCTCATCTTCTCGCCGCTCATGGCGGCCATCGCGCTCGCGGTGCGCGTGAGCTCGCCGGGGCCGATCGTGTTCCGGCAGCGCCGCGTCGGGCGCGACGGCACGGTCTTCGACCTCTACAAGTTCCGCTCCATGCGCATGACCGCTCCGGCCGACCACCGCTTCCGGCCCGGCCGGGGCAGCGCGCCCGGCGGGGTCGAGGGCGCCGACCGCCGGACGCTCATCGGCCGGCTGCTGCGCCGCACGTCGCTCGACGAGCTGCCGCAGTTCTTCAACGTCCTGCGCGGGGAGATGAGCCTCGTCGGGCCGCGGCCCGAGCGCCCGGAGTTCGTCGACCTCTTCGAGAGCGACATCCGGCGCTACGGCGACCGGCACCGGGTCAAGTCCGGCGTGACCGGCTGGGCGCAGGTCCACGGCCTTCGCGGCCAGACGTCCCTGACCGACCGCGTCGAGTGGGACAACTACTACATCGAGCACTGGTCGCTCGGCCTGGACGCCAAGATCCTGGCGCTGACGGCGCTGGCCGTCTTCAGGTCGGCTGAGTAGCGTCCGGCGCTCCCGCGCCGTGCGTCGCGCGGGCGAGCGTCCGCTCCCAGCGCGCCGCCAGCACGTCGGGCGCGAAGCCGGCGATCGCCAGCGAGCGGGCCGCGGCCCCGATGCGGGCCGCCTCGGCGGCGTCCTGCGCGAGGCGGACCAGTCCGGCGACGAGCGCCTGGGGCGTGTCGCCGAGGAGGCAGTGCTCGCCGTCGACCGCACCGGTCCCGTCGATCCCCAGGCGCGTGCTGACGACCGGCAGGCCGGCCGCCATCGCCTCGACGACCTTGGTCTTCACGCCCGTGCCGGAGCGGATGGGTGCGACGAACGCGCGATGGGCGCGCTGCTCGGCGGCGAGATCGTCCACGTAGCCGCGCAGGACGAGGCCGGGGCGGTCGTGGCCCCCGAGCTCCGCTGCGACGTCGGCTGGGCAGTGACCGACCACGTGGAGCTCGAAGTCGGGCAGCGCGGCGCGGGCCACGGGGAGGACCGCGTCGGCGAACCATGCGACGGCCTCGAAGTTGGGGTGGTAGTCCAGGCCGCCCACGAACAGGGCCGACGCGCACGGCTGCGCGGCGACGTCGGCGGGCTCGGTCGGGATCGGGACCGACATCGGAAGGCAGTCGACCGGGACGCCGGCGCGGCGCTGCAGCTCGGCGGCCTCGGGTGCGCCGACCAGCGACACGGCGGCCACCGAGCGAGCGACCAGCGCCTCGCGCCGGCGCAGCACGCGCGCCTCGAGGCCCAGCACGCGCCGGGCGACCGCCCCCGCCGGCGGCCGCAGCGGCCCGGGCAGCGACTCCGCGTAGTAGCCGAGCACGTTGGCGCCGCCGGAGCCGCGCCGCAGCAGCTGCGCGTAGCGGTCAGACAGCAGGTCGTCGAGGTCGGCGACGACCGGCGCGCCGGTGCCCGTCGCGATCGCGACCGTGCGGACCGTGTCGGCGACGACCACGTCGATCCCATGCTCGGCGACGTAGGACCGCGCCGCGGCGCGGGTGTCCGGTGCGTCGTAGAGGCACTCGTTGAGCGACGCGCGGCCGGTGGTGAAGCGGGTCGCGGCGCTCAGGGCCACCCGGGCCAGGCCGGGCGGCGGGTGTCGCACGATCGGGACGCCGGTGAAGACGTCGGGCCGCCGCTCGTCGAGCTCCTTGGCGAACGCGAGGACGTGCACCTCGTGCCCGAGCGTCCGCATCGAGGCGACGGCGGTCGCCAGCACCTGCTTTCGCCCCGCCCGCCGTCCGCCGGGATCGCGCGCGGCGATGAGAAGGACCCTCACGGGCCGCATCTTGGCGCAAGCGCGGCGCGGGGGGCATCGCGCCCGCCGCCTAGGATGCGGGTGTGTCCCCCTTCTGGATCTGGATGCAGGCCATCATCGTGTTGTGCGTGATCGCGAGCATCGTCATCGCGACGATCAAGCTCGTATGAGCGGCGGCACCTAGAATCCTGTCCATGTTCGGGACGATCGTGGTGGGCACCGACGGCTCCGAGACCGCGGGGACGGCCGTCGCACACGCGATCGAGCTCGCGGTGTCACTGCGCTCGCGGCTGCTGATCGTGTCCGCGTTCGGCCCGGTGTCGGGAGCGCGCCTGCGGGAGGAGTCGACGCAGGTGCCGGCCGACCTGCAGTGGATGGTCAACCCCCGCGAGGACGTCGACGCGACGCTCACGACCGCCGCGGAGGACGCCGAGGCGCAGGGCGTCGAGGTGCAGTCGTTCGCGCGGCAGGGCGATCCCGCCGACGCGATCCTCGACGTCGCCGAGGAGCAGGGCGCCGACCTCATCGTCGTCGGCAACAAGGGCATGACGGGCGCCAAGCGCTTCCTGCTCGGCTCGGTGCCCAACAAGGTCAGCCACCACGCCCCCTGCAGTGTCCTGATCGTCCGGACGACCTAGCGGCCGTGGCTGCCCCGACGCCGGCCCGCGCGTTCTACCTCCAGGCGGCCGGCGCGTCCATCTTCACGCGCTTCGACGCGGCCGGCCCCGGCAGCCCGATCACGGATCGGGCCGTCCTGCTCGTGCCGCCGTTCGGCTGGGACGAGGTCTGCTCCTACCGTCCTCGATGGGCGTGGGCGCGACATCTCGCGCAGCGGGGGATCCCCGTCGCGCGCCTCGACCTCCCCGGCGGAGGCGACAGCGACGGCACGCCGTCGGATCCGGGGCGCGTGGAGGCGTGGACTGCGGCGATCGACGTGGCCGCCCGCTGGCTGGCCGCCGAGACCGGCCCCCGGACGCGGATCACGCTCGTCGGGCTGGGGCTCGGGGGCCTGCTTGGATGGCGCGCGGCAGCCGGCGGCGCGCCGGTCGACGACCTCGTCCTGTGGGGCGCCCCGGGGCGCGGCAAGGCGGTGGTGCGCGAGATCAAGGCCTTCTCGCGCCTCGAGCGCTCCAAGCTCCAGGAGCTCAATCCGGGGCGGGAGCTGCCGGCCGACGACGCCGGCGCCATGACCGCCGGCGGGTGGGTCCTCGCACCCGAGACGATCGCCGCGCTCGGAGCGGTCGACACCGCTGAGCTGCCGCTGCCCGCAGCGGCCGGCGGCCGGCGCGTGCTCCTCCTCGGGCGCGACGCCTCGGCGCCCGACGCGCACCTGACCGACGCCGCACGGGCCACCGGCGCCGAGGTCACCACGGCCGTCGGCGACGGGTGGGGCGACATGCTCGACGAGCCGGGGCGCTCGCGCGCGCCGTGGGCGTCCATCCCCGAGATCGACGCCTGGCTGGACGCTGCGCCGGCCGGGCCCGCGGGCCCGCGCGCCGACGCCGTGGCGCCCGCCGCCGCGCCCGCTGCGCTCTTCGACGGCGGGGCCGTGCGCGAACGGCCGCTGCATCTCGACGGCGCCGACGGCGTGCTCGCCGAGCCGGCCGTGCCACCCGCCGGCGGCCCGCCGCCGTTCATGCTCGTCCTCCTCAACGCCGGCTCGGTCCGGCGCATCGGCCCGAACCGCATGTGGGTGGAGCTCGCCCGTCGCTGGGCGGCGCGCGGCGTGCCGTCGGTCCGCCTCGACCTCGCCGGCATCGGGGAGGCCGAAGGGACCGAGAGCATGCGGGGCCAGGACGCGCGCTATTACGAGGACGGCTTCGTCGAGCAGCTCAGCACGATCCTCGACGATCTGCAGGAGCACGTGGAGACGCCGCGCTTCGCCCCGGTCGGGCTCTGCTCCGGCGCGTACTGGGCGCTGCACGCCGCCGCCGGCGACGCACGCGTCGACACGACCTACGCGCTGAACGCCCGGGCGCTCGTGTGGGACACCGCGCTGGTCACCGAGCGCGACAGCCGCAAGGTCGGCTACCTCACCCGCGCCTCGACCTACCGCCGGGTCCTGCGCGGGGACATCCCGCTGAGCCGTGGGGTGGAGATCGCCCGCGCCCTGATGCTGCAGGCCCGGGCCAGGATCGGCGGGGCGGCGCCCGCGCCCTCCGCCGACCCGGTCGACGCGCTCCTGGACCGCCTGCGCGACGCGGGCAAGGAGCCCTACCTCCTGTTCACCGGCGGCGAGCCCGTCCACGAGGAGCTCGCTCGCACCGGCCGGCTCGCGGCCCGCTCCGAGCGGTGGCCGAACCTGCGCATCGACGAGCTCACCGAGTTCCGCGACGTCCACACGTTCCAGCCCGTCGCGCTGCAGCGTCGTGCGCACGCGCTCCTCGACGCCGCGATCGAGCGCGACCTCCAGCGCGCGCGCGATCCACTCAGCGGGTAGCCGCCGGCGCCCCGCGGCCGGCCACCCGCGCCACCTGGCGCACGGCCGTGGCCAGCAGCTCGCGGTCGACCACGACCAACCCCACCAGGAACGCGCCGAGCCCGGCGGCGAGCGCCAGCGCCAGCGCGACGAACGCGCCCTGGCCGGCCAGCGCGTCGGCCACGACGCGCGTGACCGCCCAGTCGACCGCCCCGCACAGCGCGACGCCGCGCAGGGCCGACCACAGGTCCCGCGGCGACACGGCGGCGTGCCGCTGCACGAGCACGGTGAGGATCGAGAACGAGATCAGCGTGTCGGCCAGCGGCACGCACGCGACCAGACGCAGGTCGCGCGACTGGACGGCGACCACGAGCCCCACGATCAGCGGCACGAGCACGACGACCGACACCCAGCCGACGGCGCCCGCGCGGCCCAGCGAGTTCAACAGCCAGCTCAGCGTCGACTCCACCGGCCGCACCGCGGCCCAGAGCCCGACGACGGCCAGGACCCCCGCCATCGGCGCCCAGTCGGGCCCGAAGAACAGCGCCGTGAACGGCGCACCGGCCGCGCTGAGCAGGACGCCGAACGGCACGGTCGCCAGGGCCACGATCCGGATCACGGTGAGGAAGGCCGGGCGCACGTCGTCGTCGGCGGCGCGACTGCGCGCGAAGGCCGGGAACGTCACGCGCGCGATCGGGTCGGCGATCGCCGAGTACGTCAGGTCGCCGAAGCGGAAGGCCATGGAGTAGTAGCCGATCGCCGTGGCACCGAAGGAGCGGCCGACCGCCACGGTGTCCACGTTCTGGCGGATGAACACCGTCACGCCCTGCGTGAAGAACCCACGGCCGGTCCCGAAGACCGTGCGGGCGACCTCCCGGTCCCACGACGGCGCGACCCGGTAGGGCGCCAGCGCGACCAGCACGATCGCGAACAGCCCCATGGAGACGAGCTGGCCCACCACGAGGCTCCAGACGCCGGCGCCGAGCGCGGCCAGGGGGATCGCGACCGCGGCGAACGACGCGGTCTGCACCGCCAGCGCCGCGAAGCGCCGCCGGAACTCCAGCTGGCTCTGCATCAGCGACTCGTAGAACGACGCGGGGCCGCCGATGAGCACGGCGACCGACAGCGCCAGCAGGACGCCGGTCAGCTCCGGCTCGTGCATGACCGACGCGGCGACGGGCGCGAGCCCCGCCGACACCGCGGTCGCGGCGACGGTGCCCAGCAGCGCCAGCGTGAGCACCGTGCCCTGCTGGCGGCGGTCGAGCTCCTGGTGGACGACGAGCGTCGCCCCGAAGCTGATCCCTCCGAACCAGAACAGGAAGTTGACGACGATCAGGCCGATCGCCATCAGGCCGAAGTCGGCCGGGTCGACGAGCCGCGCCAGGATGAGCGTGGTCAGCGTCGTGACGGTCTTGCTGACCGCGAGCCCCAGGAACGTCCACGAGACGCCGCGGACCGCCTTCTCCTCCATGCGCGCCCGCTCCCTCAGCGCCGGAGCCTGGCGCGCACGGCGCCAGACACGGCCCAGAACGTGTTGCGGATGCCCATCGGAGGACGGGCGCCGAAGACGATCGGATAGGCGAGCCGCTTGCTCGGTCGCAGCGAGGAGGCGCGCCGGTGCCGGCGGATCTCGGCGAACAGCCGCGGGTGCGTGCGCTTGAGCTCGGCGTACAGCCTGCGGTGGCGGCCGACCGAGTCGCCGAGCATGCGCGGCCCGTGCAGGCGGCGACGCACCGCGAGGACGCCGTGCCCGGCGTGCAGCGCGACGTCCCAGCGCTCGGCGAAGGTCATCCAGAGGTCCCAGTCCTCGTAGCCGACCATCCCGCCGACGTCTCGCCACGCGCCGACCGCCTCCAGCGCGTCACGGCGAAACAGCGAGCACACGGGGTAGTCGTTGCGGTAGGCGACGCGGAAGCCCTCCAGCCGCAGCGGGAGCGTCGACCGGCGGTCGCGGTCGCCGAACTCGACCACGTCGCCCCAGCTGGCGACCGCCTCGGGGACCGCGTCCAGCCGGTCGGCGAGGCGGGTGATCGCGCCCTCCACGAGCAGGTCGTCGGAGTCCAGGGGGAAGACGTACGGGGCGGTCGTGTTCGCCAGCCCCGTGCGCCGCGAGGCCGAGAGGCCCTGGTTGTGCTCGTGGCGGATCACGGTGATGCCCTCACCGCGCAGCTCGTCCAGCGCAACGGCGGTGGCGGGGTCGGTCGAGCAGTCGTCGACGACGACGACTTCCACGGGCTCGCCGGCGAGCGCCGACGCGACCGCCTCCTTGGCGAGCACGCCGTCGTTGAAGCACGGGATGATCACCGCGGCCCGCGGCGACGGCGTGGCGACCGGCGTCACCGGGGCCGGCGACGCCGTCGGGGCGTCGGGCTGCGCCGGCGACGGTCGCGTCCACGGCGCCACGTTCAACGCCACCTTGAGCGCGAAGCGACCGACGTTGTCGATGGGCGAGACGTTGATGCGCCGCCAGTTCAGCGGCGTCGACGGGGTCTTGTCGGGGCCGGGGTAGGCGGGCGGCAGCGCGGCCGCGGCCTCGTAGCCGGCGCGCCGAGCGGCCGACACGACCCGCCCGTCCACGTCGCCGTACGGATAGGCCATCGACCGGCACGCCCGTCCCGTCTCGCGCTCGACCGCCGCCCGCGACCCCTGCAGCTCGGCGTCGAGCTGCGCGTCGTCGAGCCGCGTCAGCCGCGGGTGCTCGATCGTGTGGGCGCCGATCTCCCAGCCGCGCTCGCCGAGCGCCCGGATCTCGTCCCACGGCAGGAGGTCGAGCTCCTGCTCGCACCCGGCCTCGACGAACCGCTCCATGCAGTCCCACAGCGCACGGCCCCGGTCGGGCTCGACCCAGGCGGTGGGGACGAACAGCGTCGCGGGAACCCCGAGCGGCTCGAGGATCGGCAGGGCGAGATCGCGCACCGAGGTGAACGCGTCGTCGAACGTCACCACGAACGTCTGGTCGTCGGTCGGCGCGAGGACGGCGTCGGAGAACGTCGCCGGCCGGTACCCGAGCCGCAGCAGCCCGCGCACGTGCTGCTCGAGCCGCCGCGGCGTCACCGTCATGTCGCTTCTCCAGGACTCGCTGACGGCGTGGTAGCAGAGGACGATGGGTTCTCTCATGAGGTCTGGTCCGGGAGCGGCAGCTCGGCGGTCCGCCGGATCGCGGCCTCGCGGTGGTCGATGCGCCACAGCAGCCCGGCGGCGAACCGCTGCACGCGCAGCACGCGCGCCGCGCCGAGGATCTGGATCGCGAGCAGGAGGGCGCGCCGGGGCCAGGGGCTGCGGCGCGAGCGGCGCACCAGCCAGGCCGCCGGGGCCGGGAGGCCGCGCTCGACGGCGGCCGGGTCGAAGGGTCCGAGCGCCGCGGCGTGGCCGGCGTGGATCTCGGCCATGCCGCGCCCGGAGCTGGCGGCGTCCCGGCGCCACGCGGCAGGGCTGCGCGCGTAGAGGTGGCGGCTGCGCAGCGCGCGGTCGAAGGTGCCGTGAAGGCCGGCGTCGGCGCAGATGAGGCCGAACGCCAGGTCCTCGTGGTAGCCGCCGCCGCCGTCGCGCAGGCGCGGCTCGAGCGCGAGCAGCGCATCGCGGCGCAGCGACGCATGGCCGGCCCACATGGTGTGCAGCACGCGGTCGGGCTCGGCCTCCCAACCGCGGCAGTGCTGCTCGTACGTGCGCGCGTAGATGTCGCGCGGGTAGGAGTCCGCGTCGCCGGTCGCCGGCGCGACCGGCATGTAGCCGACGACGACGAGCCCGTCGCCGGCCTCGTGGTGGCGTGCGTGGCGCTCGGCGATCCCGGGCTCCGGGACGACGTCGTCGTCGAGCAGCAGCACGACGTCGCCGGTCGCCGCGCGCGCGCCGGCCAGCCGCGCGCTCATCGCGCCGGCGTTCTCCTGGACGACCGCGCGCAGCCGCGGCTCCGCCTCGGCGCGCCGGCGGAGCATCGCGTCGGTCCCGTCGGTCGACCCGTCGTCGACCACGACGACCTCTGCGGGTGCGGTGTTCGCCAAGATCTCGTCCAGCACGGCGTCGAGCTGCGCGCGACGCTCGTGGGTCGGGATCACGACGGACACGCGCAGCCGATCAGTCGGCGTAGGAATAGCCGTACGCGCGCTGCTGTGCCTGAGACGAGTTCGTCAGCACCACGCTGTAGTTCTTGATGCCGAGGCTCGAGAGCCGCGCACGCACCGACTGGGCCTCGTCGCGCGACGTCTCGCCCTCACGGCAGACCACGATGACCTGATCGGCGACCTGCAGCAGCGGGAACGAGTCACCCGAGAGCAGCATCGGCGGCGTGTCGACGACGACGTAGTCGGCGGCGCTGCGCAGATGCGCGATCAGCTCGCCGGTCGTGCCGAGCGACAGCAGCTCGGCCGGCAGCGGATGCGGCGTGCCCGCCGGCAGCAGCTGCAGTCGCGTCTGATGGTCGTCGGCGCCGCCCGCGCCCGCGCCGACGCCCGCCAGCTGGCCGACGGGCACGTCGACCAGGATGTCCTCGACGCGGCGGTCGCCGCTGAGCACGTCGGTCAGCCCGGGGCCGGCCGGCTCGATGTCGAGCAGGCGATGCAGCGTCGGCCGGTACATGTCGGCCTCGACCGCCACGACCCAGCCGCCGGTGCGCGCGAGCGCGGCGCTGATGTGCGCCACGACCGTGCTCTTGCCGTCCTGCGGACGGGCGCTGGTGACCACGATGACGCCGCTCTCCTTGCTCGCGCCGGAGAACCGCAGCGACGCGGCGAGCAGCTGCACCGACTCGGCCACCTGGCCGGCGAGCGCCTTGGGCAGGAACGCGACCTGGCTCGGCTTGGTGCCCAGCACCGCGGGCGGCAACGGGGCGAGGACGGTCGCGCCGAACGCCTCGGCCGCCTCCTCCTCGCTGCGGATCCGGCCCGAGAGCACGTCGCGCAGGAACGCGAGCAGGACGCCCGTGACGAGGCCGAGCAGGAGCGCGAGCACCAGCGTCCGCTTGACGTGGGGCGACACCTGGTCCGGATCCGGGTGGGCCGGATCGAAGACGGTGGCGCTGACCGGCGCCGACGAGCCCGACGTGTTCGGCGGCGTGGTCGTCGTCGCACCGGCCGCGTCGGTCCGCCCGGCCTGCTGCTGATCGACGAGCCTGACGAACGTGTTGGCGATGGTCGACAGCGTCTGCGCCGCGCGGTCGGCGTCGGGGTCCTCGAAGCTGACCTGCAGCACCGACGTGTCGGGGTTGCTCGTGACCTTCAGGCGGGAGAGCAGCGCCTGGGGCGTGATGTCGAGGTTGCGCTCCTTGATCGTCTCCCGCGCGACCACGTCGCTCTGCAGCAGGTCGGTCATGGTCTGCGTGAACGGCTGCACGGCGCCGGAGGCGTCGGCGCCGAAGAGCGCGCGGCTCTGGCCGACGACGATCTTGGTGGACGCCGAGTACTGCGGCGTGGCCGTCTGCGTGTAGGCCGTCGCCGCCAGCATGGCGACCACGGTCGTGATCGCCGGGACCCACCACTGGCGTCGCAGGACGCGTACGTAGGTCTGCAGGGTGGTGCGGGAAGAACCGGTGTCGACTGCGTCGTTCATGCGATGCGCCTCCCAGGCGCGGGGGTCGTCGCGGCGATGCGCGGCAGGGTGAGAGCCAGACCCATGAGGACCCAGAGGGTCCGGTCGGTCTCGGTGGAGAGCAGGACGGAGGTCAGCGCGAAGCCGATCAGGGACACGCGAAGCGCCCGGGCGACGCCGACCAGCAGCGGGGAGCCTCGCTCCTCGGCGGTACGGCGCGCGCGCCGCAGCGCGCGGAGCGACAGGACCAGCATGGAGACGAAGAGCAGGAGGCCGAGCGGCCCGAGCTCCACGAGGGACTCCAGGTACGCGTTGTGCACGGGTTGACCGCCCGGCCGCAGCCGGTACGCGCTGAAGTCGACGCCCGGCGTCATGCGCATCAGGTCGTTGGCCTGGCTCTGGAAGCCGCCGTACCCGAGGCCGAGCCACGGATGCTGCCGGTAGCCGGTCTCGGCGGCGAGCCACAGGTTCTGCCGGCCCGAGCCGCCGTCGGCCGTGTTGAAGAGCGAGGAGGTCCGCGCCGACAGCGCGCTGTAGGAGGCGGTGAGCAGGAGCGCTCCGCCGAGGAGCATCGCCGCGATGAAGAGGCGCTTGCGGGCGCGGGTGCGGAAGAACGCCTGCGCCGGCTGGAACACGAGCATGAGCGTCAGCGCGGCGAGCGCGAGGATGCCGCCGCGCGAGAGCGAGACGAAGACGGACCCGACGGCGATGCCCACGCCCGCCAGGACGACGGCGCGCTGGACACCGGTGCGCACGTGGGAGGCCAGCACCGCGCCGATCGGGATGGCGACGATCTGCAGCGAGGCGAAGAAGTTGGCGTCGCCGCTCACGCCGACGGCGCGGCCCTGACCGCCGAGGAACTCCCCGATCGCGACGAGGCCCATCACCGCCGAGAGCAGCCAGACGGTGACCAGGACGGCGTAGATCTGGCGCTCGGTGCGGACGAGCGCGGAGATGATCACGAGGTAGATCGCCGACAGCGTCAGCGCCAGCACGGTGAACGGGGTTCCGGAGCTCAGCGTCGTGTTGAAGTCGACGGTCCACAGGGAGCTGGCGACGGCCCACAGGCTGTAGGCGACGATGCCGATCGCGAGCTTCTTGTCGAGTCCGGCGAAGCTCGCCGGGCTGCGGTGGCGGATCTGCAGGAGCAGCAGGCCGAGCGCCAGCGGTCCCGCCACGCGCGAGATGCTCACGCCGCCGATGGAGTACGCCTCGGCGAAGACGGTGACCAGCAGCGCGGCCGGCAGCCAGTCGGGACGCATGAGCAGCATCGCGCCGAGCGGCAGCAGCGCCACGCCCACGCCGGCGCTCACGCCGCCGACGCCGGCTGCCGGTCCCAGGAGCGCCCCGACGGCCGCGGCGATCACGACCCACAGCCACGGGCTGGCGAGGTCGATCGCCGGCGCCCGCAGGACACCGGGCCGCGCACGGCGGGCGAGAAGGGGAGCGGACACGGCTACGCCGGCGCCTTGGCGTCGTCAGCGGCGAGGAACGTCGTGATGCGCGCGGTCTCGCGCTCCAGCGTGTGCTGTCGGGCACGGTCGAGGCTGCCCGCGCGCAGCCGCGCGCGCAGCGCCTCGTCGGTCGCGACGCGGCGCAGCGCGTCGGCGGCCGCCCGAGCGTCGCCGGGCGCCACCAGCAGCCCTCCGTCGGCTCCGACGGCGGCGGGAACGCCGCCCACGTCCGTCGCGACGACCGGCAATCCGCTCGCCCACGCCTCGACGAGGACCTGAGGCATCCCCTCGGTCCACGAGACGTGCAGGAACATGTCCGCGTCACGGTACAACTCGCCCAGTCCAGCAGACGGTGCGACGAAGCCGCGCAGGTCCAGGTGGTCCGCGACGCCGAGCCGGGCGGCCCGGTCGCGGAGCGCCTCCAGCAGCGGGCCGTCTCCGCAGACGGTGATCGTCCAGTCCTCTCCGCCGGCGCGCAGGTCGGCCAGCACGTCGGCGAGCAGGAGCGGGTTCTTCTCGGTGTCGACGCGCCCGACCGTGAGGACGCGGACGGGTCCGTCGGCGCCGGGCGCGCCGCGCGCGGGCGCGGCGACGTCGGCGTCGCTGACCAGCGACACCCACACCTCCAGCAGCCGGTGCGCGCGCCGGTAGCGCTGCGCCAGCCCGGCGCCCACGACCACGGTCGGGGCCGTGCGCGAGACCAGGCGCCACGCGCCGTCCAGCGCGCCGGCGATCCCGGCCAGGCTCCGGCGCCCGGGATGGCGGTGGGCGATGTAGCTCACGTAGTCCATGCGCACGCCGAGGGCCAGCCGGCGGCGACGCAGGCGGGTGATCGCCGCAAAGGCCAGGCCCATGGGCGAGGGGCCGAAGAGCAGGACGGCGTCCACCTCGCCGGCGACGCGCCAGAAGGTCCGCAGCGAGCCCGGCAGCGCACGGAGCATCCCGACCGGCCGCGACAGGTCCTCCCACCAGGGCAACTCGGCGAACTCGACGGTCTCGGGCAGGTCGACGGCGCTCGCAATGGCCCCGGCGGCCGCGTCCGGATCCACCCGGCCGAGCAGCACGAGGCCGTCGACGCTCTGGCGCAGCCCGCCCAGGAAGAGCGCGAACGGCATCACGGCAGCAACCCGCCCACGGGCGCGCACGTACGGGTCATCTGAGTAGGCGGCGAGCCGCACGACCCGGATGATCGGCAGCAGGGCGGACGTCCATGAATGCCCAGAAAGTGGTGTCAGCTTCCGGACATCCCCTTCGGCCGCATCGAACAAATGTTGAGAAATCGGCGATCGACAGGCCGGATCGCCCCGAAACACCGATCAGGGTCGTGACCTGTGAGTCGCCCGCTGCCGCCGGGTGGCGCAATCGACAACGGCACACCCGCCGCGAGGCGGGGTCGCAAAGCCAGGGACCTCTCTGAGGCAGCCCGGCCACCGAAAGGCCCCCATGTTCGTTCCCCACGCTCGGCGAGCGCGCTTCGCGCTGCTCGCCCTCGTCGCGCTGCTCGGCGCGACGGCCCTCGTCGCGCTCACCTCCGGGTCTGCGCAGGCCGCCAATTCGACCACGTCCCGTGCCAAGCAGGAGCGCCTCGTCGCCAAGGTGTGCGCCACCGCCGCCCGCGTGAAGTCCAAGGCCACCAAGAAGGTCTGCAAGGACGAGCGGGCGCGCCTCGCGCGCGCCAAGAAGGCGACCAAGAAGCCGGCGGTCAAGGCCCCGGCGAAGCCGTCGGCGTCGTCGCCGAGCACCGGCTCCGGCACGGTGGCCACGACCGACCCGACGCCGATCGCCAACGTCCCCGCGACCCCGGCCGCGACGCCGGTGGCGCCGGTGACCGACGCGGCGGCGACGAGCACCCCCGCGGCGCCCGCTCCGGCGACCGACGCCTCCGCGGCTACGGTCGGAGCCGCCGTGCGGCTCTACAGCGCCTCGAGCCCGTTCAACACGAAGGTCTCCGCCTCGCCGAAGGTCGCGCCCAACTCGGCCGCGATGGTGAGCAAGTCGCTGCTGCCCTACCTCAACACCGCGAACTTCGCCAACTCCGACGATTGGGGCATCCCCATCGTCTCGGCCAAGTCCTCGGATCCGCTCCGCAGCGTCGGCGTGTTCAGCTGGGGCTACGGCGCCGACATCGACCAGCCGGCGGTGCGCATCCCCGACGGCGCCGCGCCCACCACGGGCAGCGACCATCACCTCGTGGTGCTCGACGGCGACCGCGAGCTCGACATGTGGGTCGCCGAGCAGCAGGGCGACGGTTCCTGGCTGGCGGGCGCTCGCGCCACGTCGTCGGCGTCCGGGTCCGGCATCGCCGGCGCGCTGGCCGGCAACGCCGCCGGCTTCGCGCTCGCGGCGGGCGTCGTCCGCCCCGAGGAGATCAAGGCCGGGCGCGTCGATCACGCGCTCGTCTTCACCTCGCCGTACGTCCGCAACACCTTCGTCGCGCCGGCCGTCCACGGCGACGGTCGCCAGAGCGACGTCAACGCGATGCCGATGGGCACGCACATCCAGCTGGACCCGAGCGCCGACATCAGCAAGCTGGCGCGTCCGCAGAAGATCGTCGCCCAGGCGCTGAAGGACTACGGCGCCTACCTCGTCGACTCCTCCGGCTCGCTGGCCATCCGTGGCGAGGCCTCGATCGGCCGCGCGTCCACGGGCGGGCCGTCCGACATCTGGACCCCCGTCGGTGTGACCGACACGTCGATGAAGACGATCCCGTGGAACCAGATGCGCGTCATCGCGCCGTAAGGCGACGAACCGGAGTCGGGTGCGCCATAGTGAGCGCCGTGCTCCTCCTCGACGGACCGTTCAGGAAGAGGCGGCTGAGCGTGCGGGCACCTCTCGCACTGCTCGCCGGCCTCGTGCTCGCCACGCTCGCGCCGGCGTCGGCCGGCGCCGCGCCGCTGGTCGGCACGCAGGACGGCGGCGTCCTCTCGGCCTCGGAGTCGATCTCGGCCATCAAGCGCGAGGTCGATTCCATGGCCAAGCTCCACGGCCAGGTCGCCCGCTTCGAGGTCTCCTGGGCCGCCCTCGAGCCGCACGTCCAGGGCGAGCGCGATCCCGCCGTCGTCGCGCTGATCGACGCCTACGTCGACACGGCGGCCAAGCACGGGATCAGGCCGATCCTCTACATCGACCGCACTCCGTGCTGGGCGTCCTCGGCGCCCGACGACGTGCGCCAGGGCTGCAAGGGCGTCGACGCCAACCGCTCCGAGGTCTGGCGCTACGCGCCCGCCGAGGCCGCCAGCGCCGTGCCCGTCTCCACCTTCCTGGCTCAGCGCTACGGCCCGCGGCTGGCCGCGTTCCAGCTCTGGAACGAGCCCGACCAGAGCAACCAGAAGTACTGGGCCGGCGGCGACAAGGTCCGGCGCTACGTGCGCTTCGCCAAGGCCGTGTATCCCGCCGTCAAGGCGGTCGCGCCGACCCTGCCGGTGCTCGCCGGCTCGTTCGTGGGCGCCGACGGCCGCTGGCTCACGGCGCTCTACGACGCGGGGATGAAGGGCAGCTACGACGGCCTGTCGGTCCAGTTCTACGACCTGCCGCTCTACGCGCTCAACCGCACGCGTCAGGTCCAGCTCGCCCACGGCGACACCACGCCGTTGTGGCTGACCGAGTTCGGCTACACCAGCTGCGCGGGCGTGAACGGCAAGCCGACGCAGCTGGCCGACCACCCCTGCGTCACCCGCAAGGTGCAGGCCCAGAACCTCACCGACGTCTTCGCCGCCACGGTCAACACACGGTGGCTGGCGGCCGCGGTGGTCTACGCGCTGCACGACGAGTCGACGGCCTACCAGTTCGGCGCGCTGGACCGCAGCCGCAAGCGCAAGCCGTCCTACGCCGTGCTGAGCCGCGCGGCCGCGCGCAAGAGCGGCAAGTACCGCGCGCCGGTCCTGCGGCTGCGCCGGACCGGCGGCGTCGTCCGCGCGGTCGGCTCGGCGCCGGGGATCGACATCTACACCTTGCGGGTCAAGGTCGCCGGAACGCTGCGCTTCCGGGCGGTCCTGCGCGCGGACCGCTTCAACCGCTTCTCGGTCAAGGTGCCGGCGGCGCTGGGGAGCAGTCGACTCACGGCGACGATCACGCGCCAGTGGGACGGCAGGCTCTACCACGCCAAGCGCAGCTGAGCGGGCGGCTAGGAGCCCGGGTCCCTAACCCGCCGCGGGTTTCGCCCCCTGGGCGAGTACCCGCAGCGAAACGAGCCCCCTGGGGCGAGGCTTCGCCTAGATCCCTCGGGCGAGCACCGCCTGGGGGAGCGTCTCGCACCACGCCTCGGCGTGCTTGGCCAGGCCCGCCGACTCCAGGTCGGCCAGCAGCGTCGGCGGGCGGCGCACGGCGTTGTGCGCGTCGGACGCCGCGTTGTGCACCAGGCCGCCGCGCACGAGGTCGAACGCCAGGCTGCGCGCCCGGCGCCCGAAGGCGCCCGTCAGGGCGCTGGAGGTCACCTGGACCCGCGCACCGGCCTCGACGAGCGTGCGCACCCGTCGCGGGTCGCGCTGGAACAGCGCGCAGCGCTCGGGGTGGGCGAGCACCACGCCGAAGCCCTCGTCGAGGAGCTCCTGCGCGGCGCGCTCGATCGGGAACTCGGCCGCGAGTGGCGGCTCGAGCAGGATCCAGCCCGCCCCGCCGAGCGAGAGCGCGCGCAGCTCGTCGCGGTCGAGCTCGGGCAGCTGCGCGGCGGCCACCTCGGCTCCCGGCTCCACGAGGAGCGGGATGTCGTGGTCGCGCAACGCGTCGCGGACGAGCGCCACGCGCTCGTGCATCGTCTGCGAGCTCGTCGGCATCTGCACGTTGACGTGGGGCGTGGCGATCACGCGGTCGATCCCGCCGGCCACGAGCGCCCGGGCCAGATCGACCGAGTCGTCGAGCGTGGCGGGGCCGTCGTCGACGTCCGGCAGCACGTGGCAGTGCAGGTCCGTCGGCATCAGGTGACCGGGACGGTGGGGCTCGTCGCCGCAGCCGCGTCGATCAGCCCGTAGCCGTAGCGGTGGTCGTAGCCGGGCGCGCCGAGGTCGCGGGCGGTCTTCTGCAGGCGGCGCTCGACCGCGTCGGCCGACGGGTTCGCCCCGAGGACGCCGCTGGCGATCACGAGCGCCGCGGTGGCCGAGACGTGCGGGACCGCCATCGACGTCCCCTCATAGCCCGTGGAGATGCCGAACGCCGTGTGGGTGTTGCCGACGAGCGTCACCTGGTCGATGTCGCGGCCGGAGGGGCCGGCGGGCTGGCAGCCAGGGTCGGTCAGCTCGGCGTCGGGGCCACCGCCGGGCGCGACGAGGTCCAGACCGGTGCCCTGGTTGGAGAAGCGCGACAGGCAGCCGTGCTCGGTGGTCGAGCCGACTGAGATGACGTTGGTGTTGCGCGCCGGGTAGGCGACCGAGGTGCTCGCCTCGTTGCCCGAGGCCGCGACGACCACCGCACCGCGGCTGCGCGCCTCGCGGATCGCGTCCAGCAGCTGCGGGATCTCGCGCCACCCGACGTCGGCGTCGAACTCCAGGCTCAGGTTGATGACCTTGGCCCCGTGCGCGGCGGCGAAGCGCACACCCTCGGCGATGACCAGCGCGTCGCCCTCGCCGCTGTCGTTGAGGACCTTGACCGGCATGATCCGCGCGCCGTAGGCCAGGCCGGTCAGGCCGGTGCCGTTGTTGGTGGTCTCGGCGATCGTCGACGCCACATGCGTGCCGTGGCCGTTGCGATCGTTGGCGTACGGGTCGTCGCCGATGAAGTCGTGCCCGGCGACGAACTTCGTGCCGGCGAGGTCCGGCGACGCCGGGGTCTTGCTGAAGCGGCGGTAGGCGATGCCGGTGTCGAGCACCGCGACGGTGACCCCGGCGGCGCCGGGGTGCCCGGCGGCGATGAGGTTGCCCCAGGCGTCGGGCGCGTTGACGCTGGCCGGGCCGGTGAAGTTCCACTGAAGTCTCTGCCAGTCGCCGGCCGCCGTGCCGCGCCCGGGGTCGTTGGGCACGTAGGCCTCCGCCGTGTGGGCGACGACGTTGCGGACCGCGTAGCGGACGTCGCTGCGCGTGCGGAGCCGGCGGAGCGTGGCGGCGACGTCGCGCACGTGCAGGACCTCGGGCGCGGGGGTGGTGTCACCGGCGCTCGCAGCGTGCGCGCTGGTGGGCTGGTAGCCCACGACGACCTCGCCCGGCTTCGTCGTGGCGGCGTGCGCGCCGGCCGGGAGGGCGAGGGCGGCGGTGGCGACGAGAGCCCCGGCGAGGGCGCGCAGGGGAAGGCGGTCGGGCAGGGCGGAGGGCACGGGGTCTCTGGAGGAACCCCCGCGAAGGGCGGAAGTTCCTCCATCATGACGGCTCGATGGACTCCTCGGTCGACGAGCGGTGGATGCGGGCGGCGCTGGACGAGGCGCGGGCGGCGGTCGCCCACGGCGATGTGCCGATCGGCGCGGTGGTCGTCCACGGCGGCGAGGTCGTCGGCCGGGGGCGCAACGAGCGCGAGCTGCTGGAGGACCCGACCGCGCACGCCGAGGTGCTCGCGCTGCGCGAGGCCGCCGCGGCGCTGGGCTCCTGGCGCGTGCTCGACAGCACGCTGTACGTGACGCTGGAGCCGTGCACGATGTGCGCCGGCGCGATCGTCCTCGCGCGGGTGCCGCGCGTCGTCTACGCGACGAGCGACCCGAAGGCGGGCGCGGCGGGCAGCGTCCTGGACGTCCTGGCCGAGCCGCGCCTCAACCACCGGCCCGAGGTCGTGGGCGGCGTCCTGGCCGACGAGGCCGCCGAGCTGCTGCGGTCCTTCTTCAGGGCGCGCCGCTAGGCTCTGCGCTGCTCGTGCCCTGGAGGGGTGCCGGAGTGGTTGAACGGGGCGGTCTCGAAAACCGTTGTACGGCTTCGTCGTACCGAGGGTTCGAATCCCTCCCCCTCCGCTCGGACCTGCGGCGGCGACCGGGCGCCCGCTCGGGGCGCCCGGTGCCGCAGGGCTCCGCTAGATGGGTCCCTAACCCGCCGCGGGTTTCGCCCCCTGGGCGAAGACCCGCAAGGGAACCTGGCCCTCTGGGCCAGTGTTCCCCTAGGACTTGCCCGACGACTTCTTGGTGACGCTGCCCTTGCCGTTCTTGCCGACGACGCGGAAGGCGCCGCGCATGAACGGGTGGATGCGGCAGAAGTACGTGTAGGTGCCCGCCGAGAGGTCCTTGGGGGTCTTCCACGTGTTGCGGTTGGCCGCCGGCGTGAACTTGCCGCCGAAGCCCGCGATCGGGAGGTCCGGGCCGTAGCCCAGCTCGCCCGAGTCGAACTGCACGTTGGCGTTGGCCAGCGGGTACGCGATGCCCGTCGTGGCGGTGCAGGGCGCCTTGCAGGCCGTGATCGTGTGGTACGCCGAGCCCGACGGCGTCATGGCCTTCGTCGCGTCGAGGTTGGTGAACTTGAGCGTGTTGCCGGCGCGCACGACCGGCGGGCGGCCGTTGCGGCCCGTCAGGCTGAGGTCGCCCTTGCCGTAGATGAAGCCCTTGATGTCGACGTTGGACGGCGCGGAGCCGTCGAGCATGTCGCGGGCGTCCGGCAGGCCGGAGTCGACGCGGCCGCCGTGGTTGTCGTTCTCCTTGAGGTGGCCGTGGGTGAGGTCGCCGTGCCAGTCCGGAGCCTGCGCGAACGGATCGGGCGCACCGGTCGGGTTGCCGTCGGCGTAGAACACCACCATGATGCCCATCGACTCGTACCACGAGGCCTTGCTCGTGTCGTAGGTGACGGTCGTGTTGAGCACGTCACCGGCCTTGAGTCCGACGCGCCATTCCGGCTTGGTCGCGGTCATCGAGACGTCCCACGAGACCGCGCCGGAGGGTTCGAAGTACTTGGCCTCGGAGCGAAACAGCTCCTGCGTCTTGCCGCCGCGCGTCGCCGTCAGGTCGTTGTAGAGGCCGCCCGGGTGCAGGTGGCCGGCGGTGGAGACCAAGGTGATGTCCTTGGGTGCGGTCCACTGGTGCGCGACGCCGATGTCCTTCTTCTGGGACTTGGCGGCCTGGGTCGGGAACGTGAACTTGCCCTTCGTGCCCGTGTCCTTCAGCGCGTCGAAGACCGGGTAGGGCTTGATGCCCGAGACGTCCATCCAGAGCGGCTTGACCTCGGTGATCGACTGCGCCGCGGGCTCGCTGTCGGGCACGAAGTCGATGTCGTACTTGATGTACACCGAGTCCTCGTTGGGCGTCAGGTTGTGGATCATGTAGTTCATGATCCAGCCGTCGCTCGGGTTGTAGTGGTACCCGTAGCCCGGCGGCACGTTGAAGATCGTCTTCTCCTCGCCCGCCGCGAACGTCGGGTACAGGCCGCCGTCGCGGGCGACGAGCCAGACGCCGTGGTGCAGGTGGATCACGTCGACCCGCGGCGTGTCGTGGCCGCCCTGCTGGTTGACCTTGGAGTAGACGAGGTCGGGTGCGAAGCGCGTGATGTAGCCGGGGACCGCCGGCTTCTGCGTGTTGGCGTTCGCCTCGATCGTGTTCTGGCCGGGCGTGATCTTGATCGGCCCGTACAGGTAGGACAGGTGCTGCTGGCCGGGGTAGGTGGCCGACGGCACGGTCTTGACCGCGGAGATGTGCGCTCCGGGCAGTGCTGCGGCGGAGGCCGTGCCGCAGAGGGCGGCGAAGGCGAGGAGGGCCGCCAGCGCGGTCAGGGCGCGGGCAGGCTTGGTGTGCATCATGGGACTGGGACGGGTCCTTGCAGGAGCCGGTCGCGTCGACCGGACGGTCAGCAGTGCGTGCGCGAGCGTAACGCCTTGTTGACCGCGCGGTCAACTGCGCGTACGGTCCTGCAGCGGTGACGCCTCCCAAGAGCACCCGACTGCCGCATGATGAGCGCCGGGAGCAGCTCGTGCTCCTCGGGCTGGAGCTGCTGGGCCGCACGCCGCACGACCAGGTCTCGATCGGCGAGATCGCCCGCGCTGCGGGGATCTCCAAGGGCCTGCTCTACCACTACTTCCCGACCAAGAGCGACTTCGTCGTGTCGGTCCTGCGCGCGTCCCGGGACGAGCTCGAGCGCCGCATGGCGCCCGACCTGTCGGTGCCGATGAGCGCCGGCGAGCGCCTGGACGCGAGCATCGACGCGTTCCTGGCCTACGTCGAGGACCGCGCGACGGGCTTCCTCGCGGTCGCCCGCGCGCGCGAGGGCGACGACGAGGCGATCCGCAACGTCCTGCAGGAGGGCCGGCGGCGGCGGGTCAGCGCGATGGTCGAGTTCGCGGCGGCGCTCGCCGCCGTGCCGCGCGCCGAGGTCGAGTCGCCCGCGCTGGAGGCCGCGATCGAGGGGTGGCTGGCGTTCTGCGAGGGCGTGGTCGTCCGCTGGCTGGCCGGCCGCGACCTCCCGCGCGAGGACGTCCTGCACCTCCTGCGCCAGAACCTGCTGGCCGTGTACGAGTCGGTCGCCGGCGTCGACGCGCGGCCCGCGGTCGCGCGCCTCGCCGAGGCGGCAGGCCGGCTGGCGGCGCGGGGGCAGCCGGCGGGGATCTGAGGCGGGCGCGGCGGGCGCGTTGGCGTTCAGCGCGGACGCTGGTCGTGCCGCGGACGTCGGTCTGGGGCACTGACGGAGCGAGCGTCGAGGTCCCGCAGGCGCCCGGGGTCGTCCGCGAGCCCCCGGGCGGGCGTCGAGGGACGACTGAACCGCGCTATACGCGGTTCAGTCGTCCCTCGATGTCCTCGGCGTGGATTTGGGACGTCTCGCGGCAGGTGATTCGTGCCCGAACGATCCCGGCCCCCGACGCCCGCGGAGGACCGACGGCGCCCAGGCCCCGGTCAACCTCCCCGTCACTGCCCCCGAGTTACGCCCCGCAGCACGATCGACGCCCGCGCTGAACGCCCCTAGCGCCCGCTGCGCGCATCGAGGGACGACTCAACCGCGCTATGCGCGGTTCGGTCGTCCCTCGACGCCACGATCGCGCCGCGCGCGCCCCGCCGGCGCCCTCAGCCCCGGGCCTCCGCCCGCGCCCGCGCCGCCACCGGCGCCGGCGCCACCGCCGCCACCGGAGCCCTCCGCGCTGCCGCGAACACCCAGGTCTTCAGCGCGACGTAGCGCGTGACCGTCGCGGCGAGGCCGGCGACGACCAGGACGGCTACTTCCGCGATCCGGGACGCGCCGGGCGCGACGGCGTGCAGGACGTCGAGCGCTCCCGCGGTCAGGCCGAGCGTGATCGCGAAGACGATCGCGCCCGCCGCATGCTGGCGCAGCACGCCCGTGCGGCCCTGGACGCCGAAGGTAAGCCGGCGGTTGGCCGCGGTGTTGGCGACCGCGGTGAGCGCGAGCGCCAGCGCGTTGGCGCCACCGGCGCCGAGCGGGCCGCGCAGCGCGAGGAAGAGCAGGGCGTAGGCGATGGTCGAGAGGACGCCGACGGCGGCGAAGCGCACGATCGGCGCGGCGAACGCGAGGCGCGCGACGCCCTTGAGGTCCTCCACGGCCGTGTGGACGATGTCCACGCGCGAGTCGGGGTCGTCGACCCAGTCGACGGGCACCTCGTGGATGCGCAGGCCGTCGCGGCCCGCGAGGACGAGCAGCTCCGTGTCGAAGAACCAGCCGTCGTCGCGGATCTGCGGCAGCAGCCGCGCGGCCGCCTCGCGGGTGACCGCCTTGAACCCGCACTGCGCATCGGTGAACCGGACGCGCAGCGCGGCGTGCAGGATCGTGTTGTAGGACCGGGAGATCAGCTCGCGCTTCGGTCCGCGCACCACGTGCGCGCCGTGGGCCAGTCGCGACCCGATCGCCACGTCGCTGTGGCCCGACAGCAGCGGCGCGACCAGCGGCAGCAGCGCGCGCAGGTCCGTCGACAGGTCGACGTCCATGTAGGACAACACGCGGGCGTCGCCCGCCGACCACGCCTCGCGCAGCGCCAGCCCGCGGCCCTTGCGCTCCAGGCGCAGGTGGACGACGCCCGGCAGCTGGGCGGCGAGCCTCCGCGCGACCAGCGGCGTGGCGTCGGTGCTGGCGTTGTCGGCGACGACGATCCGCCACGTGAACGGGAAGCCGTCGGAGAGGAAGGCGTGCAGCCGGCGGATGCTGCGCTCCAGCGCCGCCTGCTCGTCGTAGACCGGAACGACGACGCAGACGTCGACGTGTGCGTCTGCGTCTGCGTCGGGGGGTCGCCACGCGGGTCGGGCCGGGAGGAGGTGGTCCATGGCGGGGACTGTCGCCCCGCCGGGTGAGGACCACGTCGGATCTGCCTGAGAGATGGCTGGGAGCGCCGTCGAGCGCCGTCCTCAGCAAGCTCCCAGCAGGCGTTCGGGATCGGCTCAGGCGCGCCGCCGATCCTGCCGGCATGTCGACTGCGACCCCTGCCGATGTGCGCGCTCCGCGCCCCGCGACCCCCGTCCGCGAGCGCCTCCGCGCGCTGCGCGTTCCCGCCCCGGCTCCCGAGCTGCTGGCGCTGCTCGTCCTGGCCGGCGTGCTCGATCTGTGGGCCCTCGATCGTAACGGCTGGGCCAACACCTATTACTCGGCGGCCGTCCGGTCGATGTCGACCAGCTGGCACGCGTTCCTGTACAACTCGTTTGACAGCGCGGGTGTCATGACGGTGGACAAGCCGCCGCTGGCGCTCTGGGTGCAGGCGCTCTCGGCGCGCGCCTTCGGCTGGAGCTCGTGGAGCATGCTGGTGCCGCAGGCGCTCATGGGCGTCGGCACGGTCGCGCTCGCCTACGACCTGACGCGTCGCGTGTTCGGGCGTCCCGCCGGCTTCGTCGCCGGCCTGGTGCTGGCCACGACGCCGATCACCGTCGCCATCTCGCGCCACAACAACCCCGACGCGCTCGTGGTGCTGTGCAGCACCGCCGCGCTCTGGTTCACCGTGCGCGCGCTGAAGGACGGCCGCACCCGCTGGCTGCTCTGGGCCGGGGTCTGCGTCGGCCTGGGCTTCGAGACGAAGATGGGCACCGCCCTGCTGGTCGTGCCGGCGCTGGCCGCCGCCTACCTCTGGGTCGCGCCGCGCGGCCGTTTGGTCGCCGTCCGCCAGCTGCTGGCCGGGGGCGCCGCGATGACCGTGGTCGGGCTGGCCTGGCCCATGTTGATGTGGTTGACGCCCGCGTCGTCGCGTCCCTGGATCTCCGGCACCTCCGACAACAGCATCTGGTCGCTGATCGTCGGCTACAACGGCCTCGGCCGCGTCGACGGCCAGCAGGGCGGCCCGGGCGCGGCCGGTGGCCCCGGCGGTGGCGGGTCCTCGGTCTTCGGCGGCGACACCGGCGTCCTGCGCCTGCTGGGCTCCAGCCTCGGCGGCCAGGCCGGCTGGCTGGTCGGCATGGCGGCGGTGGCCGGCGTGGCGCTCGTGGTCCTCACCCGCCTGCGCCGGACCGATGCCCGCAGCGGCTGGCTCATCGCCGCCGGCGGCACGTTCGCCACGACCGCGATCGTCTTCAGCTTCGCCAAGGGCATCTTCCACCCCTACTACGTATCCATGCTCGCGCCGTTCATCGCGGTGCTCGTCGGCGCGGCCGTCGGGACGGTCCTGCGCGGGGGCCTCGCGGCCCGCATCGTCGGCCCGGCCGCGATCGCCGGCGGCGTGATCTCCGAGCTGATCGTCATCCACCAGGGCGCCCAGGACGTCGGCGGTCTCATCCCGATCATCGTCGTGGCCGGCGTCGGCGGCGCGGTCGCCCTGGCTCTGGCGCTGCCCGCCAAGGCGCGTGCGGTCGTCGTGGCGGTCGCGCTCGGCGCGCTGCTGATCGCGCCCGCCACGTGGGCGACCGACACGCTCAGCCATGCCACCAGCGGCACCTTCCCCGCCGGCGGGCCCACCTCGCAGGGCATGGGCGGGCCGGGCGGGGGCGGCGGCCGCGGCGGCCAGGGTGGCGGACGCTTCGGCGGTGGCGGGCCCGGCGGGGCAGCGCCCCAGCAGGCCCCGCCGCCGGCCGGCTCGTCCTCCCAGCAGGCCGCGCCGCCGGCGGGCTTCGCGATGGGCGGCGGCACCGCCCCCACCAACCGCGGCGGCGGCATGGGCGGTGGCGGCATGTTCGGCTCCAACGCCAACCTGACGGACGCCCTGAGCTACGCCGCGAGCCACGGCGGCGGGACCATCGGCGTCTCCAGCCAGACGGCCGCCTCGGCCGCGATCATCCAGTCGGGCGCCGACGTCGCCGGGCTCGGCGGCTTCTCCGGCCGCGAGAGCGAGGTCTCGGCCTCCTGGCTCGCCCAGGCCGTCCAGAACGGGACCATCCGGTACGTCCTGACGGACGGCACCGCGAGCGCCGGCGGGGGCAACGACGGCCGGGTCGGCTCCAGCACGATCATGTCGATCGTGCAGAAGGTCGGAAAGCCGACCAGCGTCACCGGCCTGTACGACCTGCAGGGCACGTCCGCGGCGATCGCCGCGGCCGGGAGCTGACGCAGCGGCGACTTGCGCCGCGCGGGGGCCATCGGCGAGCATCGCCGGATGGCCTCCGCGGACTACGTCATCGTCGGAGCCGGCTCGGCCGGCTGCGTCCTCGCCAACCGCCTCAACGAGGATCCCGCCGTCCGCGTGATCCTCGTCGAGGCGGGCGGCAAGGACCGCCATCCGAACATCAAGATCCCGGCGGCGTTCGCCAATCAGTTCCACACCAAGTGGGACTGGGACTACGCCACCGAGCCCGAGCCTCACTGCGACGACCGGTCGCTCTTCATCCCCCGCGGCAAGTCGCTCGGCGGCTCCAGCTCGATGAACGCCATGCTCTACGTCCGCGGCCGTCCGCTGGACTACGACCTCTGGGAGGGCGAGGGCGCCGCCGGCTGGGGGTGGGACGCCGTCCGCCCCTACTTCCTCAAGGCGGAGCACAACGAGCGCGGCGCCTCCGAGCACCACGCCGTCGGGGGTCCGCTCAACGTCGCCGACGAGCGCTCGCCGCGGCCGCTGACCATGCGGTTCCTGGACGCCGCCGAGCGCGTCGGGATCCCGAAGATCGGCGACTACAACGGACCTGAGCAGGACGGCGCGTCGCTCGTGCAGGTCACGCAGCGCAACGGCCGGCGCTGGAGCGCGGCCGACGCCTATCTGCGTCCCGCCATGAGCCGCCCGAACCTGGAGGTCCGCACCGGCGCGCACGTCGCGCGCATCGAGCTCGACGGCGATCGCGCCGTCGGCGCCGTGGTGCGCGACCGCCGCGGTCGCGAGGAGCTCGTGCGCGCCGACCGCGAAGTGTTGCTCAGCGCCGGCGCGATCGGCTCGCCACAGCTGCTGATGCTCTCGGGCATCGGCCCGGCCGACCACCTCCGCGCGACCGGGATCGACGTCGCGGTCGACAGCCCCGGCGTCGGCGGCAACCTCCAGGACCACCCGTACGTCGTGTGCGTCTGGGAGTCGCAGGTCGCCGAGTCGCTCTACGGCGCCGACAAGCCCAAGCCCATGTTGGAGTGGCTGCTCCGGCGCTCGGGCCCGCTCACCTCGACGGTCGCCGAGGCGTTCGCGTTCGTGCGCAGCCGTCCCGGCCTCCCGGCCGCCGACCTCCAGTACCACTTCGCGCCCGCGTACTTCGTGGACAACGGCGCCGAGGAGTTCGACGGCCACGCCTTCACCATGGGGCCGGTGCTCATCAGTCCCAAGAGCCGCGGCGAGATCCGGCTGGCGTCGGCCGACCCGACCGCCAAGCCCCGCATCGTCACCAACACGCTCTCCGAGCCCGAGGACCTCGCGGCGCTCGTGACCGGGGTGGAGCTGGCGCGCGAGATCGCCGACGCCGAGCCGCTGGCCAGCGCGCGCGGGCGTGAGATCTACCCGGGCGACGCGGTGCGCGACGACGCCGACGTGGAGGACTTCGTCCGGCGCAAGGTCGAGCTCATCTACCACCCGTCGGGCTCGGTCGGCATGGGCGACGAGAACGCCCCGCTCGATCCCGAGCTTCGCGTGCGCGGGGTCGACGGCCTGCGCGTGATCGACGCGTCGGTGTTCCCGGTGATCCCGGGCGGCAACACCAACGCGCCGACCATCATGGTCGCCGAGCGGGCGGCCGACCTGCTCAAGGGCCGGGTCGGCGCGCCCGCGGCGACGGCGTAGACGAGACGCGCTACACGCTCTCGGTGACCGGACGCGGCGGCGGCCCCGCGGCCGGCGCCGAGGGTGCCACGCGCAGCAGGCGCGCGGGGCCGGGCGGGAGGACCCAGTTCCAGCGGCCGAACAGCGACACGACCGCAGGCACGAGCAGCGCGCGGATGATCGTCGCGTCGAGCAGGATGCCCGCCGCCAGTCCGGTGGCGAGCACCTTGACGTCGGTCTCCGGGCCCGAGGCCATCGACGTGAACGCCAGGAACAGGATGAGCGCCGCGCTGGTGACCAGGCGCCCGGTGCGCCCGATGCCGCGCACGACGGCCTCGTTCGTGTCGCCCGTGGCGTCGTACTCCTCCCGCATCCGGGCGAGGATGAACACCTCGTAGTCCATGGACAACCCGAACAGGAACGCGAACACCATCAGCGGGATCCACGAGGTGATCGAGCCGGTCGCCGAGATGTTCCACAACAACTCGGAGCCGTGGCCCTGCTGCCAGAAGATCACCAGCACGCCCCAGGCGGCGCACACGCTGATCACGTTGAGGATCACCGCCTTGAGCGGCAGCAGCAGCGACCGGAACGCCCGCGCGAGCAGGATGAAGGTGATGACCGAGATCAGCACGATCATGAGCGGGAAGTTCGAGTAGACGGCGTCGATGAAGTCGGCGTTCTGGGCGACCGTGCCGCCCAGGCGCACGTCCGGCCCCGACGCGTGGGCGGCGTCGCGCACGGTCGTGACGAGGTCGCGCCCGGACTGGCTCGACCCGTCCTGCAGCGGGAACGCCTCGACGATCGCCGTGCCGTCGCGGCGCCAGTCGGCGCTGGCCGGTGCAACGGTGCCGTGGATCCCGTCGACGGCGCCGACCGCGGCCGCCACCTTCGCCGGGTCGCCGTCGGCCACGAGCACCTCGTGGGGCAGCAGCGCGCCCGCGCCGATGCCCGAGCGCTCCAGCGCGACCAGCCCGTCCTTGGCGTCGCCGGACTTGGCGATGGTGTCGACGTCGGCCACGCCCGGATGCAGGTTCGACGCGAAGGCCAGCAGGACCGCGAGCACGGCCAGCGCGGAGCCCGCCGCCACCCAGCGGTGGCGCACGACGCCCTCGGCCCACCGCGTCCACGCGCGCGAGGCCTTGTCGTCGGTGCGCAGGTGCGGCCAGTCCAGGCGCGAGCCCAGCGAGTGCAGCACGACCGGCAGCAGCGTCAGCGCCACCGCCACGCTGATCAGCGGGATCAGCATGCCGCCGATGCCGACGCTGCGCAGGAACGGCAGCGGCAGCAGCACGAGGGCGAGCAGGCCGATCGCGACCGTCGTCCCGGAGAACACCACGGCACGTCCCGCGGTCCCCATGGCCCGGATGATCGCCTCGTCGCCCTCGTGGCCGTGCGCGCGCTCCTCGCGCCAGCGGACGACCACGATCAGCGAGTAGTCGATCGCCACGCCGAGCCCGATCAGGGCGATCAGGAACTGCACGATGGGGGAGACGCCGGTGACCGTCGTCAGCGCGTACACCGCCAGGAACGAGGTCATGATCGCCGGCAGCGCCATCAGCAGCGGCACGAACGCCAGCAGCGAGCCGAAGACGAAGCCCAGCACGAGCAGCGCGCCGAAGCCGCCGACGAGCGCCTCGACCAGCACGCCCGGCCCGTCGCCACCGCCGCTCTGGCCGGCCAGCGCGTCGTAGCCCGAGAGGTGCACGGGGGCGCCGGCGACGGTGGCGCCGGCCAGCGCGGCGCGTGCCTTCTTCTCGGCCTTCGGGTTGTCGCCGAACGGCTGGTCGGGATCCGGTGGCGGGTAGGCGACCGCGAACGCCGTGCGCCCGTCCGTGGAGACGAAGGCCTTGTCCTGCGTGGATCCGTAGCCGGCGACGCGCGACCCGGGCAGCGCCCGGGCCAGCTTGCGCTCGACCTGCTCCAGCTCCGCCCGGACGGCGGGGTCGGAGGCCGTGAGGCCCGCGGGGAGGGCGACGACCGGGACCAGCGGCGCGCCCGTGCCGCCCGTCCCGCCGTAGTGCCGGGCGATGTCCTGGTTGGTCTCCCAGCCTTCGCGGCCGGGGACCGAGAACTTCTGGTCCATCGCCTTGGAGGCGGCGCCGGCGGTGCCGATGCCGACGAGGGTCAGCACGACCCAGAAGCCGACGACGAGGCGTCGATGCGCGAGAATCCAGCGGGTGAAGGAGGTCATGGTCGGATCGTTTGTATCACGAACGATTCGCGATGCCTAGAATCTTTCGTGATCATGCTCGGCGCAGACAGACCACCGGACGCCCTCGGCGACTACACCGGCTTCCTCATGAACTGGTGCGCCGTGCGCTCGCGCGGCGCGTTCGCTCGTGAGCTCGACGCCCTCGGGCTGCGTCCGCCGCAGTTCGCCGTGCTGAGCGTCATCGACGCCGAGCCCGGCCTGACCCAGCAGGCGCTCGTCAGCGCCACCGACATCGATCCGAGCACGATGGTCCAGATGCTCGACGGCCTCGAGGCCGCCGGCTGGGCCGAGCGCCGGCCGCACGAGACCGACCGCCGCAAGCGCTCGATCCACCTCACGGCCGAGGGCGCGGCGATCCTCAAGCGCGCCCGCGACGCGGCCACCAAGGTCGGCGAGGAGTCGTTCGCGCCGCTCGACGACGACGAGCGCCGGCAGCTGCACGGCCTCCTGCGCAAGCTCGCCGGGCTGGACTGACGCGCGACCGCTACCCTTCGGCGTCGTCCGTCAGGGCACGGAGGGGTGCCGGAGTGGTTGAACGGGGCGGTCTCGAAAACCGTTGTACGGCTTCGTCGTACCGAGGGTTCGAATCCCTCCCCCTCCGCTGGCGCGGGCGCGGAGGCCTCCGCCTCGCCGCCCCAGCCCGCTAGACGGGACACCTGCGTGCCATCTGTCACGCGACAGGAATAGGGTGCCGCGGCATGTCCCGACGTACGCCGCTGTCCCGCGCGCTTCTCCTGGTCCTGGTCCTGGCCGCCCCGTCCACCGCTCACGCCGCCACCGCGTCCCCCGCGGGCGCCGGCTGCGACCGGCTCGACGACGCCGCCTGCCTGCTGCCCTTCCCCAACGACGCCTTCACCAAGGCCGACAAGAAGACCGCGACCGGACGCAGCGTCGCGCTGCGCACGTCGCAGATGCCGCGCACGGCCAAGGGCAAGGCCATCGACGCGAGCGGGTGGAAGGGGCTGGACGGCTTCAGCCCCGGCTCGGTGATCCTCACGAAGGTGCCGGGCATCGACACCGACGCGGCGTTGAAGCGCACGGCCGCGGTCTCCCTGAGCGACCTGTCCACCTACACCGCGCGCAACGCGCCGGTGCTCGTCATCGACGCCAAGACCGGCAAGCGCTGGCCGATCTGGGCCGAGATGGACAACAACGCCAAGGCCGGCAAGCGGCTGCTGGAGATCCATCCGTCCAAGAACCTGCTCGAGGGCCATCGCTACGTCGTGGTCCTGCGCTCCCTGAAGCGCGCCGACGGCTCGGCGATCAAGGCCGGCACGCGCTTCGCCGCGCTGCGGGACGCCCACGGCAGCGCCGTGAGCGACCGCTACCAGCGAATCTTCAAGGACATCAAGAAGGCCGGCGTCAAGCGCGACGCGTCGCTGTTTCTCACCTGGGACTTCACGGTCGCGAGCGAGAAGTCGCTCTCCGGCCGTGCCCTGAAGATGCGCGACGAGACCTTCAAGGCGCTCGGCGACACGAACCTCGCCGACGGCGCCGTCGCCGGTGCCGCGCCGGCCTTCACGCTGCAGACGCGCCCGCTGGAGGGCGACGACGCCAAGTACGCCGGCCGGTTCGCCCAGGTGCTCGAGGGCACCGTGAGCGTGCCGTGCTACCTCACCAAGGGCTGCGCGCCCGGCTCGCAGTTCGCGCTCGGCGCCGACGGCCTCCCCAAGCAGCAGGGCACCTACCAGGCGCGCTTCACCTGCGTCGTCCCGGCGACCGCGACGCCGGACCACCCGGCGCGCCTCGTGCTCTACGGCCACGGCCTGCTGGGCAAGGAGACCGAGGTCCTCACCAACCCCGACATGCCGCCCATGGCCACCGAGGGCAACGAGGTGTTCTGCGCGACGCCGTGGATCGGCATGGCGGCCGAGGACATCCCGAACGCGGTGAGCGTCCTGTCGGACTTCTCCAACATGCCGACGTTCCCCGACCGCCTGCAGCAGGGCTTCCTCAACGCCCTCGTGCTCGGCCGCCTGATGGCGCACCCGTCCGGCCTGGCGTCGTCGCCGCTGTTGCAGGCGGGCGGCCGGCCGATCGTCCAGACCGGCCAGATCGCCTACGACGGCAACAGCCAGGGCGGGATCGCCGGCGGGGCGCTGACCGCGCTCGCGCCGGACTTCACCCGCGCGGTCCTCGGCGTGCCGGGCATCAACTACTCCGTGCTGCTGCCGCGGTCCTCGGACTTCGACGTGTACTCGCAGGTCATGTACCCCGTCTACAAGGACGAGCTCGAGCGGCCGCTGATCCTCGATCTCGCGCAGCTGCTCTGGGACCGCGGTGAGGGCAACGGCTACGCCCAGCACATGACGACCGACCCGCTGCCCAACACGATCAAGCACACCGTGTTGCTCGACGTGGCCTTCGGCGACCACCAGGTCACCCCGTACCAGGCCGACGTCGAGGCCCGCACGATCGGCGCGAGCATCCACGCGCCGATCCTGCCCGCCGGCCGCTCGCCGCAGAGCAAGCCGTCGTGGGGCATCCCGGCGATCGGCGCGTTCCCCTACAGCGGCTCGGCGATCGTCTACTGGGACGGCGGCCCGTCGAAGGTCAGCGTCCCGCCGCTGGCCAACACGCCCAACAAGGGCCTCCAGGACCCGCACGAGCACGTGCGCCGCACCCCGGCGGCGCGGGCGCAGAAGGCGGCGTTCCTGGCGCCGGGCGGCTCGCTGGTCGACGTGTGCGGCGGCGCCGCCTGCCTGACCGCGCCAGACGTCGGCTGAGCGCGGCGCGCCTGGGGGTCGCGAACGGGCCGTTAGGGTTGATCGATGACCGTGCGCATCGGCTACAAGGCCTCGGCAGAGCAGTTCGACCCCCGGACGCTGCTGGAGCACACCCGGCACGCCGAGCGCGTCGGGATGGAGCTCGTCGCGACCTCCGACCACTTCCAGCCCTGGCGGCATCACGGCGGGCACTCGCCCGCCGCGCTGCCGTGGCTGGGAGCCGCGACGCAGGCCACCGGGAAGGCGGTGCTCGGCACGAGCGTGCTGACGCCGACGCTGCGCTACGAGCCGGCCATCATCGCCCAGGCGTTCGCGACGCTCGGCATGCTCGCGCCGGGCCGCGTGTTCCTCGGCGTGGGCACCGGCGAGGCGATGAACGAGACGCCCGTGACCGGCGGTGCGTTCCCGGGCCGCAAGGAGCGCCGGCTGCGGATGGCGGAGGCGATCGAGCTCATCCGCCGGCTGTGGCGCGAGGAGCGCGTCGACTTCGAGGGCGAGTACTACAAGACGGCGCAGGCCACGATCTACGACCGGCCCGACGTCGAGGTGCCGATCTACGTCGCCGCCTCCGGCCCGCTGGCCGCCAAGCTCGCCGGCCGCGTCGGCGACGGGTTCATCTGCACGTCGGGCAAGGACCCGCAGCTCTACCTCGACCTGCTGGCCAACGTCGTCGAGGGCGCCGAGCAGGCCGGCCGCGACGCGTCGCAGATCCGCCACATGATCGAGATCAAGGTCTCCTACGACCGCGACCGGCAGAAGGCGCACGACAGCTGCCACTTCTGGGCCGCGCTGGCGCTGACGCCCGAGCAGAAGGAGGGCGTCGAGGACCCCATCGAGATGGAGCGCCTCGCCGACGAGAACGCCGACCAGGCGCACACGCGCTTCATCGTCTCCGACGACCCCGACGAGGTCGTCGAGAAGATCGGCGTCTACCTCGACCTCGGCTTCGACGACCTGCTGCTGCACGCGCCCGGCGACGACCAGGCCACGTTCCTCGACCAGTTCAGCGCCGACGTCCTGCCGTTGCTGCGCGAGCGCGCGACCCGGGCGAAGTAGGGACCGGGGCAGGCGCCGCGGCGGATATGTGGCCGCGGCGCGCCCCGGTCGCAGCCCGTCGGAGGAGGAGATTTCCGATGGACGCATCGGGCGGCGGGTCATACCGCCCACCAAGCAGTTGAGCAGGAGGTCCGCCGAAACTCGTGTCCATCCTGCGAACGGACACCCAGGTGGGTGATGGCCCGTGCCCGGCGGCGTCAGCGGGCCGCGCGGTCAGCTGCGTCGGCGCCCGTGCTGGTGCCGAGCACCGCGCCGCCACCGCTGCCGAGGACCCGGCGCGTCAGCCCCGGCATGACCACGCGCGCGAGCGCCGCCAGGCGGTACGGGCGCGGCGCGTAGCGCTCGGCCTTGCCGCCGGGGCCTGCGTCGAGGATCGCCTCGGCCACCTTCTCGGGGGTGGAGACCATCCAGCGCGTCGCGAAGCTGTCGACCAGCTCGGCCTGCGGGAAGCCCTCCGTCGCGACGAAGCCGGGGTTCACCAGGCCGACGTGCACGCCGTGCGGCTTCTCCTCGAGGTGCAGCGCGTCGCTCCAGCCGATCAGCGCGAACTTCGACGCCGAGTAGGCGCCCGAGCCCGGCCGCGCCACGCGGCCCGCGGTGCTGGCGACGTTGACGATGGCGCTCGGGGCGCTGGCGCGCAGCAGGGGGAGCAGCGCCTCGACCAGCCGCGCGGGCGCGTCGAGGTTGATCTCCATCGTGCGGCGCAGGTTGGCGGTGCCGACGTCGCCGAACGTGCCGCGCCAGCCGGCGCCCGCGTTGTTGACCAGCAGGTCCAGGCGCCCGTGGCGCTCCTGCACCGCCGCGGCGATGCGCGCGGGCGCGGCCTCGTCGGTGAGGTCTGCGGCGATCACGAGCACGTCGCCGCCGAGCTCGCCGGCCAGCGCCCGCAGGCGCTCCTCGCGGCGGGCGACGAGCACGAGCTGGGCGCCCGGCTCGCGCGCGAGGCGCCGGGCCGTGGCCTCGCCGATCCCGCTCGACGCGCCGGTGATGAGGGCGATCATGGGCGCATCCTATGGACCGGGACCGCGCCCGCACGCGATCGGCGAGCGCGACCTCAGCCCACCGGTCGAACGGACGCGCAGACATTCCGACCCCCGGTCCGTGGTGCGAGGCCGCCTTCGCTGGCACCATCGTCGACATGCTCCGTCCTCGCACCGACGCCGTCCTCGTGACGGGCGTCACCGGCTTCGTCGGGACCGCGGTCCTCCACCGCTACCTGCAGCGCACCGATCGACCCGTCGTCGTGCTCGTGCGCGCGGCCGACGGCGCAGACGCCGCCGCGCGCGTCCGCGCCGCGCTGGCCGACGTCGTCGCGCCCGGCCTGCTCGACGCCTACACGGCGCGCTGCACCGCGGTGCCCGCCGACCTGCTGGCCGACGGACTGGGCCTGGCGCACGGCGCCCGCGTCGACCTCGCGCATCGCTGCGACGAGATCGTGCACTGCGCGGCGTCCGTGACGTTCGACCTGCCCCTCGAGGATGCCCGGGCGGTCAACGCCGCGGGCGCCGCGCGAATCGCCGAGCTCGCCCAGCGCACGGCGGAGTCCGGCGCCGGCCTGCGCCGCGTCGTCCACGTCTCGACCGCGTACGTGGCGGGCCGTCACGGCGGGACGTTCGCCGAGGACGACGTCACGCTCAACCGCCCGTTCCGCAACACCTACGAGCAGACCAAGCACGAGGCCGAGCAGCTCCTGCGCGCATGGACGCCGGCGCTGCCGCTGCAGATCGTGCGGCCGAGCATCGTGGTCGGCGATCGCCGCACCGGGTGGACGCGCTCGTTCAATGTCCTCTACTGGCCGCTGAAGATGTTCGCCCGCGGGCGGCTGCCGGTGATCCCCGCGCTTCCCGACGCGCCGGTCGACGTCGTGCCCGTCGATTACGTGGCCGACGTCGTGCTCGGTCTCGCCGACGCGCCGTCGGGCACCTACCACGCGGTCGCGGGCGAGCACGCGAGCACCGTGCGCGACGTGGTCGAGCTCGCGGCGCGGCGCTTCGGCTTGGCCGCGCCGGCGATCGTCGATCCCGTGCTGCTCGACGAGGCGCTCGCCCGCCCGATGACCGACCAGCAGCGCCAGGCGCTGGACCGCGCGCGCGTGTTCTTCCCGTACTTCGCGCTCGGCGTCCGGTTCGACGATCGCTGGGCGCGGAACGTCCTGGCGCCCATCGGCGTCCGGTCCGAGCCGCTGGAGGGCTACTTCGACACGTTGATGGACTACGCCGAGCGCGAGGCGTGGGGCGGAAGTCCCGCCTTGACCATGACATCGGGTGGTGTCACGGTGAATGTATGACGCAGACGCTCCCGGCCGCGCGCGACACGGTCCCGGCACCCGCGTCAAGCGAGCTCGGAGCGCTCACCGAACTCGCCGCCGAGGGCCTCTCGGGAGTCGTCACGCGCGTGCAGGAGCTGCACGAGGCCGTGGCGCGGCGCTCGTTCGGGCCGACCGGCCCCGCCGCCGCCGTGCCGCGCGCGGCGCACGACGCGGTCGCCGGCTCGGTGTACGGCGCGCTGCGCAACGGCAGCGCGCTGCTCGGCGCCGGCCTCGCCCGCGCCGTCGGCGCCGCCGGCGGCGGACCGGCGCTCTCGGCGCATCCACGCGGCCGCCTCGCGCAGGGCGCGCTGAACGGCCTGTGGGGCGACCGCCTGGAGCGCGCGGGCAACGCGCTCGCGATCCCGATGGCGGTGCGGGTCGACGGTCGCGACGTGCCCGCCGATCGCGAGGCGCTCGCCGCGGCGTTCCCCCACGCGACCGCGCGCCCCGTCGTCTTCGTGCACGGCCTGTGCGAGAGCGACGCGGCCTGGGGGATGCGGGCGCGCGAGCGCAGCGGCACGTACGCCTCGCGCGTGCTGCCCGAGGCGGGCGCCACCGCCGTCACCGTCCGCTACAACACCGGCCTCCACGTCTCCGAGAACGGCCGTCGCCTGGCCGCGCTGCTCGAGGCGCTCGTCGACGCCTGGCCCGTCCGCATCGAGGGCCTCGCGCTCGTCGGCCACTCGATGGGCGGCCTCGTCGTCCGCAGCGCCGGGCACGCGGCGCAGGACCGCGGCGACCGCTGGCCGGAGCTGGTGCGCACGACCGTGTCGCTCGGCACGCCGCACCTCGGTGCGCCGCTGGAGCAGGCCGCGGGCCTGGCCACGTGGGCGCTGGGCTCGTTCCCCGAAAGCCGCCCGATCGCCGCGATCCTGGCCGCACGCAGCGCCGGCATCAAGGACCTGCGACACGGCAGCCTCGTCGATGCCGAGTGGGAGACGCTCGACCCCGACGCGCTGCGGGGGTTCACGCGCGCCGACGTGCCGCTGCTGGAGCACGCCCGTCACCACGTCGTCGCCGCGACGCTCACCGTGCGCGCCGAGCATCCCGTCGGCCGCCTGCTCGGTGACCTGCTCGTGCTCAGCCCGAGCGCCCACGGCGTGCACGGGCGCCGGCGCGTGGTCGCCTTCGCCGCCGAGGACTGCCGCCACGTCGGCGGAAATGATCACTTCGATCTCCTCAACAGCCCGGAGATCGATCCGCTGCTGCGCGAGTGGCTCGGCGCCCCTCGCCGGCTGCCCGCCTGAGCGCGCGTCGCGCCGCTTCGCCGCCAGTCAGCTCGCTGACCCGATGCTGGGGGACTAGGCTTCTCGCCGTGAGTGGCAGCAGCCCTACGCCCTTCTCCGTGTCGGTGGACGAGCAGCCGGATCGGACCGTGATCGCGGTGGCCGGCGAGCTGGACCTCGCGACGGCCCCCGAGCTGGAGGCGGCGCTCCTGCCGCGGCTGCGCGACGGCGGCCACGCGGTGCTCGATCTCCGCGCCCTCGACTTCATGGACTCCACCGGCGTGCGCGTGATCGTCGCCGGGCACGTCGCGGCGCAGGAGCACGGCGGTCGCTTCGCGCTGGTGCGCACCGCGCCCGACGCCCCCGTGGGTCGCGTCCTGGAGATCTCCGGGCTCGACGGCGTGCTCGAGCTCGTCGACGAGCCGTGAGCGACGAGAAACCATCGCGTTCCCCACATTGGTCGGTTTTCGGTGCGCCGGCGCACCGCTAGGGTGAGGATTCATGAGCTCTGAAGCGCGCGCGGCCTTCGACGACCCCGAGCTGCTTGGGCGGTTCGCCGAGCTGGTGATCGGCTTCGCGGCCAACGTGCACAAGGGCCAGGTCGTCGCCATCGGCTCGGAGATCGGCAAGGAGGAGGTCACGCGTGCGCTGGCCGCCGCGGCCTACCGGCACGGCGCGAAGTTCGTCGACGTCTCCTACTTCGACCTCCACGTCAAGCGCGCGCGCCTGCTGCACGCCGACGACGACACGCTGGACTTCGTGCCGCCCTGGTATGGCGAGCGGATCCTCGAGCTCGGGCGCCTGCGAGCCGCACGCGTGGGTCTGACCGGGCCGGCGCAACCCGGGCTGCTGAGCGACCTGGATCCCTCGCGCATCGGGCGCGACCAGCTGCCGGCGGTCCGCGAGACCGGCGTCGTCGTCAACGACCGCACGACGAACTGGACCGCCGTTCCGTGCCCGACGCGCCCGTGGGCCGAGCTCGTCCATCCCGACCTCGACCCCGAGGAGGCGTGGGTCCGGCTGTGCGAGCAGATCGTCCACGTCTGCCGGCTCGACGAGGCCGACCCGATCGCCGCCTGGCGCGAGCGCGCCGAGACGCTGGTCGGCGCCGCCGAGAAGGTCACCGCGCGGCGGTTCGACGCCCTGCGGTACGTCGGTCCCGGGACCGACCTCACGCTCGGCCTGCTGCCGAGCTCGAAGTTCCTGGCTGCGCGCTTCGAGACGGTCGACGGCATCGTGCACCTGCCGAACCTGCCGTCGGAGGAGATCTTCACCTCGCCGGACCCGGCCCGCGCCGACGGCGTCGTGCGCGCCACCAAGCCGCTGGTGCTGGGCGGTTCGATCATCCGCGGGCTCGAGGTCGAGTTCCGCGACGGGCGCGCCGTGCGCATCGACGCCGACGAGAACGCCGAGGTGCTCCGCTCCTACGCGGCGCGCGACGACGGCGCCGCCCGGCTCGGCGAGGCGGCCCTGGTCGACGGCGACGGACGCATCGGCGCGCTGGACACCGTGTTCTTCGACACGCTGCTGGACGAGAACGCCGCCAGCCACATCGCGCTCGGCCACGCCTACACGATGTGCGCGGACGAGGCGGACGCGCCGAAGCTCAACGAGTCGACGATCCACGTCGACTTCATGATCGGCTCGCGCGAGGTCAGCGTGCACGGCATCGCGGCCGACGGCACCGAGACGCCGGTCCTCGTGGGCGGCGCCTGGCAGCTCTGAGGGGCTCGAAGGACCGGGCGTCGCTATCCTCGCCCAACTTCCAGGAGAGGTGCCGGAGCGGCTGAACGGGCACGACTGGAAATCGTGTGTGGGCTTTACGGTCCACCGAGGGTTCGAATCCCTCCCTCTCCGCTGCGACTCCTGCCAAAAGTTCTGCCATAAGTTGCCCGGCGACGGTCGTCCGGCGGCCGAGGCGGTTCGCGGCAGGGGTCAGAACATGAAGAAGGGCGCCCAGGTGGGCGCCCTCGGCGTTAACGGCTCAGATGTGCGTCAACCCCCGGGGTCAGATGCCCGCTGCTCAAGGACATCGCCAAGGACCTCGACGGCGTCCCGTCGTAGCCCGCCGCAACCCGCTCGACGCGGCCCGGTCAGGAGGGCCGACTCCGCGGAGCCTGCTCCGGGCTCTGCACCAAGCTCTGCACTCTGCACTTGGCCCTGCACTCTGCACCAAGCTCTGTACTCTGCACTTACCGCGGAACTGCAGAGCTAAGTGCATAGCTTCCGCGCTAGGCAGCGCGGTACCGCCGAATGGGATCGGTCAAGGCCGGGCCGCCTCCCTCGACCGCCACCGTGCCGTCCTCTTCCATCCGCGCGAGCCAGTTGCGCGTCTGGCGCGACTGGATGCCCACGGCCGCGGCGATGTCGCGAAGTGCCATCGGCACCCCGGCCGCGGTCAGCACAGCGAGGATCTCCTCTCGACGATCTCGTCTTGTCCGCGTCGGACGGCCGTTGTCGCCGGCGGACGGCGCGGCACCAGTGGACGCGCCCGTGCCCGGGGCCATCGCGGCTGGATGGACGGCCAGGATCACGCGGAGGCGGTGGCCGATGTCCTCCCAGGTGGGCAGCGGGTAGCCGCGCTCCTCGTGGGCGGTCGTCGCCTTGCCCCAGAATGAGCCGCGCTCCTCGATCAGGTCGAGCTCGTGCAGATTGCGCGTGATCGCCCGGTTGCGCGTCTTGCTGTGGCCCGCGCGCACTTCCTCGGCATCGATGCCACACCCAGGGGCCGGGGTTCTCGATCACGAGCCTGTCGTCGAAGATGTGCACGTGGAACGTTGCGCCATCGACGCTGTAGTCGGCGTGCGCGATGGCGTTGTGCAGCGCTTCGCGGACCACAAGCGGGTCGTAGTGCGGGATGTTCTGGCGATGGCGACCGCGCACCACCGACGCCCTTGGGTTGTTGCGGTCGATGAAGGCGTCCATCCGCTTCAGCAGCTCCAACATCGAACCGGAGCGGAACTCGTCCTGGTCGAGGATGTCGGCGCCCTTCTTGACGCCCCGGAAACGCGCGCAGAGGCACACGGCGTCAGGGTGGACCGCCTGGGGCATGTGGCCGAACAACAGAAGTCCGCCGTTGGTCGGGACGATGTCTCCGTTGACCTCCGCGGCGATCGCGTGCACCACTGGGTCTGGTACCTGATGATGATGCACTTGGACCATCACCACCGCCCTGCCGCTGCCGCGATCCGTGGCGACGACGACGTCGGGGACCAGTGATGGGACGGTCGAGGTCGGAGATCGCCTGGACGAGCTGCTGCTCGACGGTCTGTGGGTCGTCGACGCCGACCACGTCGCGGGTCTTGTCGTCGACGCCGATGATGATGACCCCGCCGGTGCGGTTCGCGAAGGCGATGAACTCCTTGACGATGCCCTGCACGTTGGAGGTGTCGCGCTTGAACTCGACCTTCGAGTTCTCGTGTCCAGCGAGGATGTCGGACAGGATCAGAGTCATTGGCTGAAGGGGCGCACACGGCGAAGTCGCGCCGATCGGAGTGTTCTCCGCCGCACGTTGGCCAGTCTGCCACCCCCGCAGGACCCCTCTCGGTCGGCTCGCAGTCGTCGCGGGACGGCCGCATCAGCGGGACCTGCCAATCTACGGCTGCGAAAATGCCGGTTCGCGAGCCTGAAAAAGCCGGTTCCCGAGTACCACGACCCGTCGTGGTCGCCGGACTCCGTGTCGATCGCCTTCGGGACCAAGAGCGGCATCTCGGCGGCGACGTTCACGCAGCTCGAGCCCAACCCGTCCGAGGCCGAGGCGGATGCGCCGTGTCGGCCGACGAGCACGTCGTGATCCCCGGCGGCAGCTCGCCCGACTGTGGCCCCGCTGACCCGCCCGCGTCCCGCTACGCGCCGCTGGGCTCAGACGGCGGCGGCACCACTCCTGCGCCCAACACCGTCCCCGCGCCCGCACCCGCTCCCAAGGCCGCGCCGCTCACCAACCCCAAGGGCCTGCAGCTGACGGCTTCCGGCGCCACGACGCGGCGCTTCACCGGCCGGCTGTCAGTCGTGTGCAAGGCCGGCGCGGCCGGCACCTGCAAGGCCGTCGCGTCGGTGAAGGTCGGCAAGCGCACCTACGCGTCGAAGACCGCGACCGCCAAGGTCAAGGCGAACAAGGCAGCCACCCTGAAGGTCACGTTCGGCCAGCGCGCCACCGCCGCGATCCGCAAGGCGCTCGCGCAGCGCAGGCTCAAGGTGACCGTGACGCTGACGGCGGGCGGGACGAGCGCGAAGAAGGTGGTGACCCTGAAGCGCTGATCGATCCTCGCCCAACGGGGTGTTGCGCGGGAGCTCGCGTTCCGGATACGGTCGCCCATCCGGCGCCGCGATGGAACGCGGGCCCCTGCCCCACGAGGTCCTGTCCCGATGATGCACGCACGCCCCGTCCTGGGCGCCCTGGTCGCTGCCGCCCTGCTCCTCGCGAGCGGCTGCGGCTCGTCCGGCGGCGACGACGGCGCCAAGCCCGCCGCTGCGGCCCCGAAGCCGGCAGCGGCCGCGCCCGCCACGCCGGAGGTGGCCGCCCCGACCGGCCCGGCGCCCACGAAGGCCGCCTACGTCCGGCGCGCCGACCGCGTGTGCCTCGAGGCGCGCGGCCTGAGCCAGCGTGCCAACGAGGCGGTCACGAAGGCCTTCGCGGCCAAGCAGCCCACGGCCGCCGCCGACGCGATCGACCGCTACATGCCGATCTTCGCGACCCACATCGAGACGCTCAAGGGCCTCCGGCGGCCGAAGGGCGACCAGAAGATCCTGGCCGGCCTCATCAAGGTGATGGACAGCCAGGTCAAGGCGCTGGCGGACGAGAGCAAGGCGCTGCGCGACCAGGACGACGCCCTCCTCCAGCAGATCGGCGCCGCCCAGCAGCAGGAGCTCAGCTTCGCCGAAGAGCTCGGAAAGCAGTACGGCTTCAAGGTCTGCGGCAGGGCGGTGTAGCGGTCCCGGCGCGCCTGCCGTTTGGCTCTGGGCGACCCTCACGGCCTGGGGTAGCGTCGAGGTCGCCATGAAGCACACCGCGCTCCTGATCGTTCTCGCCGTCGCCTTGGCCATCCCGGTCGCCGGCTGCGGGTCCTCCGACGACAACTCCCAGCAGAAGCAGCAGGCGATCGCCGCCGCTCAGGCCGCGGCGGTCGCGGCCGCCAACAACCAGCGCCTCGCGAACACGAAGCCGACGGGAGCGCAGCTGAGCAGGCCCGCCTACATCCGCAAGGCCGACAACATGTGCCGGCGGATGCTCGACATCCGCAAGCGGACGGCGTCGGCGTTCAGGCAGGCCTTGGAGGCCAATCAGGTGCTGAGCGCGGCGGACGTCCTGGATCAGTCGACGCCGGCCTACAGCGCCTGGCTCACCCAGCTCCACGCCCTTCGCCGGCCCAAGTCCGACGACAAGTCCGAGGCCAAGACCCTCGGGCTGTGGTTCGCCGTGCTCGACAACCAGTCACAGGCCACGGTGGCCCAGGCCCAGGCCCTGCGCAACTACAGCCCGGACGCGCTGGCGGAGATCCGCAAGGCGCGCCGCCAAGGGCTCAAGGACAGCACCCGGCTGGCCAAGCGGTATGGGTTGAGGGTCTGCGGCCGGGCCGTGCAGACGGCCACCACCTAGGAGCGTGGGTCTGTAACCCGTCCGGGTCGCCGGGGACGATGCGCGTCATGTCGTCGTCGTTGCCGGATCGGTTGATCGAGGTCGAGCCGGTGGAGGTGCCCGCCGTCGGGCGGGCTCCGGCGGGGACGTCGAAGACGTTTCGGCCGTATGTGCCGGGGCAGGTGTTGTTGATGGCCCCGGACGCGCGGGAGTGGGTGCCGGATGGGGATCTCGCGCACTTCGTCGAGGACCTGGTGGAGGAGGTCCTCGATCTGTCGGCGATCTACGAGTCCTATGTCGAGGAGCGTGGCTTTCCGCCGTATGACCCGAGGTTGATGGTCAAGCTGTTGGTCTACGGCTACGCGATCGGGATCACGTCGTCGCGGAAGCTTGAGACCGCGACGCACCGTGATGTCGCGGTGCGGATGTTGTGCGCCGGCCAGCAGCCCGACTACCGTGCGATCGCCCGGTTCCGCAAGCGGCATCTGGAGGCGTTGGCCGAGTTGTTCGTGCAGAGCTTGGGGCTCTGTCGCAGGGCCGGGCTGGTGCGGTTGCACGCGCTGGCCGTCGACGGCACCAAGCTGCGCGCCAACGCTTCGCGGCACAAGGCGATGAGCTATGACCGGATGCTCAAGGCCGAGGCCGACCTCGACGCCGAGACCAAGGCGCTACGGCAGATCGCCGAGCGGGTGCTCGCCGAGGCCGCGGCCGTCGATGCCGCCGAGGATCAGGAGTTCGGCGCCGACAACCGCGGCGACGAGCTGCCGCCCGAGCTGCGCCGCCGCGAGGACCGCCTGAAGTGGATCCGCGAGGCCAAGGCGGCACTGGAGGCCGAGGCCGAGGCGGCCGAGACGGCGCGTCGGGAGGAGATGCGCGCCGAGGGCCGCGAGCCGCGGACCCCACGCAATGGGCGTGATCCGTTTAAGCCCAAGCCGCGGGCGCAGCGCAACTTCACCGACCCCGAATCGCGGATCATGAAGACCGGCGACGGCTCGTTTCATCAGTGCTACAACGCCCAGGCGATCGTCGACAGCACCGCGCAGGTGATCGTCGCCGCCGAGCTCTCAAACATCTCCCCCGACGCCGGCCAGCTCACCGCGGTCCTCGACGACTTGGCCGCAAGCCTCCAGGCGATCGGGGCCGAAGTGGCCGACGAGGCGGTGCTGCTCGGCGACGCCGGCTACTTCAGCGAAGCCAACGTGCAGACCGCTGCCGACCGCGGCCTTGACCCGTTGTTGGCGACCGGGAAGTTCAAGCACAACGAA